>Ga0163179_10003690_pt1 | contig 10354 bp, 7 predicted proteins | sample AtlANTMetagenome_FD_109643 | JGI IMG/M metagenome (GOLD analysis project Ga0163179, IMG submission 109643) | Marine eukaryotic phytoplankton communities from the Atlantic Ocean - Atlantic ANT 2 Metagenome | ecosystem: Environmental > Aquatic > Marine > Oceanic | place: North Atlantic Ocean... | reverse complement strand
TGTCTTTATCAAAACGCTCATAATATTTCCGATTATGTCCTCAAGGTAGGTTTGAGACATCACAGTCGATTGCTGTCCAATTCCAAAATGAGCGTAGTTGTCGACTGTGTTTTTCCATTGAATCCCATCGGCCACCGCATTTGCCAACTGCGAGTCGAGGTTTTCCGAATCCAGCAGATTGGCATCCTGTGTGATCAATTTCTGGATGCCATCCGTTTTATTCTGATAATGGAATAACGCCCGGAAGTAGCCCTCTGTGATTGTTTCGATCAGTGAGGGGTTGTCTTTTAAAAATGAACGTTCAGCCACGAGTACATCCACGATGTACCCCTTCAACTGTGAACTGTCCAGCAGCACCTTGTAGCCTGATTCTTTCAATGCTTTGGCAACATGTGGTTCCCACATGATGAAAGCTTTTTTGTCGCTGGGGTTCGAACGCTTGAGGTCTTTGAGTACATTGGAAGAACCTTCTTCTGCGCTCAACCATTTGTCTGACAAATTGGGAAGACTGAAATGAGCCAGAATGACGCGCGCAAGGAATTCGCTTGGTGAGTCTGGTGTCAAGACAAGGCGAGTCGATGGCTGATTGAGGTCTTGTATGGATTTGAAGGCGGACTCATGCGCAACGAGTGCATCACCACCCTGAGTCTCGTCCAATACCAAAATGATCGACCCGGGAAAGGATCCGCTGCGAGTGCCGGCATTCAAATACGAATCGATCGTAAAGACTGCCAGTTGAGTTTTGCGTTCTTCCAGACCTTTGAGGCGGTCTGAATAATCAGCGCCATCGTCAATGACATTGAGCTTGATCTGTTTGTCGGAGAGCCATTTTACAAGGAAAGGGGACCTCAAGACCGCATAGCCACTGAAAGAATCGGCGGCGATATTAATTTCGTGTTCGTAACGACTGCTTGAGCCCGTGTCCTCAGTCAGTTTATTGGTGAAATATGGGTGTACGAGGAATTTGTAGGCGATGGCCAATATGAAAAAGATGAAACACCAAGCTACCGTTGCGATCAGGCATCCTTTTGACTTTCGTTCGCTCATCATTTTTTAATAAGTGCTTTCACAACAACAAGCAATACAACGAAGCCTACAAATACGATTGGTATATAGTTCGATTCACTCCCTGATTTTGTTGGGGTATTGCTTTGAATCGTTTGACTTTCAGGGGTTCGGTATGGCGTTGGAGCCGAGCCAATGGGTTCGTTGCCCGAATTCGACAACGAGGCAATGGCAGTGGAAGCAAACTCAACAGGCAATGGCTTGAGTATGTCAAACGCATCCTCGTCAGCAAGATTTCCCTGCTGACTTCCAACTTCTGCGAATACTTCGGCAATGGCTTGTTTGAGTGTGCTTGAATCATTTGCCCTGCGATAAGTATGCACTTGCGTTGCCAGTGTATGATCCTGTTTCATGGCCACACCAATGACATCAACCCTCAATCCGCGGGACAATACCTCCGGGGTATGCGCTTCCACAAGATCTCGATCATTGGCTTCACCATCTGTCACGATCAATAGACGATATGTTCCATAGCCGAACTGGGTTTTCCTTTCCTCGAGCAATCGATCTGCTCCAATTTTTATGTATTCACCGAGAGGTGTGCCACGGCTGGGTTGAATGGATCTAATCGCAGGCAATAAAGTGCTGTCGTCTCTTTGCCCGAGTGGGAATACCCAAGGATCACTGATGTCGGCGGCGCTGAAGACAACGAGTCCTACATGGGTGGACTGAGGAATATTGCCCAATACTTCGATCAATGCCTCTTTGGCGGCATCCATTTTATTTTGGCTGCTGCCGGGCATGTTTTGTTTCATCGATCCCGATGCATCCAACACAATGACGACTTGATCAATCGACGATTGCCCCAGCGCACTGGAAAAAGCACACAACATGAATGTCAAGGCGGCTCCTGCCAGCAAAGGGCTCATTACAATCTTTTTCATAAAGTTTTGGGTTTTGATTTGGCCTGATTCAGTTTCATGAACAAGCAACACAAGGGTGTTGCTTCAGGTGGTTTTCTTCCTGAAATCCCAGTTTTAAAACGAATGCATTCCGATTAAAAATCGAAATCAGACGCATTGGTTGCTTCTGCGGGAACTCGGATAATTCTAAACTCAACACGCATGTTTTGTTTGGCTTCTTTGAGATTCGAAGGTTTGGCGATAAAGGGTTCGCGGATGCCAACCCCAACTGGTTGAATCTGGCTTGCGTCCATTTTGACCCCTTTGTCAGAAGCATACTTGCTCACTGCACCCAGAACTTGTTCGGCGCGTTGTTTGGAGAGGTTGAGGGCAGCCTGCATCGTTTCCCTTGGATTAAACTCCTGCGCTCCATCAAATGCACCTGATTCAATCAGCTTGGCCAGATTTTTGGTTGCTTCCAGATCCAAGGGGCGACCCTTTAAAGCGTAGGAATAGTTGCCACGTGAGCCAGATCGCTTCATTACACCTTTTTGCAGTCCTGCTTTAACCAGGTCGAGTAGCGTCTTGGTTGGGTCGGAATGGCCGCGTATTGCGACCACTGCATTGCCAAATCGTTGTGAGGTTTCGATGACTCGTTGGAATTCGGCGCCATACTGTACCGCGCTGAATTCAGTCTGGTTGGGCTCGAAATTAATCGTAAAACTCAAGATCGTCTTATCGTCCAGCTCGCCACCTGAACTGAGCATCTCGATTTCCTCCCGAACCGCTTCCGCCCGGAAACGCTCCTGACGCTCAATCTTTGTTTTTGAAAGGTATTTTAAGAATGTGTCGGATTGGTAATTTAATCCTGAGGGGAACAACCCCATTTTCTCTTTGGCATATCCCTGACTCACTGCCAGCATGAGAGCGGATTCCTGAAAGGCTTCAAATCCACTCAAATTGCCCTTCTGAGTGAAGAAAATGACGTTGCCAGGATATCCCACAAAAGAACAATCAGAGATCAGGCCATGAGCTTCCTCCAGGACAGGAATCACTTCACTGCCGTAAATTTTCTGCGTCATATTTAACACCTGATCGTATTTTGACGAGCCACCTGCCTCGTATTGACGTTTCATATCGACCAGCTCCTCGGTGGCTCGTAAATACCCCGCTACAAATTTGGTGATCAATTCCTGGTTGGAATCATAGAAATCCTTCCTGCAAACATAAACGTCAGCAATTGATCTTGATAACTCAGCCGTTGAGACAAGAACATGCGCGCCCTTTACAGTACCTTCAGCGCCCGTTCCAATATTTTCAAGTCCCCCGCACAATCCCAGCATATCGGGCGTGATTGCGAAGCAGGCGTCGATCTGTGTGTTCTTTTTCAGTAATTCTGCAGGTGAATCCGGTGAAGCAGTGAGGTCTTTGGTCCACCGAATTGTGACATCTGACCATGACAATTGAGCGGTGTTGAGGATGTCGTCGAGCATACCAACGTGGGGGCCGCCCTGTTGGATGGCGATTGTTTTTCCTTTGAGGTCAGACAGGGTCTTGATTTCTTCGCGCGCTACGAGATGATCCCCGGCTGACCATGTCATTTGCATGATGACAACGCCTTTGGTGCGGGGGTCTGCCCCGATGATTTCAGAGGCCATCCCCATCATTCGAAAGGTGCCTCGTAAGAAAGGAGTCTTACCGGCCAGATAATCTTTTACCTGTTGAGCAAAGTCATCTCCGGGTTTCATGTTAAAGTTGAGCCCCTGCTTGTCGAATATGGAATCATCGGCAGTCTGAAGCCCGCCGTTGGCATGGAAAGTGGCCACATCGCCGCCCCAGGTGATGTAGGGTAGCTGAATTGGGCCTGAGGCATTCACTTGTCCTATGGACTGATTTCCGACAGCCGATTTAAAAGAGTCACCCTGCCCATGCAGCGAACTCAATGGAGCTGACCAGAAGACCACTGAAAATAATAACAAAGTTGAAAGAGTGCGTTGGATCAAATGTTTTCTTAATATTCCAAGTTTCATAATAGGTTCTCTTTTGTAATTAAATACATTCAAAATTACATCCTAAATCTTTTACGCAATCATATCGAAACAAGCAGGATATGCCATTACATAATTTGTCTTATTTTGTAGCACACCCACTTTAAGGCGCCAATTAATTTTCTATCTGGTTTGATGGTGGCTTGTCATCTTCATGATTTGAAATTGGAACAATACACCAACTTTTTGATCACTTTTCTGTCATGACCCGTCTCGTTACTTGCACATCGACACACGCTTAATCTAGCCTAAGCCGCAGGATAAGTGTGCATTGTTCACTGGGACTGATGATATTTGGTCCGAAATGGCCTGTGATGGTGATTGAGTCATCATGCTCAGCATTAATCGTCCTGCTGCGTTCAGGTTGCAGTTTAACTGCAGCTGCTGCAACCAATCGGTAAATGCAGACGCTTTGTTTCATTGAGTTGAGTGGTGGAATGCCGGATGATTGGTGGGCATGATACATCAATTGCTGAAGCCAATAAAACATGAAAGCTGATTTCCTATCGGGAGTAATCGAAGGGTTCTACGGTCCACCTTGGACGGCAACTGAGCGTTCTATGGTTCTGAATTGGATGCAGGCGTTTCAACTGAACACTTACCTTTACGCCCCCAAAGATGATCTGAAGCAGCGCCTTCTATGGCGCGTCCCTTATACAAGTCAGGAAACCTCAGAATTGAAGCTCTTGATCGACAATTGTCATGCACATGGTGTGCGATTTGTGTTTGCCATCAGTCCTGGTCTGGATATGGCCTATGCTCAAGCATCCGAACTTGAAACATTGCAGGGCCGTCTGGAGCAACTGTATGAGTTGGGCGTCCGTGATTTCGCCATCTTGTTTGATGACATCCCTGACTCGATGCGAGCCGAGGACCGTCGACGCTTCGGAACATTTGCATTGGCTCAGAGTCATGCGGCCAATCATCTTTATCGATACCTCACCGGGCGAGCAGCTTCCCGTGCCAGATTTTTCTTTTGTCCGACGCCTTACTGCGGCCGCATGCGGCGGGCGGGATTGGGAGGGGAAAGGTATCTTGAGGAAATTGGGGAGACCTTGGACCCCGGCATCGATGTTTTTTGGACAGGGCCTGAAATTATTTCTTCTCAAATATCAGTCAAAGATATTGAGTCGCTTGCGAACACCCTTCGCCGTCCACCACTGCTCTGGGATAATTTGCATGCCAATGATTATGATGGTCAGCGCTTTTATTGCGGACCTTATTCAGGGCGACCGCTGGAGCTTCGATCAGAGATCCAGGGCATACTGCATAATCCGAATAACGAGGCGCTGCTAAACTTTGTTCCTTGGAAAACTTTATCGGACTTCATTCATGCCAAAGCGACATGGAATCCCAGAGAATCATATCTCAATGCGATGAATGATTGGCACGCGAGTTTTGAATCCGCTGGTTCACCCATTGATTTGGAAGACCTGGTTTTACTGGGAGATTGTTTTTATTTGCCGGAAGAGGAGGGGAGCGAAGCAGCTCAACTCTTCAATAACGCCGAGCAATGGCTCAAAGCACCCCTGAATAAAAAGCAGGTTTTTTATCGACCCTTCCAGGAGCCAGCGACCAGACTTCGCAATATCTGCGCTGAGATTGTTAATCTTGAAAATCGCCATTTATTTTCGGCCCTGCACCGTAAAACCTGGGATCTACGAGAAGAAATGGAATTACTCCTCACTTTTGCGAAGCAAATGAAGAGTGATCCGACCAGCCAGTTGCGATCGGATTATCACCTTCCAGGGACTTATCGCGGGGGGATGGTTTCCAAACTGCGCGGCCTGATTGAGCAGCGTTCTGATGGTTCGTTCATTCCGGTAACATAGTAATGTCATGCACAAGGTTCATCACAATATAGGGAAACCTGAGCTGGCATGATAAAATACAAAATGTTAACTTTTTCTGCCAACCAGCGATAAATTACCAACATACGAGTTCAATGTACGATACTGATGCTGCGTTCGTTCGATAAACGCATCGGTCGACAGGGTGATCTTTCACCTCGAGGGATGGACAAATCAAAAAATGCCAATAACAAGCAGCCCTTCAACCGCAAGAATCGGCGCAAAACAATGAGTGCTTTCAAGGTCAGACAAGGCAAGATGGAAGATCTTCAGGCGGCTCACTATATTTGCCTTAAAACGGGCAATCATGGTGCTGACGGGGAAAGGATGTATCAGGACGATCCCGATGCTTTGGGGCGTATCTTCGTGGGTCCTTACCTGGCCTTTGAGCCGGAACACAGTTTGATGCTTGAGGATAATGAGGGAATATGCGGTTACGCGTTTGCAGCTTTTGATTCCAAAGGTTTTTACGAACGCTATGAAAAAGAATGGCGTCCCAAATTATGCGCCGAATTTCCAATGTCTGAAGCTGATCAAACGCAGTGGACCCCCGTGCAGCAAGTACATTCCTGGTATCATGAACCCGACTATCATTGTCCCGAACCCTATGTACAGTATCCCTCTCATCTTCATATCGATTTTTTGGAGCGCGCGCGCGGCCATGGATTTGGCCGGGTGTTAATGGAGGACCTCATGCGCCAATTAAAACAGGAGGGGTCGCCTGGTGCGCATTTGGGCGTGAGTATTCGAAACACCCCGGCGCTTGGGTTCTATCTCAAACTTGGATTCAAGGAGCTGGATCGAGTTGGAGGGCCTGATGATGGTTGCATCTACCTAGGAAAAAAATTGTGAAAACCTTAACTCAGTTTCTGGATCGTCACCTGGTGCCACCCTTGACGGCCTTGAGTAACAACCCTTATTTATCAGCCATTCGGGCGGGCATGGTCGCGATTGTACCGCTCACCATCATAGGCGGGTTATTCCTCGTGATCTCTGAGATGCCCTGGTCGGCCTGGCAATCCTTGGTGAGTCCTTACAAGGGATTGCTGGAAGTTCCGGTGGCGGCCACTTTTGGCTTGCTGGCCGTGTTTGTCTGCTTTGCGATTGCTCATGATCTGGCCAGAAAATTGAAACTTGAGGCCCACTTGAGTGCGAGTATGGCAACGCTCATTTTTCTCATGGTGCAATTGCAGCGAGGTGAGGCCATCGATGGTGAGCTTGGAGCATTGGTTCTCAATATGGACGGCCTGGCTTCGGGGGGATTGTTCACTGCCATCCTGGTGGCGCTGGTTTCTGTGCGTGTACAGAAAGCCCTCAATGATTATAACCTCGTGATCAAATTGCCCAAAAGTGTCCCTGAAGTGGTTTACGAATCCTTTCTAAGTCTTGTTCCGATGCTTTGTTTGATGGTTGGGTTCTTCGTCCTTCGGTTCGTCATGGATGTGGATATCAATCAAACGCTGCAAACCGTCTTTTCGCCTTTGCTCGTTGCCTTGAATACCCTGCCGGGAATCCTGGTTTTCACCTTTTTGTTGACCATGCTGTGGTCGATCGGAATCAATGGAGACAACACGCTCGACGCAGTCGTCGCTCCCATTTTCCTGATGTTTCTGGCTGCCAACGTGGAAGCGGCTCAGGCCGATGAGCCTCTTCCTTACATCACCGCCCTCGGGTTCATTACAAGTTTCGTGAATGTAGGAGGCACCGGAGCAACCATTGCTTTGGCCCTGGTGATGGTCAATTCAAAAGATGCGGGCTATCGCCAAATCAGCCGTGTTTCATTGCCTACTCAAATTTTTCAAATCAACGAGCCTATTTTCTTTGGTTTTCCGATTGTTTTGAATCCTGTGTTCATGATTCCTTATGTGTTCTGCGCCATGTCATTAACAACCGTCACATATCTGCTCATGGATTTCGGTATCATTGGTAAACCGGTGATTCATGTGCCCTGGACAACGCCACCAGTGATTGGGCACTTTCTTGTCTCCGGAGGCGATTGGCGAGCTGCTCTTTGGGGAGCGGTCTCGATTCCCATCTGCATGGCCATTTACTACCCCTTTGCCAAAACAGCAGAACGCCAGAGATTGAAAACTTTGGAGCATCAGAAAACACCAGTAGATAATGGTAACCCCATGAAATAAATCGACCATGTAGTGCCCATCACCCTGAGTTAATAGTGTCTTTTCAACTTGAAGCATCAGCCGTCGTTCTCCGGGGAGCTATTCACCCGATCCATGATACCACATTGATAATACTCCATTTCAAGGTTGCCATGTCATTGAAAACAATTGTAATGACTCAGAAAGCCTCCAGAGAACACCATATGAAACAATGCTATTTATCATACATGTTGGCCTGTTGCTTCGCAGTAACGGGTCAGCACATGGCAACTGCTCAATCACCCAATCATGCCTCTGATCCATCGGAACCTTCCCCGGGTCTAATACTGAAGCGTCTGGGGGCGCGGATGGAAGCTGGTTTGAGCCTCGAACAACATCTGGCTTATCTGCGGCATTTTGATCGCATCGACATGGATCACGATGGTCATCATTCAACCGCTGAATACATCGAAAAAGGAGCTTACCTTACGCCTCAAGCCCGACGTGGGATTTTTCAGGCAGCTGACGAGAATGGAGATGCTAAGGTTTCACGCGCTGAATATGTGTTGAACCGGGCTATCACCGATGAAGCCAAAGATATTTTGCTGAGTATGGATGAGGATCGGGACATGGCCGTCACTTGGAGTGAATTTCAAACCCATACTGACCTGGATTCATCAGAATTTTCAAAGATAGCGGTATTTGATCAATTGGATACCAATGGTGACAGGTCTTTGATCATACCGGAATTCCTGAGAGTATGGGGTCGATGGGCAAGGCAAGGCCAAGCACCGGCCAATGTTCGATTGGACTTAAAACGGGAGCAAGAGCTGGATCGTTTTTGGCAGGAAATTTCAAGTACTGTTCAGGAGGGAGATTTTGAGGGCTACGCTGCTACTTGTCATGGCGAAGGTGTCCTGGTCTCCGGTGCTTCGAATACGAGTTACCCATTGGCGCATGCACTTGTTCGCTGGGAAAAAGGATTTCAGGATACGAAATCCGGTGCCATGCAAGCTTCGGTTGACTTTAAATTCAGTCACCGTATGGGGGATGCGACCACCGCTCATGAACGCGGTATTTTTCGCTACGAAACTAAAAAAAATCAGGAAACGACTGTTGACTGGATTCACTTTGAAGCACTCCTTGTGAAAAAAGCGAGTGGGTGGAAAGTGCTCATGGAGTATCAGAAATCCGCTGCTGGTGAGCATGAGTGGCAGGCACTTCAGCCTTAAAGGTCCCGGATGGGAGCGTTCTCTGATGAAAATGAATCACAGCATCTTTCGGAAACCCAAATCAAGCGTTTCAGTCATCCCCTTCTGCGACTGGGCGCCTATGACGCTTGTTCTGTTTCTCTGCTTTGGTTTCCTCCAAGGCAATGCGCTTGAGAGGAAGCATGTTCTTTTTATCGCAGTCGACGACCTCACCGACACACTGGGATGTTATGGTGATCTTTTGGCGCATACGCCACATATCGATGCCCTGGCTTCATCTGGTGTGATGTTTACACGCGCCTACAATCAATTACCCTTGTGCAATCCAACACGTGCCTCCGTGATGACTGGCAGGCGTCCGGATGAAATCAAGGTCTATGATTTGGATCGCCATTTTCGGGATTCGATGCCTGATGTGCTCACCCTGTCGCAGGCCTTTCTGAAAAATGGATGGAGAGCTGCGCGTTCAGGGAAGATTTATCATTACAACGTTCCTGCAAGCATCGGAACGAGTGGGCATGATGATCCCTCAAGCTGGCAGGAGGTTTTCAATCCGAGCGGTCGTGACAAGTCAGAGGAAGAGTTGATCTTCAATGCGGAACCCCATCGCGAGATTAGCGCGGCCCTGAGCTGGCTTTCGGCCAAAGGAAAGGATGAAGAACAAACCGATGGGATGGTTGCCAGTGAAGCCATCCGGTATATGGAAAACCACAAGGATCAACCATTTTTTCTTGGGGTGGAGTTTTTCAGGCCTCACACACCCTTAGTGCACTTTGTTTAGCTTTACTGTCTACGTGACTTATTCTGCGGCGCTCTAACATACTTAAAATGTTGTCTCTATCTACTGATTGACCGTCGAGAGTTAGTGCCCAAAGCAGTATTCCTTGGGTATCCATTTAGCCCCTAAAGCTGTATGTTTATTATATACGCGACGTCAATCCGCCGAAAATTGATAAATTTTACTTGTTAGGCCAAAAAACTAGTTGCCAACGACATCAACCCTTGCAGGTTTTACGAACTCAAACTACGTTGGTATTAATGTTTGAGATTTCTTCAAAATCGTGTGTTAATTTCTGCTTATTTTTAGCATACATAGGTGTTGTCATTCAGACTCAGGCTGCTCTTGTGGTTTACACATCGGAAGGAGCATTTGACACCGCAGCTCTGGAGGTTGGAACTCAGGATTTTACTGAAGACTTGAATTCTGGATCCAAATCTGGTTCCACCATTACACTGACG
>Ga0163179_10003687_pt1 | contig 10360 bp, 16 predicted proteins | sample AtlANTMetagenome_FD_109643 | JGI IMG/M metagenome (GOLD analysis project Ga0163179, IMG submission 109643) | Marine eukaryotic phytoplankton communities from the Atlantic Ocean - Atlantic ANT 2 Metagenome | ecosystem: Environmental > Aquatic > Marine > Oceanic | place: North Atlantic Ocean... | reverse complement strand
CCACCATTAACGTACCTTGTCTTCTGATGTCGTACTCTTTTTCAACACCTAAGTCCATAAGTTTAACTGTACCTACAGCACTTGGGTGAGATACTAAAGCAACGTAGTTAGTTAAGTTTACAGCTTGAGGGTTTGAACCACCTGCTGTAGCTGAACCTTGGTCTACGCCTGAGTTTACGTTACTGTCAACAAAGTGTGCTACAGGTACTAATTCAATACCTGCAATTTTCACTACTTTACCTTCAGCGATTGAACCTCTACCACTAAAATCAACATTAATCGCATTAGTTGCGTTTGCTAATTTGTAGTATTCTTCCAATCTCATAAAGCATTTTCTGCCTTCTGATGGAACGTAATTTGCGTCTAGTTGTTTTGCCGCACCAAATAGTGCATCAATCATTGCGTTAGCCGCAGTAGCGTCTGTTGCATTTGCGATACCAGTATTAGTGATAGTTGCTCCTGCTCCATATCCACTGTCAGATACGTTAGCTGATGCTTGTGATGCTAAACCAATAGTTTGTAAGATATGCTTATCTTTAGTGAAAGCAAGTGCTCTTCCAATTTCTTGTGAATATGCACTTCTTACGTCCCAATGGTTTTTAGCTTCCTCAATGTTTGATAAAAACACTGAAGAGATTAAAAGGTCATTAATTGTAATAACCTTTTCGTTGTGATTTACGTCTGAGCCAGTAATTTCATTACCTGCTGTGTGATAAGCCGCACCAACTCTACCCATTACTGGGAAAGTAGCTGATTTACCAGATGCAATACTTCTTACCATATCTGCACCTTCTGTTTTTGAAGCTCTTTCAAAAGAAGTTAATACTTCTCCTGCGAATACTTTTAGAAACAGAGCGTCTTCTGAACCACCTGCATTTACTTTACCGACTGAGACTGGACTTGCGTTTGCCATGTTTATCTCCTTCTTTGTGATTTATGACGTTTATTTATAAAAGCCTCTTCAATTCAGTTATTTAGTCAAGATTGTCTACCGCAGTAGGTCAAGTTATTTGGCTAAATTGTTTTGGCAGTTGCCACACATAAGTGTTGCACAACTATATTAACATTTCCATTTTCGTAAAGCTAGAGCTTTTCTTGTAGGTCTACCTTTACTATCTTTCATAGCTCCTTTTACTCCTGACATACGAGCACAAAACGACTTCCTACGACCTGCCGCTTTTGAACCACGTTTTACTTTGCCAGTTACAGGAGCTTTTAGGTTCATTCCTTGCGAATTGAAATATCTTCTTCCTGCGGCGTTCAAACCACCACTAGGATTCTGATGTTTTTTCGCAACCATGACTACCTTTTCTTACGTGTCTTAGCCGCTCTTTTAAAATTAGCGGCAGTAGGTGCACCTTTAGCTCCTACTTTTCTCATTTTTTCGCCACTACCTGCTTTGATTCTTTTTCTCTTAGCATGTATGTTAGCGTATAATCCTCTTTTTGCCATGATTATTTCTTTCTTTTACTATTCATTATTTTCTTTTTCAAAGCCATAGGCAGTCTTTTTTGTCCACCTTTTAATGCTTTGCTTGGTCTTCCTTTTTTAGAACCGTATGTTCCTTTTCCCATTGGCATGTTTATTTCTCCTTTTTACATTTACATTTATTTTCTTCTACTATGGGTACTTTTTTTTCCATAATATCTTGAACAGTTTTTAAACTGTCTTTTGCATGACTTAGTTTATTTACTCTATCTTTTAGTATAGACATAAACTTATCATGGTCAGCCACACCTACAGAATTATTAACAAATGTTTTTAACACTGCTGTGTGTTCTGCTATGTCTGCTTCATATTGCTTTTGTAAAGCTATTAACCAATACATATTATATCTCTGAGTTGGCTATCTTAGCTTTTACAGACGCTTGATAAGCAGGGTCTTTAGCATATCTAGGGTCAGCCATTGCTTCAGTTACTTCAGCCCAAGATGAATAACCTTGTTCTGCAACTGGCGTAGCTTTGCCTTGTACTAAATTTGGTTCAGTACCATTAGCTGATTGATATTTTGCTTTCAAACCATCTACTGCTAATTTTACTGTGTCCATATCTACACTATTTACTGCCGCATTGTATGCTTTCTTTTCACCTTCAGACATATTTTTAGATGCCCATGATGCCATTTCATTATAGGCTTCGTCACCACCTACCATATCTTTTACAGTATTGGTTTGTTGTTCACCTATAGCTTTTTGTCCTGCAATAAATTGGTCAACGTATGCTTTTGGAATACCTGACTGTTCTAGTGCTTTATATGATTCATCACCTAATTGACCTTTTTCAGCATATTCTTGTGCTAAAGTATCAAAATTTAATCCTGCATTTTCTACAGCATCTTCAGCTATCTCTAAAGTATTTTCTTGTTTTGTTTCTTCTACTTTAGGTTCTTCGCCTTTTAATTTTGTTGCATTTATTGGGTCAACTTCTGGTTTTGTTGGAGATTGTTCACCAAGTTTTTTCTCAAGCTCAGAATAACTTTTAGCCAAATCTTCTACTGACTTAAATTTTTCTGGTAAGCCTTCAACACTTTGTGTGGACTGTTTCTCTTCTACTGGCTTTTCGCTAGTAGTTTCTTCTTGTTTTACTTCTACTGAGTCTACCATTTTGTTTCCTTAATTATTGTTGTTTAGATAAATTGTTTGCAACTGGTGCTACAGCTTTCTCAGCCATATTCATCATTTGCTCGTTTTGCATTTGCTCTTCTTGAGCCGCCGCTTCCTGTGCCATTTGTTCTTGTGATTTAATTAATCCATCTGTATCAATACCTAAACCAGTAGCAATACGTTTTATTAAATCATCAGGGTTTAAAGATTGAACAACCGCAGGATTTATTTGAGCTAAGTTACCTATCTCAGCTACAAATTCTCTTAATTTTTGTAAATCATTACCTCTACCTAGAGCTTCAATACCTGTAATAATAGTAGGATTTACTGAACCTTTTGGTAAAGTTGGTATTTCATTTGCTGATTCCATTCTTTTCATTAGTATTGAAACTAATGGAAGTTGAAATTCTTGTGATAATAAAGAATATACACCACCCATAGCAGTTTCTAATTGTTCTGCCATATATCTAATCTCTTGTGCTGTAACTCTTTCAGCTTGTCTTTGTATAGCTGTGTGTAATAAGAAAGCAAATGATAATCTTTCTTCTAATTTTGCTATCATTCTTTCAACAACTTGTAAGTCAAATTGTTTTTGTGATTGTAGTACAGACACATCTTCTGCTGTACCAGTTATAATGTCACCATTTCTACTTAATGATAAATCTTTTTTTCTTGTTACTGCATTAGGTCTTACAAGAAATACTACTTTACTAGAAGCCGCCGCAGATTCTACAAGTGATTGTGATAATCCTTCCAAGCTCTTGAGGTCTCCCAAGAACTCCTCAACGTAGCCTCTTCCATAGTCCTCATTGTCAACTCTAATCATTCTTAGAGCTTGATATGGTAATTTATCTTTTTTAAATTTACCTATACTAGATGGTATCTTAACACCATTAGCTTCTTGACAAACATAAAATTCATCATTGGGTAATTTATAAACGTGTGTATATAATTCTATTTCTTCATCTTTTTTATAATTAGGGTCAGTAACTACTTGTGCCGCAACATCTTTATCTAATGCCATTACACTCATTTTTTCTTGAACAAGAATCTCACAAACATTACCTGAACTATCTCTTTGACATACATATTGAGTTAATGGAAATACTCTCATAGAACCTTTTTTAGGTAAATAAGTAAGTACATTACCTGCAACAATTAAATGTTTTAATGCTTCAAATACAGATACTCTTAATGCTAATTGTTCTATTTTATTAGTTACTTCTCTTTCAATAGTAGCTAAAGATTTTTCTACTTCTGATTTTAATTCTGCTCTCTGTTGTAAATCTTCTTTTGCTTTACCTGCAATAGATAATCTAAAGAATGGTGAGTTTGGGGGAAGTAATAATAATAAAAGTTTAGAAGCTAAATTGTTGACTCCCCTAGCTCCTACTGATTGGAAGGGGTTATATAAATCTGATGAATCTGTAAAACCATCAGGTTGAATAAGAGAAGGAATAGTTAATTCAGAGCACTCTTCTGCTCTATCTAAAAAATGTTCTCTATGTTGTTTTAATTTAGAATAACGCTGTCTTGCTGTACCTTGTGTAAAATCGTTATCCATGTATTCCATTTATTAAGAAATATTTAAGCCAGAACCAGTTGCTACATTTACACCTGAAGTAGTTTGTAATGAGCTTGTTCCTGATTTTTTAACTTTTTTCTTCTTTTTCTTCATGTCTTGCTCGTCTGCTGTTACCAAAGTTGGTGACAATTCTTCACCTACAGTTTGTGAAGTATTCACTGGCATTGGCGGAGCAGGTTGTGGAGCAGGGACTTTAGGTCTGCTAGTGCACATATTTATTTCTCCGTTCTCTCTTTTAAGTTATTAATAAATTTGACAACATCACGCTGTCCTGCTTTAAAATAAATGGTTTTAGTATCGTCTTTTAATTCAGGTGATTTTTCAGGAAACGTCTCATTTAATAGTTTCACTAAATCATCTACGTTACTTGGTAATGTTAAATCTTCCATAGTTTTATTCGTCTAAAAAGGGAACTTTACTTCCAAAGGTCTCCTGTTACTGTACCTTTATTGTATTCTGTTGCTCTGTTTTCAAAGAAATTAGCATGTTCTACACCATTTAATACCCAATCTAACCACCCTAAAGGGTTATGTTTTACACCATAATTAGGTTTTAATGATAATTGTAACAATCTTCTATCAGCTATATATCTAATATATTGTTTAACTTCGTTAGGATTTAGTCCTCGTATACCACCCATATTAAAAGCTAAATCTATAAATCTATCTTCTAAATCTACCATATCTCTAGCTGTTTGATATATACCTGCTTTAAATTTTTCTGTCCAAATGTGAGGGTTTTCTTTTATTAAAGAATGAAATAATTTAATCATGCTTTCTACATGGTGTGTTTCATCTCTTATAGACCATGTAACTATCTGACACATACCCTTCATTCTACCATATCTTTGAAAGTTAAGTAACATAACAAAAGAAGCAAATAGCTGTAAGCCTTCACCAAATGCAGAAAAACAAGCTATCTCTTTAGCTAATCCTTCTAATCCTTTACCTTTGCTTTCAAATAAATAATTATGTTTATCAGACATTTCTTTATATTGTTGAAATGCTTTATACTCTTTATCTGGTAATCCTATTGTATCATTGAGTAATGAATAACTATGTGCATGATTTGCTTCACTTGTAGCAAAAGCAGACAACATCATTCTTATTTCTGGTGGTTTAAATTTAGGAATGTATTTATCTAAATATGCTTGAGCTATATCTACATCACCTTGTGTAAAGAATTTAAGTATTTGTGATATAAGATTCTTTTCTTCTACAGTAAGTTTCTCATTCCAATCTCTTACATCTTCATGTAAAGGTACTTCACTAGGTAACCAGTGCATTTTTTGTTGCATATCGTAAGATTCAAAAGCCCACTCATAATCAAATGGTTTGTAATGTATACGTTCCTTAAATAAACTCATAGTTTTTTTTCTAACTCCTTTAAATATTTTTGTTCTTCTGCTAGTTTCTCCATCTCTATGTTGTCTGACTGTATGTCAGCTTGTTTCTTTTTCTTTTTAAAAATAGCATCATAATTTTTCCTGTATGCTTCACTAGGAATATGTACGCCATCTCTAATCTTATAGTCTTTAAAGCCCATAAAATAATTCTATCCCTTCTATTATAATTATAACTAATAATTCCAAAGCTAAAATAGTATGATAGACTGTCCACAATACAGTTTGTTTTTGTGGTTTTCTTCTACGTCTTTTACGTTTTGGTTTATCAATGTTGTCAAATAATTCTGAATATGTCATTACCCCTCGCATGATAAACAATCAGCTTCAGGTATGATTGTTCTTTCTATTTTTTTAGACACTAACTCTGCACGTTTAATAGCTTCTGAACGACAGTAGTATAGTGTTTTTAGTTTACGTTTCCAAGCTAACATGTGTATATCATGTAGCTCTTTTACATTTACGTCAGCAGGTACAAACACATTTATAGATTGTCCTTGACAAATATATTGTTGTCTGTCTGCCGCATGTTCTATTACCCATTGTTGGTTAATCTCAATAGCAGTTTTAAAAGTATCTTTCTCGTAATCAGATAATTCTTTTATATGCAAAACTGAGCCACGATTGGCAAGAATTGAAGTCCAAGTAGTATCATTATTGATTCCTTTCTTCTCTAATAGTTTTTCTAAATATTTATTCTTAACTAAAAACGAACCTGACATTGTTTTCTGCACATAGGCATTTGCTCTATATGGTTCTACTGAAGGTGAAGTAGTGCCACAAATAATAGAAGACGAAGCGTTAGGTGCTATAGCTAACAAGTGTGCATTACGCATACCAGTACCTTCCATGTCAGGTGCTTCACCTCTTTTAATCGCTAGTCTTTTAGACTCTTCTACTGCTTGTTCTTTTATCTTTTTAAATATTTTTAAATTTAATGACTTAGCTAATACAGATTCAAACGGAATACCTTTAGATTGTAAGTAAGCATGAAAACCCATAGCTCCTAAACCTAAACTTCTTTCATTGTTTGCACTGAATCTAGCTCTAAATAATTCTTCAGGTGCATAGTCAATAAAATATTGTAGTACGTTATCTAAGAATCTAATTAAGTCTGGTATAAATAATGTATCATTCTTCCACTCATCATACTTTTCTAAATTTACAGAAGACAAACAACACACTGCTGTTCTATTGTCACTTGTCGGTAAAGTAATTTCAGTACATAAATTAGAATGATGTACTTCTAAACCTAATTTCTTTTGTGTTTCAGGTAACGCATCATTAATAGTATCAATAAAAGAAACATAAGGTTCTCCTGTTGCTACTCTAGTTTCTAAAATCTTTTGCCATAACTCTCTAGCAGATATAGTACGTACAATTTTTTTTGTATGTGGGTCTATTAGATTCCAACTATCATCATACGTAGGTTCTTTTATACAATTATCTATTAGTTGCATAAACTCATTACTAATGTTTACACCATGATGTAAGTTAAGACATTTTCTATGTACGTCACCACCACTAGGTTTTCTCATCTCAATAAATTCTATAATTTCTGGGTGTGATATATCCATGTATGCCGCATAACTACCACGTCTTGTTTTGCCTTGAGAAAATGCAAGTATCTCTGAGTCTACTACATGTAAGAATGGAATAGAACCTGATGATTGTGAACCACCAGATGTCATAGTACCATCACTTCTTATATGTCCCCAGTAACCACCGATACCACCACCCACAGAAGCTAACCAAGCGTTTTCTGTGTAGTGTCCTGTTAATCCTTCTCTACTATCACCTACATAATTTAAGAAACATGAAATAGGCATACCCCTTTTACTTCCTGCGTTAGACAAAACAGGTGTAGAATACATAAACCATAACTTAGACGCATAAGAATAAATACGTTCAGCCATTTCATCATTATCTGAAAATGCTTTAGCCGCTCTAAGAAATCCATCTTGCGGTGAATCTTCTTGAGGTAATAAGTATCTATCTTTTAATGTTGTCTTACCAAAATCAGTAAGTAATTCGTCTCTGTCATAATTTATCATAGTCTAACTCTTTCTTTCTTTTTTAATATGTCTATAAATTCTGCTCTATCTATTACAGCGTAGTCAACTTTAGTTGGTTCAAAGTCATCTAAAAATAATAAAACAATTTCTTTATCAAGATTACCACATGTATAAACATCTAGCTGTACTATTGCAGGAGATACTTCGTCCCAACAATGTAAAGCTATGTGTGATGTTTCAATACATTGGACAGCAGTAATACCTTTATTGTTTTCTGTATCTACATAGACAGCAGTAGGTCGTCCAAGAGGACGCATACCTATTGCCTTAACTAATTTACGCAACCACTTCTTTACTTTACGTATATCTTGTGGTGGCTTGTTTACTTCTGCCCTAATGATTATGTGTTTATGTTCCATTATTTATCGCTGATTTTAGGTACACCTTCTTTTTCTATAATAAAATCAATGTATACTTTTGCTTTTTTTAAATCATCAATACCACCCTTACTACGCCAACGTGTTATGTATTTCACAACATTACCTTCGCAGTACGTGAGACCATTACCTATAATATAATCAATAGGTTCTATCTCTTTATTAGTATAGTGTGGTGGATTTTTTATTGGGTCTATTTTATCTGCCATAACTTTACCTTACCTGTTTTTTTGTTGTAGTCACCATGCCTTAGTATTCTAGCAACTCTAGCTTGAGCTAGTGCTTCTTTAGCAGTGTAACCTTTGTCTTTGTATATACCTTTTACTATTTTCCATAAGTCTTTTAATGGAACATTAGTATATTTTTGTATAAGTTTATTTGCAGTAACTACACCAACACCATCAATGCCGTCATAGCCATCAACTTTATCACCAGTTAATGTCTGTATCATAAAGTTATAATCAGCCATTCTTGGTGGTATCTGTTCTACATTTAAACCGTCAGCAGATAAGTTACATGGTATTGTTCGTAAATCTTTATCTATACTAACTACAATTCTTTCTTCATTAGTTGGCTCAGTTGCCATGATACCTAACACATCATCAGCTTCTAAGTTAGCCCACATTACACCATTATGTTTTTTCATAACATACTCACGTAATGCTTTTAATGTCATTGGCTTACGCTTCTGTCTTCTGTTATCTTTGTAAGAAGGTAAGACATCTTTTCTAAAGTTGTTCTTATCTGTCAATGCAACAACATAATCATCTGCACTGAATGATGAACCTAAGTCATCTATCACTGCATCTACATCAGCTTTACATTTATTCTCATCACAATGTAATGTCCATAGTCCATCACCCCAATGAGTATCTACTTCATTATTAATTGCAATTTGATATAACAATATATCACCATCAATTAATATTACTTTTCTACCTTTTAGTTTATCACTCATAATATTATCCTATGTTCTTTTTTAAAAATAATTCAGCAAGAGGAACTAAAACAAATCTGCTTTTGTTACCATCACCGCCACTCTTTATATTCTTCATATATTTTTTTGCCAATTTTTTTACAGTTGACGTATCAAATATCATACGAACATAATCTTTTTCACCGTTAGCTAATATGTGCACCCAGTAATCTGCTTCAGTTGCCATAATACCTGACGGCTTACCATAACATTCTACTTCAATAGCTATGTTATTAGTTTTATACCACCAGTCTCTTTCTGTTTTTATTTCCATCTTTGTTTTATCTTTGTCAAGAATAGATACAATTCTGTTCTCTCTTTCCTGACCATACTTTAGGTCTTTATCAAACTTCTTATTCATTAATGTGTTTCACTCCAATCATTTCCTATTTTATATTCTCCTGTTAAAGGGAGTCTTAATTGGAAGTGTTCGCCAGTACATTTGATTGCTTTGACAGCTAACCTACCAACGGTATCTGCATCTTTTTCAAGACACTCTACCTGTATTTCATCATGTACCCAAACAACCTGTTGGGTTTCAGACATATCCTTAACTAATTTATTAAACTCAACAAGCCATTGCTTACAAACTAAAGCACCTGAACTTTGTAAAAGTGTATTAAGTGCGGCGTGTGCTGAACGAACTTTAATCTGTCTTTTATCAAGACCAACTAAATGTCCTCTCTCTGCCGCTAATTGTACTTGCTCTATTAACTTACTTAGAGCAGGTAAATTGTTTAAGAATCTTTTTTTAATCTTAGATGCTTCACCAACTTTTTTACCAGTTACTTCCGCAATCCTTTTAACGCCACCACCATATAAAAAGCAATAGTAAAAACGCTTTGCTAAATCTCTTGAGTCCAATCCTGCTAGAGTTTGTGTCTCTGTATGTATGTCACCATCTAATACAACTTTTGTGTATTCACCATTGTCATACTTAGACATAAAATGTGCTAACATTCTAACTTCTAATCCTGATATGTCTATACCTACTAGCTTTTTACCACTAGGTACAGTAAACAAACTTCTACATTCTTTACCAAATGGTACAGACACGCTTGGTACTTGTGCCATGTTAGGAAACGAATGACTTGCACGTGCTGTTACAGTTGAATTAGTATTACATGTGCCATGTATCTTACCATTCTTTTCATGTTTCAACCATGCTTGTGTGCCTGTAGCTAGTTGTGCAATTCTTTTATCTAATAAGAAATGTTCGCATAAAATTTTTGCTTCAGGATATTCCAGTTTACTTAATACAGTATCATCTAGTTTTGGTTTACCATCATTAGTAAATTCTTTAGCTTCCCAACCATACTTAGTTTTTAATCTATCAGCTATG
>Ga0163179_10003686_pt1 | contig 10360 bp, 6 predicted proteins | sample AtlANTMetagenome_FD_109643 | JGI IMG/M metagenome (GOLD analysis project Ga0163179, IMG submission 109643) | Marine eukaryotic phytoplankton communities from the Atlantic Ocean - Atlantic ANT 2 Metagenome | ecosystem: Environmental > Aquatic > Marine > Oceanic | place: North Atlantic Ocean... | reverse complement strand
TGTAGGTGATATTTTCCTACAAAACCTGTCTGGTAGCCGTGGGCCTGCATGTATTTTGGCAAAGTGGGCTGGCTTTGGTCGAGACCGGTGAATTTGTAGACTCCGTTCAAGTGCGAATACTTACCGGTCCAAATAACCGCTCGGCTGGGCGTGCAGATGGAGTTGGTGACAAATGCGTTGGCGAAGCGCATGCCTTCGCTTGCTAGTCTATCCAGATGTGGTGTCGGAGCGACTCGGGCTAGGCGACCACCATAGGTGCTGATGGCATGGGCCGCATGGTCATCCGACATAATGAAAAGAATGTTTGGATTCTCTGCCCTTTCAGCGAAAAGCGGAATAGCTAGGATTGATAGAAGGATGTTGAAAATTAGGACGGGTCGTTTCATGGGGCTGATTGGCTATATTTAGATAGCTTTATGCCGGGCTCTCCGATTGAATTAATCGCGGGATAAAGCGACTCGTACAATATTTCTGAAGGGCGATCTCTCGATCTCTCGAACTATCGATTTCGGCCGATTTCGTGGATGGTGTTTTGGACTTCGCCTTCGACGGGTTGTCCATTGGCACCTTTAAGGTAATACTTGATCGACATTTGCCAGACCGGTTCGAGGTCGGGGATTCTCAAGCGGAGAATTCGTCCTTGGGTGGATAGGCTTGTGCCGGCGACTTCAATTTGCTTTTTGTCGTAGTGGGCTGAGCCGTAGTTGGCAGTGCGTTTGAGGGCCCAGGTGCGGACGATAATGGAATCCCGGAGCAACTGAGGCGACATTGTCTCGAGAGGATCGGAAAACTCGATTTCTATCTCGCCTTCGCTGACCCGAAGGCCGATGGGCAAGTGGGCAGGCTCATCCGTTTTGCGAACACGGTAGAACCCTCCGGCTTGGTGTAGTTGGGCCGTTGCCCATGCAGACATGCCGCAGAGGTAAAGATGCCCGTTATCTGGGTGGAAGCGGCCCCGCATTGTGCCGGTAGGGAAATCGGGAATCGGCAACCGACTCAGTCCGCCTTGCGGTTGACCGTTGACGAATTCGTGAGGGACGATTTCCAGTCGTCCATGACCGTAGGAGAGATTGAGAAGTTTTCCATCGAGCGGTCCCCAGGACGGGCTGTCGATCCAGAGTAGTTCAGAAGGCGAACGGTCGAAACCTATGTCTACCCAAGCCAGCGGGCGTTCCATTGCCGAATCGGAACTGTCGTCCGGAGCCCCGTAACTCCACATGTTGCCGTAGAAGCGTCCATCCGGATAAACCCAGTTCAATCGGTTCATCGGGTTCCAATGTCCCTCTTGGTCCGTAACGATGAAAGACCCATCCGAATTGATGCAAACGCCATTGGCGGCTCGAAATCCGTTGGCCAGAATTTCGGTTCGCTCTCCGTCGTTGCTTACTTTCAACAATGTGCCGTGATGGGCGACCAAGGGCGGGCGAGCGTGGCGAGCGCTTTTGGCGTAGTAGAAATTGCCCTCATCATCGGCCTGCAGTCCCATCGCGAATTCGTGGAAATGCTGGGTAACCTGGTGGTCCGAATTGAAAGCTTGGTGGAAGTCCATTTCTCCGTCTCCATTAAGATCATGGAGACGTACGAGTTGGTTGCGACAGGTGACGAAGATCTCTCCATTCATCAGCTTAATACCGAGTGGCTGAAAAAGCCCCGCGGCAATGCGATACCACTGGGCATTGACCGCTGTCTCGTCGGCAATCCCTTCGACGCGCCAGACATCGCCATCCCAGGTGCAGAGATAGGCGGTCTTCCCATCCGGCGAGAAATCGATACCGCTAGTACGCAGCCAGCTCTTCCATGGATTCGCCATCGGTAGGGTGAAGCTATCCCATTGGAATGGGCCCTCTTGTTGGCCGCGAATGATTTGAGATGGTATCGCCGTTTGCCACTCTGATGGGCTTCCTTTAGTCAGTACCGCCAGATCCAGGTCTTGATTAGAAACGGAGCCTCGTCCCGAAATGAAGGCCACCTTTAACGGTGTGGGTCTGGCTGGTATTGTGGCTGTCAGGAAACCGTCTTTGTTTACAATCTTGACGGAGTCACTTCCGTCTACCGACATCGCATTTCCGGCATTGGCCAGCCTCAGGGTGATATCCTTTTCGGATTTCCCTATGTTTAGAATTCGGGCGATGCCTCCAGAGTCAGTTAGCAAATGACTCTCTAAAATTTCGGATTCTCCGACTGTGTAGGCGATGACGATACGGTTGGCATGGCGGTAAAGCCCCTTAAAATGCACCCAGTCGCGCGGGAGGGGTCCATAGCGGCGGCCGTCCAGACCAACGAAGCGCTTGTCATCGAAGGATCCAGTAAAGGGATTGGCCCAGCCGGGAACGTCTTTCGTTTCGTAGACGACTTTTCCGCGAGTCCGTGGCCAATACCAATGTTTATGGTCGAAGTTGATCCCCTGCCAATCGGTAAATCCTTCTCCGGTCCATACACCGGCAACGCGCATGGTGTCGTGCTCGAATGCTAGCCAGGTGTTGCCTTTGGAAATGCCGCCCTCGCCAGGATCGAGCCGAATGGCGATGGCTTTGTAGGCGATATTGGCATTTGGGGCGACGTAGCCTCTCGTTCCGATTAAAGGTGATCTTGCAATGTCATCGCCTTCAGGCCAGCGATAGAGCTCGGTTTCTTCGGGTACGATTTCGAATGTCCCAGTAAGGAATGGCCCGTAATCCATATCGCTCCACGGTTCGCGTTTTTTTGGTTCAGGACCGATCTGATCGCCTTTTGGAAGACTGGAAAGATACTCATCGGTGACCGCGAAAAGCTGATCGGGATTTCGATCTTCGATAAAGTGCTCTCGAATATAACGAATAACCGAATACTTTTCCCGAGGGCTCAGTTGATTTTGCGGAGCCATTAGCCGCCAACCCCGGGTTATGGTCTGATACATGGTGAAGGGATCGTTACCATGCTGGAATTGCCCTTCGGCGAATCTCAGGGAATTGGGAATGGAACCTGGCAGGTTGATATCTCCGTGGCAGTTATGACAGACCTGCTGATAGACCTTCTGTCCCATATTGTAGCTGGCCAGCTTACCGTCTTGGATCAGTCGTGCGTGATCGATCTCCGACTCGTAGGACGGAAGGGCGGATTCTGGCAAAATCATTTCACCAGGAGGTAGCTCTTGGGATAGGCCAACTCCAGAAGCGAGGATAAGAAATGAAAGTGAGAGTATTTGCGTCCGAATCATCTTACAGTAATTCTATGTTCGGACAGAGTAGGCGAATCGGACCGATTGGGAAAGGAAAACCATTTCATTGACTAAAACAGGGTACGTAGACTTTTTTGCGGCTAATGGTAAGGCCCTCTCAATGAATGACACACCAGACAACCCTCCTTCCGCCGGATCAGGGGGAAGAAAACGATCGATCTGGTTTCATCTGCATTTTTGAATTGGCTGGATTTCGGCGGTGCCCGTTGCACTGGTATGCCTAACAGGAGCACTTCTGATTTTTTAGGGAGACCTATTCCGGTGGGAGCCCCACTTTCGATCGCTGGAGCACTGGCTCGTCACAAAACCGCTTTTACGTTGATAGATTAGACTCCGCTACTGCTTGACACGATGAGCGTCGATGATGGGGTGTCTGAGGTGCCTGCCTCTGACCTTACCTCAACAATGTCTCAGGAGAAGGAGTACGATTGTATGGAATGTGGAGCCTGTTGCGGCTGCTTTCCCATATTTGCCACTGAGCATGATGTGGTACTTGAGCCGCAGATCAAAGAGAAAGGGATTCGAGTTGAGAACTTTCTTAGGACTGATCGAGTCGCTTATCGGATGCACCCTTTGCCGTTTTTGGACGCCTGCGCGTTTCTTAAAGAGGACAAACTCTGTCGTATATACGAAACACGACCTGAGGTTTGCCGCAAATTCGAGCCCGGCAGCGAACAATGCATCGAGGCGCGTCATAGATTGGGGATTGGGTAAAAATTGGAGTTGTTACGGCAGTTGTAAGCTGGAAGTTTGTGCCATTATCCAAATCATGAGAGTACCTCTCGAGGAGTGATACAATTGGTGCTGATGAGCAAATGCTTAGATCACGCTGCGGAGATGCTTCACCGAAAGGCAGCGATTAGCCATGAGATTTGGATACGGGGAGAACAGGGCGATTGCGATGAGACCAGGATCGCCATTGAGTGGGCAGATCAGTTTGGGGATAGCTGGCGAAGATGGAGACTCTTGAAATACACCTTTGTTGCCGTGAAATGCTCTATGGATATCTACCGCAAACTGGTGGCGTAGCGTGTTACCTTTTGCCCTAACGTTAGTTGTGTGATTTGTCTGCTTACCGGAGGTAACCGGGGAGTTCGCACATTATGGCTGACAGTGCTTAATTGAATTCTCTTTAAGCGGTCAGCTAGCCAAAAGTGTTTTGATTGCGTTTTGAGGTAATACGGATCGACAACCTGTAGTTTAGGTATGTTGTATAGCAATGGTATTTCCCTTAAGACTCGTTAAAATGCTTTTTAGATACCTCAGTTCCCTCACTTTCTTATTGGTTCCTTTCCTCTTGTTAGGCGAAGAGCGCGAAGCGTGGACTTCTTCGAAAATCTCTGGCTCTCCTGAGTTGCCTCCACCGTATGTGGCGGAAGCTGTCTGGCCACATATCACCTTCAATCAGGGATTGGATATAACGTTGCTTGAGTCGGAGGGTCTGATATTCGTAACTGAGCGATTTGGAAAAATTTGGCAGTTGCCATCGGATTTGAAAAGCCGGCCAAAATCGGCGTTCCTTTTTGCGGATATGAAAGAACATATTCCCAGTCTGAATCGGCTGCTGGGTTTGGCGTTTCACCCTGAATTCGCGAGAAACAGGAAATTCTATCTATACTATGCACTAAATACCCTGGAACCAGGATTCGCTTGTGGATTGAGTCAGTTTGAAGTGGATACGAAGGGGAGCATTGTTCCGGGGAGTCGAGTAAGACTGATGCATTTCCCCGCGGATGGTCATACCGGAGGCGATGTACAGTTTGGACCTGATAGGATGCTATATGTGCCGATTGGTGACCTGATTCCTCCTTCTCCTCCTGATCCAAAAAGGGCCGCCCAAGACTTGGGGCAAATTGCGGGTAAGATCCTTCGTATCGATGTTGATAGCAAAGACCGTGGGTTGCCTTATGGTATCCCGAAAGACAATCCCTTCCTAGGTGTAGAAGGAGCACGTCCCGAGGTCTGGGCTTACGGGCTGCGCAATCCATGGAAGATCGCTTTTCATCCTGAGAACGGTGAATTGTGGCTAGGCGATGTCGGGTGGGAGCAATGGGAAATGGTCCATCGTATTGAAAAGGGAGGAAATTATGGTTGGTCCGTGATGGAAGGCCCCATGCCGACCAATCCCTACCAGGATACCGGTCCCTCTCCGATTTCGCATCCAATCGTAAATTACGATCACTATTCTGGGGCGTCGATAACGGGAGGCTATTTCGTTTCGAGTGACCGGCTTCCTCGTTTGCAAGGATCGTATGTGTATGGGGACTACGTAACAGGCAAGGTTTGGGCTATGTCGTGGGATGGCGAGAAAGTGACCGAAAATCTTGAGATTGCGGATACGCGACAAGATATTGTCACCTTTGGAATAGATGAGAGTGGCGATATCCTTTTTCTCGAGTTGGGTCAGAGTGCGCCACTACAGCGTCTGGTTTCCAGCCCAAATCTGGAGAAGGCCAGCGAGTTCCCGACAAAGTTGAGTGAGACAGGCTTGTTTAGGGATGCCGCCGACCAAATTGCCTCGGTGGGAGTGTACGAATTCAAGATTAATACACCCATGTGGCAAGATGGTTATGAATCTGACTACTGGGTGGGGATGCCGGATCGTAGCGGTCTCAAGACTAAGGCTGAAGCACGTCGAGGGTCCCCAGTCATGAATTACTTGAAGCCTGACGACATGGTACTCGCGAAGACGATTCACAAAGACGGCCATCGAGTAGAAACTCAGATCTTCCATTTCGATGGGTTCTGGAAGGGATATAGCTACCGGTGGAATGAGAGTCAAACCGACGCAACGCTCGTTGATAAGGAAGGATTGAATACTGAGATTCAAGGACGACCCTATCGATTCCCTAGTCGATCCGAGTGTATTCGTTGCCACGGAAGCAACTTCAATCGACCGCTCGCATTTTTTCCAGGGCAGATGAACCGGGATGGGCAGCTCGAGCGATTCAAAGACCTTGGGCTTGTGGATAAGGAGTTCGTGGAAATGGCAGCGGCTCAGCCATTGGTAAATCCGAACAGAAGTGAAGAACCGATCGAATCACGGGCTCGTTCGTGGCTTCACGCGAATTGCGCCCATTGCCATAAGGTCTCGGGAGGTTCGGGATTAACGGCTCAAATGAATATCGCCGTTCCAACCAGCCAGCTCGAGCTGATTGGGCATGCTCCGAAGCGGGGCTATTTTGGACTGGATCAGGCTTCGCAAATCGAATCGGGCAATCCGTATCGGTCAATTCTCTACTATCGCGTTGCGACGAAAGGAGCCGGGCACATGCCTATGGTAGGTGCTCAGACGCTCGACAAAGAAGGTGTGCGACTCGTGCATGACTGGATACGTTCCATGAGTCCGGATGCGTCCGTTCCAGTATATTCTCTCGAGCCAAAAAGTGTTGAAGAGGCGCTCGTCCTGTATCACAAAATTCAGTCGGGTGAACTTTCGATCGAGAAGCGAGAGAAGGCGATTGCGGCTTGTTTGGATCACGCGGACCCATTTATCGCCAATCTGTTTATAGGAATTGAACTAGAGTAGCATTAAAGTACTCTTTTCCTTACGAAAGAAAGGATGCGAAGATATCCCGTGCTCTCGCGTGGGAGATTTTGTGGGCGGCCAAGCTATCCATGGTATTTGGAGAGTTTTCTTCTACGGCTTGTTCGACTGTCACGAGAGGGTGAATACCAATTTCACGTATGACTTTCGTGAGAAAACTGTAATCGATATCCCCATCGCCTAGTGTTTCGGTCCAGATGCCTTTTCTCGACTGTCGGACATGGAGCTCGACGATTCGATCGCCGTAAAGTTTAATTACGTCGTACAGGGCGACATTTGAATCTCCGGAGCCACGGAATATCCAGTGTGAGTCAAGGCAGAATTTTACATACCGAGGATCGGTTGAAGCGAGCATGTGATGGAATTCGCGGCCGGCCAATCTCAGTTCTGGGTCGTGGTTGTGATAGGCTAGGGTTAGCCCTTCTCTCGACAAGGCTTCCCCGAGTGTGGTGAGTGACTCGCCTTGCAGCTTGATTTGATCATCGTTTTTGTTTTCCGGTCCATCCCAGCGGATGTGTATGGGGTTAGTGACGATGATTTTTGTCCCCATTCGGTCCTGGGCGATACGGGTGAGCTTAAGAACCGTGTCGATGGACTCCTGAACGTCTGCTTTCTCATGCAACTTGCTATTCACGTAGGCAGAAACCATGGCGACGCCTTGATCTATCAAGGCGTCCGCAAGCTGGACCGTCTTCTCCGGAGTGCTGAGAATGGGTTCCAGGCTATCGGCGCCGCTTTGTTTGATTTCTTTGATGGAACTTTCGAGATTGGCTTCGAAATCGCGTCCTTGTCGTCGGTAGAAGGTAAGCCAAGGGTAAATATTTGTTGCGAGCATTTTAAATGTATCGGAAACTTGAGTATTGATTTCCTGGGACACTGATTGGGCTAGGGTATATCGAGTTGAGTTAATTAGAGTGGAGCCCAACGCTGCCTAGGATAGTCCTTTTATAAAATTCCTTTGATTCGTAAGTTTTTCACTGTTCCGAAGTGAGAGTCTCTTGAATACTCATTGAGAACTCGTTTTGGAGGCCAGAAAGGCGTTTAACGACTTCTGGGTATTGGGTAGCGAGATTGGACATTTCCTTAGGGTCCATTCTAAGATTAGCTAGAAACAAGGTATCGTCCTTTCCAAGGGGAGCTTTGTCGGAACGGTCTTCCGGGTTGCCGAGCAGTTTCCAGTCGCCTTCGCGGACAACCCATTCCGGATTTTTACCGCTGCCGAGGTGCCAATAGAAGGTTTCGTGGGGAGAGTTTGCGTTGTTGTTTAAAATGACGTCTTTAATGGATTTGCCATCGATGTGGTGTCCGGGAAGTTTGATACGACAAAATTCCGCAAGCGTGGGGAACCAGTCGACTCCGGTTACCATTTGGTCCCTCACTTGGTTCTCAGGGATCACTCCGGGAAGCGTGATGATTGAAGGGACGCGGATGCCCCCTTCGAACAAGCAGCCTTTGGCCCCGCGATAAATGCCTGCCGAGCCGCCTCCGAAGAAGGTCCGTTCTTCCGTGGAGTGCCCATGATCGGATTGGAAAATGATAATCGTATTGTCAGTTAACCCGGTTTGATCGAGATGGGTAAGCATTTCGCCGATCTTTTCATCGAGCGTGGAGACGAAGGCATTGTATTTGCTTCGCGGCAACGGGAGGTCTTTGTAGTAGTCGTGCCACTTGGCAGTACCTTGAAGAGGGTAGTGGGGTGAATTCAGAGCCCAGTAGACAAAGAACGGTTTATCGCGGTTTCGGGTAATGAAGCCATTGATCTCGCGAGCCATGCTATCTTGGAAAAAGAAGCCATCCTCATGAATGTGCTCACCGTTCCGCCAGAGATCGTGCCGATTGGGCCCTTTCCAGTAGAAGAAATGGGAGTAGTTATCGATACATCCGCCCATGTGGCCCCATGAGTAGTCGAAGCCTTGAGCGTTGGGCATAGTTTCGGGTGTGTATCCAAGATGCCATTTTCCGATGTGCCCAGTTTTGTATCCAGCTCCTTTCATGAGCTCGGCGATTGTTACTTCTTCAGTCGGCATCCCGGGAACGCCTTCTTCGGAGCTTACGTTGCCGGGAACGCCTGCTCGGGCAGGAAAGCGCCCGGTTAGCAGACCGGCCCGACTGGCGGAGCAGATAGCGGAGGGCGAATACATCTGCCGGAAACGGACCCCGCGTTCAGCGAGCGAATCAATGTGTGGCGTGTGAATGTCGGAGGTTCCATAGCAGCTCAGATCCACAGTACCCTGATCATCGGTGTAAATGATGATGACGTTGGGTTGATTACTTGCGGCGTGGACGGTCTGAAAGGAGGCGAGCGAGGGTAAGACGGCTAGGAGGGAGTATAGAATTGATTTCATCGGTTATTCTAGAACTTTAAAAGTAGAACAGGCAGTCCTGTCTATTTAGATTTTAATGGGAACAGGCTGGAAGCCTGCACTACTTTATATGGGTACTCGGAGATCGCCCCCTACCGTTTGCCAAGGTCGGTTCGCTTGACCCATTCGGTGTGGCGTTTTTCTAGAAGGGCTACCTTCTCCGGCATTTCAGAAACGAGGTTGTTTAGTTCAGTGGGGTCGTCCGCGAGATTATAGAGCTCCCACGGTTTCCTGTTTTCGGACACGAGTTTCCAGTCGCCGATACGAACGGCTTTTCCCTTGCTGTGGGCCCAGAAAAGAGCTTCGTGAGGTTTGAATTTTTGAGGTTCTCCTTGGAGAACTGAGAAGAATGACTTGCCTTCGATTGGAAGGGGTTTCTGGATTACACTCTCGCCGCCCGCCGCTTCGATAAGCGTGGGCATGAGATCGATTACGTGGCAAACTTCATCGGTGAGGCCACCTTTGAGCTCCGGTTTGAGCCCTTTGGGCCACGAGATTATGAGAGGAGAGCGCGTGCCGCCTTCGTGGTCGTGTTGCTTGAAAAGTCGGTAGGGCGTATTGGAAGCGTTGGCCCAGCCGTAGCCGTAGGATTGCCAGGTGCTTTGGGGACCGGGCATGATGTGGGGAAGATTGCCGGGTGTGATGGGAGTCCGCTTCCCATCGGTCGTGAAGGGCCTTGTCCAGGACCCAGTCCGTTCGGGTGGATACTCTACGTGGCAGCCTCCATTGTCCTGCTGGTAAACGAAAAGAGTATTGTTCAGTTCGCCAGTCGCTTCGAGATGTTCTACGATGCGGCTAATGTTTCGGTCCATGGAGGTAATTTGGGCGGCGTACACTTCCATACGACGCTCCTGCCATGCTTTGTGAGCCTCATCTTCCCAAGCAGGAACGTCAGGGTGCCGAGGAGACAATTGCCATGAGGGATCGACGATGCCCAGTTCCACCATGCGCTGGTAGCGCTGCTTTCTCAGATCGTCCCAGCCTTGGGCGTATTTGCCTTTGTAGTGTTCTATATCCTCTGGCCTGGCGTGCAAGGGCCAGTGGGCCGCATTGTAGGCTACGTAGAGGAAGAAGGGATTCTCTTTCTTAGAGTCATCCGAAGAATGATGTTTTATAAATTCAAGCGCGTAGTCGGTGATCGCATCGGTGTAGTAGAAATCTGGATTGTTTTTCCATTCATGATCGCGACGTTCTCCATTCAGGTAAAGATCTACAGGCGCGAAAAAATCGGAG
>Ga0163179_10003685_pt1 | contig 10361 bp, 10 predicted proteins | sample AtlANTMetagenome_FD_109643 | JGI IMG/M metagenome (GOLD analysis project Ga0163179, IMG submission 109643) | Marine eukaryotic phytoplankton communities from the Atlantic Ocean - Atlantic ANT 2 Metagenome | ecosystem: Environmental > Aquatic > Marine > Oceanic | place: North Atlantic Ocean... | reverse complement strand
CTCGACCAAGGCCATGCGCGATCCAGGTGGCGTAGACCACATCAACGCAGCCGTGGACAAGATGTCGAAACGCATCAATGAGCACTTGGCTGCTTACGGACAAGGCTACGAAATGCGTCTGACGGGACATCATGAGACCTGTCGCTACGATGAGTTCAAAGCAGGCGTATCCGATCGGACCGCTTCTGTTCGCATCCCAGCAAACGTGGCCATCGATGGCTGTGGGTATCTTGAGGACCGACGTCCCAACGCGAATGCCTGCCCCTATGAGGTTGCAGCAGTGATGCTCGAAACGGTGTGCGGACTCGGATAGTCCATCCGCATCCACGAAAGCTGCGGTGTCTCCTTCGGGAGACGCCGCGTTTTCGTTTTGGGCGCCCTAATCTTGCGCTAACCAAGCGCCCAAGAGTTCGGCATCCGGACCTTCTTGCAGTTCACCCGTCGATCGGTAGCGATCCATCGCCAATAAGAAGTCTTCCGCGCATCGCTTACCGGCCTCCACTCCAGGCTGATCATAGGCATTGATGCCCAACATGCTCGCATAAACCCCCACGGCACGCTCATGGAGCGCAATCAACGCCCCCAAGCGTCGCGCGTCTACGGTATCTAAAACGATGGTGTAGCTCTTTCTCCCAGCATCCGTGAGCGCCTTTCGGGTGCCCAGCAACATGGCCAATAAATAGTCGCCGGCAGTCCGCTCCCCCTCAACGGGTACGGCATCATCCTGCTTGTCGAGCACAGCCACAAAGGCGGCGAAAAAATCGTCTTCGCCTTCTCGCAATTGCTGCACGAGAGCATGTTGATCTGTACTGCCCTTGTTGCCAAAAACGGTAAGTCCAAAATGGTGGATTTCCTCGCCATCTTCAAGCGTCTTGCCAATGGATTCCATAATCAACTGCTGCAGATATCGACCCATCAACGCCAAGCGATCTTTATACGGCAGAAAGACCATGTTCTTGCGACCACCATCCTGCGCATTGCGATACCACGCCATTGCCATGGCACTTGCAGGATTCCATGCGCTTTCGCGACACCATGCATCCATCTCTGCGCAACCGCTCAAGAAAGCGTGGGAATCAAAACCCAACAATGCTGCTGGCAACACCCCAACAGCTGAGCAAACAGACGTACGCCCGCCCACCCAGTCATACTGAGGGAATCGGGCCAGCCATTGGTTTTCTGTCGCCTCTGAATCTAGCTTAGAACCCGCCACTGTCACCGCCACAGCGTTGGATGGGAAATTCAACCCTGCCCGCTCAAACGCCGTCTGAGTCATCCTCAAAGCATTGCGGGTCTCAGCCGTAGAGCCCGATTTCGAGACCACCAACACCAGTGTCGTGGAGAGATCCAACCCATTCAACGTACGCCACATTGACTCTGGATCGGTATTGTCCACTGTGACAAACCCCAATCCATCATCGGTACTCAAGGCATCCACGAGCAATTGTGGTCCAAGCGCAGACCCACCGATCCCCAACAGAAGCAGTGTCTGAAAGACGCCCTCTTCCACCACGGTGCGAGCAAAATCCCCCATGGCCTGTAAATCTGCCTCAATCTGTGCACCCAAGCCATCCGGCGCCAACGCAGGGCTCCGCAACCAGTAATGCCCTACACGACGGCCCTCGGTTGGATTCGCAATCGCACCTGCCTCCAATTGATGCATGTCCTCTGCCGCCTTGAGGACCAAGGGATGGTCCTGGTCCGACACCGAAAGGCCCATTCGTCGTAGGTCGACTTCCACCCCCAACGCGGAATGCTTGAAATTCAACACGGCTTTCTCCTGCATCTTGTTGGCAAAAGGAACATCTGCGGGCTAACCCGCTGCCCAGGAGTAATACATCATGCGTTTTTCTCAATTCGCCATCGCCGCTATTTTTCTCACCGCCTGTGGAGACAAACCCTCCTCGGACGAGGCAAAAACCCCAGAGGATACCCCCACATTGGAAAAACCCACCGCAGCACAATGGCCGAAAGTTGAAGACGGCATTCCTGAAATCGAGCCAATCGATACCGTCACAACAAAAAGTGGTCTCAAGATCAGCTACACCCACAAAACCGAGGGCGCAGGAGTAGCTGCAGGCGATCTAGTCGCGGTGCACTACCATGGGTGGTTGGCCGACGGTGGAACGCTCTTTGACTCCTCCGGAAACCTCGATCCGATGGGCAACCCACGTCAACCCATCACCTTTCCTGTTGGAAAAAAACGCGTCATTCCAGGCTGGGACGAAGGCGTCTCCATGCTTAAGATTGGAGAGAAAGCACGCCTCGAGATTCCCTATGAATTGGCCTACGGAGAGAAAGGTCGTCCACCACGAATTCCGGCCAAGTCAGTGCTTGTGTTTGATGTCTGGCTCGTGGACTCCTTCTCGGTTCCGACAGAGGGCATCCCAGAAGTGGATGAGTCAAGTGCGGAAACCTCACCCACTGGTCTCGTAAAGATCATGATCAAGGAAGGAGGCGGTGACCTTGTCGGCTCAAAAGTCGTCAGCGCTCACTACGCGGGTTGGCTGGCCAAAGATGGAAGCCTGTTCGACACCTCTCTCAAGAGTGGACAACCACTGCGCTTTCCAGTCGGTGTAGGACAAGTCATCCCTGGATGGGACGAGGGCATCTCCGGCATGCGTGTGGGAGAAAAAGCCCGCTTCCGCATTCCATCAAAGTTGGCCTATGGCGAACGAGCAATGGGTGACGCTATTCCTGCCAACTCCGACCTCGTATTCGATGTCTGGGTAATGGATGCACGCTCAATGCGTCCTCGCATGCCCACCGGGCACCCCTAAGCAGGGGCTCCAACGACGATTCGGACCACCTTCTTGACATTGGCGCAAGCTGTCTTGCCATCGGACGGTGGAACAAAGATTCGGAAAGGCCCACCCTTCTCTGCAGGGTAGGCCGCCTCATCGTAACTGTGCACTAGAATCGCACTCTGGGCTGCAGCAATCGCTACTGGTTCCGTCGTCATTCCATCACTCGCGACCACCACAAACGCGACGTCTTTGGATGCGCCACTAAGGGCTAAAACCTCGGAGAGCATCACTCCAGACCCTTCACGGCCTGGCACCAACGCCGCCACGTCTGCAACCTGCTCAGGAAGCGCTGCCAGGGCTGCCCGCGTCAACTCAATCTCCCAACCACCTGGATCAATGAGTGCCAAACTCGCGTTTTCAGGGTCTTCTTTCTGCACGTAGACGGCCTGGTCAATCACTTCGATAAGCGAATCAATACGCTGTTGTTCTTCACCGATCAGATCCGCACGACTTCCGGATCGAATCGCTGTAGGGCTCACCTCCAGATGGTTGGAGGCCCACTGAAAGAGGTACCAACCAATATCGGTTCTGAAGATTCCCTTGAACCTCTCCAAACCGGCCTCGGTGACTGCTCGCTTCAGTGTACCCATGTCAAAAACCCGCTCCGCTGACCAGACGCGAGATTCCACCACATAATCCTCAGTCGAGGCAGCCTCGGTCTTTGGTGAGAAGATCCGAAAGCCCTTCACCACTTCCGCCTCCAAAGCGTCCACTGGGAGGGCTCCATGGTCCGCTGGATAAATGCCTGCCAGCGGTGGATAGCGGGCCTCTGCCCAAGCCTGTAGTTCCGATTTGGCAGATTCAGAGCAAAGATCCAAGCGATTCATGACCAAAACATCGGCGGCTGCTGCTTGCTGGCGCAACAACGGAGGCGCATTTCCAACAAAACGCGCAGGATCGACCACCACAATGGTGGGAGCCAACTTGATTCGGGTAAGACCCGATCTCATCAAAGTGTCCACCACATCGGCTGGCCGAGCCAAGCCTGTGGTCTCTATAAAAATCCGGTCGGGTGCCTGTTCAGCAATCAACTGAGACAACGCCGGCACCAAGCCCTCCGGAGCGGTGCAGCAAATACAGCCTCCAGGTATTTCACGCACAGGTGCATGCTGCGCCAGGAGACTGGCATCGAGACTCGCCACGCCAAAATCATTGACGACGATAGCGCAGCGTTCTTGACCCGCGCGAGCGGCAAGTTGATTGATAAGCAGGGTGGTCTTTCCTGCACCTAAAAAACCAGAGACGACATGAACTGGAATCAAAGCCTACTCCTACAACTCGACGACAGCGCTTGTGCACAACGTCTCGCAAACTTCCGACTCCACCCATGACGGAGAAACCGCCTGTTCCTCACCGTTATTCACGGAAATACTGAAGCTTTCCGGAAACACATAGCCCTCACCTTGAAGCAAGACTCCGGCCCCCTCACATGTGGCCGTCAACTCACCCGGACCACCGGCTCGAACACCATCGGGACAACCGATGTTTAGCGTGTTGAATTCGTCTCCATAAATCCGCAGCTGGAAGCTTTCACTCCCATCCAAAAGCCTCACTTCAAATTCCGCTGTGCAAACCTCAGCACAGGTCACCGAGGTGTCGTCCAAGGCAGGCCCACCATTACATCCCATCAAAACGAACAATGCAGAAAAACAGACAGCTTTCACCACGACACAAACTCCTTCAAGCAAGGCAAGGATAGATGGTGATAGGCTAACCGAGAAACGACTTACACGTGAGACCCGAATTTCTTGAAGCCCCAACAAAAATCTTGGATCTTCCCCCTGCAGATCGTCGTATCGGTCCTTGTAATCTGGCTCTTGATTCGCACTACAAATCCCAGTCGCATCCGACATGAACTCTCCGATGCATCCATGGGCTGGCTCTTCGTTGCCACCCTAATCAAAGCAGCAAGCCTCACATTGCACGAGGTCCGACTGTGGATTTCCATGATGCCGGATCATCGTAGACCCGCTTGGCCAATCATTGGAATTGGATACACTTCCGGGCTGGTAAACGCCATCCTGCCAGCGCGCGGTGGAGACATCGTAGCCGTGGCATTGCTAAAAAAAGAACACGACGTACCTGTGCCCGCCGCACTCGCAGCAGTCGGTGTCACTGCGATGCTCGAAGCGTTGGTTTTCGCACTATTTCTAATGGTCGTGCTGATTCTTGGAGGCGCACACTGGGACAAAATGCAGATCGACGGCGGCTGGGCGATTCAGCCGCATCAAGCCATGATTGGCTTAGGCATCTGCTGCGGTGTGGCCATGGCCATCGGTATTTTCGCCATTCACCTCTCCCGAAAGAAACAGACTGACTCCTCCGAGAAAAAAGGCATCAGCCGTCTCGTACGCAAAACCCTAGAGGAAACAGGGGTCAGTTTAGGCTCTTGGCGACATGTTGCCCTCAACCTTCTACTCGCATTGGTACAGGTCTTTCTGGTGGTAGGCTGCTTTGCAGCGCTCATTCCAACCGTTGGACTTGAACTCGACCCGGACCTACCCATCCTTGCAGTAAGCGGCGTTATCGCCTTTGGTGCGCTCTCTGCAGTATTACTCCCACCCTCATTGGGAGCGGGTCCTGCTGTTTCAGCCGTCTTGGTCTTCTCAGCCTTTGGCGTAGAGAAGGATCAAGCCCTCGCGTTTGCGGCGATGTCTTGGTTCGCCAATACGATACCCGTACTCACGTTGGGACTATGGCCGCTGCTCAGTAAGCTGCGGCATTTTGGAAGCTTGAAGTCCCTTGTGGCCGATGTCGACACCCAAGAGCAAGCGGAAGCTACTTCTTCTTCCGTGGCGGCCGAAGATTCAGATTGAACTTGAGCACCACATCATCCTGAATCTTGTTCATCTTGGACTGATAATTAATTCCAAATGACGTCCGCGAAATCGTTCCCTCACCACTCAGACGAATCCGCTTCTCATCTTGATGCACAACCGTAAACGGGACCTCGAAAGGCAACGTCACGCCATGCATCATCAAATCACCGGCAACCGTCAGTACGCCTTTGTCGTCTAAGACCGCAGACTTCGTCGTAAAGGTCGCATTGGGATGCACTTCCACGTGAAAAAAGTCTTCCTGCTGTAGATGCTTGTCTCGCTTCGCGACACGGGTATCGATGGTGGCAACGTTCACAGTCGCTACACCCTTCAATGTACTCAAATCCCCATCGTCAACAGTGACTTCCACCGACCAATCCTTAAAAGTGCCATGCACAGGTCCCAACAACGCATTGACTTCAAACTCCAAGATGGAGTGCGCAGTGTCTGCCTCATAGGAAACCGGTTCGGCAGCCGCAGTGTTCAGCAAGATCAGTGTAGAGAGAAACATAGTCGTCCTATCGATAGTTGGGTCCGGCCTTGGCCATCAATCTGTCGTAAAGCCAAACAGGTAAAACGCGCATCAAGGCCATCACGAACTTCATGCGCCAAGGAAAGGTAATCACCTTTCGACGAGCCAAGATTCCATCTGCCATGATTTTTGCAGCTTTTTCTGCCGAAAGGATGAACGGCATCGGATGGTTGTTCTTGTCCGTGAGAGGCGTCTTGATGTAGCCAGGATTTACCGTCGTACATAAAATGCCGCGCCCAGCAAGCTCCACGCGCTGGCTTTCCCAATACGTGGTGATTGCTGCTTTTGACGAGGAATACGCCGAAGACTTTGGTAGACCACGAAAGCCAGCAACAGAAGAAACCACCACCAGTTGGCCTTGCCCTCGTTCACACATTCCAGGCAGAACCGCTTGGGCCGAATGAATCGCACCGTAGAAGTTGACCTCCATCACACGACGAATCTTAGACAAGTCAGGTGCCGATGTGTCATTGCGACCCGAAATCCCGGCATTCGCCACCATCACTTCGACCGGACCGAGCTGATTCTCCAAATGCGCCACCGCCTTCACCAAGGTTTCCGGTTCTGCAACATCGGCTGTAGCCCACTCAGCAGTCCCCCCAGCCGCACGGATTTTTTCCACCAAGTCGATCAACTCCGGCTCACGCCGAGCTACCACGCCCACAGAATAACCACGACGTGCCAACTCAATGGAAAGAGAAGCACCTATGCCTGAAGAGGCACCCGTGATTAGAATATGTGCAGCCATGGTCGGAAGGCTATCGGTCCCCGCCCCGAGGAGCAAATGCGGAAGTCATCCACAACGCAATGGAAGCTCTTCTCGGCTTGTACACCCGGTATGGAAAACATCTTGGCGCACGAGTTGTCCGGACTCACAGACGCTAAGCTGGAATGCGTGGAAGGCGGCGTAGAATTGGCAGGCGATCTGCTCGATGCGGCAGGGCTGTGTTTGTGGGCGAGATGTCCATCCGGCATTCTTGTACGCTTGGGTGAGTTCAAAGCCAAATCTCTGCAACAACTCTATACAGAGGCAAAAAAGATCACGTGGTCCAGCGTGATTCACCCCCATCAAGACATTCAGATTCGAGCCACAATCAAGGGTTCTAAAATTCAGCGGACAGAAAACGCTGCCCGAAAGTTAGAGTTGGCCATTCATGACGCCATGCGAGGACCGCGACGCCAATCCCATCAACGGCCCAAAAATACGATCACTATCATTCTGCGCATTCGAAATGACCATGTGACGCTATCCGCAGATGCGGCGGGCCTACCGCTTCATCGCCGCGGATATCGCAAAGCGACGGCTAAGGCGCCACTGCGTGAAAACCTGGCCGCATCCGTGCTTGTTGCGGCAGGATGGGACCCTCAAGAAGAGGCGCTCGCTGATCCAATGTGCGGAGCCGGAACCTTCAGCATTGAAGCGGCGATGCTCGCACAAGACCGTGCACCAGGCCAAACGATGCGGCCAGCAGTAATTGAATGGCCCGACTTTCCTCGTAAAGGCTGGAATCAACTCAAACGTCAACTGGAAGAACACGCCCCCACCAGTAGTCCTCGCATCTACGCAAGTGACCGAAATCAAGGTGCAATCCGCGCGGCGATAAGCAACGCCGAGAGAGCAGGCGTTGCAAGCTCCATCCATTTCCAGCAATGTTCACTCGGTGAGACATGGGACGATCTGCCGGACGGCGGCCTCGTGGTTCTGAATCCACCCTACGGTAAACGCATCGGTGAAAAGAGTCGGATTCACGGTCTCTACACGCATTTCGGAAAAGCACTCCGGCAACGCTACCCCGGCTGGCGTGTGGCAGTTGTTTGCCCCGAAAAATCCCTTGCTGGGCGACTGGCCCCCGGAATCCAAGAGGTCACCCGCTTTAAGAATGGGGGTCTTGGTGTTGGTCTCTACCTCGGAGAAATACCAAAGGAAGAGCCATAGAATCCAGGCATTACTCGGCCTGTGCCGCGCTCCAAGACCCTTTGACAGCGCGACGTAAGGAAACCCCCTCCGCCGCCAAGCAAACAAGCCCAACAATCGAAAGATAGGCAAACTGACCAAGATGTAGAACCACCGCGAACGCCATCGCCGCACCTTCATCCACACCCTGCAACATCAATGCACCCGCGCAGCATGCCTCGTAGACCCCAAAGAATCCCGCAGTCGGGATGAAGGTCATGCCTGTCAACGTAAACGTCCAAGTGGTCAGCACAATCTTCCAGTTCACATCGATTTCCGGAAAACTCGACATCACCAAGGCCACAGCAAGCAAAGTGGTACCCCACACAAAGAGCGTCCCTAAAAAGGCCACCAATGCTTTCTTTGGATTTCGAAACAGCCAGCGCAAGGCCTCATCAAAACGCTGAATCAGCGTCGCACCGAAGGCGGCGACTCTGCGTAGTCGCTGCCAACTACGTAGCCACGCAGCCATTTTGCTACTCGCCGCCAAGGCCAACACGCCGCCTAAAATACCGAGCATCAAGAAAAAGCCCGCCAATTCCTGGCCCAAACCAATCACATCGACATTCGTATTGCCCACCTCGACCTGATGGGACGGTAAATCCACGAAGAAACTGACACTCAAAAGCATCGCCAATAGCATGCTGAAGTCGAGAATCCGCTCCACCAGAATCGCAGCAATCGATGCGCCCCAAGGCACATCGTATTTCTCTTTCAACAGATACGGACGAACCAACTCTCCCATCCGAGCAGGGATAGTATTGATCGCGAGAAAACCCACACCGTTTATCGAGAACACCGAACGCAGGCGCAATGGCTGGGAAAACAAGGCCTGAAGACGAATACTCCGAGCAACGTGCGTGGAGAAATACAAGAGGACCACAGGGGCCATCTTCCACCAATCCACATGCGCCAAGGAGCCACGGACCTTCTCAAAGTCCATTTGGCTCAGCACCCAAGCCAAGAAGAGTACTGTCAGGCCAAAGACAAGCGCCAAACGGGTTTTCAAGGTCAGTTATCCATCTGCAGGCGCATCGCTTGTAGACCGAGCACACCCTGCTCCAACTGCTGGTCCTCCGGAAGACCAAAAGCCACAGGCAGTTCATCCTGTGTCACATCCGTCCGAAAAACCCGGTCCCAAACTACGAGCACATTCCCATAGTTCCCATCACGCAAATGCCCGTCGCGTGTGTGGTGCCAAGAGTGGAAATGCGGATTGTTGAGAACAAGATTGAAGGCCCGATTCCAAGGTTTCGTCATGTCCATAGCGATGTTGGCATGCTGAAAGGAATCAAACAGAATCCCCAGCGAAAGCGCCATTGGAACCACCCATGACGCAAAGCTGGAGGTATCCAGCACCACGCTAAAGAGGAGTATCGGGATGGCTGTAAGCTGAAACAAATCCACGATATGCATGCGCAGTCCCGAGGTCGCGTTGAGCTTCTCGGAACTGTGGTGGACCCGATGAAATCGCCATAGCCAAGGCACGCGATGATCTGCATAGTGCACCGCATACCGCGCAAAATCCAACAACAAGAATGCCACTAAAAATTGGAAAATAGGCGCACTTAGCCCACTGCAATCAATCCAGCCCGACGGACGAAAAGCCGCCATTGCAGCGACGGCATAAAGCGCGATGCGCACCAAAAACAGCAGACCACCTGTAAGCAGATTGACCCAAGTCTCCCGGATCCAAACGCCTTGCTGCACGCGTGGATGAAGCAGACCGATCCCGAGGAAAAAGGCCATTGCTCCTGCTTGGAAAAAGAGAGTCCAACTCATAGTTTGCCTACTCGTCCACCTCGACCACGGTCACACCCGGCACCGCTTCCGACACAATATCCTGTCCACGAATCGTCAGACAATAGTTCTCGCCATCCGGGCAGCTCTCACACGACACCCCCATGCTCCCGACAAGCTCACAGGGATAGCCCTCATCCGTCTGACCAAAGAGCGGGGCCATGTGGCGTGTGTCCACTTTTCCTGTCAACGTTCCACCCGCGAAATGACTCCCATCTGGCGCAAAGGTCCCCGACAACGCAAAGTTGTACACGGGAATGGATACATTGCTGTAGCCCAGGTCGATTTCATCGACGCTACCTAAAAAATACGCATTGCCGTCAAGGTTGACCTGACCAAAAGTCCACGTGGCTTGATTCAAGCGTTGCTTGTAGCCGTCCACATTGTCGAAATAGCCCATGGCAGCCACCACATCGATGTTGGTGGTATCCGCACCGAGCACACCGACG
>Ga0163179_10003684_pt1 | contig 10362 bp, 10 predicted proteins | sample AtlANTMetagenome_FD_109643 | JGI IMG/M metagenome (GOLD analysis project Ga0163179, IMG submission 109643) | Marine eukaryotic phytoplankton communities from the Atlantic Ocean - Atlantic ANT 2 Metagenome | ecosystem: Environmental > Aquatic > Marine > Oceanic | place: North Atlantic Ocean... | reverse complement strand
TCAGGTTCGTATCTTGATACTCGTCTACAAGAACGTGTTTGAAACGGTTTTGCCACTGCTCCAGTATTGACTTGTTTTTTCTAAAAATAATTACCGTGTTGAGTAACAAATCATCAAAGTCCATTGCACTTGCTCTCTTAAGTCTTGCTTGGTATTCAACGAAAATTTCACTCACCTTCTGGTCATAAGGGTTCTCTGAACTGTCTAAGTAGTCATTAGGATTTATTCCTTCATTCTTCAAAGCTGAAATTTTTGACAGCAGCGCTCGGGGAGGAAATCTTTTTAAATCAAAATTTAAATCTTTTATTACGTGACCCATTAAACGAGCAGCATCACCTTGATCGTAAATTGTGAAATTCGGTGAGAATCCAATTTCATCTGATGACTGTCGCAAAATTCGAACACATGCTGAATGAAAAGTTGAAACCCACATCTTATGGGCTACTGATCCTACGAGTTCTACTACTCTGTTTCTCATTTCTTCTGCAGCTTTATTTGTAAAAGTAATTGCCAGAATTTCAAAGGGTGAGATTCCCTTTTCATTGATCAGGTAAGCGATTCTGCTTGTTAGTACTCTTGTTTTTCCTGAACCAGCGCCTGCTACTACAAGAAGAGGGCCGTTCCCGTGGGTTACGGCTTCACTCTGAGCAGGGTTTAATTTGAGATTAGGTTCTGCATTCTCTTCTGTGCTTGGAAAAAGTTCAGCCACAGGATCACCCTACTTGGGGTATGGACTTACTCGGTTAAGACAAATAATTAAGATCGACCTTTACTACCAAAGCTGATCTGCATACCGATCGGTTCCAACTACTGTCGCAAAAAATGGGGCAGCAAAAAGTATTTTGGCCTTGTCTGATGAATCAACTGTTTTTCCATATTCGATAAAATCATCCCAGACTTCGCGAGGATCCTTTTCTATGAAGAAAAGCTGTACGTATCGGTTTTCGCCTCCTGGAGAGGTACCAAGGTCCATTGGTGCTTTGCCAGTCATTTCATCCTGACCGGGAACTGGTTTCCATATAGAACAAGATTCTGCAGCCCCAGATTTAAAAACAGTTGATAAAGCAAGGCTCTCCAGCCAGTCTTCAAATTCAAAAGTATTTATTTCAGGATTTTTCTCAATCGAAACTGAAACAAGACCTTTATATCCATGGTCTAAAGCCAACTCCATGGGCACTGGGTCATCATCGCGATAATAATTTCTCACATGATCATACAAAGCCGTATGTGCATGCTTGCGTTCACTAAACCCGCGGCCTCCGGCGTATAAATGTTGTACTTGTTGGGCTCCCCAGTTGAAATGGTCATCGTGATGACCGTCCTCAACCCAATAGATAGCTAAGTATGAGCCACTATCCCACGGGTTGGTGAGGGCATTGGTTTCATCTGCAGGAAATCTGAGGTCTTTCAATTCACGTGTTGATACCCATCTGCCTCCTGCGAAACAGTAAGGCCCGGTCATGCACCCCCCATAAAAATGGTCACGTTCGTACCATCGGTTATATGCAACCTCATAACCGAGATTTGGATCCACCAGTGTAAACAGCATGCTCCCGACTTTTAACGGGTAATCATCAGCAAAATTCATAATTTACAGATAGTACATTCTCTTGCCGGGAAATACTAAAAACTTCTTCATCTCCAACTCGTTTAAATCCATTTTTTTCTAATACTTTCGCGGACGCAACATTTTCCTTAAACACATTGGCTTTAAACTTTTCACATGGCGTATTAGATTTAGCATAATTAAGTAACCCTCTTACAGATTCTGTCGCGTAACCTTGCCCCCAATAATCGACGCCTAACCAATATCCCAACTCATAAAAATCGTCTTCTAAAGGTGTCAGACCAATTCCACCAATCAAATCATTATTTAAAAAGATGCTTAAGTTAAATTCCTCGTTATCAACTATCTCTAACCATTCATCAGCATCGTCAAGAGTGTATGGGTATGGCACATTGCTTAAAGTTTTCGAAACCATAAAATCCCCTATTAAAGAAACAAGTCGTTCTTTATCTGCTTGAACTAATTTCTTTAAAACCAGTTTTTCTGTTTGAATTTTTATTATTCCCATTTAGTCCACAAAAAGATTTTGTAAAGTTTCCATTTCGGAAGAACTAAGCTTGCCCCTATTTTCTGCGTCAATACATTCCTGTAATTCTTTTCTGTTTTTAATTCCTAGAATTACAGAGCTAACTTTTTCAGCACTAAGCGCGTATCTATGTGCTAAAGATGCGGGAGATTCCTCCCAGTCTTTGGCAAGCTCTCTAAAAGGTAAAGCCCTTTCAAAATCGGTGAAATCAGCTTTATCCATTCCTGAAGGATGCGGTTTTCTATCCATACTTGAAGTAAGCGCCCCTGCTTGAACAGCTCTAATAGCCAGAATGGGTACATCCTTTTTTTGACATTCTGAGAGCACCCTATTGGGATCTGGTTTCTTACTGATATATCCAATGGCTCCAATTGAATTTAAGATATTTATTGCGCACTGCATAGCTTCAGGCGGATGTTCATGATTTATAGCTTTTATTAGTGCTTCTTCTTGCCCTAAACCAATGCCCCAGTGATCAATCTTTCCTTCTTTTTTTAACATTTCAAAAGCTGGAATTACCGCACTGTAGTAACACGAGAGAGTAGTAGCATTCGTGGCCCTATGTTCATTTAGTGCAGGCAGCTGGTAGTCATCCTCTATGAGTTGAGAGTGAAGAAGAAACAAATTAACTTTATCGACTCCCATCGTCTCTAAACTTCTACAAAGAGAACTATTGAGTCTCGTGTAAACTTCTGAGTCTGGAACTGTTCCCAGACTACATTTAGTGGTTAGATTTATTTCTGAATGATCCTTTCCTTTCAAAGCCTCACCAACGACTCTCTCAGCTTCTCCTTTCCCATACATAGGGGCTACATCAAGATGATCGATTCCGGATTCAATTGCTAAGTTCACAGTAGAAACGCTTTCTGATCTGGTGGTTTCTCCCCAAACATTTCCTATCCCACCACCTCCTAGACTAAGTGCACTTACAGTTCCAAAAGGTTTAAATTCTCTTTGTTGCATTATTCCCACTCAATAGTTCCTGGTGGTTTAGAAGTCACGTCGTAAACAACTCTGTTAACGCCTTCTACCTCGTTAATGATCCGGCTGGAAATTCTTTCCAACAGATCATGTGGTAAACGTGCCCAATCAGCTGTCATAGCATCTTCGCTCGTGACTGCTCTTATTATCACTGGGCGTGCATAAGTACGTTCATCACCCATAACTCCTACTGAGCGGATATCCGCTAAAACAGCAAATGCTTGCCACACTTCTTCCTCTAAATCGGCTTTATCAATTTCTTCTCTAACAATAAGATCTGCAGAACGGACGGTTTCTACCGTTTCGCTATTTATCTCTCCGATGATTCTCACTGCAAGCCCAGGTCCTGGGAAAGGTTGCCGTTTCACTATCTCGTGCGGTAAACCTAATTCTCTCCCTACTTCTCTTACTTCATCTTTGAACAGATTCCTTAATGGTTCAATTAACTCAAAGTCCATGTCTTCAGGCAACCCACCGACATTGTGATGGCTTTTTATTCGTGCAGCTTCGCTTGTCCCAGATTCGATAACGTCCGGATACAAAGTGCCTTGCACTAGAAAGTGTGCATCTTCGATTCCTGCTGCTGCTTCTTCGAATAAGCGAATGAAAAGCTCTCCTATGATTTTTCTTTTTTCTTCAGGATCTAATACCCCTTTCAACTGTTCGAAAAATCTTTCGGCTGCTTGAACATGAATAAGTTCAATCCCTTGTGAACTTTCGAAAGTATTAACAACCTGTTGTGCTTCTCCTGCTCTCATCAACCCTGTGTCCACGAAAACGCAAGTCAACTGATCGCCAATTGCTTTATGCACTAAAGCTGCTGCTACAGCAGAATCAACTCCACCTGATAGTCCACATATAGCTTTTTTATCTCCGACTATTTCTTTTATTCCCATCACCGAAGATTCAACCACTGAAGCCATGTTCCAATTATTTGGGCAACCACAAACATCGTAAATAAAACGTTTCAACAAATCTTGACCACAAGGAGTGTGGCGGACTTCTGGATGAAATTGAACTCCAAAAAGACCCTTATTTGGCTCTTCAAAAACTGCTACAGGAGACCCATCTGATGACGCAGTTACTGTAGCTCCTTCTGGTGGACTCGTTATCGAATCAAAATGGCTCATCCACACTTGTTGTGTAGAAGTTTCGAAATCTGATAAGAGAATCCCTGCCTGATTTACATTCACAACCGTTCTTCCGTATTCTCCTTTTTCATTACCCTCAACTGAACCACCATTTTGTTGAGCTATTAGTTGTGCTCCATAACAGATACCTAAAATGGGTACTCCTAGGTCGTATATTCCTGGATCAATTTTTGGGGCTCCTTCTACGTTTACAGAAGTTGGCCCGCCGGAAAAAATAATTCCAGAAGGCTTAAGATCAGCGAAACTTTCTGCGTCTAGTTCGTATGGAACTATTTCACTGTAAACATTGGATTCTCTAACTCGGCGAGCGATAAGTTGCGCATACTGTGCCCCAAAATCAACAACAAGAATCCGTTTATCCGATCCAGCAGTACCAAAAATATTACTACTCATCGTTATCCAAGAATCTCATCAATTAATTCTGAAACTCTTTCAACATGAGTAGATGTAGTCCATGTGCCACCAACTGATAGCCGTAAAATGTGCTCGCCGCCCAACACTGTATGCGTAAGTAAAACTTCGCCTGTTGAGTTCAAAGACTCTTGCAAAGCTTTTGTAGCATCATCACCATCCACATGACTAAAACAAACAAGTGAAAGTGAAACTGGCGCTGCCAAAGTTAGTTTCGGGTGTCCCTCTACACGTTCAGCGAAACTTTCAGCTGCTTCTACGTGATGTCTTATGTGTGACCTTAACCCTTCAGCCCCATAGCTTCGCAAAACAAACCATAGCTTCAAAGACCGGAACCTTCGACCTAACGGAACCTGCCAATCCCGATAATCGATAACTTCTCCAGCTTCACTTGCGGGATTTCTTAAATACTCCGGCACTATCGAAAGTGAATCAACCAGTGGTTTTGAATCCGCCACATAAAAGGCAGTGCAATCAAAATTGGTTAGAAGCCACTTATGGGGATTGAAGGCATAACTGTCTGCTTTCTCTATCCCTTCTAACAAACCACGATATTCAGGACATACTGCAGCAGATCCAGCCCATGCTGCATCTACATGAAGCCAAGCGCCTTCCTTGTCAGCAATTTCTGCTATGGAAGGTATTGGATCAACTGCCCCTGATGAGGTAGTGCCAATGGTTGCTGAAATAAAACAAGGGACTAGGCCATTCTCTTTATCTTCATTTATAAGTCTTTGTAATTCTTCTGAATCCATAGCGAAGTTTTCATCAACTTCTACTTTTCTCAGTTGATAAGGCGAGAAACCAGCAATTTTTACATCTTTCTCAATCGATGAATGAGCCTGAGTTGACGTATAGGCAACAAGTTTTGGAAGTTCTGAAGCTCCTCCTAAACGGTCCCGTGCCGCTAAAATGGCACACAACGAAGCAGACGAAGCGGAATCTTGAATTACGCCACCGCCTTTCCCATCTGATCTAAAACAGTCAGGCAAACCACACAGGTCTAAAAGCCAATCAAGCATATGGGTTTCCAGTTCTGTAGCAGCTGGGCTAGTTGACCAAAGCATGCCGTTAATGCCGAATCCGGCTGAAAGTAGTTCTCCTAGTATTGCTGGTGCTGATGAGTTGCAAGAAAAGTAACCAAAGAACCCCGGATGTTGCCAATGGGTCACAGCTGGAGCAATGAGACTATTTACATCATCTAGTAGGTCAGTGAAAGGTTCAGGTGCTTCTGGAGCTCTTTCGGGCAACGATGCTCTTACATCACCTGGTTTGACGTCAGGTGTAACTGGTCGTTCTTCGAGGTGTTCAAGGTAATCGGCTATCCAATCAATCGTCGAATGACCCATTTCTCGAAACTCCTCTGAAGTGAAGTGTTTTGGAGGTTTTGTTGTCACTAAAATTTATTCCCTTCTTTATATTCTTCTTTAGGAAACCTTCCATAATTGTCCGATAATCCTAAGGAAAGGGTCAAGAGTTGACGAATCATCAAAGCAGTTGCTCCCCAGACAGTATCACCCTCAAGTTCAAAGAAGGTAATAGAAACCCAGCCATTAGGAAGTTCCCACTCTTCTTCGCGCCAAACTTCATCTAAGAGAAGTTCAGTCATTGGTACATGTATTACTTTTTCAACTTCGGAGGTATTGGGGTCCAGATCCGGTCTTCCAGAAAGAATCGTTACGAATGGATGTATAAGACTTCTACTCCCTACTGTAACTATCGGGTCTAATCTGCCAAGAGGTTTTAGTTCTTCCGTTTGAATTCCGATTTCTTCATTAGATTCGCGGCATGCAGTTGCCCATAAATCATAGTCAGAGTCTTCAACACGGCCTCCGGGAAAAGAAACCTCATGTCTATGGGAGCTGAGGTTTGGTGACCGTCTAGTAAGTATTAGATGCGGGTCATGCTCATCATAAATAGCTACAAGTACTGCAGCATCTCGCTCTTCGCCTGTTGGTATTCTGCCTCTGATACCAGAAGGCACACGGTTTGTTAATGCTTTTATGACTTGGACAATTTCAATTTTTCTATTTTGAGATTCGAACCACGGTGAAGATTCCCCTAAACGCCATGACTTTGGACGTGGAATGACTTGTATTCCACCACGCTGTCTTTTTTGTGGTTCCATCAATCAAGACTACCTTCGCTATAAAACACTTCTGGCCGGGCGTAAGCCCGGCCAGAAATAAAACAGTGATAAAAACTGTTACATCATGCCGCCCATGCCGCCCATACCACCCATGGGATCCATTCCACCACCAGGCATTGCTGGTTCTGGCTCTGGCTTATCAGCAACTAAGGCTTCAGTTGTTAATAAAAGTGCTGCGATTGAAGCAGCATTCTGCAATGCGGCTCGAGTAACTTTCGCTGGATCAATCACTCCAGCCTCAACTAGATCAACTAATTCTCCAGTTGCCGCATTCAAGCCTGTGGAGCCCGAAGCCATTTCGATTTCTCTGACCTTAACAGCGCCTTCAAAGCCAGCATTGTCGGCTATAAGTCGTGCTGGAGCTTCAAGAGAAACGTGAACAATTCTTGCTCCTGTTTCTTCGTCTCCTTCAAGGTCACCTATTACAGACTCAATGGCTGAACGTGCACGAAGTAAAGCCGTGCCGCCTCCAGCGACAACTCCTTCTTCTATGGCTGCGCGTGTTGCTGAAAGAGCGTCTTCTATCCTGTGCTTTTTTTCTTTAAGCTCTACTTCAGTTGCAGCCCCAACCTGAACAACTGCTACACCGCCAGCTAATTTAGCCAAGCGTTCTTGCAGTTTTTCTTTGTCCCAATCGGAATCTGTCTCATCAATTTCGCGTTTAATCTGAGCGATTCTTCCTTCTACAGCTGAGGCTTCACCTGCGCCCTCGATAATCGTTGTGTCATCTTTATTGATTACAACTTTTCTAGCAGTACCTAGCATGTCAAGACTTACGCCTTCTATCTTTAAGCCAACTTCCTCACTTACGACCTGTCCTCCAGTAAGAACAGCCATGTCTTCCAACATTGCTTTACGTCTCTCACCAAACCCAGGAGCTTTGACTGCTACAGAATTAAAGGTTCCACGAATCTTATTAACTACAAGCGTCGCTAATGCTTCACCTTCTACATCTTCAGCGATGATCAAAAGGGTCTTTCCAGTTTGCATAACTTTTTCAAGTAGAGGAAGCAAATCTTGCACAGAAGAAATCTTCCCTTGGTTGAACAGCAAATAAGGATCTTCCAAAATAGCTTCTTGTCTTTCTGGATCAGTTACGAAATATGGTGAAAGATAACCTTTATCGAACTGCATACCTTCAACGAAATCAAGATCCATACCAAAGGTGTTTGACTCTTCTACGGTTACAACACCGTCTTTGCCTACCTTATCAATTGCTTCAGCTATGACTTCTCCTATAGCTGCGTCAGCAGCTGAAATAGCTGCGACGTTTGCAATCTGATCTTTTGAGTCATCGACTCGAACTGACTGATCAGCTATGGCGTCTACCGCTGCAGATACTGCCTTTTCAATACCCTTTTTTAAACTCATTGGGTTGGCTCCTGCAGCAACATTTCTTAAGCCTTCGCGAACAAGGGCTTGCGCTAGAACGGTAGCTGTAGTCGTACCGTCCCCTGCTATATCATTCGTCTTAGTTGCAACTTCTTTTACTAGCTGAGCACCCATATTCTCAAAGCTGTCCTCAAGTTCAACTTCTCTAGCAATGGATACTCATCATTGGTAATGGTGGGTGCACCGAATTTTTTATCGAGAACTACATTTCGTCCTCTCGGCCCAAGTGTTACTTTTACGGCATCAGCTAATTTGTTGACACCCGCCTCAAGACCACGGCGGGCCTCTTCATCAAACTTTAAAATTTTTGACATTTTTTGACCTACTTCACAACCGCAAGAACGTCGCGAGCGTTAAGAATCAAAAGATCCTCACCCTCTGCGGCTATCTCGGTTCCGCCATATTTGCTATAAACAACCGTGTCGCCTACACCAACTTCCATTGGTATTAGCTCTCCGCTCTGTTCACTGCGTCTGCCAGGTCCTATTGCTAGCACTTCACCAGTTTGTGGTTTTTCCTTAGCTGTATCAGGTATTACAAGACCACTTGCAGTAGTCTCTTCTGATTCGCCAGGGCGGACCACAATACGATCCTCAAGAGGCTGAAGGTTCATAGAAAACTCCGATTCTTTGTTTCTTAGAAATGCCAAAACTTATTAATTTTACAACAATTCTTTTTGGCACTCTCTTTATTCGACTGCTAACGATACGGCTAAAATGTGTGTAATTCCAACATTTTTAATCTGTTTATAACGCAAAATTCACCTGTTTATGCGCAAAACTTGTGTATAAAGCCTTAAACCAAGCCTAAATTCGGGTCTACACCGGTATTTAACGGACTAGGACCCATTTTTTTAAGCCTCCAGTATCCCGCTGCTGCGACCATGGCAGCGTTATCTGTACACATGACTCTTGAAGGAAGACATCCTTTTACCCCTGTTGAATCGCAAACTTCCATAAATCTCTCACGCAAACGCGAATTTGCTGCTACACCACCGCCAAGACATGCTGCTTCAACTCCCGTCGATTCAAGCGCCCATTTAAGTTTAGTAACTAATGCATCTACGACTGCTTCTTGAAAAGATGCCACAACATCTTCTGTAGCAGCATCAGGATTTGAGCGAACATGATTTACTACAGCTGTTTTTAGGCCACTAAAAGAAAATGCAAACCTTCTATCATCAGGCAAAGTCGCTGGATTTTCTTGCACCAAAGAACGTGGATATTGAAAGGCTGATCTATTCCCTTCCAAAGATAAATTGTCGATGGCTGGACCGCCCGGATAACCAAGACCTAAATATCTGGCTACTTTGTCAAAAGCCTCTCCAGCGGCGTCATCGAGTGTTGAACCCAACACACGATATTTTCCTTGTTCTTCCATTAAGACAAGTAATGTGTGACCTCCAGAAACGAGTAAAAAAACAAGCGGTAATTGAAGATCTGGGTCTTCTAAAAAAGACGCATACAAATGTGCCTCTAGATGATTAACTGCAATAAATGGGACATCCCAGACCATGGCTAGAGCTTTAGCTGCGCTGACTCCAACTAATAATGATCCAACAAGACCTGGACCCGATGTTGCTGCAACTGCTTCAATTTCATCCCCCTCTACTCCCGAAGCGACTAGAGCTTCTGCAACTACTGGAACTATCAAATCAACATGTGCCCTACTAGCTATTTCAGGCACCACACCGCCGAATCTTTCATGTAATTGAACCTGGCTACTTACTATCGAAGAACGTATCAATTTAGATGATTCCACCACTGCTGCCGCTGTTTCATCGCACGAAGTTTCAATACCCAATATAAGATCAGTCATTTTTTACCCCTTTGAGCAAAAACTTTCTATTAGTTTTTTCAATAATTTCTTGGACTCTCTCATCAAAAAGATCACTTAACCACATAATCAAAGCATCTTCACTTGTATCACTGTAATAATTTGGCCGAACCCCCGCGGGGGCGAAACCAAACTTTTCATACAAACTTTGCGCTTTTAAATTACCAACTCTTACCTCAAGAGTAATTGCTACGAGATTTAGAGAAATTGCTGAAATGCAAAGATCAGCTAATAATAAACTCCCTAATCCGAAGCCCTGACTAGCGGGATCTACTGCCATCGTACTTATATGTCCTTCGTCATGAATTCGCATCAAACCAGAGTGCCCTGTTACTATTCCTGCTTTCTC
>Ga0163179_10003683_pt1 | contig 10363 bp, 5 predicted proteins | sample AtlANTMetagenome_FD_109643 | JGI IMG/M metagenome (GOLD analysis project Ga0163179, IMG submission 109643) | Marine eukaryotic phytoplankton communities from the Atlantic Ocean - Atlantic ANT 2 Metagenome | ecosystem: Environmental > Aquatic > Marine > Oceanic | place: North Atlantic Ocean... | reverse complement strand
ATAGGCAAAATTCATGCCTTGATTCCAACTGCGTCTTTAATTTTAGTTAAACCTTCGTTAGTTAAACGCCTAGCTAGCCCCTTTAGAATGGATCGGTTAATTTGAGGACCTTCATAAACTAATCCAGAATATACTTGTAGAAGTGATGCGCCAGCTGTGATTTTCTCCCAAGCATCATCAGAAGAAAAAATACCACCTACTCCGATAATCGGGAGTGTCCCCTTCGTTTGACGGTAAAGATGCCGAATAACTTCTGTGCTTCGTGCCGATAAGGGGCGGCCGCTCAGTCCACCTGTTTCCGAATAATGCTTAGTTTTGGCCCCCTCGGTTTCTTTTGGTCTTGCGATGGTTGTGTTGGTAGCAACTAGCCCCGCAAGTCGATGAGGGTTAACAAGTTCAAGAATTTCGTCGAGGGCTTTGAAATCAAGGTCTGGGGCTACCTTAACTAGAATTGGCTTCTGATCGAGATTGTCTGACTGAAGAGCCGATAGGATTTCATCGAGGGCCCCTTTATCTTGTAATTGCCTTAGATTAGGTGTGTTTGGTGAGCTAACATTTATAACAAAAAAGTCGGCAAGATTTTTCAATTGGTTAAATGAGTACTGGTAATCTTCGACTGCTTTTGCGATAGGCGTGATCTTTGATTTTCCTAGGTTAATGCCAACTGGGTGTGCTGGCCAGAGATTGTCTTTACTCACGTTTCTAAGGCGTTTTGCTAAGGAATCAGACCCAGGGTTATTGAACCCCATCCTGTTTATTAGTGCCTCATCTTCTACTACTCGAAACATCCGTGGTTTTGGGTTTCCGGGTTGTTTATGCTGTGTGACTCCTCCCAGTTCGCTGAAACCAAAGCCCAGAGCCTTCCACATGGGGATGGCCTCTCCTCCTTTGTCCATTCCAGCTGCAAGGCCGATAGGATTTGGAAAATTCAGACCAAATAACTTGATGGGAAGACTTGGCCCTTTGAAAAAGTACTCTGATAGTTTGAGTGCCCAACGTCGTTGCGCAGCCCAACTTAGTTGGCTGATAACAATGTTGTGCGCGTCCTCGGAATCACGCTTGAAAAAGTTTGGCCTAATTAACGCCTTGTATATCCAAGACACGGGGGGATTGTCACGGTGAGTTGCCTAGCCGTCGAGCTTGTACTTTGCTAAGGAGAATTAAAAGAGCTGATATTTCGTAGGGAACCTTAGTATTTGCCATTTTTTCTCATGTGCCACCCATTCGTTCCATTCCAATTCCCCTAGCAGGCGGATTCTCTTTTTGTATAATTTTTTATCGTGAGGCAGTCGCTTAATTTTTTCATTGAGCATTTTTAATGCAGTAGCGATTCGGCCATGCATATTCTCACGCCGGATGTGAAGTAAATCGAATTTATCATCCTTGGTTTCCGCCCATTTTTGTAATTCAGAAAAATTCGCTTCGAATTTATCTTTTACTTCTAAAACTCGGGTTTTCTTAATATCTGCATTTATATCCTTGTTCTCTCGCAATTGAGTCTCTAGATAGCCTAATGCTCGCCCCTTACGGTAGAGAGCGTCGGTTAAGGTATTTAACTTTTTATCAATCTTTTTACGCTCGGCCTGAGCAATGTCATCATCCTGATTGAGTTTTATACCGTAGTGTTTTGCTAAAGTTTCAGTATCGATTTTATTGATAACGACATCAGCAGCAGTAATGATTTCTTCAAGGTGTTTTTTTCGGTTAGTTTCTCCATCGAGACGTCTGAGCTGTTCGACTAGTACCGGTAAATAATCAGGGTCGACTGTGAGAATTTCTTTAGCAATTAGATCAAAATTCTCTGAATTCTTTTCACCATGTAATTTAGTCAGGCGAGCGACTTTTAAATCGCGAATTGCTTCGGCTAATTTTTCGGTCTCTGGCTTTTTGTCTTTCTTGTTATTTTTGCTGCCGCTGGATTTAGTTTTAACTTTATTGATTGGAGGAACTCTCATTGAAATTGGAAAACCATCTGGTTTTTTGCCTGATCCAATTAAATTACTTTTACTTTGCCCATAGGAGATGCTTCCAAGCAAAAGATCTCCAGTACTAGCCTCGGTTGGCATAGGCGATGGCTGCTCGATGTAAATTCGAGTTTGATTGCCTCCTCCCAACGCGCCAGATGGAAATCCGTTTCCTCCTGTTATAGCATCGTTAGGGTCGTTGTGAAATTTTAGCGAAATTGGTTTGGCTAGTTTCAAATCAAGGTTTAGTGGCATATCCTTGAGTTTTTTAAGATGCTTTAATTCATGATTGCGGACATGGAATTTTAGAATGTAGTCCCCTTTAGATAGACTTGAAGACCCTCTGCTGCCACTGGATCCAGATGCTATAAATCTTTTAGATTTATCGTATAGCATCCAGATCAAAGACTCCCAGGATTCATGAAATTGATCTTCCAACGCAAGGGCCGGTTGCGGTGTTACAGTGGTTTTTTTACTCAAGCTAAAAGAGTAACTTAATTCAGCCTCGTATATGCGGCGATTACTAGGAAGTGAGTCTCGTGGGTCAGTAAGTGGTCGTGGTTTAAAATTACTTGGAGCTATAGTTTTACGAACTATCTTGAAGGAACCACTTGGATCAACAGCCTCGGTGCCTAATGGGGCTGTTATATCTACTTGAGTGACAAGTCTTGCTGCGTCTATATGAAGAGAGTGATTGTCTGGTTTTATGCCGTGAAAAGTTGCGTTAACTGTTAACTCTGTTTTCCCAAGGCTGGACCAGAATTGGGCGATAGCCAATTCGATTGTCCTTCCGCCTGAGACTTCAAAGCTTTGAACCTGTGTGTCGTTATCTCGCATAGTGATATATTCTCGAGTGCCACTTTCGCTGAACGATTGTCCAGGAATTTCCTGCACGGTGTGCATCACAATACGACGTAAACCATCCATATCGCCGGTAGTAAATGTCACATCAGCCCACGTAGCTCCGTTTGGTACCTGAAGGAAATTACGATCAATGTAGCCAGGGTTGAGGGTAATTTTTTTTGACCAATGTGTGTTTTTTGATGTCTCAATTTGTTCGCCTTTAAGCACAGTAATTGGGACTCGAAAAACCGGCCCGCGTTCGGGATGTTCGGCATCGTAGCCGGTTACCTCGGTGAAATGCATGCCTGTTGTTAGTGATTGCGGATTAGTTTTGATACTAAAGTTACGGCTGCCATGCATGAGGACTACATGCTTTGGGTGATCTATCCAAGAGGCATTGCATTCAAGGTTTATTCGCATTTCAAAAGCTACCTTTTCAGCGTTATCTTCGTCTTCATGAAAGGTAGGAGTTACGACGATGGTGGATGATACTGCACGGTCGGTGTTAAATGCTTCACGAAGGTATACTCCGCGCCCGCCTTGGCTACGATTAGAGATCACGAAACGCAAGTCATGGTCTTTAGAGTTTTTGTTTGTTACTAGATAGTCAAAAGCTTTGTCAATTTGTAGTACACCGTGCCCCTGTGCGAACCTTTCTACATTTGGGATTTGTTTCGCTGTATTGACTATTGCTCTCTTTATTCGGTGAGGGGACCATTCTTGTTTCTGATGTTTCAACCCGGATAAAAGTAGTGCGATACCACCACATGCACTTGGGGATGACATTGATGTTCCATTCATCATCATATTTCCTTGCAGCGTCCAGTTGGAGACTGGCGCTATGGCACCACCAGGAGCAGTGAAGTCTACGCCTAGATTACCATCAAAAGTCGGACCTCGGGATGACCAAGTGTATTGGATAGCAGGCATTGTTTCACGGAGCGAATACTGAGCTTCCATCATTGTAGGGGATACGTATGCGCCAATCCCAAAAAGTGCCGAAGTGGTGCCGCCAGGTGATCCCACGGTTGAAAGTGCCGGTCCGCTGTTGCCTGCGCTTGCTACAAATATTACGCCATGCTTATTAACGATTTCTGAGTATAGTCTGGTAAGTCGGCCGTCATTTGGGTCTTGAGTAGGACCGCCATAACTCATGTTGATTAATTGGCATTTGTTTTCAAGAACAGCGACTAAGCCGCGTACTTCGCCGGTTCCCATTGAAGAACTTCCCATGCGGCGGTCACCGATTTTAACGGAGACGATCTGCGCCCCTGGGGCGATGCCGTTCAATTCTGGTTTTTCAGGATAGTTTGCTGCGACTATACCGGCTACATGAGTTCCGTGCGCGCCCACGTCTGTAACGATCGAAAGGGTATCTCCGTCGTCGTAAATATTAAGTGCAAAATTCATCATAGACTGTTTTCCGAAGCTAGCCCACTGCCGTTCAGTCCTAAAATTAGTCATCAGTTTTTCATCATTAAAATCACCATCTTCGTCAGTGTCCACTGCTGCCCGCCATACTTTTCCATCATAAAAGGCTACACAGTCATAAATTGGGCCTGGATCATTGAAGTTGTTATTTAGTGTGCTTATCAAATCAATTTTTGCTTGGATCTCTGCTCGTGCTTTTTTTTTGTCTCCTTTTGGAGATGGGTTTGCTTCGTCAAATTCTGCTAGTTTAGCTTGCAATGAGGCAGAACGTTCGTGCTGCTTTTTATCCCATTCTTTTTTTCTCTCCGATTTTAAGCGAGAAACTAAACTACTTGGAAAAAGTTCGTAAGCTGCCTTAATTCCCAATCTCCATTCGGAGTTTTTATTTTTCCAGTCACTTCCAAGTTTAAGTGTTCTCCCAGTAAGTCCGGTCAATGAGTTGTCTGCGATTTCGAATTTTTCGGACATATCTACGTCGCCGCTTCCAGAGCCGTCTACAACGTCGACGATTTTAGGTTGGCCGTGGCTGGTTGTTTGTAGCCCTGGGGCCCCAGGGTCGACTCCAGTATCGAATATAGCGACCGTGATCCCTTGACCATCATAGATTGGATGTTCTTCTAGAAAGCGTATGGCTCCAGTTTCTTCTTTAGGCAGAATGCCCTGTAACGGAAACGTTTCTGAATTTGGCTGAGCTGGCATGGCCAGCGTTAGGGTAATTGCCAAACCCAAGCAATATCGGTATATCATAAAGCGAGGTAATTTTGGCTAAAACTTATTGAATCGCCAAGATCAAACTAGATAGCTAAACCATCGATTCAGTTTGTCAGTATACAGTCTTGAAGGCAGTGTTTTGGAGTTCATGGATAATCCGGAAGTTATTATAGGCTTACTAATCGGTGCGTTTCTTGGAGGGGTTATCGGTTGGTTGCTAGGCTCTAGAAAGAGCGCTCGAGCTGAGGCTGAGCGAGAAGCGACTCAGACGCGTATTGAGGAGCAGCGAAAGGCTTCTGAAGAGCAATTAGCAATGATCAGGAAGGTAAATGATCAGGCGATTTCACAATTAAAGGATTCATTTAAAGCATTAAGTGTTGATGCCCTAAAGGAGGCTCAGCCCGCATTAGTAGAAAGATTAGAAAAGTTTCAAGCGGTCACAAAAGGCGACTTGAACACTAGCAAAGAGGCGGTGGCTAAATTGGTTGCGCCACTGAAGGAACAACTGGAGACTTATCAAAAGCGTTTGGCACAAAGTAGTAATAACCAAACTGAACAACTTTCAAAGGTTACTCAACACCTAGAAACTCTTGGGCAGCAAAGCCAATCACTTTCGAAGGAAACAGAACAATTGCGTCAAATATTAAACTCCAGCCAACAGCGTGGGCGGTGGGGAGAGGAGACGTTACGTCGCGTAGTTGAGGCAGCAGGTCTCAGTGCTCATTGTGATTTCACGGAACAAGCACAGGCAGCTGAAGGCAGGCCGGACTTGGTTGTTCATTTACCCGGAAACAGGCATATTGTAATTGATTCTAAGGTGCCGGACTTTTCTTTTCTTAATGAATTGGACGCAGCCGATCCTGCTGAACGCAAGGCTGCGTTTGAGCAGCATGCAAAAAAAATGCGTGATACAATCAAAGCGCTTGCGGATCGAAATTACCCGAAGCATATCGAAGGAGCTTTGGATTGTGTTGTCATGTTTGTTCCTGCTGAATCGTTATTCAGTGCGGCACTTGAGGGGGATCCTGGTTTAATTATCTGGGCTGCTGAACGCCGTATAACTCTAGCCACTCCGACTTCTTTGATAGCATTGTTGAGCTCCGTGAAAGTAAGCTGGCAATACCACACCCAGTCTGAGAACGCGCGGAATATTGCTGAGGCTTCGCAGGAACTCTATAGCAGGCTAGTTGTTTTCATTAGTCATTTTGAAAAGATTCGGAAAGGCTTAGAGCAAGCGGGTAAGGCATACAATGCCGCTCTTGGTAGTTATGAACGATCTGTAAGGCCAAGCGGAGAGAGGGTTAATAAGTTGCAGGTTGGAGAGACTGAGGGCAGAGAGTTGCCCAACTTCGAACCCGTCAATGAAGTCTTGAGAGAAATCCCGGTTGCTTTACCAGAGAGTTCTGACAGAGATTAAAAAGTTTTCTTAAACTAAAATATCTTAAAAAACACCCACGATTTAATTAAGAGGGGAGCTCCTCTTCGGAAGTGGGTGGTAATCCAAGGGCCATAAGGAAAGGCACTACTAGGAATGTGGCCCCCACCCAGTAAGGGATAGTACTGCCAAATTTCCAGTATAATAAGCCGCCGATTATAGGGCCAATTGACCGACTCAGTGAGCCAAGGGAACGAAAAACTCCGAGTGAAAGCCCTTGTCGGTCGGCTGGAGTGTAACGTGAGACCAGTGAATTAAGGGAAGGCATCGCCATGCCGCTTCCTGCTGCCATAAGGAAAAGGCCACCGTAAAGCATTTCGATGTTGTAAGCATTTCCAATAATAATAAATCCTGGGAGAGTACAAAAAACGCCCACTAACGAGGTGTGCTTCTCGCCCATGCGTTTTATTAATTGTCGGGCAACACCTCCTTGAAATAGAGTTAGGGTGACTCCGATGAATACGAACATCCAAGCGATGTCGATTGGTTTAAACCCATGTCTTTCCATGGCGTAAAATGTAATAGTAAATTCAACCGAAGAAAATGCGGTCCAATAGGCAAAATAGATTAAGTTTGTGCGTGCTACTCCTGGAAGGTTAATTCTCTTAAGTTGCGCGAATGGATTAAAACTTCGCTTGCTGTTGTTATTGCCACGTTTTTCCTTTGGAAGGCTTTCCGATAGTTTAAAAATAACTAACAACCAGTTTACCGAGGCTATAGCTAGAGCAATTACAGCCGCCCCAGAAAAAGGATGCAAAGCAAATCCAGCGACGGCCTGATCTGGTTCCACCATTTGCCAGCTATAAGCTAAACCGCCAATGGCTGGACCGAGTATGAAGCCTAAGCCAAGTGCAACGCCTATATAAATCATGCCAGATGCCCGGTTTTTTCCAGAGGTGATATCGGCTGCCACAGCTGAAGCTGTTGAGATGTTTCCAGCCATAATTCCTCCAAGGATTCGCCCAATAATCAGAAGAAAAAAACTACCTGCAAACATCCATATCAAATTAGCGAAAACAATTCCACCAAGAGTAAAAATTAGTGTCGGTCTACGACCATGTTTGTCTGAAAAAGCCCCCCAGATTGGAGCAAAGATAAACTGCAAAATACCGTATATTGATCCAAGGATTCCTCCGAAAAGAGTGGCTACGGCATTCTTGTCTTCACCAGCAAATTGTTCGAGCCAGGTAACAAGGGAGCCTATTAGACTTTCTCTGCCATCTAGCTCCAAATAGTAATCGAGCATTGCAGGAAACAGAGGGAAAATAATAGAGAAACCAACCACGTCGATGAACACGGTAAGGAAAACAATAAAAAGAGTTGGCTTCTTCATCCGCAAGAAATTGCGATGTGAACTTCAGTATCGCGGGCCGCGCAGTCTAGAGAAGTCCGGTCACAATACAACGACTTTCCTCAAAAAAAGAACGTTAATTAAGACAAGACTTCGCCTGTTACTAAACTTCATTTAGTGGCTCAGTTGCATCGCCAAATGTTTTGGAGCGAACATCCATTTTGTCCATCATGCTTAAGAAAAGACGGCACATTTGCCGGTTATGCTTGCCAAGGTAGTTTAAATTTTGCCCTCCCTTAATTCTGCCGCCCCCTCCTCCAAGCATAACTACTGGTAATTGTGTTGCATCGTGGTGGCCGGTTAGCATGCTTGAGCATAACATCAACATAGAATTATCAAGAACAGTACGATCTCCTTCCTGAATACTGTCGAGACGACTTGCGATGTAAGCCATTTGATCAAGGAAAAATTGGTTTACTTTCAGCCAGTCATCCGTGTCACTATGTGAGAGTAAATGATGTATCATGTAATCTACTCCAAGATGTGGAAAGCGGAGTGTCCCATGATCGTTGTTGAGCTTTAATGTGCAGATTCGAGTGGTATCTGTTTGAAACGCAAGAACCAATAGATCACTCATGATTCGCATGTGTTCAACTATATCCTGTGGATATCCATCCTTTGGGCGTGGTATATTAGGAGTGGTCAAAGTAGGTCGCCATCCCTGCAGCTCACCACGTTTCCCAGCACTCTCTATCCGTTGCTCTACTTCACGAACAGAGTTTAGATATTCATCAAGTTTTTGTTGGTCTAGGCGGCTTATATTACGTCGCAAATCTTTTGCGTCTGAAAGTATTGCATCGAGCACACTTTTGTCGCCAGCTTGAGTCTTATTTTTAAACATCTGATCAAAAGCCAGTGCAGGATAGACTTCTAATGGGGTGGGAGTGGTCGGACTGGTCCAAGAAATATGTGAGCTGTAAAGCATTGAGTAATCCTTATGCACGGATGGATTTGCTTTTTCGCAGCCGAGTACGAGACTCGGAAGCTTTGTTCGATGGCCAATGCGATGTGCAACGTATTGGTCCACACTGGTGCCGGACTGGATTCTTCCTCCTGAGGCTAATGGAGCACCTGAGAGTAGGTTTCCTGTTTGTGAACTGTGAATGTTTCCTTTCAGTGCTTCAGCATTGTAAAGGCCGCGAATGAAAACCATTTTCTTCTTAAAATCATTAAGTGGATGGAGGACTTTTCCTAGTTCCATATTTGTGCCTTCTCCTTTGGCCCACCATTCCTGCTTATGAAAACCGCAGCCGGTAAAAAGGATTGCCATTCGGGTCGGAGCATCACTTGCCTGTTGGCTCTTACGGTTAGTGTCTCCCCACACGCGAAGCGATTCCATCCATGGTAGAGCCATTGATACACCAAGGCCTCGTAACATGGTGCGGCGTGAAAATTGATGGGATGATGCCTTCATTGGTTCGGATTTAGGCTTATGCTGAGTTGTTGACTGTTCTAGTCAATACTGATTTATAGTCTGGCGACCCCGAATTTTTCGGAATTGTGGACTGAGTATGATTACTTCGATTGCCTTGCTGAATCGATATTCGTTTTTCTCCAGATGGTTTTTCATCTTTTCGATTAACAGCAAATCTGAAAGTGCGACTTCGCGGCCTAGGGCATAGCCAAGAAGTTTGCGGCAGAATTGATTCATCACATCATCAAGCCGTTTAGTCGCTAAGTGATCTCGAAGCCCGATCAAGCCCTTAATTTGTGTGCCATCCATTAGTTTTGTTTCGCTATTAAAATTGGTTAGGCGTTGCCTCCCGATTGCATCAAATTCTTCAAGAGCAAAACCGTAAGGATCAATTCGTTCATGGCACTTCGCGCATTCTGGCACTTCGCTGTGTTTTTCGATCAGTTGTCGTGCGGTTAGTCCGCTAGGCACACTTTCAGGTAATTGTGGAACATCCGCCGGAGGGCGAGGAAGTTTTTCGCCTAGCAAAGTTTCATATACCCAATTACCCCGCAGGATTGGACTGGTACGAGATGCACCAGAGTTTATTGCAAGAACTGTAGCTAAACCTAACACACCACCTCGGCCTTTAGCCTGCATTCCATCAATGCGTCGCCATTCTTCGCCGATAATATTATTTATTCCGTAATGCTTAGCCAAACGCTCATTCAAAAATGTATGGTCTGCTGTTAACAGGTCTAAGACTGAGCCATCATTACGAAACATATCCTCGAAGAATCGAATAGATTCTTCGTACATGTCTTTCCTTAATGTGGCGAATTCTGGGAAACGTTGTTCATTTTTATCATCATTTTGGTCAAAATCTCGTATATGAAGCCATTGGCATGCGAATTGTTCAGCTAATCTGCGGATGCGTGTGTCCCTCAACATTCGACGAGTTTGATTGATCAGAATATCGTTATTTGTGAGTTTGCCGTTATCCCCAACCTCTCTCAAGGATGCGTCTGGTATAGAGGACCATAGGAAATAGCTCAGGCGTTTAGCTAGCTCGTTAGAACTGACAGGAACGGTATCATGCACCTTACCAGCTTTTTCGCGTCGGTATAAAAAAGCAGGAGATGTTAGTATTCTGGTAATAGTTAGCCTGATGGCTTCCTCGTGATTAATTTCACGATTACGAAGATTATTATATAGATTTTGAAGGCTAGACTTTT
>Ga0163179_10003679_pt1 | contig 10370 bp, 12 predicted proteins | sample AtlANTMetagenome_FD_109643 | JGI IMG/M metagenome (GOLD analysis project Ga0163179, IMG submission 109643) | Marine eukaryotic phytoplankton communities from the Atlantic Ocean - Atlantic ANT 2 Metagenome | ecosystem: Environmental > Aquatic > Marine > Oceanic | place: North Atlantic Ocean... | reverse complement strand
GGCCCAGTCACCAGTCTTGGAACTGAACATTACTTTTTGTACATTGCTATTCATTTGTTTTTGTTGCCTTTTCAATTAGACGATTAAGATACCACAAGGCTTTCTTTAAATCCTGCATTCGCTCACCCTTGTGACGTGAACGAGCTACATACTTTATAACATTTCCTTCACAGAAATTCAAGTCCCAATCCTCAATTGCATCAATTACTTCAATCTTTCCTTGATTGTAGTGAGAAGGATGGTCGACCATTTCTCTAACCATCGGTGCTCCCAAGAGCGCCGGCTCCGCGATTACTAATTGTCATTGGCTGTTCATACAATGAATCTTGTGAACATTCTGTGGGTCGGAAATGCACCACGGGTACCATCACAACTTGTGCGATCTTCATGTTTTTCTCGATAAGCTGTCGATCTCGACCTACATTATGTAGGTTTACGAATACCTCGCCATCATAACCAGAATCAACTACGCACGCGCCCACTAAAAGATGTCGCTTCGCTGCATTCCCTGATCGGTTCTTTACTTCTAACATGTACCCGTGGGGCACTCCAAACTTGAGACCGGTCTGGAAAAGTCCAGATTCTCCGGGCTCAAGCCACTTGCCCGTGAGGGACGAATCCTCTGGACAAAAGTATACGTCCAACCCTGCATCTGAAGGGTTAGCCCGGGAGGGCGTCAATACGTCCTTTCGGGTCTTAAAAAATTCTAGGATCACCTTAGTCTCCGGTGTTATCGTAGGTTGCAGTTGCTGTCGAGGGCCTTACTAGAGCTTCGTATACATCGTACAGCTCGTCAAGGTCAATCTCGCTCTTCATGAGTCGATACGCCTTGGTAGCTAGTCGCTGCTCGGTCTGGTTGAGCCAGCCGTTATCCTTAAAGTCCTTGCGAAGTTCTCGCTTCTGCTCCTTATACGGTTCCATTGCATCCTCAAGAGTCTTGAGGGAACGGATATATTCTACAATCTTAGCTCTCTTGTCGTCGTCGAGATTTAGCACTACTGCTCCTTGTTAGTTTGATTATCTCAAAGTCGAAAACCCAGACATTTGGCTTTTCATTCTTTTTATATGGTACACCATTTTGGCGTAGTTTGTCAACATCTTTTTTATAAATTATTGTTGCGTCCCAGCCTTCAGCGCCCCATCCATCACCAAAGTTGGCGTGGCGCTCTACCAAGCGAGCGTGGACTTCAGGGCCTGCGAAGCTCTTTACTAGGACGATATCGCCTGTCTTATATTCCATTCATATAATATAACAGGTTGTCAGCTTAATGTCAAGTGTTAATGTGGATTATTAAAAGTTTCTTGGATACTTGCGTTTAATCTTGGCGGCGCTTTCACCCGCTTGCGCCGCTCTTTTGATTACGTCTAGATCTCCCGGTAAGAGGCGGCCTTTTTTAACTTCAAATTCTGCTTTTTGAATAAGTCTCTGAATGTCGGGATCACTGCTTTCCTCAAGCTCTTCTCCACCTTCAAGACCGGGGAGATTTTCACCGCCTTCGATTCCGGCTGCGGCGAGCGCTCTTAGTAAAGTTTCGTAAGCCTTTTCGAACTTTTTGTTTTTGATCTCAAGTGCAGCTTTCATCATTGATGCCTGAAGATCTTCTTGTCTTGCTAATCCTTGGGCCTCGGGAGAAGCATCGCCATCAGGGCCAGTAACAATAGTTTCGCCGTCCATATCAACGACACCTTCTTTGATGGCCTTGACAGTTTCCTCGTGGATGATTCTTGCGAGACCTTCCTTGTTTAACGTTCGGTTGCCGAACTCGTCTCGGTCAGCGAAAGGGGAGTTGCGCGTTGTTTTAAGTGGGGGCATATCATCGATACCCATGTCACCGCCTAGAATATGGTGCTGAATTGTTTCAAGTGTGTTCCTCTGATCATCTGTGAGATCGAGTGTGTTAAGCATTTCTTGAATGTCGGCTTCAATCTGCTCATCATCTAGTTGGGCGGAGGGGGCAAGTTGCGGGGAACCATCGAGGGCTTTGACGTTGTTGGCCATGGCCAATTCCTTTTCCCATTCTGCAGGTCCGCCGGCTTCAGTCATGGCCTTGACTTCTTCTTTGATAATCTCTTTAATTCTCTTTGTGGTGATATTCATTTGGTTTTGTTCTCCTTAAACCTCAATCTTGGATTGGCTTTTCTTTGGCCGATTCCCTGCATTCTTTTAAGTGTGTCGCGGTCGACCTGTGGAAGCTCAAGGGCTGGCTCGTCATCTAGGTCGGTTGCGGGATCATGATCATGGTCTGCACCAGAAAGATGATTTACTACTGTGTTCAAATATTCATGAGCTTTGGTAATCTTGGCTTCAACCCACTCTTCCAAGTCGGCATCTTCATCAACCATATTAAGGGCTTCATCAACGAAGCTAGCCAAGTTGTGTAGTTGCCTGACAGCCATCGAGCCTTCGCCGCCATGGCCTTCCTCAAGCTGGCTCAGTACATCAATACCAAATAAATCTCCAGCCTCTTCATTTGTCAGAACCACTTCTAGCTCTTCCTTAATCATTTGCTTAATTTCGTTTTTAGTAAAAATCATTGTTTACTCATCCTCCAAGTTGAACCCGTCAGATGCTTCATAAGCTGCCACCTCTTCAGGTGTGGGGCCTTCAATATCAAAACGGTCATCCTCGACATAATCTTCTAGTTCTTCTGCTAATGCGTCGGCGATGATTTGTGGTACATCTTCTAGTGCGCTGACAACAGCGTTCTTAAGTGCCTTTCGTAAGTGATCCATCTTGTGGCCACCGTCTCCGAGACGGCGCCGTTCATGACTCACAACAAAGTTGCCAACAATAGAAATCATCTCCTCGTAAGAGACTCCGCGTCCCATAAAGTTTACACTAGTATCAGAATCTAACTGAATGTTGTCAAGCTCTGCGGATAGGGCCTCCATGGAATCTTCGTCGGGGCTAGCCACTCCATCCCAGTCTGAACCGACGTCGGTACCGGGTAGTTGGGTCAAATATTCATCTTTAATCTCGGCAATCATCTGCCGTAACATCTTGTCTGTCAAAAACACTGTAGATCTCCTTTTAAACGAACATTTATAAATAGTAACCTAGTTGGTAATCGTACATTTATTTAGAGTGCTTATCTGCTATAGATGCCGCCGCAAAAGCATCCGGTTTAATTTTTGCTTCAAAACCGGCGCCTTTAGCAAACCCTATAAGCATGTCTGAAAATAGGCTGGTTCCCTCTTTTTTATCAGCAGCACTGATATCTAGGTGAATCTCAATCTTTAATTCTGGACATAACTGCGTTAATCTGAGCCCCAGTTGCACTGAGCGGTTTGTCTCTTCAGTTATCCTTGTCACCAAAGCATCGTACTTCCGTTTCTTCACATTTGTTCTTGTTACGAAGTATCGTCCACCGCGTTGACTTTCCGCGCCATGAAGCACTAAGGCTGTTGAAAACATACAACCGTCTTTATTGAGAAAAGAGTCTGTTCCCAGATAAACTTTACCTTTTGACGCAGCATGGCTCTTGGCCTGCTCAACAATCTCAGTAAAATCTATCTCTCGTCCAGATCCGGTAAACCACTTAACCATCAATACTAACTATCCGAGCAAACGGAAATTGTAACGGATCGAGCGAGTACTAAATCCCCATTGTGTATTATAGTCCAACTTTGCTAGATATGGGCGGTTCAAGAGAATCCGATCCTTATCGGGCTGTACCCCCCAGCAACGAATCTTAGTCAGTGCGTTTGTTGAGTCGATAACTTCCAAAATCCAATAAAGTTTACCATTCTTCGTCTTCTTTGGAATAACCTTGCGCGGAATGAACCAAGTCACCTGTAGATCTGGATCGAACTCGGCAATGGGCGGAATAAACTTCTCTTCAAGTCTTTGCATAATATCGCCGTCGATAACTCGCGACATCGGGAACACACCAGTCAAATCAACAATAGACTGAATCTTCTCTTCTTCGGTGAACTCTCCTTCTGGTCGGTAAAGTTCGACATTCTCGATGAACTTCTTCTTGTTCTTCGGTCGATCAACCGCTACTGCAGACCAGAAGTGCTTAGTACCAGTAAACCTCTCGTCTATCATGCAATCGAGTGATTCGCTTCGGATTAGTACATCTAGGGCCTTCTTGTTCAGCTTAGAATATGAGATTCCCTCGTTGAACAAAAAGTCTTCAATATCTGCGAACGGTCGATTATTGAGAATCTGATCGATAGCTGCGTCACCTAGGCCCTTGATTGAACTAAACGGCTGAATCAGGGTTGAGCCGTTTTCATTGATCTCCCAAACTCGACCAGACGTATTTACATTTAGTGGCTCGATATCAAAGCCGAAGTTCTTAGCTACACTAATTGCTCTCTCCTTGCGGGATTCCGGCTCCTTGTCTAGGAAAGCTGCGACCCACTCAGAGGAATAATAGTTAAGTAGCCATGCGCACTGGAATGACAGAATACTGTATGATACTGCATGAGACTTGTTGAAGCCGTAGCCGGAGAAGTATTCAAACGTTTCCCAAAGTCGCTGTCCTGTGGACTTCTGTAGTCCCTTTTCGACACAACCTTCAATAAACTTCTTGTGAATCTTGTTCTTTTCGCGGGCGCCCTTGCCAGTACCCTTCTTAGTAAGTAGCTTACGAAGCTTGTTGCCTTCGTCTAGGCTGACATCCTTGCCTAGCTTGTGAGCCAAAAGAGCGATCTGTTCTTGGAAGATCAAGAACCCAAAGGTTTCCTCAGTAACTTCTTGTACAAGCGGGTGCACGTACTTGATATACTGAGGGCTCTCCTTCGCTTCGACGTATTGGTCGTCCACATCTGCCGACAGAGGGCCGGGGCGGAAGATCGACGTGATAGCGGAGATATCGATGATACTCCGCGGCTTTGCGCGAACACAGAAGTTTTGGGCACCTGACTCAGTAAACTGAAATACTCCGGCCCACTTACCTTTGTGAAACACGTTCTCGTATACACTCTGATCGTCAAGGTCAATAACGTCTGGATGCAAGTGCTCATCGTAATATTTCTTGACATCTGCGAAGGTCGGTGTTTCGATACCGTGATGGCGCGAAAGAATGTGGCGGATGGCGCCGTCGATCATGCGCAGCGAAGCTAGTCCCAAAAGATCGAACTTAATGAAGCCCATTGGCTCTAGATGACGTACGTTCTGGCCTTCTGACCATGGAGTCTGGCGCACACCTCCTGAATTGATCAGTGGCATGTGACTGTCTAGGTTCTCTGCAACAACAACCCCGCCGGCATGTCTACTACAGCTACGCACTTGACCGACTAGTGTTTCAACGTGAGTCTTAATATCAGGATATGTCTCAAGGAACGTACGAAGTGTAGGACTGAACTCGACAACTTCTTGCCAAGTTGGTGTGTAGACACCGGCCTTAATACCATGCTTCTGTTTTGCCAGCGGCATGGCCTCAGACATCATAACAGAGGTTACGTTGTTGACCTCGATAAACTCGACGCCATAAAACTTAGAGATATCTTTAATAAGTGACCGCAACTGTAGCGTATTCCAGTTTGAAATAGGCGCAACTGTGTCTTCACCCCATTCCTCGATGAGTTGTTCCTTCAGAATCATCGGGTCGGCAACATCGTAGTCGATGTCTGGGTAGTCGGTAGCGTCTGAGCGCAGGAAGCGAGAGAACAGCAGACCATACTTGATTGGGTCGACCTGAGTGATAGACAGTGCGTATGCGACAAGGGAACCAGCTGCGGAGCCGCGGCCCGGGCCAGTCAACATAGAATCAGTTGCGCGATCAGAAATTGCTTTCATGGTCAAGAAATACTTTGAGAATCCCCGGTCGTCGATGACTTTAAGTTCATGATGCAGGCGGTCAACGTACTCTTGATTATCTGCAAAACCCATTTCGTTTAGGCCGTCCATAGACAACTTGATCAGGGCATCCGTGGCTGACATGCCTGCGGGTACAACAAAGTCTGGCAGACGGACTGTATTGTCTGGGAAGAAGCTCTCAATTCTGTCGTGGGCGATAGAGTATGTGTTGGTGATGGACTCTAGGATGAGGTCATCATCATACTGCTCATTGCACATATCAGAGTACTTCTTGTACGACTCCCACATCTGATCACCGTTCTTGGGGTACAGCTCATAGCCAACCTCGTCAACGTCGACGGGCAAATCAGAATCTTCCTCGGCCCATGAGGGCCGTCCCTTGCCAAGCCAGCCTAGACGATTGTAAAGCTCTCGATCCTTCCAAGCGTCGGGATTAGGATAGTGACTATCGGCAGTCGAGATCAACTTTACCTTGTGTTCATCTGCTACTTTTACAATAAGCTGGTTAAGGTGGTGCTGCTCTGGAATGTTATTCCATTGCAACTCGGCATACCAGCGATCACCGAAAATGTTAACCATGCGACTGGTTGTCTTTCGCATAGATTCAAGGGCGGTATCCCGGTCGAAGCCGGTACGGTTACCCTCGTCGTCATAAGTACTTGAACTCCAGAAGTCAGAAGCGTACACGCCACCAAGGCAGGCACTAGCAGCAACGATGCCTTCATTGTATTTCTCCAACATATCAAAGTCGATACGTGGGTACCGATAATAGTTTTCTGGCTTGTAGCTCTCTGAGACGAGCTTGAAGATATTATTCAAGCCAGTCTGGTTCTGTGCCAGTAGGATCAGGTGTGAGCGGCGCTTGAGGATATTGTTCGTGGCGCGCTTAGACTCAGCCGAGTCCTCGACCGTGGCACCGGACTGCTTACCTTTGGCGTGCTCGCGGGCCTTCTTTTTATCCTTCATGACCTGCTCGTATTCCTCACGCCACTCATCTAGTGAGGGAATGAAGTAAGCCTCAACACCATAGATGGGCTTGAAGTTCTTGCCCTCTTCAGCCATCTTTCGGCCATGCAGCACCTGATATGCTAGGCCGTTCATATTCCCATGATCAGTAAGCGCGAGCGCGTCTAGACCATTATCATGGGCGAAGTCCATATGATCGGACGGATAGCCAATAGCATCAAAGATAGAGCCTGCCACACTGTGGGCATGAAGGTTAACGAATTTAATTTTAGGGTCGGTCATGTATTATCCTCACTGTCTATACACATTTTACTCAATTTTTTGCCTCTTGTCAAGTAAGAAGCGTTATATTTTAAAACTTTATCTGAAGCGATGTACTGTACGTACGAATCCCAATTTTCTAGGGTGTGATAGTCTTCTACTTCTGCCGTATTATCTATATTAACAGGTTCTGTAACTTTGTCAAGTGTAAAATGACGGGCTGAGTATCTTTCTTTTAAGGGTAGCTTCTCCCTAGGATATATTCCGTCTTTTAGGTTGTTCGAAGTGAAGGCGCCCGTTCCAGATCGAATTACTCGGCGCATCTCCAACCACTCGTCCTTTCCAAAAGTAAACCCTAAGTACAGGCCGTCTTTTGCGGTCTTTTCATGATAAGATAAGGCAAGCACTTCATCTTTTCTAACCGCATCACGGAGAGGTCGAAGAAGAGCGGGATCATAAATGCCGTATGGAAAAGAAACGTAGTATCGGTATGGGGCGACCCAGCCACTCAAAGTTTTGCCAATTTTAAAGGCTGTGATAGCGCCGTACAAAATCGACCACGACAAGCAATCTCTCTTGTTTAGGTCTTTCGGGTGAATGGGAACATAAAAAATAGGAATAACTCTCCTAGATTCGCTTGGATGCCTGTCTTTTCTGTAGTGGTATATCGGGTCATAAACATACTCGCCGAGTCGACTCTTTATAAGCGGAGAAATATCATCGTTACAAATGATCCAAATCGTCTTGCAGCCAGCATATGCGCACTCTAAGACGGAGCGTTCAATAGCAACTAGTCCGTCGCCGACCGGTTGCATGCAATCTGGCCATGGCAAGTCTAGACTGTCTTCTCGGCCGGCAACTGGTATTACGCCAGCGATGTGTCTCCTTCTCAGTCTCACATGTTTTCCGTTAAGTGCCTTAAGTAGCTGTGCTCTGTAGGTTGCGGGCGCATTGTGATTTTCGTCGGCATGGGCAATACTTCCCTTCTTCCAGTTTCAATCTTGACAGCATAATATTTGTACTTTTCTGGATTCTTTGTGTCTCTGCCATTTCTGGCGCCTCGGATGCCGGCAATCTTCATGTGCTCTAGAATACTGAATCGTGCGTATGTGTCAGTATACTCATAGCTTCTGAGTTGTTCGCTTGTTAGGTAAGAAACAGATACAAGGTCTTTCCTGTCATGGTTACCATCGATTCTGTTAGATGGATAAAAGTATATACAATTAACAAAATCAGAAGAGTTTTCCATCACATCATATGGGTGAATCATGCCAGATCTAACATCCATCCAATCTAAAACCATATGTTTATCTGGAGGGATCTTAGGCTCAAGCAAATCGCACCCTACGACTACTGATTTGTCGTAGGTAAAGGATGCAGATCTGGCACGATCCAAGACTACGCGAACTTTATTTTCATCTACTTTTCTAACTGATATCGCTTTGCCAGAAAACGGCAGCAAACCAGCTAGTGACATTAGGAACGCCACTCTTCTGTATACCTTGTATTTCTCTATACCAACAGTAATTTGCCTATTTCGTTTTGTAATCGTTCGCTTAGAATTCTCTATGCCCAAGAAAGACAGATCCACAGACACATCGTAATTTTCGAAAAATAGTGGCTCTTTGGGATTCAAGGTGATAACCGGGCAACCCTCCTTATAGCCAACCAATAGGGCCTCCAGAGAGTTGCCGACAATTATCTTGTCATATCGATACTCATGCTCTTTCACAAAACACTTTACTTATAGTCGGCCGATGATGTGGTTTTCAAGAATCACTGTATGAGTCGTGTCGTCTATCGCGATGTCTTCTAGAAAGTTCGACAATACAACAACTCTGGCATCCGTTGGGATTCTATCTAAAAACGAACAATTCGGTGACGCAGCAATTACGCGGACAACTTCGTAAGGGCTGCTCTTCTTTACGTAATCATCTGGCAGCAGGATGGCTTTGCCGTCCTCTTGCTCTTTGTTAGGTTCTCTAGCAACCAGCACATGCCGATTGAATGGTGTCATACTCATGAATACTCCTGTTCTTTCACTGAGGTGTTAATTATTCTTTTTTGTAGTTCGTACTGTTTGGCGTTTAAGATGGTTGATTCGGTTGCTCCGCATCGGCTGCAGCGCAAATTAACAAACATGTTTCCGCCAACTGAGGCGCGTGGCTCTCCACAGGCAACCCAGCAATGTAGTTTTCCTGTTTCCGTACAGGTTTGTCTTGCTATTCTTGCTTCCAATAAGTGATTTAATTTCGTATATCGCATTTTAAACTCCTAGTTTATAACGCAAGTATCTCCATCGCAGAATTTGGTGCCGGCGCCTCCGGTGGTCATGTGGGCGCGTTGGAATGGAGTGATCTTGCTGGACATTTCTTCATACTGCTCTTTTGTGATCGGTTCGTAAGGTGCCTGCTTGTATCCTGTCTCCTCATATCGCAAGAAAGAGACTGCTTTGAGGCGAGTTTCATACATTTCTAGAGCCTCCTTGATTTGGGAGCCCTCATCAGGTTTAAACGATACCGTAACTGACACGGAGTTATCTGCCCAATAGTGTTGGTACTGTGCCGCAATCTCTAGCTGTTCCCACATTGTGGCATCCCTCTTTCCTTTATAGAAATATGGCTCGTGGACCGGAAATTCAACAACGGTAGTGTTGGGCGAATAATGGTCCTTTTCAATATTATAACCGTTTTCTCTCAAAGTTTCAATTAATTCTGAGGTGTCGGAAAATCTAATTCGACGGATATAGTATTCGTCTTCTGGAAAGTGAATTCCGGGCGTGGAGCCGTTTAGTAATGACACTGTACCAGAAGGCTTAATCGAAGTCATCCTAATAGAGCGTGGAATACAGAGCCAATTAGAATATTGCTCATCTAGCTCCTGAACGTGATCGTACGCCTTGTCGCACCAATCTAGCATCTCTCGACGGCCATGCTTGTTAAAAGCTTGGATAACTCCAGACTGTGAGAGGCCAATTCGCCGATTCTTCAGCATGATCGCGTTCGTCTCGGGCCAGTGTGTGTTTACCAAGGTTACTGTTTTGCCATATAAATAGGCGATTTTGAGCGTCTTAAGGTAATCCTCATATGTGTCGTGCTTTGCAGGGAATGTTTCCACTAGACAACACAATTCGGCATCTTCAAGCTGCTGTTCCACACAGGGATTAAACCCCATGATATGACGGTCGTCGTATCGTTCTGGGTCTTTGAACCGGCCGCGGGTACGAGCGTTGTTGAGCCAAATGTAGCCGGGTTCGCCATTCTTTTGTGACTGCTCTGCATGCCATCTATAATCCATACCCACTTGGGCTACGAAAGAGTTGTTGGAACCCCAACGGTGATGATAAAGTGCATCTTCGTCATTCTTCATCTGC
>Ga0163179_10003678_pt1 | contig 10371 bp, 8 predicted proteins | sample AtlANTMetagenome_FD_109643 | JGI IMG/M metagenome (GOLD analysis project Ga0163179, IMG submission 109643) | Marine eukaryotic phytoplankton communities from the Atlantic Ocean - Atlantic ANT 2 Metagenome | ecosystem: Environmental > Aquatic > Marine > Oceanic | place: North Atlantic Ocean... | reverse complement strand
CGTAATGTGGTGGTCCTAAATACTTGCGCCGTAACAACAGAAGCCGAGAGAAAAGCAAAGCGTGAAGTCCAGAAATTGCGGAGTCAAAATCCAGATTCTTTTATAATTGTGACCGGCTGTGCTGCTCAACTGAAACCGGATTTTTTCCAGAATATGGACGCAGTTAATCTTGTCCTTGGTAACAAAGAAAAACTATCTGAAGCAAGTTGGGAAAAAATATCAAAAATTAAAACAGATATCGAACCAGCTAGTAATGATGAATTTATTTCCGATATAATGAGCTATTCTAAGCTTCCTTCTAAAACTATTAGGCCTTCTAAGACTAAAACTAGAGCCTTCATTGGAATACAAAATGGCTGTGATCATCGGTGCACTTTTTGTATTATTCCTTATGCCAGAGGAAACTCCCGGTCACTTACACCAAATCAAATAAAGGAACAAATTGAATATTTAGTATCGGTTGGAGTGAAGGAAGTTGTCCTAACAGGAGTGGACATCACTTCTTGGGGTGCTGACCTAACAACCCCACAGAAATTGGGTGATTTAATAGAGCTTATTCTAAAAGCTATTCCAGAACTTTCACGCCTGAGAATTTCATCTATAGACAGTGTAGAGATAGATCCAAAACTCAATAAACTCTTCTGTGAGCAAGAGAGGTTGATGCCTCACTTACATCTGTCGCTACAATCAGGTGATAATATGATTCTAAAAAGAATGAAAAGAAGACATAGCAGAGAAAATGTCATTGAGTTTTGTACTAAACTAAAAAATGCTCGACCAGAAATGAACTTTAGTGCAGATATAATTGCAGGTTTTCCCACAGAAAGCCAAGATATGTTCGAGAATACCGTTTCATTAATAGAGGAGTGTGAGATTAATTGGTTACATGTTTTTCCATTTTCCGCACGGCCAGGAACTCCCGCAGCTAGAATGCCCCAAATATCACGATCAATCATTGAGGAGCGTGCTACAGAACTACGGAATATCAGTAAAAATAAACTAAGCCAACATCTTGACCGAAAGGTCGGGAGTATTCAAAGTGTTTTAGTAGAAACAAATTCAAAGGGTTTTACCCAAGATTTTAGCAAAGTGGCGTTCCCTAAAGGTCCAGATATTGGTGAAATCATTGAAATGAGAATTAAATCCCATGAAAATAGTGAACTTGTTGGTTTACCTATTGCATGAATTGCAACTAAATTCTTAGTTTCTTTCTATATTCATATTTCATTGATCCATAGACGGACATGTTACAAATCTAACTTTAAACAGACATACAAATGTATTTCATTTCCAAGAATTCTTCTATCCCGTGCCTAGACCCTTCTCTACCCAAGCCAGATTGCTTTACACCCCCAAAGGGAGCCAGTTCAGTAGAGATTAACCCGGTATTAACACCAACCATACCGTATTCTAGGGCTTCCGAAACACGCCACACTCGTGACAACTCCTTAGCATAAAAATACGCAGCCAAACCGAATATAGTGTCATTCGCTTGGTGAATTACATCTTCCTCATCCCTAAATCTAAACAGAGGAGCTACAGGGCCAAACGTTTCATCTGTAGCTACAATCATCTCTTTAGAAACTTCAGTCAGGATCGTGGGTTCAAAAAATGACCCTCCTAGACTATGTCTTTTACCTCCTGAAACTAAATTTGCCCCTTTGGATAGGGCATCCTTAATATGTTCTTCCACCTTAAGAACTGCATCGTCAGTAATTAATGGTCCCAGAGTAACATTATCATCAAAACCATTACCAATATGGAATTTCTCTACAGCTTTACTCAATTTCTCCGAAAACGCATCATAGACCCCTTCTTGGACATAAATACGATTTGCACAAACACAAGTCTGCCCATTGTTCCTATATTTAGAAATTATCGCCCCTTCGACAGCCGAATCCAAGTCTGCATCGTCGAATACTATAAATGGTGCGTTACCTCCTAGTTCCATAGACATTTTCAAGACTTGCTCAGCTCCTTGTTTCAGCAAAACCCTACCGACCTCCGTTGACCCAGTAAAAGTTAATTTTCGTACTTTTGCATTTGAACAGAACTCTTCCCCAATCAGTTTGGATTGTTTAGAAGTAACCATCGAAAAAACACCCTTGGGTAAACCTGCTCTTTCGGCCAAAACAGCTATTGCCAAAGCAGACAAAGGTGTCTCAGCGGCCGGTTTAGCAACAAAAGTACAACCAGCGGCTAATGCAGGTCCCAGCTTTCTCGTAATCATGGCATTGGGAAAATTCCACGGCGTGATAGAAGTTACTACTCCTATTGGTTGCTTTATTACGAGGAGTTTTTTATCTGATTGATGTCCAGGTATAGTTTCTCCGTAAATTCTTTTTGCTTCTTCAGCAAAAAACTCTAAAAAACTGGCACCATATGTTATCTCACCTTTTGCTTCTGATAATGGTTTACCCATTTCTGCCGTCAAGATTTTTGCTAGATCATCAGCATGCTCAACCATCAAATGATAGAGTTTTTGGATTATAGCTGCCCTTTCTTTTCCTGTTTTGATCGACCAGGTTTTCTGAGCCTCATAAGCTGCATCTATTGCGGCCCTAGTTTCCTCCACACCAAGATCAGGAACGGCTGTAATAATCTGAGAAGTAGCCGGATTGGTCACATTGAAAGTCTTATTTGACTTTGAGTCTATCCATTCCCCAGCTATATATGCCTGACTCCTAAGCAAAGTAGGATCAGACAATAAGGAGCCTAAATCTATATTTATATGTTCTTCCAGCTCAGTTTGCTTATCCATATCTACCTCAAAAATTAGTTGATCACCAATAACGTTAAATCCATTATTAGGATATTAAACCATTGACCATTTAGCAAGTTAGGAATCAACCAGATAAATCATATTAAATATTCTACAAATTACGCATTTGCCTCGAGGCCTCAGCCAAGGCTATAGATGCAGCATTTGCAACATTGAGACATCTTGCTGACGGCATCATGGGTATTTTTATTTGATCCTTAATTTCTTTTCTAATGACATCAGGTACACCAGCACTCTCTCGGCCAACAATAATTGTATCATTTGTTTGAAAGTTAAAATCCCAAATACTAACGGATGATTGAGCAGTTAGAAGAACTAATCTTCTTGAACAAAGGAGATTTGCCCGAAAAAACTCGTAACTCGAGTGGTGTTCAATTTCGGTCAAATCTAAATAATCCATCGCTGTTCTCTTCAACACACTCTTCGAAAAAGGAAACCCACATGGGCCAATTATATCCATCTGAATACCAAAACATGCAGTTAATCTTAGCATGGAACCAAGATTTTGTGGTATGTCTGGTTGATACACTGCCAGTCTCAAATCAATTGTTTTCATCTATAATAAAACCTGCGTCGGAAAGTCTTCTAGACTCACATTAAATAAGGTTATATATCACATACAAAGAGATGAAGTGAAGCCATTGGTTACCAATTACCTTATAAAGGGATTAGGAGACGTAAATGTCAGAAACTGAAAGCAAGGAACCCTCTAGAAGAGATTTCATTTATGTTGCTACAGCAGCAGCAGGTGCAATCACTACTGGGGCAGCCGTATGGCCACTGATTGATCAAATGAATCCATCTGCAGATGTTCAAGCTCTGGCATCTATTGAAGTTGATGTAGCAGATGTTGAGCCTGGATCTCAAATAACAGTAAAGTGGTTAGGTAAACCGGTGTTCATCAGAAGACGAACCGAAGAGGAAATTCAATCTGCCAGGGCCGTCGATTTAGAAACTCTACCAGATCCTCTTTCATACAATGATAACAAACCAGATACTGATGCCAGGGATGAAAATAGATCATTAGACGAAGCAGGAGAATGGCTAGTTATGGTTGGAGTTTGTACACACCTAGGGTGTGTTCCTTTAGCAGAAGCAGGGGATTTTAACGGTTGGTTTTGCCCGTGCCACGGGTCACACTATGACACCTCTGGGAGAATTCGAAAAGGACCTGCGCCCAAGAATCTTCTGGTACCTACGGCTACATTTATTGATGATTTAGTTATTAAACTTGGTTAGAAGGAAAAGGTAATGGGCGGAATTCCTCACGACAGCTATAAACCAAAACCTGGTTTTCAATCCTGGATGCACAGAAGATTACCTATTTTTGGACTCATGTATAACACACTGATGATCCCAACGCCAAAAAATTTAAACTGGATGTGGATTTGGGGTATTGTGCTAACATTTTGCCTAACTCTCCAAATCATTACGGGCATTGTCTTGGTTATGCATTACACCCCCCACGTAGACCATGCCTTTGATAGCGTTGAGCATATAATGAGAAATGTAAATGCTGGTTGGGCAATACGTTATATTCATGCAAATGGAGCATCTCTATTTTTTATTGCTGTTTATATGCATATATTCAGGGGTTTATTTTATGGTTCTTACAAGGAGCCAAGAGAAATTACATGGATACTGGGCATGCTCATTTATGTAGCAATGATGGCCACAGTATTCTTGGGTTATGTTTTGCCTTGGGGGCAAATGTCCTTTTGGGGCGCCACGGTCATAACAAGCCTTTTTGGAGCAATACCAGTCGTCGGCGAACCATTTCAAGTCTGGCTTTTAGGAGGTCCTGCCGTTGATAATGCAACTTTGAATCGATTTTTTAGCCTTCACTATTTACTCCCATTTGTAATTCTTGGTCTTGTAGTACTCCACATTTGGGCTTTTCACACAACAGGAAATAATAATCCAACGGGTGTAGAGGTTAGGAGAACTTCTAAAGAAGACGCTCAAAAAGATACTGTACCTTTTTGGCCCTATTACGTGATCAAAGACCTATTTGCACTAACAGTGATATTGGTTGTATTTGTATCTGTTGTCGCTTTTATGCCAAATTATCTAGGTCATCCTGACAATTATATAGAAGCAAACCCTCTTGTGACACCAGCACACATCGTTCCAGAATGGTACTTACTTCCCTTTTACGCCATATTGCGAGCTTTCACAGCCGAAGTTTGGGTCGTACAATTGGCCACTTTCTTAAGCGGTGGTGTAGTCACCGCAAAACTATTTGGCGTAATAGCTATGTTTGGGGCCATAGTTGTAATGGCACTTGCTCCCTGGCTGGATACTTCCTCTGTAAGATCAGGAAGGTATAGGCCACAATTCAAATGGTGGTTCACCATTTTAGTCATAGACTTCTTTGTTTTGATGTGGTGCGGAGCAATGCCTGCCGAAGAACCTTACGCGACTATTGCACTTATAGGCTCGGCTTATTGGTTTGCTTATTTCTTAGTTATTCTACCATTATTAGGACTTATCGAGACACCTGACCCAGAACCTGAAACTATTGAAGAAGCTGTATTACTTCAAAACCAAAAAAATGGTGCTAATAGCTCTAAAAATGATACCCAACCAGAGAGTACAGTCCCTGCTGAATAATAACATGACTAATAATTCTTAGATGGAAATAACCCTATGAAAACAATTTATCTTTCGGTTTTTTATATAGTATCTACCCTGCTTTTAAGCGTTCCAGCTATTTCTGCAGAAAAAGCTCAAGAAATTGAAGACATAGATTTTTCTTTTGAAGGCCCATTCGGTACCTATGACAGGAACCAACTTCAAAGGGGTTTGCAAGTATATACTGAGGTATGCTCTGGTTGCCATGGTTTGCGTCAAGTGGCGTTTAGAACGTTAGGAGACCCAGGAGGACCTGAGTTAGAACCTAAGCAGGTAAAAGCCTATGCTGCTCAATATGAAATCTTCGACCCTGAACTAGATGACTATAGGGAAGGAAAATCTTCTGACAAATTCCCCACTTCGGGAGTTGAAAATGCTCCTGATCTAAGCTTAATCGCGAAGGCTCGTGCTGGTTTTCATGGACCCTATGGTACAGGCATAAACCAACTACTAAAGGGTATGGGCGGACCAGAATACATCGTAAACTTATTGCAGGGTTATACAGAAGAAGAAAAAGAGCAAGCGGGTTCCACTCTTTATGAAAACAAATATTATCCTGGAAACTGGATAGCCATGGCACAACCACTTTGGGGGGATGATGTAGAATATATTGATGGAACAGAAGCCTCAATCGAACAAGAAGCTAAGGATGTGGCTGCATTTTTAATGTGGGCAGCTGAACCCAAATTAAATGCTAGAAAAGAATTTGGTTTTACTGCGGCCCTTTATTTAGCAGCTCTAGCCGCTCTCCTATATTTCAGCAATAAAAAATTGTGGGCAAATGTTAAAAGAAAACAAGTATAATCTATGATCAATGCTGTAAGAATAAAACTTTATTAATATTTGCTGACACTACTAGCCAACTCATATACACTATAGATTATAAAAGAGTATGCTATGTCGATGAACAGTTTTGGACACTTATTCCGTTTTTCCACTTGGGGAGAAAGCCATGGGAAAGCAATAGGAGTCACTATAGATGGCTGTCCCCCAAATATAGAAATTGCTGAGTCTATGCTTCAAGTTTTCATGGACAAAAGAAAGCCAGGTCAAAGCAAATATACAACCCAAAGACAAGAATCTGACAAAGTTGAGATATTGTCTGGAGTGTTTGAAGGTAAAACTACAGGCACGCCAATACAAATCATAGTTGAGAATGTGGACCAAAGGTCAAAGGATTATTCAAATATAGCCACTTCTTTTCGACCAGGTCATGCGGATATTACCTACCACAAGAAATATGGTATAAGAGATTATCGAGGCGGGGGTAGAGCATCAGCTAGGGAAACAGCGGCTAGAGTGGCCGCTGGTGCAGTTGCAAGTTTAGTATTAAAGAAACTAGAACCACAGTTATTTATATTGGGTTATTTAGTCAGAATGGGAGAGCATGAGATTGATCGGGAAAATTTTGATCCTTCTTCAATAGGCCAAAACCCTTTTTGGTCGCCTGATCGGTATTCAGTAAGTAAGTGGGCTGATTACTTAGAGGCAATCCGAAAAAATAAAAATTCTGTTGGTGCTGTTGTTGAAATCTTGGCCAAAAATGTACCTGCTGGGTTGGGGGCCCCAATTTACAATAAGCTAGATGCTCAAATAGCTTCAGCCATGATGTCCATAAATGCTGTAAAGGCTGTGGAAATAGGCGACGGTATGATGGCTGGCTCATCTAATGGAAAAGAAAATGCAGATGAAATAAGATTAACTAACGACAATGAGCCAGCTTTTCTATCCAATAACGCCGGTGGCATACTGGGAGGAATCTCAACAGGTCAAGATATAATTACACGATTTGCAGTAAAACCGACATCTTCTATTGCTACTTCAAAGAAATCTATCGATGAGAATGGTAATGAAGTAGAGGTAGTTACGAAAGGAAGACATGATCCTTGTGTGGGTATAAGAGCTGTGCCTGTTGGGGAAGCTATGATGGCTTGCGTCCTATTAGATCAATATTTGATTAATCGAGGTCAAATAGGTTAGCCAAATATTACTTTTTTATAGCTAGCATCAAGAATTCTTGATTACCAGAGCGACCTAAAATGGGACTTGATTTAGTACCCATAACAGACCAATTTTCTTTCCCAAGAAAGTCGGTAACATTTGATACAGCACAATCTCTTAAGACTTTACTCTTTACAACACCATTTTTTCCAATCTGTTTTTTTGACAATTCAAATTGAGGTTTGATCAGGCAAATCATAGTAGCTCCCCAAATAGCTTTTCTAATAACTACTGGTAAAGCCTTCACCAGTGAAATGAAGGATAAATCAGCAACAATCCATTCAGGGTTTGGTAAGTTAAAATCATTTATTTTACGTACGTCTAAGCCAGATAACTCACATACTCTGCTATCAGATTTCAGTTTTTGGTGCAATTGATCGTGTCCAACATCAATTGCATAAACCTTCTTAGCCTCATACTTTAAAGAGACTTCTGTAAAACCGCCCGTGGAAGCACCTAAATCAAATACAATTTTATCTTTCGGGTTTATTCCAAAATTTTCAATAGCAAAAACTAACTTCTTTGCCCCTCGGCTCACCCAAGGAAAAGATTTTTGTTCAACCAGGATTTCATCATCTAAGTTGATACTTTGAGAGGGCTTCAAAATTGGGTGATTGTTTACTTTTACTAAACCCTCCTTAATGAGATCAGACGCCTTCGTTCGGGTTTCAATCATACCGCGTGCGACCAAAACCTGATCTAGCCTCATCTTTTCTTCTCCTATGAAATACTGTTTTGACACATGTTAATGTCTTTTATTGTTCTTGTGCCTAAAAAGATTTCGGTGGTACTGTTAATTTCTGATTTACCGATAACATTTTTTAAAGGAATACTCCATGAATTCAAAAGTCGATATAGGCGAGAAAGAAAAGAATTCTGCAAAGGATTGGTTTGAGGAGTTGAGGAACCATATTTGTGATGCTTTTGAAAAGATTGAAATATCTCAAGAATCAGGACCTTTTTCACATTTGAAACCTGGAAAATTCGAAAGAAAGACAACCAGCAGAGAAAATAAAGGAAATCAAGATGGCGGCGGTGGAGTAATGTCCGTTATGAGAAATGGCAGGGTTTTTGAAAAGGTAGGGGTAAATATTTCTACGGTCTATGGAGAATTGGAACCACCTGCTCAAAAGAGCCTTTCATCCAGACATGATATACCTGGTCTAAAAGATGATCCCAGGTTTTGGGCATCTGGTATTAGCTTGGTTGCCCACATGCAGTCACCAAAGACACCTGCAGTCCACATGAATACAAGAATGTTTTGGACTCCAGGAATAACTTGGTTTGGGGGCGGTGCGGATTTGAACCCTATGGTCGAGAATTCAAAAGACACTCAATTTTTTCATGAATGTTTGAAGAAAGCATGTGATAAAACTGATCAAGAATATTACCCCAAGTTTAAGTCATGGGCGGATGAATACTTTATGATAAAACATTGGAATGAACCGAGAGGGGTTGGTGGAATTTTCTTTGATGACCTAAACACTGGACACTGGGATAAGGATTTTTCTTTCACCAAAGACGTTGGAAAGGCCTTCCTTGAAGGATTTGTTACAATAACCCAAAATCATATGCGCGAAGAGTGGACCAATGATGAAAGGGAATGGCAGCTTATAAAAAGAGGCCGTTATACCGAATTTAATCTTGTTTACGATCGAGGCACTCAATTTGGTCTGCAAACAGGTCACAACCCTGAAGCAGTTTTAATGAGCCTACCACCAATTGCTAAATGGCCCTAATACTTTAGAAAACTATATTTTTTCAAGTAATTGACTCTTACTTAAGGAAAATCCAGATGCTATCCAAACTGTTTCCATTTCCTTAAGAGTTAGACCCAGTTTTTTCCCCGAATATCCCCGGTTTAAAAGGTCTTCACCGGACAACGGAAATTTAGCGGATGAACCTTCCAACATCTTCTCACAACAACTTCTTAGGATTGATATGTGATTCTTTTTAAGTTCCAGGCTTGTATATTTTTTTCCTTTTGTCATGTTCCATAGAAATAGATCCATGCTAGTTTGTAGATCATACTTAAAGCCAATCATATGATAAGACTCTTCTGATAAATTACGGGCTTTTAATTTATAAAATCTTAATCGTTCCATTTCCTTTTTTTCCAAAGAAAGATACACCTGATTAGAGATGTCATTTTCTGCAGAAAGTAAAGCAAGACGACGTATCGGATCAGAAAATATGAGGTTTTTAAGTTTATCACTATCCTGAACTATTTCCTCTAACAATTTTTCCAAGTTAGACATTTTTTTTAATTCATCCAAATTTGCATTTGGAAATAGTATTGGTAATACTCCTGTCTGATCCATTAAAAACATAGCTGTAGTCACTGAATGGCTAGAAAGTATTAATTTTAACTCATTCCATATTCTTTCCCGACTCAGTTTCAAAATCAAAGATCTTTTTATTCTGATGGCATCTAATATTTCTTGATCAGGATTTTTATTAGCACTTGGAAATTTGCTCACAAAGCGAAAATACCTTAAAATTCTTAGATGATCTTCATCAATCCTTTTATTTGCATCACCGACAAATTTGACTTTTCCAGACCTTAAATCAGAAAAACCACCTAATGGATCAATAATTAAACCATTTGGTTTCAAGTAAATTGCATTGAAAGTGAAATCCCTTCTCTTGGCATCTTCTTTCAAATCATCAGTATATTGAACCTTTGCCTTTCGACCAAATGTCTTAATATCTTTTCTAAAACTTGTGATTTCAAATTTCTGACCCTCTAGAATTACAGCAACTGTGCCATATTCAAGCCCAGCTTTGAGGACTTTACAATCAATCTTGTTGACCAAATCTTTTACACGCTTTGGCTCAATATTAATAGCCAGATCAATCTCCCTAACATCCTTTCTCCAAAAAGCATCTCTAACACAGCCCCCAACTGCAAAAACTTCTGCTCCTTCTGATTGGAGAATATCAAGTAATTTTCT
>Ga0163179_10003677_pt1 | contig 10372 bp, 21 predicted proteins | sample AtlANTMetagenome_FD_109643 | JGI IMG/M metagenome (GOLD analysis project Ga0163179, IMG submission 109643) | Marine eukaryotic phytoplankton communities from the Atlantic Ocean - Atlantic ANT 2 Metagenome | ecosystem: Environmental > Aquatic > Marine > Oceanic | place: North Atlantic Ocean... | reverse complement strand
TTAGTTTCAAAGGGTGCTTTGAATTTGACTGAATACCGAGTAGGTAGAAAATATGGACTAAATATTGAAGGTTCGGGAGTTCTTTTCACTTCAAATAGTGGAACGTATAGAACAGTTTTAACAGACTTTGACGAGGATCAGAGAACCGCTAAAGGTTCAAGTTTTGGTTCTTATACTCAAATTGACCAAGTAAGGGACATGAACACTCTTGAACAATTAAGCGAATTATTAGAAACTACACTTAGAGAATCGCGATTATCGGCTCAAACCGTAGGCGTTGAAGTAGAAAAACAATCAAAGGTTATTGTTGATTGGGCTTTGAAAACAATATACGGTTCAATTATTCCACATGAGATAAGTGAAATTTTCGGGGTTGAGGATCAGAATAAAGAATTTGAACATAAAAATATTGAAGATTTGGCGGGTGTAATTGTTGAAGATTAAAAAAGATATTTTCCCTCCTTCAATAGTTAATTTATTACTTCAAGAAGGCCAGCGTTTTGAAGTAAATGGAAAATTCAGATCCGCATTAGGCACGGGAGTAATTCCAATAGTAGCAACGGCAAGGGGTGGAAAAACCTCTCTCGCTTATGTAATGCTTGATTATGTTATTAGATTTACAAATAGACCCGTTATCTTGGACTCATTCCCTCAAAAGGTATTGGATGAAGGAATACCCGAACATTGGAGAGGGAGAGTGCATAATACGCATTTTGAAGATATTGCTTCAATAGATCAGCCGGCCGTTTGGTTAGTTGATGATACCGGAACTTCATTTAATAGTCGGGATGCTATGGGTAGGGGGAAACTTTTGGCGCGTACGGCTGGTGTTTTGTCGCATTTTGGTGGAGGAATGACGGTTATTTTCACCACTCAATTATTAAGCGGGGTTGATGTGTCATTTTTTAGATATACTAACATAAGCCCGATAATTAGATTTGTTGATAATGATGTTATCAAACATGAAAGGCCGGAGTGGAAAGAATTAATATTAGAAGGTCAATATCAATTAAAAAGAGTTTCAAGTGGTCGGTGTTTGGATTATTTTTATTCGGCTAAAGATAGAATCCTCGTTAAGACAATTTTTCCAAAGTGGCTTGATTCAAAAGAGAATCCAATTAAAGCGGATCTGATGAGTCGCCCAATGCGTTATCATTCAAGAGAAGATAAGGAACGTATGATTAAAAGTAATAAGGGGGTGAAAAAATCTCAAACCAAAGACAAAAAGAAAGAGAATATGACAGAATAGCGGGTAATAGAATTTCAAAAATTAAAGGTGGAATACCTCTTCATGTGGCTATAGGAAATATCAGATCCATAACACTAAGAAATAAATTAAAACGGTTGGGATTAACTGGAGAACATATTGATGATTTAATTTCTTTAGTAGATGAAATAGGGATTCAACAAAGTTTGAACGATATGCCTTTAGGGGTTAGATTTTCAACGGTTAAAACCGATAGAAATAAACCTAAAATATGGAAGGGCTAATAAAAAAAATTCCAAGATATATGCCATGATTCAGCATTAATCATCCACTTACATTTGAAACAAATTACTAGATTATGTTCTTTAATTAATTCAAGTATTTCTTCACCACAATTAGGACACAAATCAATCATATACCGTCCGACGCATAATTATTGATAAAGGAAATCCCTATCATAATAAATTGACAATAGATTATAACCTATTTCATGTTAGGAAGGTCGAAGGAGAGCCGAAAATGACTCAAGATTATGCGACATTTCAAACCGATTTGGTCGCGAAAAATAATGTATGTTATACGACATACCCCGATTTGAAAATTAATTTTTCAATCGCGATTAGTATGTCGTATAATGAAACGAGTCATTATGTCGTATAATCCTTCAAAAAAAGGAGGAAAAAAAATGAAAAATGAAAATGATATAAGATATGATGAAGAAAAAAGATGTGATGAGGTTATAGACAGGCAAATTAGTTTATTAGTGAACTTTGGTTTTAAACTAAAATATCAAGGTAAAGGTATTGATCCAAAAACTACTATTTACAATTTATCAATGAGTTCATGGAAAAAAGCAAATAATTCTTTTGAAGGTCAAATTCATAAACACAATGGCCAATTTGTTTATGTTAGTTTATATTTTAATTTTAGAAATGAATCAATAAATTTTGTTTGTGAAGATGTTGTATTAGATAATATTGGTGAACTTAAAATATTTGTTTCTCAAAAAATTAATTCTTATATTTCTCAAATAAATGATATAAATAATTGTTTTAGAAAATTGAGATTTGATGATATTGAGACTTTTGAGTTGATTAGGGGCGTCTATTAATGAACGTAAAAGACAATTACGAGGGAGACTGGGAATATGTCTTTAGTTATCTAAATGATGTTCAAGCCGTCAAAAATAAAATAAATGAAATGGCTAAAAAATCTAAATTTGTATATTTTACCAGTATAGGAGATAATTTTTACAATAGTGTTAATGTCATTACATCAAAAAAAGTATGGATGGATTATTTGATTAAAATTGAAGGTAAATTCAACACTTGGAAAGATTACGAGTGGGTTGATTGGGTTGATCTGAATATTACATTAAGATACAGTGAAAGATGCGCTTTCTTAGATTGTAAATTTGAAGTTGAAAGAGTGGAGTGGGAACAATGATTCAGATCCCAACCTTTACCGGAAAAGGAAAACATAGAAAGTTAAAGATTTACAAATTATTAATGGAATTTGGAGAATTGAATTCTCAACAAATTCTTACTATAATGAATCAAAACTCAAGGTATGGCATGACCATGAATGAAATGAGTTCTACTCTTGGTTCTATGACTAAATATATTAAAAAAGTTGGATTTTGTGATTATCAAGGTTCAAACTGTCAATCGCGAATAAGATGTATTATTTGGGGGTTGAAATTGTGATTGTATGGGAATTTTTCGCTGGTTCTCGTTCCTTTAGTAAAGAGTGTGAAAAAAGAGGTTATACTACATATACTACAGACATTGAACCTTTTGAAAAGATTGATCAGATAGTTAGCATATTTGATTTTGATATTGAAGAGGCACTTTCAAAAACTGGGAAACCTAATATCATTTGGTTTTCTCCACCTTGTAAATATTTTAGTATTGCATCTTGTTTTCATCATTGGGATTTTCATAAATCAAGTAAAACATATACTCCAAAAAGCGAAGGTGCTTTAATTGGTTTAAGGATTTTAGATAAAATAAATGAATTAATTGATAATGTGGATCCCGATTATTTCATTATTGAAAATCCAAGAGGTTTAATGCGTAAAATGCCACATTTTAAGAAATATAGGAGGAATACTGCATGGTATTGTAAATATGGGAATAAGACGGCTAAACCAACCGATTTATGGAGTAATTTTCCTATTCACCTTAAGACTTGTAAAAATGGAAATCCCGATTGCCACCATGAGCGTGCACCAAGAGGGGCTAACAATGGGATTCAAGGAATAAAAGGAAATTATGAAAGGTCTAAAGTTCCGCCTAATTTATGTAATTCAATATTAGATCAGATAGAAAAACCAATTATTACGGAGTGGTTCGTTTGAGTGGTTATTTTGGCTCTAATGGAAAACATAAGACTGTAATTGAAACTCCCGAATGGTTAAAGAATCAGATCATAGAAGAGTTTGGAGATTATTTTGACCCTTGCCCCGTTAATCCTCAATTTGATGGTTTAGATATTGTATGGCCTACAAATAAACCGATTTATGTTAATCCACCATATAAGAGAGGACAGATTTCTAAATGGGTTAAGAAATGTTATCAAGAAAATTTAAGAGGTTGCCATATAATTTTATTAATTCCATCTTATACTGATACCGCTTATTTCCATGATTTTATTTATGAACGTAAAAATGTGGAATTGAGATTTTTAAGAGGAAGAATAAAATTCAAAGGTTATACTCAACAAGCGTCTTTTCCTTCAATGATTGTAATATTTAATCCATTGAATGAATGGGGAGGGGGGTGGCCGTTATTATGAATAATATTGATCTGAATGTTCAAGGATTATCACAAAATCAAAAACTTCAAACCGCGTACAATTTGATTAATTCCGGTGATGATAGATTTTTTATTAGACAGTCATTGAGAGCCTTGATCAGACTATCAAAGAATCTCGATATGGTTTCAAGTTGTGATGTTTGGGATTTGTTAGAGAATGCGAATATTTCGCCAAATAACCCCCGTTCAATGGGTGTAGTGTTCAAATTAGCCCATAAGAACAACATACTCGAAAGGACAGACAATTACAGACCTTCAAGAAGGAAACAAGCGAATCAAAGACCCGTAAGAATTTGGAGGTTTGTTAAATGAATGTTCATGGTGTAGAATTAAGAGATTTCAAAAAAGAGCCTCTTCAAGTTTTGTCTTTTGGGGGTGGTGTTCAATCATTCGCTATGCTTCTTTTGATTAAAGAGGGATTACTCCCAAAGCCCGATATAATTATTCATAGTGATACAGGATCAGAAATGCCTTACACCGAAAAAATTATTGATATTTCCGCTTCAATCGCGATTGAAATAAACGTTCCTTTCTTAATTGTTAAATCACATAGAGGAAGGTTGCATGATGATTATATTTCAAAAGGAAGTGTGCCAGTTGTAGGAATCAGATCTTGCACTTTTAATTTCAAAGTTTTACCTCAAAGAAGGGCTATTAGGGAAATAGTTGGAAATTCAAGAGGTTCTTTATTGGCTGAATGTTGGTTAGGAATTACAACCGATGAAAGCCATAGAATGATGGAGGGAGAGTTTCAATGGATCGGAAATAAATTCCCATTGTTAGATATAGGTTTTTCAAGGAAAATGTGTGTTGATTTGAATAATAAATATAATTATGAAGTCAAGAAGTCGGGGTGTTTTTGTTGTCCTTACGCTGGAAAAAAGAATTTCATAAGATTGTTTCAAGACCATCCCGATTTATTTAAGATCTGTATTGAAATGGAAAAATCATATCAAGAAAAGCATGGATCAGACAAAGGTTTAGTTCCATCCATAAAAGATATTGAAAATTTAAAAATAAATTCTCTTATGTCATTTGGTGCTGAAATTTTGACAGAAAATGAAAGTTCGTGTGATAGTGGGGGGTGTTTTCTGTGAGTAATAAAATTATAATGACTATATGCGTTGATAGGGATTTAATCGATGTAGTTAATGAATTAAAATCAAGAAGGGGTTTTAGTGCATTTATTCAAGATTGTCTCAGATCTCACAAATCAATAATTGAAGCCGAATCTTTAGAACATGAAAATGATGAAATTAACAGGCAATTGATAGAATTGAAAAACCGTCAAAATGAAATCCAATCGCGATTGGATAAGGTGAAGGTTGATGCTTCCAATGCTAAAAGCATGATTGATTTGGAAGCCCAATTGAGAAAGTTGAATGAACAGAAGGGCACTATATCACATTGGGAGAGCATACCACTAACCAAACGGCCTAAAGAGTGGCATGAGTGGAATAACAAAAGAAACGCAACCGCCAAGCAATTGAAGGAAATGGGATTCGACTTTACAAAGTTGAGGGGTGATAATTAATTACATTAATTAATTAATTAATTAAATAATTTATATTATTATTATTATTATTATTATAGGAGAGAAAAAAATGAAAGAAAATTTAAATGTTTATCGATGTAAAAAATGCAAGAATCTAATCATCTGTTATGATTGGTTTCCTTATGATGGTCTTTATTGTTCATGCGAATTGAATGGTAATATGGATCGAAAAGAATGGATAAAACTGGAGGTATGAAAAAATGGAAGAAAGAAATATTTGTTTGATATGTGGAAATGAAATTAACTTTATCGAGGTTATGGGTCAAATCATAGAATTTTGTTATGAATGCGAATTTGATGAATCCGAACGTATAGATGAAGATAATTATCAAATGATGTTGGATGAATTAGAAGTTAATCCTTATGATATGGGATAGGTTGATCTGATGATTATAGATTATTCTTCAAGTTTCAACCTTCAAGCAAAAAAATATGACTGGATTAAAATCGCGTACATATTAAGAGAATTGAATAAACCAATGACCGCCAACCAAATCAATTATTGCTTTAATAGAATCTTCAAAAATTCTTGGTGTAATTCTCAAAGAGTTGCCCAATTAATGAAATCAAGAGGTCAATATTTCGGGATGATAGATCAAGACGAAAGAAGAGTTAGAAGAACAAGGACATATTATTGGAAGGGTGGTAATATAATTCTACATAAAACTACTAAATTAAATTGGCAAAATAAAATAAAAACTATTTCAGATCATTATTAATTCCATTATTTTCAAACCCCCTATAGGGGGTTTGTTGTTATATCGAGTTTCAAATCTTTATATCCCTTACATGATTGAATCGGATTAAGTGAATTATTATGTCTTGGCAAAATACAACTAAAAAAGTAGCCGGAGCGATTGCAGTTCTTTCGGGAATTTGGATGGCTCTAACAGTAGGAATAACCGATGTTTTCAACATTATCGCGCAACCGGATGAAGTCAGCGCGTCAACCGTTGCATCTTTGGGCGGTATTGATTTTATTGATCGAATAGCCGTAACTGGTGTTTTGATTACTGTTCTTGGTGGTGCGGGTCTTGGTCTATTATCCGTTTCAAAGGATAATCCACCTTTCTTAAACACTACTCTAACTTATCTACCTGTTATTGTTGGTTTCCTTGCTTTCTCCGCTTTCGGATCTGAAGTATGGGAAACAATCACAGGCGGTAGAGATTGGTCGGCTAATGATGACATTTCAAACTCTTACATGTTGTTCTTGGCTTCTTCTCTTGTTAGTGGTGTAGTTTCACTTCTAAGAAAGTAATCGCTTCAATAGCGATTGATGAACGTTAGGCTTTAGTGATAACGAGGATTTGATAAAATGGAAAATAGAGAATATACTAAAATATTATTCCCATTAATATTATTCATTTTAATTGGATCCGCATTAAATGGCTCAATGAATCCCGTTGAACCAGATCCTCCGGTTCAAAAAACAAATATGCACCAAGAATGCTATGAATATGACTCCGACTATGATAATGATAATCTATTAGGCTTTATTCAAGACGCTCAATGTATGGATTATCCATATTCGGATGGAAACGGACAAACTCAAACTTTAGTCGCTGGTCAAAGTCCTCATGCGAATTATTTTGACATGACTGTTGATTTGGTTCGCGAGTTTGTAGGTAAAGAATGCTCATTTAATTTGAATAATTGTGTCGGCACTAATTTTGAAAATGAAGTTCAATTTTATTGTTGGTTCAGTGATAATATAATGGATCAGACATTAGAATATGTTTTCGATAAATTCGCTAATCAAAACCCTATAGGTTGGGATGATGGTTCATTAAATACTTTCGTTAATACTTGTAATGTATTCCCCCCAAGTAATATGCCATCAACAATGCCGGATAATGGAGATCAGATAAACCCATCAATCCCCGATAACCCAACCGGTTCGCCTAATGGTGGCGGAGGAATGAAATAAAAAAAGAAGTGGTGAGAATGTGCAAAATAAACCTAAAGTTACAGGATTAAGTTTTGACATATTCGCTATCGCTGGCTTCTTAATTTTGCTTCCAATAGCCATTGGATTCGTTACAAACTTAGCGAATACTAACTCCGAAGAATATATTTCAATTAATACAGAATATCAAGAGGAATTATATGAAGATTCAATATGCTTCGATCCCAATTTAGGTATAAACGATAAATTGCTTCTTGAGTGGACTGATAAAGGGACTAACATGACTCCCGCTTACCATTATGTTGAACAAACAACACCAGGATCCGACGATTATATTTATTCATCTATTTGGGATGATTCAGATCCTAAGTATGAACGTATGATAGGCGGGTGTCCTTCTCAACAAGTGCCTTTAGATGATAAATTATTTTTATACGGCCAAGATGATCATTTTTATTTGCCATTTCAATATAATCAAGGTTTAATTCCAAATTATCATGGTTATATTGGGTATAGTGGGACGGATTTTTCATTTAATGTAACTAATAATTTATTCAAACACTTAGATGACTCAAAGGATTTATCTTCAATCAAACTAAGTTTTGTTGAAATTGGAACTGGTTATGATTGTGATAATGAAATTTTTAAAGAAGTGAGTTTTGATGGTGAAATAACATTAATGGATAGTTATTCTTCTAAAAAATATACAGGGTTTTCTAATAGTCAGATCAACTCATATTTTGTTCCTTTCGACCCATTATATTCACAAACTTCATTTTGTGTTATTGGAATAGATGCCGAATTTGATTTTACACCAATTGAATCTATTGAAATCAATGATATTTTTCGCGATTATGATAATTTGAGTGCTAATGTTAGGCTCTATAATTTCGATATCGATAATTATACTTATACCGCACCCGTTGGACAGTTTTCCCCTCAAATACCCTTTACTGGAGACGATTATTTTGGTATGTCGTTTGAAATCGCCTATGTTGATAATGTGAGAACAAATTTCTTTTTGTCGGGTGGCACTTTAGTAATGGGAGTTTTATTATTTTTATTAGCAATTGCCAATACTCAATATTGGAATCCAGTCATTAATTTTTTCAAACCAAAGGAGGCATAAAATGAGTTTAACTGTTATTATTTTTATTGGAGCAATTCTAACATCAACCTCAATAGTCAATGGTTTAGCAAGTAATAATTTTTTGAATAGTGGCTTAACGCGTGGGGTTGCTGGTGGATCTATTGCTTTTACTTCTTCATCTTTCCTTGTAGGTTATACTAACCTTGAATCATTTATTTCCGCTTGTTCAAATGGTTCTCTCGGTTTTGCTGGATTTGTTTTTATCGGTGGATTGTTGGCTTTATTGGTTACATGGGGTTCAAATCTTCTAACTTATGGGGTGGTTGTTAAATGAGTGAAAATGTAGTTAATGAGGATCCAGGAATTAATATTCAGATCAATAATAGTGATAGTAATAGTGGGGGGAGTGGGTCTTTCTTAGATAGAATCTTTGACATTGGATTAAAATTAATTATTCCTTTAGGTTTGATTCTTGCTTTAATTGCCGTTGTTATACTGGTTAGAGTAGTGCTTCCTTTGGTTAATTTTGTTGGAGATTTAGATATCCCATTAGGTTCATTTCTTAACGGATTAGGACCGTTAGGGGTGATAGTTGGGGGCTTAGGTTCTCTTGGTGGATGGTTAATTGGTAGGTGATTAAATGGTTAAACAAACAGAAAAAATTAAGCAAAATGGAATGACATTTTCATATTATACAGATTCAAGAAGTAAAAGAGAAATTAAAAAAATTCAAAAAGTAAAAGGCGAAAATCGATATTCAAGAGTGAAAAAAAATAATCAAGGAGATTATATTTTATATTTGGGTAATAAGAAAAAGGGAAGGAAAAAGAATGCAAGAAAAAATAAAAAGTAAAACTCATGGATCAGACGCGGTTAAAATTAGGCTCATTTTCATAGTCTTGGGGGTTCTCCTTCTTTTGCCCCCAATTGTATCACCCGTTTCCGCGTCTGATCCTCCTTCAATAGAAAAAAAAGATTGTATCGGTTACGCTTATTCAACATCGGTCAACCATTATTTTTTATTGGAAGATAATAAAAGTGCATTTGGTAACAATATAACAATAATTCATAATTGCGAATCTATGAACGTATATTTGAACGGTTCATTAGTTGCGTTTTCTAATAGTGATGAAATTAAAATTGTGATTGGAAGCGGTTATCATAACATAGAATTAAGATCTGATAATTATTCTAAGAATATATCTAATGTTCTAATTTATCCAGATCGGCTTAATTGGGAATTTGAGTTTAAAGAATGGGATTCAAGAGATTCAATAGCGATTGAAGAATTTATTTCAATAGTTAGCGCACAAAGTCGAGAAAATTGGGCATCGATTTTATCGATTGTTATGGTTTTTAGTTTGGTAACTATGGTTTATTGGAATCTAATCAATTCATATGTTGACCGTAACTATTGTGAGGAAGTGGTAAGATGAATGTTCAAGAAAATGAAAAATCGACCTCAAACCCCCCTATTGTGGGGAGAACTATATGGGATATTGCGATTGCATCCTCATATATCATGGGAGGGGCGTTATTTGTGTTAGGTTTGGGATTGTTTCTTTATTTTTATCTTGATAGGGTTCCTTCTTGGTTTTATATTTCTATAGCCGGAAGTTTGGCTTTTATTCCGTTCTTAATGGATCGAGCCAAAGAAGATGCCGATTTATTTTTAGTTTCAAAGGGTGCTTTGAATTTGACTGAATACCGAGTAGGTAGAAAATATGGACTAAATATTGAAGGTTCGGGAGTTCTTTTCACTTCAAATAGTGGAACGTATAGAACAGTTTTAACA
>Ga0163179_10003675_pt1 | contig 10377 bp, 10 predicted proteins | sample AtlANTMetagenome_FD_109643 | JGI IMG/M metagenome (GOLD analysis project Ga0163179, IMG submission 109643) | Marine eukaryotic phytoplankton communities from the Atlantic Ocean - Atlantic ANT 2 Metagenome | ecosystem: Environmental > Aquatic > Marine > Oceanic | place: North Atlantic Ocean... | reverse complement strand
TCGTAGTCGGAGCCACACTCGTAGTCGGAGCCACACTCGTAGTCGGAGCCACACTCGGAGTCGGAGCCACAATGTTCGACTTAGTTTCTTCCTCTTCCCCGCCACAGGCAGAAAAAAGTAACATTAGTGTGCAGCAAGATACGAATACTGAACTTTTCATGATGACCCCCTTGGTGGACTTTAGCTTGATGTCCTAGGCCTACCCCAAGGCGGAATCAAAGCCCTAAGATCTTCTGGACAGCCAGATTTCGGCGTCTAATTATCTCACTTCTTTCGTTCAAACTAATCCTCTGGGTGTTTTCTGGTAGATATTCGTCAATTTCTTCAAAAGGAATAACCTTTATTTGCGGTTGTGGAAAATCTCTGGCATGCAACCAGCGGCCCATTATTGTCAATTGCGAATAACCTGCTGTGTCAAGCCAATTATGAACACCTGGATCTTGGGATGAAATTACGCAACGAAAAACGCCATCAGAATCACATTTTGCCTGAAAACCATTTAATGAAGACTGCCTTCTCCACCAGTCCATTGACTCCCAGTAGATACTTCCGAGCTGGAAACCCCAAAAGTGGCAATCTGGGGGTTTTACCTCTAGTAATGCAGCTTCATTTTGACCGATTTCTATCGAACCCATTCCATATGAAAGACCACCATGCCCACCCCAATCACTTTCTTTCGGGTTTAAAAATGTGACTGTATTTGGTTCTTTCATAAAAGTACGTATTACTTCATCCCAAAATGTTCCAGCCTCGTCAAGCCATTTAATTAAAAGCTCTGCCTTGTCAACTATGACTTCAGGTTTTTCAGGTGGGGGTGGGTATTTCGCATCGATTTTTTCAATTGATAGTTCTGCTTTCTGTTCATTTTCCCAGTCATAAAAAAACTGTCTTACACAGACTGACTCAGCATCTGGAGTTAGTTGAATCCAATTGAATTTCTTATCTTCTGGAGGTGGTTCTGGACTAAGAACTATTTCCACGCTTCCATCTAGTTCGGTATATATGTCGACAAATCCTAAGTTCCCAGTTCTTAGATAATTTGGGGCATTTGCAAAATGAGGCGAATGAACCTCAATGTCGAATTGATGTGCAGTGCCTCTCTTTCCGAAAATGCGATACGTCGAGTCACCTCTAATGCATGCAAACGAATACAAACCGTCTGGGGAATCAATTCCCCAAGAGTACGACCGATCCGCCCAACGATCGAAATATGGATAGTCAGGGTCATTTAGCTCCATTGCTAGTGTTGCTCCTGCTGTCAGATAATGGGTCATATACAACAGGCCTGTAGCCCTTTCTAATGAATCAGGATCCGTTGCTGCGTCGTTATAAACAAGTCGACCTAATCTTTTCCAAGCCTGAATTAGATCTTCAAAAATATCCCCATTTCTTAATCGTTCTAATTTATTTTCGATTTTCATCACCAGCCCGTGCGTTGGCTTCGGCGGCAATCATGGGGTTCAGGTATTCTTTAACCCCACAAATTTTGCCTTCCCTAAATCTCCACAATCCTATATAGGAGTTTTGATAAGGCTTATGAGTGATGGTGGACCTCCCTTCACTCACATATTCTGCGATTAACAAATTAGGATCAAGGCACTCAAAGATTTCTGTGAGTGAAAGAGTAAATTCAAGTTTGCCCATTTGCGGTTTTAAATAAGCCAAAATTTCAGTTATACCCGTCAAAACTTTGGGGGGCTCACTATATGGAAGTTCAAGAACCCAGTCATCTGTGTAAAGACTTGAAAATATTTCATTGTTTCCGGTTCCAATAGAAGAGATTGCAGTTTTTAAAACTTCTATATTTTGTTCTCGAACTTCTTTTTCATTCAATAATCTCACCGCTTTCCAACCAAACTCTTTCACTTTTAGAAAGTTTTATGTCAGCGGCAGCTACGTTATGAAAAGCCTCTGTCTTGCTACGTGAAGCACATAGCGCATGTGTTGGAAAATCTGCATGCAGAACCCAAGAAACTGCTATCTGTTCAAGTGTGCAGTCCTTCTTTGCGGCTAACTCAGTCGCACGTTCACGTCTCAACCAGTTCACCTCTGAGTGGTAACAACGAGCTGTCTCCGCCATTAAAAGGGAATTTGGATTCTGTATGGATTCAGAGTCTATTGAAGAGGTTAAATAGCCACCTGCTAAAGTTGACCATGCCAAAACTGGAATCTGATTCTCTTTTAACCATTCCCTGTCATCTTCTGCTCTATTTCCCGCAATACTCGTCACAGCTTCCCATGGAGGTTGTTCCTGAGTAACCAAAGATAAGTGAGGACTGAAAGCTTCTGGTTTCACCCAAGAATTTTTCTCTGACGCTTCTATAGCATTTGAAAATCGTTTAATACTCCAGTTGGAGACTCCCCATGCATCAATTAAACCGGCTGCAACTTGCTTATCTGCTGCGTCCACAAGTTCATCGAGTGGGACTTCTTCATTATCACGATGAAAAAGCCAAAGATCCAAACGGTCAGTTCCCATACGGTCCAATGTTTTTTCTATATCTACTCCAACACATTCTGGTAAAACACGAGACTTTTCCCAATTAGGGGGCGCAGGATGGCACCCTTTACCAATGACAATGACTTTGTCGCGAACATTGCGAGCATTAATCCATCTTCCCAACCGTTCATCACAAGTACCATCCTGATCTGCGTACACAAGACCTGTATCGAAAGAATTAATTCCTGAGGCCATCACATCATCAAGCAAATTTTCCCAATGAGAAACAGTTTCATCACCGAAAAGAGTTGTGGCGCCTTGAATGATTTGCGATAAGGGAATTCGAATTCCCGGTATCTCCCTATACTCCATCATGCCCTTCTCTATCTACTGGATAAATAACACCAATTTGAGAACGGATGTTATCCATTAATTGCATCATCGAAAGGGAACACTCCCAGGAAACTTTTGGACTCTGCATCAACCTTTCTGATAAGCATCTATCCACTTCGCGGATTTGATATTCGAATCCATTTATATCATGAGGACTAAGACTTTCTCTTTTCGCCGAGCCTTGTGAAACAAAAGCTTTCTGCGCGCACCAAAAATCAGGTATTTCGATAAAACCTGATTCTCCTAAAATAAATGCACTGTTGGGTAGAGATAGATTGATGGCAGATCCAAGTTTTGCTAGAGCCGAATTTTGATATTGCAATGACATAGATACATGCGCATCTACACCGTCTGGCGAGAGTTCAGCTAATGCAGAAATGTTTTCTGGATTATTTTCATATATCAAATGTGCAAGGGTTAGTGGATAAATACCGACATCTAAGAGACTTCCTCCGGCAAGTTGTGGGCTCCATAAACGTGATTCTGGTTCATAGGGGGCATTGAAACCCAACGAAGCGTCAATAAGTTTTGGTTCACCGATTAGACCCTTCTTAATCCAATCAATGATTTCTTCATAAATTGGTAGGTGCCTAGTCCACATTGCTTCCATCAGAAAAGTATTGCTTTCTTTCGCTGCATTAACCATCTGTTCGACTTGTCTGAGATTTACAGCCAAAGGTTTCTCACAAAGAACAGGCACCCCGTTGTCTAGAAGAGTTATAGCTCCGTTGCAGTGTTCAGTGTGAGGTGTTGCTATATACGCAGCATCCACTCCTTCTGACAGAAGAAGCAAATCTTCTCCAGATTTCTCTATTTCATTTTTGTTTGCATATATTGAAACTCTTTCAACATTTCTTCCTGCAACAGCGACAATCTCATGACCTATTCCGCGCGCGGCCTCTATAAAATTCGCAGTTATCTTTCCATGACCAACAATTAACCAACGCACTTTGATTTATGACTACAGTATGACCACAGAACGAAGAACCTCTCCACGTTCCATTTTGTGAAAAGCTTCTTCTACTTCGTTCAAACTAATTGTTTCTGAAACAAAAAGATCAAGCTCAAGACGTCCTTGCAAGTAAAGATCGATAAGCATAGGAAAATCTCGTGAAGGTAGGCAATCTCCATACCAAGAAGATTTTAAAGTTCCGCCTCTACCAAAAATTTCAATCATAGGAAGTTCAATTTTCATTTCGGGATTTGGAACCCCAACTAATACGACTGTTCCAGCAAGGTCACGAGAATAAAAAGCTTGTTCATAAGTAACAGGGAGACCGATAGCTTCTATTGCTACATCAACTCCATTGCCATCTGTTATTTCTCTAATAGCATCAACTGGATCAACTTTTGATGAATCAATAACATGCGTAGCCCCAAATTTTTTAGCCCACTCAAGTTTTGTCGGATCTATGTCAACCGCAATTATGGTGTGAGCTCCGGCTAAACGCGAACCTTCAATTGCTGCATCACCAACACCTCCGCAACCAAAAACCGCAACTGAATCTCCACGACTAACTTGCCCAGTATTCATAGCGGCTCCTAAACCAGCCATCACTCCGCAACCTATAAGCCCAGCGACTTCCGGTTTAGCTTCAGGATTCACCTTTGTAGCTTGTCCTGCCGCAACAAGAGTTTTCTCCGCAAACGCTCCAATCCCTAAAGCCGGGGAGAGTTCTTTGCCATCAAATTTCATTTTCTGTGTTGCATTATGAGTTGCAAAACAGTTCCATGGTCGCCCCCTTCGACAAGATCTGCAATGCCCACATACAGCTCGCCAGTTTAAAATTACAAAGTCTCCTGAAGTTAAGTCATCAACACCTTCACCAACTTCTTCTACAAATCCGGCGGCTTCATGACCCAACAGAAAAGGGAAGTCATCATTGATAGCCCCTTCTCGATAATGCAAATCCGTATGACATACTCCGCAAGCTTTTACGTCAATCAACACCTCTCCTGGGCCCGGATTTGGAACCTCAATCATCTCAATTGAAACAGGTTCCCCTTTCTTTCCAGCGATAACCCCTTTTACTTGATGTGCCATCACACAACCCCTTAATAATTCTCTTCACAAAAACTACACCCACTGGCACAAAGCTTCCCAAGTCAGCTAATTGAAAAAATCTTAAGATTTTCTTTATATTTCAAATCTGTAGATATTTGTTTCTCTTTGAATGAAACCCAAACGATTATAAAGACGATTTGCAGATTGACGAGATGGACGCGAAGTCAAATCCACGGTTTTAACACCACGCTGTCGAGCAATGTTTATTGCATCTTTATTTAAAACTTCTCCGATCCCTTTATTTCGACATTTTTCGTCAACAACAACGTCTTCAATCCAAGCCCTTTTACCAGTTGGAATACTAAAAATAACCAAAGTTAATGAACCAACAATTTCTCCATCAATAAAAGCAGCCAACAGTATTGAAGAATCAGAAGCAACTATCTCTTCCAAAGCAAAACGATCTGGAGGGGAGCTAGAGTTTGATAGCTGCGGGACCAACCGTTTCATAGCCTCAATAAGTTTGTCGTCAACTTTCGCTATTTCTTTTACTTCAATATTTTTTTCAATCATCCGATACAAGTTTAGATTACAAATCTTGGGTCGCGCGCGAGCGCATATCCGATAGCATCCGTTTGAATGGCTTCAAAATTTATCAAATGGACTAACAAAGAACTTCTAAACGAACTAAACAACCCCGTGATAATAACTGCGTTCGAAGGTTGGAACGACGCAGGTGAAGCTGCCACAACTGCAGTGAAATACTTCCAAGATCGTTTTAGCGCAATAAAAGTAGGAGCAATTGAGTCAGAGGAGTTTTTTGACTTCACTATTTCTCGTCCTGTAATAGAAATACCCGATGAACATCGCGAAATAATCTGGCCAGCGACAGAAATACTTATAGCTAAAATGTTTGACTCCAAACACGATCTGGTAATCATTGTCGGACATGAACCACAACTTCGCTGGCGGACATTTACAGAACAAGTGATAGAGGTTACTTCGCTAATCGAAAGTCACATGGTGGTAACTCTAGGTTCACTCCTAACTGATATTCCCCATAGCAGACCTGTGAAAGTTTTTGGATCTTCCGATGATTCTGAATTAGCAAAGAGACTAAATCTTCCTCCCTCCACATACGAAGGACCAACAGGGATAGTCGGAGTTATAAATAGTGTTCTACGTGAAAAAGAAATTCCTAGTATGTCACTATGGGCTGGCGTTCCTTCCTATGTTTCAGGAGCCCACTCCCCGAAAGCTGCCCTTGCATTGGTTGAAAGACTAGCGGATGTCCTTGAAATAGGAATTTCCTGCACCGATTTAGAAATAGCATCTGCAGCCTACGAAAGACAAATAAATGAGCTGGTCGCAGAAGACATGGATACGGCTGAATATGTAAATCAACTTGAAGAAGATTTTGACCACAACTCAGAAGTCAACGAGGAAGACAGCAACCCTGAGCTTCTAGTTAGCGAAGTTGAGGATTTTCTTAGAAATCAGACCGGACAGATATAGGTATCAGAAGCTAGAGATCGGTTTGATCTAACCAAACAGGCTCACGTGGCCTATCGAACATTACTTCCACGTTTTCGCCTCGAATCGCCGCGAATGCGTGGGATGCCCAACGTTGAGGAGAAACTGTTCCTTCAGGCAGTGACTCCTCACTGAAAAACCCAACATCTTTACACTCCAGTGGATGGGGTTTTAAGGTTCCTCCAGTCTTTCGACAAAGAAAAACAAGTGAATAGAGAGGTATTCCAGTGAAGCCCAGCCTCATACCATCAAGGATAGAAATAGGTTTAATAACTTCACATTCGATACCGGTCTCTTCTGCCACTTCCTTAACAACTACCTCCGAAGCTGAATATCCGACATCAGCCCAACCGGTTGGGTAAAGCCACCTTCCTGAATCTGCTCTTTGAATCAGCAATATTTCTCCGTCATCATTTCCAACAACAGCACCAACAGTCACTTTTGGTGTCACATAACCTGGTGTTCCTTCAATTACCGAATCACGCCAACTTTCATATAATTCATCAGAGACTAAACCGTCACCTTCAGCACGTTGCTTCATATCTGCAGCTACTTTTAAAATCTCTTCGTATCGTTCTTGCTCGTACAACACTTCAGTGAATCCAAGTCCTGTTCGAGCAATACCTGCAATGGTTTCCGCCCATCTCAATAGATCCTGTTTGCTAACTATTTCTGGAGGTGTTTCAGGCATACAACTAAGGTAGGGCAATAAGAGCAATTCGTCACATTAAAAATTTATAAATCAGTCGTTATCCACCGCAAAACTGCTAATTCAATTTCACTGAGGTGATCTGGGTCTTCGATTTTTCTACCATTCACGTCAAGTACGTAAAATGCGTCAACAACATCTGAACCAAGGGTCTGAACTCGAGCTCTAACTATGTTTAAATCAAGCTCAGCGAAAGCTCGTGTAATACGATAGAGAATCCCAACTCCATCAGGACAACTTACTTCTAAAACTGTTGCGAAATCGGACGTGAAATTATCTACTTCAACTCTCGGTTCAAAGGGTCTTGCATTAGTAGAAACCGAAGTATAAATCCTCGAACGTTCACCAATCCGAGCTGCTAAAGCCAGTCGACCTTCTAGTGCAAGTTGCACTTGTTGTGAAATCTCTTCCCATTTTGGAAGCTCATAGGATTTTTCAGCCACTGAAAAAATAGATAAAGCTCTCCCGGAATCAGAGTAGGCATCTGCTCCTATTACATCCAGTCCATTTAGTGCCAAAACTCCTGCAATTTTTGAGAATACACCAGGTCGATCATTGGTGATTACTGTTAATTCAAATTGGTTACCTGAGAAAACTTCCTTTCCAGAAAGCATCTCATCAATTTGTTTTTGATTAGGGAAAGTGACTTCAACCACATCATCGACATCACCACCAGCTAGAACATGACGCACACGCGCCACGAGTTCTCTAACAAGTCCAGCTTTCCAAGCACTCCAGGCGGAAGATCCTGTCGAAATAGAATCAGCTTCGGTTAGTGCATCTAAAAGAGAAAGAAGAGAAAGGTTTTTTACGGCTCTTGCAACAGATTTAATTGTTCCATCATCATCAAGATCGCGCCTCGTAGCTACATCTGGTAAAAGAAGGTGATGTTCGACCATACCAACCAATAATTCCACATCTTTATTTTCATAGCCCATCCTTTCAGTAATGCTCTGCACTAACTCCATTCCCACTTCCGTATGGTCACCTGGGTAACCCTTTCCAATGTCATGGAGTAAAGCACCCAGAACTAGTAGGTCTGGTCGAGCTACAGATTCTGTTAATCCCGCAGCCACTGAAACTGTTTCTAGCAGATGCCTATCAACTGTGAACATGTGATAGGCATTTCGCTGAGGTTTTGAACGGCAAGACTCCCACTCTGGAATAAGGCGTGCAAATAATCCGTATTGATCCAAATCCTCGATTATCGAAACTGCTTCAGGACCAGACATCAAAAGTTCAATAAATAACTCTCTTGCTTCTTTGGGCCATTTCTTGGGCATTTCAGTTTTGTTTTCTGCCAACTTTTCCAAAGAGGCCCTTTCCAAATAGGCGCCACATTTTGTCGCCGAAACAGCAGCTCTTAAAGGTAAAAATGGATCTGTTGTATCAGCTTTTTGTGTCAGTCCCAAACGACCTCTGTCTAAATCAAGATCTGAAGCAATCTCGATATTCCGCAACCTACTTAGCGACTTCCTTATGGGACTTGACTGTTTAATCCTTTCAATGCGTCTTTGAGCACCATCTCCTGTCCACGTAATTACTCTCGCTGCATTTGCCACGGCACCCATCAATTCATCAGCATCTTCATATTTAAGTTGTTCAGCTACATCATCTTGGAGTTCCAACAAAAGCCGATCTGAACGTTTTCCGGTCAATCTGTGTAATTCCACGCGAATTGATAAGAGAGTTTCTACCGCATCTAGCAAAACTGTTGATTCGGAAGTAATCAAGATTGGTTCTGCAATCTCTATCCATTGCAAAATGTGAGCATCTCTTAGCCCTCCCCGCCCTTGCTTCAATTCGGGTTCTAAAAGAAAAGCAACTTCCCCATATTGGGTGTAACGATCTTCAACTGTTGATCCAAGCTCTTTCAAATATTTTTGGAATCTTTCCACCCATTGTTCTTGGGCTTTTTCAGCCAATGCACTAACAATCTCATCGTCACCAGCGACAAATCGCGAAGATAACAAACTTGTTGCCGTTTCAAGACTGGATTCTGCAAGATTAAGAATCTCCTCTTGTGTGCCTACTTGGTGCCCTAGCTTCAATCCAGCATCCCACAACGGATACCAAATTTTTTCGGCTATCGGCAGAATATCAACCGCTGCATCATGTATTAACAGGACGTCAATATCACTACCAGGACAAAGTTCTTTCTTCCATAGCCTCCTAAAGCGCAGACAGCTACCTCCGATGGATAACCTGCAACTTCAAAGATCTCTTCTATAAATCGATCGACCCGCTTAGTTAAATCTGCACAAAAGACTGACCCAGTGGTAGAGCCATCCAAAAGCAGGTCATCAATAATGAGACCTTTCATTTTTTAAAAGTTCTAATCGTTGTAAGCCGATTCTGCATGTAAAGCTCGATCCAAACCAGTTTGTTCAATCTCACTTTCAACTCTAAGCCCAATTGTGGCATCAATGATTTTTACTATTACCAAAGTAACAATAAAGGAGAAACCGACCACTGATAACATCGCAACTATCTGATCAAGGAGTAGCTCTACACCCCCACCGAAGAACAATCCGTCATCGAAATCTCCACCCGAAATTGAACTCGAGTCTGCAAAAAATCCAAGCAGGAGTCCCCCTGTCAACCCTCCTACACCATGAATACCAACCACATCGAGACTGTCATCATAACCAAAACGGGTTTTCAGTGAGATAGCAAAATAACAAACCGCTCCGGCAACAAGACCAAAAACTATACTCGTCAATCCCCCTACGAATCCCGCGGCAGGTGTAATGGCTACTAGTCCAGCGACGACCCCTGATGCCATACCTAAAGAAGTGGCATGTCCACCCTTTAATTTTTCTACTGCGAGCCAGCCGATCAGCCCCGCCGATGCTGCAACAAATGTATTTAAAAGAGCTTGAACAGCTTGCCCATTTGCAGCTCCTGCTGAACCTGCATTAAATCCGAACCATCCCAACCAGAGAATCGCTGTTCCAATTAATACCATTGGCATATTGTGTGGTGGGGAAGCTTCTTTAGGCCACCCTTTTCTTTTTCCTAGAACTAGTACGAAAGCTAGAGCTGCTACTCCAGAATTCAAATGGATTGCCGTACCTCCGGCAAAATCAAGTGCCCCGTTTCCATCATGCCAACCGTTGTAAACCCAATAAGTCGCAGGACAGTAAACGAGTAATAACCAAATCGGAACGAAAACCACCCAAGCTGAAAATTTTAAACGGTCTGCAACTGCTCCGGATATTAAAGCTGGTGTTATTGCAGCGAACGTCATTAAAAAGGCAACAAAAATAAGACTCTCAGGGTCGCCACTAAGACCCT
>Ga0163179_10003673_pt1 | contig 10379 bp, 8 predicted proteins | sample AtlANTMetagenome_FD_109643 | JGI IMG/M metagenome (GOLD analysis project Ga0163179, IMG submission 109643) | Marine eukaryotic phytoplankton communities from the Atlantic Ocean - Atlantic ANT 2 Metagenome | ecosystem: Environmental > Aquatic > Marine > Oceanic | place: North Atlantic Ocean... | reverse complement strand
TCATGATTCGAATCCTATACCGGAGGATTTTTTTGTCAACCAGCGAGCCTGGCAAAAACCCTTTCCCGAAGCTTCTGGCTTTTTAACCGAGAGCCTCTTTCACTGCGGCAGAAGCAAGTCGCATATCCAAAGCGGAGCCATATTCCTTTTTTAAAGCAGCCGTGACCAAACCCATCTCCTTCATCGACGTCGCACCCGTTGAGGCGATTGCTTGGGAAACCAGTTTCGGATAAACCTCCTCCTCTAGTTTGGGGGGCAACAACGCAGACAACAAATCAGCGCATTCCTGTAGCTCCTTCGCCTGCTCATGCCTTCCCGCTTTGGCAAACGCTTCCGCCGACTCCTTGAACTTGCCCGCCTCCTTTTCGACTACCGCGACCATCTTCGCTTCATCGAAATCCTGATTTGCACGGACTTCTCCCTCTTGAATTGCCGCCAACGCTGCCCCGTACGCCTGGGTGCTGTTAGCATCGCGAGCCAATCGCGCCTTCTGGTGAAGATCTTTGAGCCTAACTTTCATAAAATTCGAAAGAGGACACACCGGAGTCGCTTTGGCAATAAGCAAAAAATGGCCCCCTCAAACCCAAGGACTGATTTCCGGGGCAGTTTCCAATCACAAGTTCCGGATCATTGCCCTCGAATCGATACCGCTTCTGACGCTGGAAAATCAGAGGGAACAGCCTGCGTCACTTTACCCGTTGCTGCCCACTCGGTCCCTCTCAGCAAGGTTGTAATAAATCCAACGCAATTGAGGGAGGGAACCCGCTCATCGTCCTTCGTATTACAGTGCCCTAATGTGGTATGGAAGACGCGACCTTCACCATAACGAATGTCCATAAGCATCGGTTCGTGGTTATCCGTTCCCTTGTCCACCTTACCCTTGTCGGCTTTCGCGGTGGCCAAAATCGTCACGTTCTTTGCCGGACCCCGTAAACGACTATAGATCTCGTCGTTAGGATGCAACCATCGTACGGGAAGCCCCTTCATAATTGGGTGCTCAGGGGCCCGTGTCACAATTTCGAAGTCATGTTTCGGCGGATGCATCGCCGACCCCGGAGTATTGAGCAACTGTGCCTCTCCATCTAACCAATGGATTTTGCGACCAAAATCGTCGCCTCGACCTCCCCAACCTCCGACGCCAATCATTTCGTTAAAAGCTGGCCAATCGGCGAAGGAGTTGTTCGTCGCATGAACCGAGACCAAACCGCCTCCACCTCCGACAAAGGCCTCTAATCTCTTTCGAGCTGACTCGGGCCAACTATCACCTTCGTAGTCCAATACGACCACATCATAGGACGCGAACTCAGGGTTAAAACCAGAAAAGTCTTCACCTTGAGCCGGTGAGACGACTTTGGTCACCTCGAACAACTCCAACGCAGAAAGGCGCTTTTCTAACAGTAAACTGCTCAGCTCCCAATTGTGGTACTTGCTGCTCTGTCCCGTCAGGAGCATCACCTTGATTTTTGGAGCAGGCGCCTCCTTCGAACAGGAACATAGGACTGTCCCAGCGAGCAAAGATAGGAAGAGACGTTTAACAAAATTAGAAATACGAAAATTGATTGGGCACATAAACTTCAGGATTGAACGAACAGTCTCCAGTAGCTTCCTCAAAAAGCAATCCGAGAATACTTGACGATGGCAGACTCGATTGCTCTGAGACATAATTCAATTGCCAAACGAAAAGAGAACGACTCATTTCCCCCACCAATGAATCGAAAAGAATCGGCGTGGAGATCGGGGCGTTTGATAAACCCAATCCCTGACACAACACGTTTTGCATCGACAAGGCCGGGGAACTCAAGGACAAACCGCCACCATATACCGACTATATTGGCAACACCTAATCCTTGCCGATTGTGCCCAACCCCTCTGGATTACATAGTACTTTCTCACGTCATCGAACACTGAGCGAACCGCGTGAAAGCCTTGGTTGAATTCTACAGAGTCATCAAACCCGGGGGTATGATCTGCACCGTAGTTCCGGATTCGATCAAAACATTCGATCGCAATCGACCGACAACGTCCGTTAACCACATGCTTAAAGACTTTTCGAACGATGTCGAAGACAATGACCCAACATATATCCACGATTACATCCTCGGCATCGATTAGGAAACGATGTATTATGAAAAGCCCAATCAGACTATGATCGTGAAAAACGGGACAACTAAATGCACTATGCTGAGGTGACCAGCGAGGGCGAGGCCATCAACAACCACTTTCATGTATTTGATTGATTTAATACAATAGATTCCGCCAACAACTTATCGTCAAACTGTCCTTTGGGTATCAATTGAGAAGTGCTAGACTATCTAGATGACTTGCCCTCAGAAGATCCCCAAGGTTTTCTTCTCGTACTGAACAAGAGCCCAAAGGAGGAAATACTCAACCAGACATCCATTGCCTTTCAGCAATTGTTCCACCGAAACTTTCCCTTAACCAATTCTCGGTTCGAATAGCAAGGCCTTTGGCCAGCGATAATTCGCAAGCATCCTAAAGCGTGGGACACGCCCTCAAAAGGGCCGTTTCGATATCGCCTCCAAGTGAAACTTTTTTCCTTCCAACACGTATTCTACCGACGTCTCCGTACAGTGGAGACAAAGCCGCTTCAATCCTTTGGAACGAGCGACATGCTTGTTTTTGGCAAAATTTCCATAGGTTCGGTCTCCGACGATCGGCAGCCCTCGTTTTGAGGCCTGGATCCGCAATTGGTGAGTTCGTCCCGTTTGAGGACTGAGAGTAAGCAGACTCATAACAGGAATTCCCGGAATAGGCTGGGAACTCAATAGTTTCGTTTCAGCGGTAACGCCACTTCCCACGGAAGCTCGAAGCCCGCCCTGGCTCTTAGACACGGACAAACGATCTTTCCATAGATTGGAGCCCTCTCTGCGTGATGTCCCAAACACCAGTGCCTCGTAGACTTTGCGAATCCTCCTTTTTTCAAAAGCGTCTCGAATCAGATCCCTCAATCTCTCGTTCACCGTCATTAGCAGCAAACCAGACGTCGCCGAATCGAGCCGATTGAGTAGGTAGAGGGGTTTATCTGCATGAGGACCCCTTCCCAATTGGAACGCCTGCACCTCCTCATCGTAAGGCACGTTCAGAAGGCAACCGCTTGCCTCTCCTTTGCGGTTGGGATGTGACAAAATTCCCGCCGGCTTATCAACCGCAATCAGGCCATTCCCATCGAGAGCCGCTATCTGGACCCCTTCCCCCCAGGGATAGGCATTTGCATCCACCAATTCTTTCAATCTGAACGAACCCAAGAGAATTGGCCCCCTACTTTCAACCTTAACTCCAACTAATTTCATTTTGATCGATCTGCCTACCGACAAGGAGTAACAAACTTGCGCACACACCAACTTGCGTGTGCAAGTTTTACTGAGTATCATTTAGGTTGATTTTTGCAAATGCTAGCTTGGCTAATGCCTTTCGATCAGTACTTTTTCACCAATGGCATCTTCTCAAGAATTCCCTGAGTTGTTACGGGAAATCGGTCTCGAAACCTTAAAAATCGACCTTAACGACGAAAACGCACCGATCGAAAACCTCACTGTGAGCGATCTTCGAAAGGCCCTCAACGCCGCATGCGATTCCGGGCAAGCTTTAAAAATGAAGGAGGGTATGGAATCGAGTCTTCTCTTTTGGCAACTGATGGAGTCTTTACCGGACCATGTTTTCTTCAAGGACAGCAAAAGCCGATTTATTTGCATCAACCATTCCCTCGCCCATTTCTTCGGACTGGAACACCCCGACGACGCCATCGGGCGGAGCGACTTCGATTTCTTCCAAGCGGAGTATGCTAGAGCAAAGTTCGAAACAGAACAGGAAATCATTCGCTCAGACGAGGGCTGGTGCTTTAGAGAAGAACGCGACCTGCAAAGCGATGGAAGCGAGAAGTGGGTGCTAACTACCAAACTGCCGCTCCACGATCTTAACGGTGATGTTTGTGGGACCTTCGGGATCTCCAGCGATATCAGCCAACGCAAAAAGGCGGAACTGGAGCTTGACCAACAACGCCACCTCCTGAAAACCATCGTCGAGATTTTGCCATGTCGCATCTTTGTTCGCGACAGCGGAGACCGCTTCGTAATGATCAATGAGGAGTATCGCAGGGCCTTCGACCTCGAGACCAAAGAAGAGGTTATCGGGAAGAAACTTACCGAGATCCGCGACAACGAGCAGGCCCATCGTATCGAGGCAATGGACGCTGAAATCATCAAGACGGGTATCGCCGTACTGGATGAGCTCGAGTTCAATAAGAGTCTTCTGGGCAAGGAACGTTGGGTTCTTAATTCGAAGGTTCCCCTTATGGGTCGTGATGGTAAACCGGAAGGAATCGTGGGTATGACTCACGACATTACCGAGCAGAAAAACGCCGAGGAAAGCGCTCGAGCGGCAGGCAAGGCGCTGGCGGTAAAGAATAAGCAATTTGAGGCGGAGCTATTTGTCGCTCGCCAGTTGCAAGAGCAGCTCATGTCGATGGGTTTTAACGACCAATCCATCTATAATCGAAGCGGCGAGGCTTGGGAACTGGAAGCATCCTACTTATATTCGCCAAGCCACCACTTGGCCGGCGATTTTTTTTACCTCATTCCCATTCCAGACAACAAATTAGGCATACTGATTTGCGATGTCATGGGTCACGGCATCAAAGCAGCTCTCGTAACGATGCTGATTCGCGGACTTATGTTAGAGGCTCCTGTTCTCCTAACCGATCCGGGAAAGGTTCTCAAGCACTTGAACGATAAGCTCGTTGTACTTGCAGAGGATCCGGAATTCCCCCGTTTCGTTACGGCTCTTTATACCGTGATCGATTTAAACTCCGGCAATGTGCTTCTCGCTAATGCGGGGCACCCTGCTCCTATTTGGCGAGTTGAAGACCAATCCGGCACCCACTTTGAGCTTTGCCCGACCGAAAACATGGGGCCGGCTCTTGGCTTGATCCCTGAAGACACCTTCACGAACAATGACTTCACACTAACTCAGAAGACCGAACTTCTCTTTTTCACTGATGGTATCATCGAGCAAAAGACTAAAAATGGCGAGGAATGGGGTGTTGAAAATCTTGAGGAAACCGTTCTTGACCACGAGAGCGACGAATTGCCCAAACAACTCAAAGCGATTTCTCAAGAACTAAAAGACTTGGCAGGCGCTGAAGAGCTTTCGGACGATGTTTGTGTCATCGCCGTCAGGCTTTTTCCGCGCTGAAAGGTTGCAACGGGGGTCGCACCTCTCAACGACTTACGACTCAAACTTTCTGCTGTATTCAAATAAGTTATGCTTACTGTAATTTCACCTGCCAAAACGCTCGACTTTGATTCCCCCTGCACGTGCAGCGACTTCACCCGTCCCAATTTCCTGTCACAATCCCGTGAGTTGGTCTCCATGCTGAAAGCAAAACCGGCCTCTGAAATCAAGAGTTTGATGTCTCTAAGCGACCCCCTCGCCACCTTAAATACGAGGCGATACAAGAGGTGGAGGGCTCCCTTAAAACTGAGCAAAACCGCCCGCCAAGCGGCCTACGCCTTCATGGGCGACGTCTACCAAGGCTTGAGTTTCGCGTCCTTAAGTTCTAGCGAGCAGGACTACGCCCAGCAGCATCTACGCATCCTGTCAGGTCTCTACGGTATCCTACGACCCCTCGATTTGATCGCCCCTCATCGCCTCGAAATGGGCACTTCCCTCGCCAACCGGAAGGGTCGCTCTCTTTATGCGTTCTGGGATGATACACAGACGAAATTCATTAATCGGGAGGCTAGCCAGACCCACTCCAAGGTACTTCTCAATTTGGCATCCGACGAGTATTTTAAGTCAATAAAGCCCAAGGAGCTCAAACTATCGGTAGTCACCCCACGGTTTCTGGATTCAAACGACGGAGCGTCCTATAAGGTAATGAGTTTCTACGCTAAACGCGCCCGAGGTCTCATGACTCGTTGGACTATTCAGAATCGAGTTCAGGATTCGGAATCCCTGCAAGATTTCAACGAAGTTGGCTACCGCTTCGACAAGGCCCGCTCCGAGGAAAATCGACCCACGTTCATCCGATCACACAACTAGTCAAGGCACGCCCTAAGGCGGGCAACACTCAATGCTACTTACTCGCAATCGCCTCCGCGCACCGGATGCCGTCGAGGGCTGCCGATATGATACCTCCTGCAAAACCGGCTCCCTCACCACAAGGATAAAGACCTTCAACTTCTGGATGTTCCAGTAATTGAGGATCGCGAGGAATTCTAACCGGCGAGCTCGTACGCGTCTCGAAACCGATCAAGTTCGCATCCTGGGTCACATACCCATTCATAGACTTACCAAACTGACGCAGGCCTTCTTGTATCAGGTCGCCCACCCCCTTGGGAAGCAAGGCATGAATCGGTGCTGGAGTGAGACCCGGAAAGTAGCTCGAATCGGGCAAATCAGCGGAGTCCCGCTTTTTCAAAAAGTCACGCATTCTCTGGGACGGCGCCTTTTGCTTGCCCCCTCCGGCTCGTGAGGCCACCCGCTCCATTTCTTTTTGGAACGCAACCCCTGCAAGCACGCCATACTCCCTACGTAAATCCTCAGTGTCCTCGGGCTCAATGCTGACCACAAACCCGCTATTGGCAAAGGGTGAGTCGCGACGGGCGAGTGACATTCCATTGACCACAACCTCGTCGCTCTCTGTGGCTGACGGAACTACAAATCCGCCTGGGCACATGCAAAACGAATGCACACCACGATCGCGAATCTTGGTAGCTAAGCTGTAGCTGGCTGCGGGTAGCATCGGATGACGACTAGCCGTTCTCTTGTATGAGTACTGGATACTATCGATAAGCGGCTGCGGATGCTCAATGCGAACGCCTACCGCAAACGGCTTCTGTTCCATCCGCACCCTCTCCCGCTCAAGGAGATGGTAAATATCGCGAGCGCTGTGGCCGGTTGCCAACAAAACGGCATCCCCAAGGAATTCCTGACCTTCCTTCGTGGATACGCCGAGTATTTTTTCCCCATTTGAACTCCGGATTAATCCCGTCACACGCATCTCAAAATGGACTTCTGCACCACTAGCCAGAATTGTTTCACGCATTGCTCGAACAACGTTGGGCAGCAAATTGGACCCGATGTGGGGATGCGAATCGATCAGTATACGGGACGGCGCTCCATGTTCGACAAACGTTTCGTAGACTTTTCGAACCGGTCCTCGCTTCGTCGCTCGAGTATAGAGTTTACCGTCGGAATAGGTACCGGCACCCCCTTCCCCAAAACAGTAATTCGAATCTTCGATAACGCGGCCCTCCCTCAATATCGGGGCCAGGTCAAAGCGGCGGGCAATCGCATCTTTTCCGCGTTCCAGAATAATGGGCTTCCAGCCTAGCTCAATCGCCCTCAAGGCGGCGAACATTCCAGCCGGGCCCATGCCGACAATCACCAGTCGCTTGGCGCCACTTGGAATTTTCGGGTAACTCGGGTTGCATTCAGGTTCTGGGGGAAGCTTCCCATTTACCGCTACATCCAGGCGTAACTGCACTTTTATCTGAGCCCTCCGGGCATCGATCGAGTGTTTCTTCAATCGAATCTCGGTAATCAGTGACGGTTCAACACCAATCTTTTCTGCAGCCGCCTGGTGCCAAACAGATTCGTCATCCGACTGTTCCAGCAGAAGCGTTATGGTTACTGTATGGCAAGTAGGCTCTGTCATGACTCGGACGCAAACAGATGATCCACGCTTTCCCTGCCGTCCAGCCCAAAGATCAAGGAATAGGGGAGTCTTCGTAAAGATCAGTTGATCAATCGATCGCGCCAAACGGGATTTTGGCTTTGCAAGCTATTCAATGAAACGCTTTCCCTGTGCGAGTAGAGAATACCGCCTTTGTCTCTTGCTCTCTCGTGGACGATCTCCTCAACCAGTTTCTTGTCGTATTCCAAGCTGTGGCCCAAATCGGGCTCATAGTCCTATTCGCGGGCTGGCTGGTTCGTCGCCAAATCTTACCCGCCTCCGGAGTTAAACTCATTTCCGACACGGTTATTACCGTCTTTTTGCCCTGTCTCATATTCTCCCATATTGTCGGTGGATTCTATCCTGCGGAGTTTAAGGGCTGGTGGATGCTTCCCATTTCTTCCGTCGTCCTAATTTCAATCGGATGGGCGATCTCTTTCCCTCTTTTTTCTAGAACTGGCGAGGCGAGGCAAGAACTCATACCCGCCGCCTTTCTCCAAAACGCGGCCTACTTCATTCTGCCGCTCGGAAAGATTATCCTACCGGAGCAGTTCGATGAATTTGCCCGCTATGTCTTCCTTTTCATACTAGCTCACAACCCCCTTTTATGGCTGATCGGAAAACACTATTTTCTAAAAAGAGGGAGCGGTGAGCCATTCCACTGGAAACAAATACTCAGTCCTCCCATATACGCTAACATCATTGCCCTCACATTAGTGGCCACCGGTGCTCGGCCCTACGTGCCCACCTTTATGGTCGATACGGCAACTTTTCTCGGAGGAGGAGCAGTCCCACTAGGAACCTTCGCCTTGGGAGCCACCCTGGGCACGATTCATATCAATTTTCGTCGCTACCTAAAGGTCGCAGGCCTGGTTGTTTTCCAGAAATTGTTCATCATGCCTCTTATCGTACTGGGAGCGATGGCCCTTGTCCCATGGCTTCGATCCAGCCCAGTACTAATCCTCCTTTTTATCCTTCAAGGAGCCTCGCCTTGCGCAACTTCCCTCATACTTCAGAGCAAAAGCTACAGCGACGATTCCGAACGCATCGGCACCATCATTGCAATCTGCTACATTGTATGTACTTTTTCAATACCTTTTTGGGTCGCGATCTCGAGTACTCTATACCTGTAGACCTTTCTTCCAAATTCCAATCACCCCGTTTCGATCTAAAACGACCGATTCCAGCAAAGTGTTGGGACATCGGCATGTCCTTACGCAATTTCCCTTAAAATAACTAAGTAATTAATTAACTCCCACAGCCGGCCATCCCATTACCTTACACCTAATTTGCAGGGGAGGATTGGTGGAGTTTCTTTTCGCAGTATCGACCTTATTCACATTGCCAATTATTCTTTACGGTCTTTACGAATCCGACCGGATCATGCGGATCTTCAAACAGCGTTTTCCCTCAAAGTGGTGCGAATCCGGGTTTCCATGCGGCTACTTCAAAATTCCCAGCGAGTTAGGCAACAACTAGTGGTTCCGAGACAAGTTTGTCGCGAAGCTTTCTTTTTGTGGATCAATATCGATTGGATTGGAAGGGGTGCCGAAGCCATGAAACGAAGCAAACGCATCGCCTTCATTTCTCCTCTGTTCATCGTCTGTGCCGTTTCCTGGTGGATAGAAATTCAACCTCTGTTCGCTTAAACAATGAAACCAGGTCCAGATTCAATCGATTGATTTGGGACTCAACGATACTCAAGACCGCTCAGCAATCAAATCGATTTACTTGAAGCTTGGCTGAACCCACATATTCACGCAGCCTAACTGTTTATCAATCTCGGCCCCCAAGAAAAGCAATGACCTCGAAATATCTGTTTCCTCCCGCCAAATTCATTTTCAGCTTTTTAACGGCCTCGATGCTGACTGCTGCCGAATCCTGGGCGGACCAACACCGGTCGGGTCAAAAGCCAAACATAATTCTCGTTTTCATCGACGACATGGGCTGGGGAGACTTTTCTTGCTTTGGCAATACAGAGGCCGAAACCCCAAATATTGACCGGCTCGCCCAAGAAGGTATCGCGTTCGAACAGTTTTATGTAAACTCACCCATATGCTCGCCGTCACGCGTAGCGATTTCGACCGGTCAATACCCTCAACGATGGGGAATTACGTCTTACCTCAACAACCGTAAGTCGAATGCTGCGCGTGGTGTTCGTGATTGGCTCGACCTCAACGCTCCCATGCTCGCCCGGTTTCTCCATGACGATGGTTACGCCACAGGACATTTTGGGAAATGGCACATGGGTGGACAACGCGATGTGCATGAGGCTCCCTTGATCACGGATTACGGATTCGACGAGTCCATCACGAACTTCGAAGGGCTGGGAGCCCGCGTCCTTCCCTTAAAGTACTCCCCAGGGACTCAGCCACCCGTACCGCACAATCTGGGATCCCACACCCTCGGGCACGGTCCGGTTATTTGGCACGATCGAGCTTTTGTGACCGAAACATTTACCGAAGCTGCGGTCGCCTTTGCCAAAGTTGCGGCTTCCAGAAACCAACCCTTCTACCTCAATCTCTGGCCCGACGACGTTCACACACCCATGCATCCCCCTCTCCATAAATGGGGTGATGGCAGTAACCGCCATCTCTACCTTCAGGTTTTGGAAACGATGGACACGCATCTAGGCGTACTGTTTGATCTTATACATAATGATAAAAACCTTCGAAACAACACC
>Ga0163179_10003669_pt1 | contig 10385 bp, 19 predicted proteins | sample AtlANTMetagenome_FD_109643 | JGI IMG/M metagenome (GOLD analysis project Ga0163179, IMG submission 109643) | Marine eukaryotic phytoplankton communities from the Atlantic Ocean - Atlantic ANT 2 Metagenome | ecosystem: Environmental > Aquatic > Marine > Oceanic | place: North Atlantic Ocean... | reverse complement strand
GCCAACCTTGTTCTCTTAAATTATCATTTAATAGGTAGAATGTCCAATAATAAAGTGTCGATCCATATAACTGTATTGAAACTTGATCAGGCCTAAATCCTTCTTGTATAGTGTGAAGATTAAGTACTGAGATTGAATCTTTTATTTGATCTACTACGTCCGAGTATATGGATAAGTCTTGAAATATAGTTGGATCAGTTTCATTTCCAAATTTATATTGTACTTTAGGAAAGTCGTTAAAATAAAGCATTAGAATCCTTTCTCTATATCTTGTGATTGTAAAGCTCTAAACTCAGTAAAAGCTAAAGAAAGATCTATTTCATTTGCCTTTCCATCATTACGAAAACCTCCTCCTGTTGGATTAATAGTGTGTGAAATTGATCTTAGATAACAAGGTAGAATCTTAGGAATGTTTTGATTTTCCGCACCTTTAAAATTAAATGTTATCTTAAACGCATTTGGAAAATTATAGCCGTATGCAACACTTGACTCTCCTCCAATTGGTATATTAAAGGTTTCAGGATAAGCTTCTTTACGAAATGTTTTTATTATTTTTTGAATAACTTCACCTTCTTCAGGAGATGTTGATATAAATTTAAACTGAAATGCAAATTCTCTTACAGTAACTCCAGTAAATAATGTTCTAGTATTTGGATTGACAATCATTCTATTCAACAATGTAGCAGCAGTTCCAACACCGAATGGAGCCTTACCCATTATTCTAGATGCACCTACTCTAGCCGCATCAGATTTAGCTGCTCCCGTTATTGCTGCTGATGGATCACTGACTACATCAATTATATTTTGACTTACATTACCTAGCGCTGCCTTTAATGCATTTTTTATAGATACATCTCCAGCTTGTGCTGCACCTTCAACTGCACCACCTAAAGAATTTAAATCAGCGTTTGTATATCCAATAGTATCCATAAAAGTTTGACTTATTGGGAAATTCATAACGATACTTGGAGATCCTATTTTCTTTTGAAAACCTATTTTAAATTGAGAAGTTGATGCCGCTACATTATTTTTATTATCTGCTTCATCTTCACTTTTTGTTTTTACAAATGATTGAGTTACTGCCGCATCATCGACGAATTGAAATCCCGGATTTCTGACGTTTGCATTTGCCGCATCATCTGAATATGCGCTTGCTGCAAATCGAGCTGCAGCATTAGCTGGACCATCGATACCAGATAAGTTATTTTCTTCAACTTTTGCCTTTACTTTTTCTGAACCAGCAAGATTATCAACTGCACTTTGTGAGTGATTCTTTGCCGTATCACCTTCATTAGGCATGGCATATTCAAATATTTGAAATTTCACAGTTGCCGCATAAGCAGGATTGCCAGTAACATCTAATGGATATTCAAGTTTACTACCTCCACCAGCCGCTATAAAACTTTGCTTATTACCAGTTATTGTTTGTGTTATAATATCATCTTCCGGCCCTATTACCATATTATTAGTACTATTAATTTTAGTAGGACCTCCTCCTGCAAAATCACTAAAAGCAGGATTTAAAGACTTTGTTCTTTCTCCTAAGGGCCCTATCATATCAGGTATTCCCATCTTATACTCCTTATAGATAATATTAAAGTATTATTTCTTATTTATAACGAAACTCATGGTATATTCTGGCCTATATAAAGCGAAAAACACTAACAAGTATAATGGTGACCACACTAATATAGTATATAGGTCTTTGTGGGAGAAGGCTGTATTTCAGTGGTGTGATAAGAATGCAAAGGTTAAGAGCTGGAGTTCAGAAGAAATAGTAGTTCCATACTATTATGATGTTGATAAAAAATATCATAGATACTTTGTCGATATGAAGATAGTATTTGAAGATAAAACATTATTAGTTGAGATTAAACCAGAAAAAGAAACTGTTCCTCCAGTTGGTCCAAAGAGAACAAAAAGATATGTAACTGAAGGTCTTACATATGTCAAGAATATGAATAAGTGGGAAGCTGCAAATGAATATGCTCGAGATCGTGGTTGGGAGTTTCAAGTGTGGACAGAAAAAACTTTACAACAAATGAAGTTGTTGACAAAGCCTGTACCGGGAAAGCTTAAGTCATATAAACCTTTACCTTCTTATCGTAAAAAGCGTAAGAAACGTTATAAATAGTCTTATGAGTAATTTATTTCAAAAACTAGAACTTGAAGCTTTTCGTAAAGGTATTACTCCTCGAACACAAGAGTCACGCGAGTGGTTTCGTAGACGTGTACAACGTCTGACGAGAGTAAATCGTGAGTCATTAATGAGAGAAGAAGGTGTAAATAAAGTAAGTACACCATTATTAGGTAGTATGATGATGTTCTTCTATGATCCTAAACTTAAAGATAAGCTTCCATATTATGATACGTTTCCATTGGTAATACCTGTTGAAAGAGCTCCGGGTGGATTTAGAGGATTAAATTTACATTACATACCACCAATTTTAAGAGCTAAGTTTTTAGATAGTTTACTTGACTTGGTTAATAATAAAAAGTATGATGAATCAACGCGTTTTACTTTAACTTATAGATTACTTAAAGGTGCGGCAAAATTTAAATATTTTCAACCATGCTTCAAGCATTACTTAATGGATCATGTTAAGTCAAGATTTGCACAAGTACCAGCACCTGAGTGGGAGATTGTAACCTTTATGCCTACTGCCAGCTGGAAAAAAGCTAGTGCAGGAAAAGTATATTCAGATTCAAGAAAGATAGCAAATGAGTAATAGTGTAGATGAATTAAAAGCTTTAGCAAACACTAAGTTAGGTTTTGCAAGAAATAATAGATTCTTAGTTACTTTACCGACAAACTTTGGCGGAGGTGGCGGATTATTACGAGGAATAGTTGGACTACTAACTGGTGGTGGAGGCGGTGCTTCAGGAAGAGAGCTAAATATATTGTGCACAAACGCCACATTGCCAGCCAAAACTACTCTAACTAATGATCGTAGGATTGGAATGGAATTTCAAAAAATAGCTTATGGATATGCAATTGATGATGTTAGTATGACATTCTACTTAATGAATGATTATGGTGTTAAAGAATATTTTGATGCTTGGAGAAATACTGCAATTCCGGAAGATGGTAATAATGCTTTCACTAGTAATTATAAGAGCCAATATGCTAGGAATGTTACTATACACCAGTTAAGGCAACCTTTAGCAGGTGTTAGTAAACAAGTAGGACCAATAAGATTTAATGCAGGTATTGGTGGAGGAACTGTATATTCAGTAGATTTAATAGATGCGTTTCCTGTAAACACCAGCGCAATAGAATTAAACAATGAACTAGATGGTCTTGTTCAATTAACTGTATCATTTGCATATACTAATTGGCGAAGATCATCAGATACACAAGGGTTTATTAATATGGACATTGATACACCTTTAGGTGGAATTGACTTATTATAGGAGTGAAATGAATGGGTTTACCACAACTAAAAAATGATGTGCCAAAATATGAAATGATAGTGCCATCAACTAAGCAGGCGGTTAAGTATCGACCTTTCTTAGTAAAAGAACAAAAAGTATTACTTGTTGCATTTGAGTCAAAAGATTCAAAGCATATACTTCGCGCAATGTTAGATTGTCTAGCTGCGTGTGTACAAGATATTAATATAAACTCTCTTGCAACTTTTGACGTGGACTACATGTTTACACAGGTAAGATCTAAATCAGTAGGAGAAAGCACACAAATCTTACATGCATGTGAAGAATGTAATGAAGAAAATGAAGTGCAGTTAAATTTACAGACAATTAATATTGAAACTGATAAAAACTGGGAAAAAGAAAAACTTATTTCTTTAACTGATACGATTAGTGTGGAATTAAAATATCCTACATATAGTGATGTTATGTCAAACAAGTCTTTAGATAATGAGAATAGTTCTCAGATTGAAGCATTATTTGAATCAATTATATCATGTTTACATAGCGTAAAAACTGAAAATGAAAATATTTTAATTAAAGATGAGCCGCGAGAAGAGATAGAAACATTTATGAACTCATTAACGAATGAACAGTTAGAAAAAATTACTGGTCTTGTAGAAAAGATGCCTACATTAACACATACTTTAAAGTACACGTGTAAGAAGTGTAGTCATAATAATACAATAGAACTGAAAGGTTTAAATGATTTTTTTTAATTAACCTCTCTCATGAAACCTTGGAGAATTACTTCAAGACTAATTTTTTGATGATGCAACATTTTAATTATTCTTTAACAGAGTTAGAACAAATGTTACCGTGGGAGAGAGAGGTTTACTTGATATTACTAAATGATTTTATAGAAGAAAAAGCTAGAAACGAGCAGCAACAGGTAAGATAAAATGACGACATTAGCACAAGTTAATAGTACACTTTTGGAAGTTTCAGATAACACTAAAGAAACTAGTAGAGGTATATCTGCATTTGTTAAATATCTCGAAAAACAAAAAGTTAGAGAGTTAGAAGCTCAACGAGAAAAAGAGTCAAATAAAGCAGCAACTGTAGCTAAAGCAAGTTCGGCAACAAAGAGTCAAAGTGGTGGTAGTGGAGGTGGGTTCTTAAGTAACTTAATTTCAAATCCGCTTGGTGCCTTAGGAACTGGTCTTGCATTAGGCAGCGCTGGACTGTCAAAAGCAGTAGGTAGACTTGTAGTTCCTGCAATCATGGTGGCTGCATCAAAAGCCGCTGGCGAGTATATTGAAAGCGAAACAGGAAGTAAAGAGCTAGGAGATGCAACAAGACGTGGAATGGTCGGCGGCGGTATAGGCTTAATATTTGGAAAAAGATTTGGAATTATAGGAGGACTTATCGGTGCGGCATTTACAGAAGAGAATAAAAAGAAACTTGAAGAACTAGGCGAATCTTTAAAACCAGCTGGTGAAGCTTTAAAAGCACAAGTTGAAAAGTTAACAGGTGAGTTACCAACTGCAGATGAAGTTCTTAAAAAGTTTCAAACTACTTTAGGTAATGCTTTAACTGGAATAACAAATATAGCTAAGGGAGACTTTACTAACATTAATGATTACCTAGGAGACATTGCAATTTCTGCAGGCGCTATTTTTACCGCACTGGCTCCTAAGAGTGCTTTTAATATTGCAATGAAAACTTTACGAGCTTCTTTTGCAGGGCTTAAGTCAGCATTCAGCAGTGGTCTTTCAGCAATTGGAATGTCAAGTAAGTTAGGTAGTGAAGCTTCAAAAACTTTAAAAGATGGAAGTAAAGTAAAGATTCAAAAAGGAGCATTAAAAGGCCAAACTGCAACATATGATGCAAAGGCTGGTCAGTTTCGTGGAGCTGAAGGTAAGTTTCTTAAGAGGGCAGATGTAGGAATTTCTAATAAAGCAGAAATGGATGCTTTAAAAAAGTTTCCAAGAATGGCTAAGTTTTTAAAACTAGGAAAAGTTTTAGGTCCATTAGGATCAGCATTAGGTATAGCTCAGCTCGCAATGATCTTAGCTGACGATGGACCAATTTCAAGTAAAGTTGATGATATAGCTGGCGTATTTGGTGGAATAGGTGGAGGTATATTAGGCGCGATTGCAGGTACTGCTGTAGGTGCACTAGCTACGGGACCTTTAGCACCTATCGCTGCTCCAGCTGGTGGACTACTAGGAGCGATTGGTGGATCATTAGCAGGTGATGCCTTAGCTCAAGGAATGGCACAGTTTTTATTAGGACAAAAAGTTACAGCATTTCCTTGGTGGACTGGATTAAATAAGATGCTGTCAGGTGATACTCAATCAGTTAATGAGAGTATGACAACTCAAGAAAAATCACAAAAAAGTTATAGTAATAGTCGCGGTGCTAAAAGAAATCAAAGAAGTAGTATTACTACCACTCCAAATGTATCAGTATCCACAAAAAATAATAACTATAATCAAAAATTAAAGACCAGTATGATGGCTATTGATGATTTTGCAGGAAGTAAATCCGGAACTACCGTGATTGGTGGCGATAGTACTATTACTAATAATAATACCAATAATAGCGTATCAAATACCAGTGTAGTCGCTAGATCCGGAGTTTATGATGCTCAAGACCAGTTTGGGTTTATGCCAACTTAGTCTTGCTTAGCAAGTTTTGAAAAGTAAGATAACGTATCCTCATCTTCACTACTGATTTCTTCAGCAGTGACCGGCTCGTGTGCAGGAATAGGATCATTCATTTTAATCTCTTCCCTGACAGTATAAGCACCAGCGGTTGCCTCCTCACCAAGAACTCTCATTAACTTAGTTTTAAGTTCATCATATGACTTATAGTTCTTAGGATTTGTAAACTCAGTTAGGTCATGCATATTATTATATGCTTCTTCTAACTTAGCCTCATCTGCACTTAAGAACTGAGATGCTGAAGAGAACTCTGACTTATCATAGTTTCTATAACCTTCAACGTTTCTTATCTTAAGTTTAAAGTCGGCGCCTTCCCAGAAATCGAATGGATCGATTGGTGTCTCGTCCGCGAATGCAGGATTCATAAGATCATATATCTTATCAAATATCTTCTTACCAAACTTATATAAGAATACCTTACCTTCGTTTTGAGGAGCTGATGGATCATTGACTACATAGATATTAGTTACATAGTGTAACCTTCTCTTCTGTGATCTTGCCTTGTCCTTATCAGACTCGATACCTGAGTTCCATAATCTTGAGTTGAGCTCACCAACAGGATCAGGTTGACCTACTGAAGTAAGTGAGTTTTCAATATACCATTGACCGGTTGGGCCTTTAAACCCGTGGTCCCAGTATCTTACGAATGGAAGGTTATCATCTTTACCAGGGAGAAACCTGATGACTGCATAACCATTACCTGCCTTATCAACAGTTGGCTTCCACATTCTCTCATCTACATAAGATTTTGTTTCACCAGTGTTAGTGGCTTCTGCTGCCTTGATGATTTTATTGATATTTGAACCGCGACTGCGCTTTAATGTTTCGAATGACATAGTATTGTCTCCTTATTACTGAAATATTAACTGAAATGTAATACTATATATAATAGTATTTAGTTGAATAAAGATGAGTCAATGGCATTCTTCTTAGGTAAGAAGTTTAAGTCCATTGCCTCAGCTTCAAGCTTATCTTTAATAACTGGCGATATAAACTTTCGAATGTCTTCGATTTCTATATTGTTAGTTTCACATACCTTAATGATTGCATCCATGTACGGAATCTTAAGATCTGCTACGGTAGCTTCGATAAGCTTTGTAAATTTAGACTTTGATAAAAATTGTTCTTCTATTTTCATTTGTCTAAAATCCTTAATAATATCGTATCTTTATTGATACGACCGTTTGCGTCTTTACGCTTAACCTTTTGAAGTTTATCATCCAAGAACTTACTTATTTGATTATAGTTCTTATTAAGTAGAGTTGGAAATATCTCCATTGGCTTTCTAAGTTTAGCCTTAAAACTTGCCTGTGGATTGAAGTTCTTAATTGTAGAACCAGATATTTCAAATCCACGTGATGCCTCAGTTTCATAGACGCATAACTCTTTGTATTTAGTATTGAAAGTATATAACTTATACTTACCAATAATTTGAATAGGATGAATTGAGACGATCTTAAAGTCATTATCCTCATTCTTATATTGTACTTTAGAAACCTGCTTATCTGCAGCTTTAGGCTTCTTAAGGTTAACTGTACGTGATGCTTTAGTAGCTGACCTGATTCTTTCAAGATCTTCGAGCATGACAGTACATATTTTAATTCTTTGGTTGAGGACCGACCGTTTAAGGTGGGAGTAACCTTCTACAGCTTGTTCGCATCTCTTATGGTATGCGTCTTCATAATCAAGAAGCCAGCCCTCAACCATTGGCTTAACGTGACTTATTGCAGTATTTGTTAAGCCGTGATACTTGAATCTATCGTATAAGTTAATAGTGGCATCTTCACCTTCGATCCACTTGTCTTCAAGTTCAAGTAATTCTTGCATTATAGTATTATTAATTTTACGTACTAACCTATCTTGTGGTGACAGTGATATCACGTTTAAGTTAGCTTTCTTTTCTTGTTGTCTTTCATTATATAGTACTTTACCAGTTTCAATAAGTGGTATCATCTTATCAAAGAGATGTGATAGAAAGCCAGCAGCCTTTTCGGATTCATTAGTTTTATTTAAATTATTATTATACCAATATGCTGTGGCTGCGTGATGTGTCATAGTAAAGTGATAATCAGGATTGCAAAGCATGTACTTTGACGGAACAGGAAAGTTTTTCTTGATCCAAGTCTTAACCTGACTTATACAGTCTTTCTTATCAACTTGAAGATGAAAGTAATCTTTAACTGCGTCAAATCCTTTATCGATTGGAACACCTGCTAATCCAGTTCTTGCTCCTGCTCTTGCGTTTTTCTTCTTGGCTCTTTTGCCTTTTAGTGCTTGTAGTCCCATATTAAACTCCCATTTATATGTCGTTTTCGTTGATGTAATTAAGTGTTGCACTTCGTACCATAGTTGGATATTCACCAAGGTATGTACCAGCATCTAGCATTTCTTTAGTTACTAGGTGCTTGTGCATGTGGTTTATGTTATCGTAGTTAGCAAGTATGTCTTTACCTAACTGATCAAACTCATGATCAGTAATAAGATTAGTATTGAGCTGATAGTAAGCGTAAGAACACATTAGATATTTAGCTATTGGATTCTTCAAGAAAGTCTCCTTTAGCTGTTCTGAATTGTTGATACTTAGCTCCTAAAGAGCAAATTAAGCCATCTGCCAAATCTGGTTCATTATTAACGATTTGTTTGAGAAGTTCTTCTCTTTGTTCATAGCTCATTTGACAGATAGACTTAAAAACTGTTTTTGGATTTACTGAAGGAATATTCCATGTAACTTTCATTATGCGTGACCTCTTTGTTTAAGAGACTCATGCATTGCTTCAGTATCGGTGTAATACTTATCTTGATGAGCAATGTTGATTTTAGTTGACATAGCAACTGCTAGTCCACTATTTTTTTCGATAAGCTTTTGAGCAAACTCATCTTGGTGAATAGGTGACATTGCTTCTAGCTGTCTGATAATATTGGCATAATTAAACATTTTTGAACTCCGCTTTTTTCATTTTATAGATATATTCTATCACAGTTTTTCCGAAAAGTAAAGGACTTTTTTCACTTTTTTTCATTTTTGTTGTTAACATGTTAATTACGCCTCATGGTAGCATATTCTTTAGCATCAGCATTTTTACTGACAGGTACCATGTTTGACTTATGCATAGTAGCTATACCAGTAATAAAATCACCAGTATAAGTATTTTGTTTAGACTTACCAACAACCTTACCTACGAAGTTACTTGTTGGTAGAGAACGTGAGTGCTCTTTATAGTTAGGAGCACTAATTCCTGAAGATTTGGACTTATGCTTTAATTGATCAGGATGGACACCACGTGACCTAAGCCACTTATCATGCTCGGCTTGAGCTTTTTGCCAACCCGGCCTACGAAAAGGTTGCTTTTTTTTCTTAGTATTATTATCGTTGTAGTAGATCGGTAATAAATGCATTGTCATTTTTAACAGCTCCAAATAATTCATTTAAATTAATATAACCATAGTTGACTGCAAACAGTATTGCAACTATTATCATAATGACCACTGCATTACGAAAGAACCAGCCAACTATGGAAAAAAAGACGCCTACAATCAATGCTCCAGCTACTGCGAAGAAGAGGAGTTGAAAATATAGTGGAAGCATCGATTGTATTTCGGAAGGACTAGGCATAAAGCGCTAGCTCCTTTTGTGCCTCCTCAGGTGTGGCAAAGTAACCACTATACCTGTTGTATGGCTGGATAAATCCTTCGGACTTATCTATCTTGCCAACGTACCAACCGGCAGCTGAGGCCATAACGATGGCTTCAGATACGCCATCATTATCGAATTGAATGTCTTTGATTTGTTTTTGAATTTGCATTTTAGTTTCTCCGCTTGTTTCATTTTATAGATCTATTATACACTAGTTTTTAAGCTTTGTAAAGGAAAAAATACAATTAATTTAAATTTTGTTATTAACATGTTAACTATGTTTTATATCTTTGTATTTCATCCGGTCCAGAGATGGTTGACATCTCCGGACTTTTATTTTTTAAAGCACGTAGCTCTTCGTTAAGTTCTTTAATGCGCTTATATAAAGCATACTTTTCTTTAACCTCTTCAGCTATCTGCTTTTCTAGTAGTTCTATTTTAGTGAATAGTTTCTTCGTCATCTTCTAAATCCAATTTAAATACGAATTCCATTCCATTATCATTACTGGCTTGATGAACCATCTCGCCAAGAGTATAGTTTTCATCATCGACAGTAAAGATAATTTCATTCTCTTCGTCAAACTTTTTTAGTTTTTCTTTTTTAAAATTTATTACATTTGATTTTTTAGGCATTAATTAATTCTCCATCCTAG
>Ga0163179_10003668_pt1 | contig 10386 bp, 9 predicted proteins | sample AtlANTMetagenome_FD_109643 | JGI IMG/M metagenome (GOLD analysis project Ga0163179, IMG submission 109643) | Marine eukaryotic phytoplankton communities from the Atlantic Ocean - Atlantic ANT 2 Metagenome | ecosystem: Environmental > Aquatic > Marine > Oceanic | place: North Atlantic Ocean... | reverse complement strand
GCAACCAACCTGTACAGTAGCGCTCCAGTAAAACAAACGCCTCGAGGGCCTCCGATGCACCTACGCTCCACCTCATTCGTCCTGCTCGCAGCCTCCATCATCGGCTGTGGTGGCAGCTCGGTGCCTCTCGAAACACTCGATCACGACGGCGTAAACAGGGAATACTTTCTACACGTCCCAGCGTCCTACACAGCCGGGACTGAAATCCCGCTGTTGTTCAATTTTCACGGCTTCGGCGGAACGTCGGGAAGCCAACTTGATTGGTCTGACTTCCGGAGCCTAGCCGACGCCGAGGGGTTTCTTGTGGTCTATCCTCAAGGTACCGACCTGGACGGGGCCAGTCACTGGAACTCAGGGCTGCCAAGCGAAGACAACAAGAGCGACGCCGATGACTTCGGCTTTGTAAACGCGCTCATCGATCACTTGTCCGAGACCTACAGCGTCGACCCCAACCGGATCTACGCCACGGGGTATTCCAACGGCGGCTTCATGAGCTACTCACTGGCCTGCTACCACAGCGATCGCTTCGCAGCGATCGCGCCGGTCGCATCCACCATGCTCAACGAATTTGAAGGCGACTGTGCACCCGAGCGCCCCGTCCCCGTCTTCAGCGCGAACGGCACCGACGACGGCGTCGTACCCTACAACGGCGGCACACAAGGCTACCAAGCTATCCCTGACGTCTTGAACTATTGGGTCACCCACAACACGATCACAGCAGACCCCGAGGTGAGCAGCGTCACCAGTAGTATCGAACGAACCCTATATGCAGGGGGTACTGACGGCGTTGATGTCGATCATTACCGTATCGAAGGCGGTGACCATGTGTGGTTCAGCGATGACTTCGGAGGTGACGAGCTCACAACGCTCGTGTGGGACTTCCTCTCCGGCTACGACTTAGACGGTCGACGAGAGTAGAACCGGTAAGCCCGCAGCGTGTAACTTTTCTTGGAGATACGACATGATTCGACACATCCTATCTATCGGCTTGATCCCCGAAAACTCTGGAGCGGACTACATCACGGCGGGCGACGCGGAGGCCTTTGGAGGTGTCGAGGCGACCGTGGTCTTAGATGACGAGAGCGGAGAGCTGCACTGCCTTGAAAACAACTGTGCCTTTCCGATTGGAGACCTTTGGTCTTCAATCGCGACATTCACACGTATCGAGGCGGAGATCCTCACCCCGGTCTTGGGGGACGCACATGGCCTTAACGACACGACCCTCGCGACCGCTTGGGCGTACTTTATGGATGAGATTGAAGTGATACCCGACAATCTGATTCAGGTCGCCGACGAAGACAGCGGGGGCGAATTCAGCAACCCGGACGGGGGCTACGACGGTAAAGCTTACTTGCGCTACCAACTCGACGAGGAGGGTGAATACTACGGGGAACGGATCATCGTCTTCCTATAAACGCAATGCCAGTGCTCCTCGCCGAGTGCGTGATAGAGATCCAATCTTGTCCCTCAACAAGCATGTCATGAGGAGCGCCAATGTCCACGCCTGAACAGCACGCTAATCCACTGTTTGCCCACGGAACACCGCCTCGATTTGAGGAGGTCACACCGGCGCACGTTCACGAGGCGATGCCCGTTCTTTTGAAGGCGCTCCAAACAGATCTCGAAGCCTTCGAGACGTCTGTGGAGCCCACTTGGGATGGCATCTTTGAGCGCGTACGTATTCTGATGGAGCCCGTCGAATACGCATGGAAGGTCACCTCCCACCTTATGAGCGTCCGCAACTCAGACGAACTGCGCGCGGCTTACGAAGCTTTTCAACCGGCGATCATCGAGATCTACACCTCGATAGGGCAGAGTCAGCCACTTTACGACGCCCTCGAAGCCGTAGCTCAAGGCCCTGACTGGGAAGCGCTCGGCCCAGTTCGACAGCGCTTGGTACAAAAAGAGCTCACCAACATGCGCCTTTCAGGGCTCGCGCTTCAAGGCGAAGCGAAAGACCGGTTCAACGCCATCCAAAAAGAGCTGGCCGACCTATCAACCCAGTTTTCCAACGCGGTACTCGACAGTCGCAAAGCCTACGGGCTCACGCTTACTGATGAAGCCGATATCGCGGGTTTCCCGCACTCGCTGCGAGCAGCGAGCGCTGCCGCGGCGCGCGCTGCCGGCGAGACAGACGCAAGCGCAGAGAACGGCCCCTGGCGAATCACCCTGACCACACCACTCGCGCACCCCTTTCTCCGACACTGTAGAAATGGTGCACTTCGCGAAGAAGTGTATCGAGCGAACGCCACGTTGGCCTCGAGCGGTGAGTACGACAACCGCGCGCGGATCGACAGGATCCTTACCCTTCGTAAAGAGCGCGCTGAGCTATTGGGTTTCGCCTCTCACGCGGAGACGTCGCTGTGCACGAAGATGGCCGAAAAGGTGTCTGCGGTCGAGTCCTTCATGGAGGAGATCCGAAGCGCGACGAAACCGATCGCTGAAAAAGAGCACATCGAACTCCAAGAATTTGCCAGAAAGGCGAGCGGTGATCCCGGGCTCGACCTGAACCAATGGGACGTGGCTTTTTGGTCCGAACGTATGCGAGAGCAACAGTACGACCTTTCGGAAGAAGAACTCAAGCCTTACCACCCCTTCCCGAAGGTCCTGGAGGGGCTGTTCGCGATGGCCCGGCGGCTGTTCGAGATCGACGTCGTCGCCGCGGATGGTGAGGTACAGGTTTGGCATCCCGATGTCCGCTATTTCCGCATCCGCAATTTGGAAGGCGAGACCATCGCATCGTTCTATTTGGACCCCTACTCGCGCCCCGAGAACAAGCGCGGCGGCGCGTGGATGAACGCAATGCGCGGACGCCAACCAGGACCGAATGGCGAGACGCAGCACCCCATAGCGCTGCTCGTATGTAACCAGAGCCCCCCCACTAAAGACGCCCCTTCATTGATGACGCGACGCGAGGTGGTGACGCTCTTCCACGAATTCGGACACGGGCTCCAGCACATGCTCACGACTGTAGATGTCCCGCAAGCCGCAGGGATCTCCAACGTAGAGTGGGACGCTGTCGAACTCCCCAGTCAGTTCATGGAAAACTGGACGCTCGACAAATCCACCGTCGAGGTCTTCGCACGCCATTATGAAACCGACGAGCCCATGCCTGATGAGCTGTTCGATCGCATCATCGCGGCAAAGAACTTCAGATCCGCTTCTGGGATGATGCGGCAGATCTATTTGGGCCACTTGGACATGGCGCTGCACCACTACTACGCGCCCGAAGCAAACCGTGACTTGGCCAACCTGAAACGACAGGTCATCGAAACTTCAACCGTCGTTGCGCCACTCGACGAAGACCGTCAGGAATGCTCCTTCGGGCACATCTTCGCAGGCGGCTATTCGGCTGGCTACTACAGCTACAAGTGGGCGGAGGTCCTCTCAGCCGACGCTTTCTCCGCGTTTGAGGAAGCGGGTCTGGACGACGAAGACGCCATCGCAGAGCTCGGACGGCGTTTCCGTGACACGGTGCTGTCACAAGGCGGCGGGCGACACCCGATGGACGTCTTCCAAGACTTCCGTGGCAGAGCCCCGTCTCCAGAGGCATTGATGCGGCACCACGGCTTGACTTGATCGGCGGGATTTCAACATGTGGCTCATCTGTACGGCCAGCAGCGGAAACAACCGCGCGCTCGCTGAGACGCTACAAGGCTGGGCGCAAGACTTAAATGTCGACGCCAGGCTGCTTGACCTGACCGAGCTGGCGCTTCCCCTTTTCACCCCCGAATTGGATGAGGAAGGAGCGCCAGAGGGACTGGCTGACGTAGAGGCGCTGTTTAGAGAAGCCAGCGCCTTTGTCTTTTGCGCACCCGAGTACAACGGCTCTATTCCCCCCACGCTGACGAACACCATCGCGTGGCTCTCCACGCAAGGGTCAAACTTCCGCGCGCTCTTCAACGAAAAACCGGTGGCCATCGCGACGCACAGCGGAGGCGGTGGGCAGAAAGTGCTGGTCGCGATGCGACTCCAGTTCGCCCATCTCGGCTGCAATGTGTTGGGACGCGAACTGCTCACCCACAACAAAAAAGCACTGAACGAAAAGTCGGCGAAGGCAGTCCTTGATCAACTGCACAGGCTCGACAACGCCTGACGCTGAACGGCCATCAGCGCGAAACACGCGGAGGCGACACGGATGTCAGCGGCCTACCAGGGAGCACAGCAGATCACGCCTAGTGATGAAGGCGTCACCAAAGTGATCTGTCCAACGACAGACCTCGCCGCGGCGCTCAAGTTTTTCGAAGACATCTTGGGCTATACGGTCGAGGACAAAAGCGAAGCATCAAGCACTCCACTGTTTAGCCAGCACGCCGTCCTCGGAACCCCGAACGGACTGGCCATACAGTTGGTCGTCGTACGTCCCGAGTTCGCAAACCGTTTTCCAGGAACCATCGTCTCCGTAGCTGTCAGCGACTTTCACGAGACCTGCTCGGCCCTTGGCGCGCACGGCATAGACATTTGGAGCGACAGCGAAACGCCCGATGAAACGCCTGACCAGACACTCTTCAATGCGCCAGACGGAACGGTCTTCCAAATCGTCCAAACCAAAGGCGGCAAGACTCGAGCGCCCAGTGCCCAGGGCGAAACGGGCCCATATCAACCCCCGCCAAACGCCGACTCAGTGTTCGGCGCGCTCGGTAACACCGGGGTGGAGTGGATCCTTGTCCCCACACAGCGCTTGGATGCGATGGCGGCATTCCTGGGCGATGTGTTGGGCTACAGCAAAGTGACGGGAGGCATCCCATCCGAAGACCTTCAATACACGCGCTACGCACTCTTCACGACACCGAGCGGAGTCGTACTCGAGCTCGTCGAACCGACCGCCGAACACGCGCCACGTTACCCGGCCCCAGTCGTCTCGTTCACAGTGCCCGACCTGAATGATGCTATCGACGCAGTGCAACGGTCCGAAGCAGAACTTCTGACGGATGTTTTCGCGCCCAATAGCCCCTTCAGTTGGGTGTACTTCCGTACGCCTGGGGGAGGGACCTTCCAGCTTCAAGGCCCCGTTAGCGCTGCGATATAGTGACTCGAAATCCGTCAGCTTTGACTTGAGGGCGTCTAGCAAGGCAACCGAGACCGTACCTGGTGTAAGGTACCGGCGAGAGTCACTGGCTCAATATTTATGACAGTTCTTCCGTTTTACGGGAGATAGGTCGGAGCTACGGAGACGACAACAATGGACACCCATCCCACGCTCTCCGACGGTCGCTATGTGGTGAAGCGCTGCATCGGTCGTGGGGGCATGGCGGCGGTTTTCTTGGTGTATGACAACACCTTTGAGGTTGATCGGGCAATCAAGGTGCTCAACCCAAGCTGGGTGGTCCGCCCCACAAGTCAACAGCGCTTCCGGACCGAAGCCCAAGCGATGGCCAGACTAAACCACCCCAATATCGTCCGGGTCTACGACCACGGGATGGAAGGCATGACGAGCTACATCGTCATGGACTATCTGCCTCACGGATCACTCCAAACCTACCTGGATGCGCACGGGCCGTTGGACCGAGAGCGCGCGCTTTGCATGACGCTCGACCTGGCCGACGCATTGGCTCACGCCCACGAAGCCGGCGTCATCCACCGAGACATCAAACCCGACAACGCACTGTTGAGCTCCCGCGGGGGCTTGCTCACCGACTTTGGCTTGGCCCGGGTCGCAGACCTGTCCGACGGGTCCACGAAAACCCGCGCGGTGATGGGCACGCCCTCTTTCATGTCTCCAGAACAGCGCCTGAGCGCCAAATCCTCGAACCACCTCACCGACATCTACGCGCTCACGGCTACGCTATTTACGATTCTTACGCGTAAAGACCCCGTCGACCTTTATGACATCACCGAACAGGACGGGCTCCTGGCGGGATTGGACAACGCAGTTGCCGACGTGATCCGAAAGGGGTGTGCTGCGAATCAAGAGGACCGATTCCAAAGCGCGGAAGCATTGGCGGAAGCCCTTGAGGCAATACGCGAGCGCCCCGGAACCGAACGCGTGCGACTCGACCACTTGCCAATGGCCGCCACCGACACAGCGGACATCCCGGGCCTACGAAAACTCTGGGCAACGTATACCCAACCAAGTCAGGACGACTCCGGGCAGGAGAGCGACTTCGAAAGCGGTGCTTCCGACCACACCTTCGACTTCGCGGGCATATCCGATGAAGCGGAGGAGGACGGAACGTCAGCCACAGTCAATCCGACAAACGTTAGACCGCGGCGAAAGACAATCTGGGTACTCTCCGTAATCGCGGCGATGATGGTCGCGTGTGCGATGTGGTCGATACAATTTTTCGTATCCAGCCCGCCAGAACCATTTTCTGTAAAAGCCGAAAACGCCACCTCAGTCGGATATGCCGTCGCCAAAGCCCGACAACACCTGCTTAGCGGTCAGCCCACACGCGCCGCGGCGCTCTTGAAAGAACTTCATGAGTCCCATCCAGACGAACCCGCACTCGTCACACTACACGGTATGGCAGCGTTCAGCCGCGGTGCCGACGCATCGGCGGAGACCGACTTGAAACGTGCTGCCGGGTTGAGCGAAGCCCGCGAAAATGTCGTCGCGCGCATGCTCAGCTACGGCACGGCGCCCCCCAACGCCCAGGAAAAAGAAGGTTGGGAGACCGTCCGAGAGCCGACAGAGATGCCGGAGATAGACCTCCTCTACCTCGCGCTTTCCTGGCACAACACAGACGACACAACGCTCGCGCGAGAGATAAGCGCGCTCCGCAAGAAGCACCCCACCCACGCTGTCTTCGCAGTCTTGGACGCCAGGCGTCAGAGACAAGCCGCCAAGAATCTGGAAGCGCGGCGAAAGGTCATCGACACCTTGGGCGCATCGATCGCCGATTTCCCTCAGTCCTCCGAACTTCTGCAGATGCGGGGTCAACTGCTGTATTTGGATGGTCAGTACGAGGCCGCGGCAGAGGTGATGGGCGCCGCGGCACGTTTAGACTCCGGCGACGCTCGGGCCCACCAAGTCCTAGGCGCTATAGCCGCCCTGAAAGGCGACAGAGACGGACAGAACACCCAGCTTATGCTCGCCATAGGCGACGCTGTCCCGCGCGATCAGCAGGCCCACTTCCTGCAACAATACGGGCTGCTGCTGGCGGGGGTGGGCCAGCTACACGAAGCGAATAAAATCTGGGTCTTTGCACAGTCTGAGCGAACGGCGGAAGAAGGCCCAGCACGAGACCATGCGGATGAAGTCGCTATTTTGGATGCGACGCTTGGCGTACATGCAGAAACGCCACAATGGTCCGCGACCCTGACGCGGCAAAAGGACCAGCTGCTAATCGGCGCTGAAAAGACAGCTACCCAGGCTCTCGAGACCGAACTGCTTTATCTAGAAGGCGTAGCAGCTCAACGGAGCGGAGATGTAGGGACCGCGAACGCTGCGCTCCAAAAGCTCACGGAGCGTGCAGAACGCGAAGGGGTAACAGCGCGCCTGAAGCGCAATCTCTTAGCCTTGGAGATAGCCGTCAGCGCGGCCCCTCACGACGACGCCACCCTTGCACGAGTGAGCGCCCAGTTCGACGTGGAGACGACGCCCTGCATCGCGCAGTGGGCACAGGCCCGCGTCGCAGCAGCATACGCGGCGACCGGACGCACCGAGCAACTTGCGGCGCTGAAGACACTGTCCGAGGCCCTACAGTCAGGTGCATGTATGGCCTCGCCGTCCGCGCACGTCCCGCGGCGTGCCGAGGTACACCTGCTCTTAGCTGAAGCGGCCATGAGCCAGGGCGAAACGCTAATCGCCCAAGAAGCGATACGGCGGTTTAAAGCCCTGTGGGCTGATCCCGACCCAGATCTTCCGTTCACCGCCCGAATCGTAGCGGTGTCGAAATCCGCGGGCAGACCGCCACCGTGATTCGCAACAGGAAACCAGCCCCGGCCTGAACGCAGGAACGATTTCGGCAACAGCAATGGGAACCGCCGGTGGCATTGTGAGTGGCTTCACTTCCGTGTTCTTTGTCTGCTTTCAACTCGAAGGAGGTGACCTCATTAAATAAAATTGCATGTCTACGCCTAGCGTCCTGGGTGGTGGTTTAGCAGGGGGTCTCGCTGGCGGATATTTGGGCTATCAGAACAATCGCGCTGTTCTTTCGGTTGGGGGGAGCGTGTCGGGGTTCGTGTTGGGGATGGGATTGTTGCTCCCTACAAGCGTTGACGAGCTTGCAATCCCTGTCGCTTTTCTGTCTGCGACCGCTGGCGGCTACCTCGTCCACCGGTTTTGGAAGGTGCGCGATGCCAACGGAGCTCGCTACTCACTCTCTCCCTACCTACACGACGAGGGTTCTGGGTTAAGGCTTGCGGGCCGGTTTTAATTTGAACAATCAAGTAGAGGTTGGAGTGCATAAGAACTTTGCGGCAATAGCGGCGGCAGCACTGGCGCTGTCTTTGTATGCGGCGCCCGCGGCGTGTGAGGAAGACGCGGGTGGATCGGAAGTGTCAGAAGAGTCCGGATACGAGCCTACACCACTCGGGTACACCGAGGAGGCTCGAATCATGCGCCAAGAGGGTGCCGCATCAGGCCCTTGGTATGTCGAGGAGGCGCGGGCAGACCGCCACCGTGACTCACCCCAAACAAAACCTCAAAAATCACAAAAACCTAAAACAAACACCAGGCCCCCTTGGGATGAACGGCCTTTTCGAACCACCATTCTGACAGTGCTAGGCGTCCCCTATGGGGTCGTTGTTGGCTACGTTTCAGGAATTATTATCTGCGAGGGGGTCTTTGCCGGAGGGTGGGACTGCTACGGTCACCCTGGGGTCATTAAAAGTGCCTTTGTAGGGGGTATTGCTGGCGGGTATTCGGGCTATCACAACAATGTCGTCGGCCTCGTGGCAGGGGGTGCCATGATGGGAGGCTTCGGTTTATTGGTGGCGCATGACCATTCCAACTTCCCGGAAACCGGATCGATGCTCATAGGTGCGTTCGGGGGGGGAACCCTCGGGTATTGGCTTTGGAGAAGCGGCGAACCAAGCGACACCCAAGCCTCACTCTCTCCCTACCTACACGACGAGGGGTCTGGGTTGATGCTTTCTGGCCGGTTTTAGATTGAAACACGACCGACCGTGAGTACACGAGCCTACTTCGCTACTACGCCGATCACCTGGTATCGTTTGCCTGGGAAGAGAGCCGCTGGGTGCTCTCCGATATCGCAACGCCCTAAAGGCGTGTCTCACGCCTGGAACGCTACGCGATCACGACTGGGCACTCCCCGCCTCCTCCACCGCGCGACGTTCTCCGGTGAACAGTCGCATGAACTGACGCGGCGCCCGTCTGCGACGAAGGCAAGACGCCTCGGCGCTAAGGAACGAGATGCTGAGCGCCCGACGGGGCGACGCGGTGTGGTTGCGGCCCGTTCGGTGCCACGTGTGGTTGTGGACCAAGATACTCTCGCCGCGTCGCGCAGGGAGCGGCAGGGCGGACACGTCCGCCTCGGCATCGTCCAGGCGGTCACTGGGGATCGTCCCTCCTTCACGCGTCGCCAGTCCAGACAGATGACTTCCCGGCAGGACCTCCAGACAACCGGCAGCCAGTGGGGCATCGTCGAGCGCTGTCCACACCTGGAGTACCGGGGGCCGATCGAGGCCCCAGAAGCGCCCGTCGTCCTGATGCCACGGCACCGCCATGCCTCCACCCGGCGCCTTATTCCAGAGCACCGAGCGGTACAGCCTGACCTCTTGGCCCAGCACCTCATGGGCGAGGCGTTCAAAGAGTGGGTTCTCGATCCAGGCCAGAAATAGCGGGTCTAGTTCAAGTCGTTCTAGCTTTCGATAGGCCTGAGAGGGCCCTACCCAGCCGTCGTTGAACGCCAAGTCCTCGTACCGACCGCTGGGCGAGTCATGCTGGAAGAACATCTTCGGGTAGCGCAACTCGCCCTGCATCAAGGCCGAAGCGCGGGTGGTCAGTCGAGAGGCCCCCTCGGGGGTGAGCACCTGCCCCAGCCGGGCGTAGCCGTGCTCGGCAAACTCGGCGAGCGGACCGCTGAGGTCCAGGTCACGGGCGCTCGAAGTCAACATGGCCCGCCCCTAACGCCCCGCGGGTTCAGCGGAACAGACTGCATCACCCCTCAAAAGGCATGGAGGAGTGATGCAGGTTGATCCGCAGGTTGCCGGCGTCATCGAGGAGGTAGCCGAAGGAGTATTCGACCTTGACCTCATCACCATCGGGGGTCGTGAAGAAGTAGTTCCCCATAGCCATGGCGGTCGCGCCACTCGTGATGACCTCTACGTTTTCAAAACGCACCGCGGTCCAGCCCTTAATGGCAAAGCCGCCGTCTTCTGGGCAGGCGCCGTTGGTGGCGACGAAGTACGAGAGCGCTTTTCAAATGAGGACCGAAACTGCACGTCTTTAGCCAGCGTGGGCTTAAAGAGGACCGGCGTAAG
>Ga0163179_10003667_pt1 | contig 10388 bp, 4 predicted proteins | sample AtlANTMetagenome_FD_109643 | JGI IMG/M metagenome (GOLD analysis project Ga0163179, IMG submission 109643) | Marine eukaryotic phytoplankton communities from the Atlantic Ocean - Atlantic ANT 2 Metagenome | ecosystem: Environmental > Aquatic > Marine > Oceanic | place: North Atlantic Ocean... | reverse complement strand
TCCTTGAAAAACTCCACCGGCTCTTCTTTGATCTGACCTCGGACAAGGTCAAATTCATCAACCGTGAAGATGTTTACATCCGGTTCGACAATCTTGAGCTTTTCGAGATCGAGCCATTGATGAACATAGTTTTCGGCAAACCGATCAGCTCTTGCGTCCTCCAGCATTCGGAGCGTCTGCTCCCGCCGGACTCCAGGATCATTCAGTTTTCCCTGCCTCGCCAATTCGAAAAGCGTCTCATCGGGTACGGAGTTCCACAGAAAATACGACATACGTGCAGCGATCGCATACTCATCCAGCGGCCCTGAAGCGCCTTCCTGCTTATAAAGAAAATTCGGGGAACATAACATTCCACGAATGCCTGCCTGCAGACCGGAGTAGATGCTTCGGCCGAGGGCAAACTCTTTCTCTGCATGGGTATAGATTCGTTGCATTTCCGCGTCGGAGACGGGACGACGAAACAGTTTCTGTGCAAGCCGCTTCAGAATGACCCGGCATGCTTCATAGCCAGCAGAAGCATCGATGTCTTTGCAATAGGTTGCATAGAAGGGTGTCTTGGGTGGCCACGACTCGTACACAGGGCCGGTGATGGTCGCATTCTCAAGGCAGAACATCCGCTGAGAACCGTCCCCTTTCACCGAATTGCATCTCAGCACGATGGTATCGTCGGACGAAAGCCGTGTCGTGAAACCTGAACTGGGATCGAACTCCTGCCAGGCAGCATTCTTCGGAATCACAGTAACAATGCTTTGTCCTACTCCCGAATTCTTCCGAAGGAAGTAGCTCATCGAATGGGCAACAGATGGCTCAACGTCAACATCGCTATCTGAAACATCCTTGACGGCAGGCAATCTTTCTTCATCGCGACTGCCGGGCACAAACTGGGCAGTGATGTAGAAGCCTTGCGGAACAATCCGATAGACATTGCTTGCTCTGACCGACGGATTGATTTTAATTTGAGTCGCGGGAGACGCAAAAACCAGCGGCCGCGAATCGCGGTCGAGGGTTGGGGCAAACCCTTTGGTATCGTCTTTATGGCTGAGCGAATCAATATCCGTGTTCTTCGTTGAATAAACAACGACGCGTGGAGCAGGTTTGTCGCTGACGACACTCTCGGCAATCCGGTTTGCAACGTTGAAGTATGTTTCCATATCGACAACGGACATGTGCAAGTTGTCGGCATTGTTGTCAAAGCCTGCGTCGATATTGTCGAGCGGCAATTGGTCGAGCAGAGAGAAGTCTGCCCCAAAGACATCGTTTACGGTGTTTTGATACTCGACTCGATTTAACCGTTTCAGCATGCCCGGTTTTTGCTTTTCCGCGAGCACGTGCAATTGATTTCCTAAGACCTTGAGCAGAGCCTTAGACTGGCCGACTTCTGGGTGTTCCACCGCATCTTCCGGCGGCATCTCACCACTTTCGATCGCCGCATAAATCTCCTCCAACAGGCTTGCATCCCCCCATCGCTGCAAGTCAAGCTGGTCGAGGCGAAGGCCGGCTTCCGACGTTTCCTGCCCATGACAGGAAACACAAAACTTACCGAAGAACTGTTGTGATTGCTGACGATCATCCGCGTTACAAATCGACGCACGAGTTCCGACGATCAGCGACAGCAAAACAACAATAATCGTGATCTTGTAACGCAACATAACTTTACAGCTGAATGATCTTATTACTATTGCCGAACTGTTCTTGCTGGATGCCGAATTTCTGGAGTACCGACAGATAGATGTCGCAAGTCGTCTCGCCTTTACGCATGACATGGCCACCGTGATTCGCGAACTTTCCACCCGCGACGAGCACAGGAATTGCGTTCCCGTTATGAGGCCCCATTTTCTGGCTCACACTATTGTTACCTGTAGCGACGGTGACAGTCTCATCCATCAGCGTTCCGCCCGAGTCGGCTTTTGTCGTGGCGAGTTTACCGTAAAAGTTGGACAGCAGTGAGAAGAAAGACGAGTCATACTTGGTCAGGCTGGTGCGTGCTTCCTCGGTTTTTGGCACGTTGTGCGTGGTGATGTGATGGTCATTATCGAGCCCCACCATATAGAAATTGGCCACCCGCGTGATGTCAAACTTGAAGGCCTTGTAGATCATATCGAATGCAATGCCGCGTTGAATCTGACGCGGGTTTTCCAGGAATCGTTTCTTATCAACGTCGGTAGCAAGGAAGTTATTTTCGAATTGAGGTGCGACCGGGAATTCGACATCCTGACGAGGATTACTCAGCCACTCGATCGATTTATTGAGTTCCTGTTCCGATTCACGCAACGCCGCAAAATACTCCTCCAGTCGCTGGCGGTCTCGGCCCGAAACTCGCGTCATCAGAGCCTTCGCTTCTTCGAGAGAACCGTCAAGGACACTCTTTTTGTGGGCCAGCAGTCGTTCCTCGGTTTCTCTGTCGGTCTTGGCAAAGAGAGTTTCGAAGAGCAGTCTGGTTGATTGAATCGGCATGACAGGCAGCCTGTTTCGCCACGATGCAACGATGTGGTGATGAGCATGGCTGATGAAAGTGACGACATTTCGTACGCGGGTCAGGTGGCCAATGTGATCCGCAACAATCTGGTCCAGTGAGTCCGGGTTCGTTGTGGTATTCCCGACAAAGCACTTATGGTCGCGGACATGGTCTCCACCGAACTTCATTTTCGAGTAGAGCGTGAAGTGGTCTCGATGCTTTTTCAAAGGCTCCATGTGTTCGCTGAATGTGTAGTCGGCACCATCGGTTTGCGGTAGCACGTCCGTGAAAAAACCGTAGCCCATACTGACACAGAAAAGCCGTTTGACCTCAGCTTGTTCTGGAACGAGGCGATTCTGCCCAAAGCTCTCCAATGCCGGCAGGAACAACACGCAGCCAGCTGACTTTAGAATGTCACGACGTCTCATAACGTTCGACCTCTAGATTGTGTTGCGGAAGGACTCTTTGATCGCTGCTTCGATGAACCGCTGCTCCTTGGATTACCCGGATTATTTTAGTCGATAACCTGTCCCATGTCTTGGTGTAAAAAATGGAAAGCAACAGAGCCTGGAAGCTACCACCCCTTTCTCTGTAAACCCTGAGATTTCCCTGGGAATTGGTGCGTCTCCAATCGTTTCGTTCGCCCCAAAAGCGGAAGGCGTAGCTGACCAATACTTGCCCAACTTTTTCACACGGGTTGAGTCTTTCGATCATATCAAATATTTCCGTTAGACGACCATTCAGATTGGAATCTTCGCCGTCCACGATCGTCTCTGGACGGTCTGCCGATTCTGAGAGGCTGAAGGGCGTGGAAATAGCCAGACGAGGAACAGCCAGGGGTCCAATGTCCACAGCCGGGCATTAACCGGTTAGATAGTCGTTCCGTCGTGAATAAAAGAGCTGCCCGAAAGGCCTTCCCTCAGTCACACTCGAAACCCTCAACGCGTCATTTAGCGCGCGTTTTCTTTCGGGTCTTTGACCGTTTTTTTCCGTTAAGTTGATCATTCGAATCCTTCACGGTCATCGGCCGAGGCATCAGCAACGCTTCCGACGAAAGTAATTCGGTTTGTGAGCGAACATGGGTCTCGCCTTTGCGAGGCTTCACCGAATTATAACTTCCATCCGATTGAAGCCGACGTGCCCGAGCATTGTCACTCAAATAGATCGGCACGATCTGATTGAGGATTTGTCGTTTGAGCGGTGGCGACTCGACGGGAAACATGACCTCGACCCGACGATAGAAGTTGCGTGGCATCCAATCAGCACTCGACAGGAACACCTTCGCTGAATCTTCCGGACCAAACACAAAGATGCGACTATGCTCAAGGAAACGATCCACGATGCTGGTCACTTGGATATTCTCAGAGACCCCTTTAATCCCTGGCCTCAGGCAGCAGATCCCCCGCACAACCAGCTGCACCTGAACGCCTGCCTGACTGGACCGATACAAGGCGTCAATCACTCGGTGATCCACAAGTGAGTTTAGTTTTGCGAAGATGAGCGACGGTTTTCCAGCTACCGCCAAATCCGTCTGTTCATCGATCAGTTCGATCGTGCGACGATGCAAATCGGTGGGAGCGACAACGAGCTTCCGCCACTGATAACCCTGCGAGTATCCCGTCAGCAGATTGAAAAGAGCTGACACATCCGCCCCCAAATCCTCATCCGAGGAAAAGAGTCCGAGGTCGGTGTAGAGTCTTGCCGTGGAAGGATTGTAGTTGCCAGTTCCCAAGTGCACATACCGTTTCACCAACTCACCTTCTTGACGAACGACGAGCGCGACCTTGCAGTGCGTCTTCATGTCGAGGAACCCATAGACCACATGGACTCCGCATTGTTCGAGTTTACGAGCCCATCCAACATTTGCCTCTTCGTCAAAGCGTGCCTGAAGTTCGATCAGGGCAGTCACCTGCTTGCCAGCCTCTGCTGCGTCCATCAGCGCCTGCACGATGGGCGAGTCGCCACTGGTACGATAGAGGGTTTGTTTGATTGCCAAGACATTGGGATCCTGTGCCGCCTTCACAATGAAATCAACCACGGGCGAAAAATCATCGAAGGGATGATGCAAGAGAATATCTCGACGAGCAATAGCAGCGAAAACATCTTCGCCATGTCGCCGAAGCCCTGTGGAAACTCGCGGAGAAAAAGGGATATCCCGAAGATGTTCACAATCGGGCAGATCGTACAGTGAACCTAATCCGGTCAAGTCTAGCGGACCAGGAATCCGATAAACTTCGTCATACGGATCGGAATCTCTGTCCTGCGACGAACTAAGTTCTTCCTGGTCCTCAATGATTTCGACAAGATCCATTTCAGCCTCTGAGGCGATTTCGAGTCGCACAGCGTCGGCTCGACGACGTTCCTTCAATCGTTCCTCGATCAGACGCAACATGTCATCCGATTCCTGTTCGATCAAATCGAGGTCGCTGTCGCGTGTGATTCGAAATGGTGCAGAGGTCAGTATCTCATGCCCACCGAAAAGTTCCGGCAACCGATTTGTGACCAAATCCTCGAGATAAACGAATGACAAATCCCTTGGATTTACGCGCACAAGTCGCGGCAACACCTGTGGAATCTGAACGACGGCGAACAGACGCTTCGGACCGATTCCGGTACGACGTCGCAGATTGACACCGATGTAGAGACTGCGATTGTGATAACGCGGTCGCGGATGACTAGGATCGATCGCCATCGGCGTGATGATTGGAAACACCGTTTCCTGGAAAAAACAATCCAGGTGCGTCGTATCCGTGACCTCCGCAAACGGCAGAATTCGTATGCCCTCTGCAGCCAAGGCTGGCAATACGTTGTCCGACCAGCACTTGTACTGATCATTGACCAATGCCTTCGTCCGCGATGCGATTTCCCGCAATTGAGAAATCGCCTTGAGACCATCTGGGTTGTAATCCTGAGGGGCCTCCGAGGCAAACGCCTGCTCACGCAGGCCTGCCACCCGCACCATGAAGAACTCGTCTAAATTCGAACTGAATATGGACAGAAACTTCACCCGCTCCAAAAGCGGCGTGCCGGGATCCTGTGCCTCCTCGAGCACGCGCGCATTGAATTCCAACCAACTTAATTCTCGGTTGATGTAGTGGTCGGCTTGGAAGTCTTGTTTGTTCACGAATGGTTCTTCTAAAAAATCAAAGTCTGGAGAAGGTAGGCACCTGAAAGCTTAGCTCTTCCCTTATTTTTACTGAGCGTATTATTCAGATTGTAACCTCTGTCCGATCACGATCAGGACGGGTTGAAACGGAATATTTGCCTTAGATACCCCACTGTCGGAGGAGCTCATGAAGACCCGCTGCGCGGTTGCTTTTCTGCGAAGGTCGTTTTTTCGACCGGCCAGGACCACTAGAATGGGGTCTGGTAGTTTTTTGTTTCGCGAATCAGGACGGGATGCTTGCGATGGTAACGATGATTGATGGACGGACCATTCTGGAGCTTTTTTTGAATCGGGTATCGGCGAGCGGATCGGAGACGGCGATTCGATTCAAGCGAACGGACGCGTTCGAAACAAAGACTTGGCAAGAGATCGGCGAGGATGTTCGTCGCGTGGCGGCCGGCCTCAAAACGCTCAGCATCGAACCGGGCGATCGCGTCGCGCAGCTCTCCGAAAACCGTTACGAATGGATTGTCGCTGACTTGGCCATTCAAATGGCTGAAGCCATTCATGTCCCGATTCATGCCCCGTTGGCAGCGTCACAGGTTGACTTTCAAGTGAACCACAGTGGGTCCAAGGCCTTATTCGTTTCCGGTTCTGAGCAGATTGCGAAGGTAGCAGAGGCTGATCTCCCTCAAGATCTCAACGTGATCACCTATGAATCGACCGACGCTGCGCTGCCCCAACAACAGCTCCACATTTCGTCCTGGCTGGATCAGGAGGCTCCGGAGCCTGGCAGCCTGGAACAAGCTGCCTTGGAAAACACGGATACCAACGATCTTGCCACGATCCTGTACACATCAGGGACAACCGGAGAGCCGAAAGGTGTGATGCTGACTCAGAAGAATCTTGTCAGCAATACCTTGGCAGTGATTCAAACGTTTGGAATGGAACCGGGCGACAAGCGGCTGACTTTTTTACCTTTAAGTCACATTTTTGCCCGGACGTGTGATTTGTATACATGGATTGGTTGCGGCTGCGAACTGGCCCTTGCGCAATCGCGTGAAACCGTCCTGCAGGACTGTGCGGAGATTCATCCGACGGTTTTGAATGGAGTCCCTTATTTCTATGACCTCCTGCTTCGCGGTTTACAGCAACATGGTCTCGCCGAAACTCCCGGCGCCTTGAATCAGATGCTCGGTGGGAAAATTCGGTATTGTTGTACCGGTGGCGCCGCACTCCCAGATCATCTTTTTGACTTTTTCAAAACTCAGGAAGTTCCCCTGCTGCAAGGCTATGGTCTCACCGAAACCTCGCCGGTCATTTCAATGAGTACGCCCAAGCAATTGCGTCGGGGCGCGTCGGGCCAAGCCATTCCCGATGTCGAAGTTGCTATCTCCGAAGAGGGAGAAATCATCTCTCGAGGACCTCACATCATGCGTGGCTACTGGCGAAACGAGGAAGCAACGTCGGAGGTCATTATCGATGACTGGTTCCACACCGGTGACCTCGGAAAAGTGGACGAAGACGGTTTCGTCTGGATCACGGGACGGAAAAAAGAGCTGATCGTCACGGCTGCCGGCAAGAATATAGCCCCGGTTCTCTTGGAATCCTTGCTAACACAAGACCCGTTGATTGAACAAGCGCTGGTCATCGGAGATGGTCGAAATTATCTGACTGCTTTGATCGTACCCAACGTTGAACAAGTCACAGCTCAATTATCCGAAACATCGAATCTGGAAAAGCTGTTGGAGCAACCTGAGGTTCAAACCTTGTTCGAGAAATGCGTCGAAGAGCGATTGATGGGCGTGTCCCACCATGAACAAGTTCGACGTTTCTGCCTGATCGACCGTCCATTTTCGATCGAGGCCGGTGAGATGACTGCCAAACTCAGCCTGCGCCGTCCCATCATCGAATCAAATTTTTCGGAACAGATCGAGTCGATGTATCGCAAGACGCGCGAAGAATAAATGAAATTCTGCAGTCAATGGCAGGTGACTGCACCTCCAAGTATCTCAGTCTCTAAGAGGTGAGTCGCACACGCGCCCAAAAGCTGGGCCCGATTCGACCGCACATTTTTTTTGACACCGTGTTCACTGCGCTGCCGATGACGATCGGTCTCGCAGCGACATTCTGATCGGAAGCGTTCCAAGAGCAAGCGTTCCAAGAGCAAGCGTTCCAAGAGCAAGCGTTCCAAGAGCAAGCAAGGCGCGCGAGAACTTCCGAAGCCATCTTCTAACCGGTAAATCGACGAGTAAACCCGAAAGCGATCATTGTCTTGAGACGGTCGAATGAGTAACCTGAAGAGACAGGGGACTCTCAATGTTATCTTCGAGCTGGTACCGGTCGGCTATTTTTCAAACCGGGGTCGAACGTCATGGATGAAGCAACTAATCCGAAACCTGACGTCGAACTCGTCAAGGACATGGAATCGCTCTACCTTTCGTTGGTTGAGAATCTACCGGTCCATGTTGCTCGCAAAGATCTATCGGGCAAGATCACGTTTGCAAACCGTGCTTTCTGTCGGCTGGTAGGACTGGGCCGTGAAGAAGTTTTGGGCAAGACAGACTACGACTTTTTCCCAAAAGAGTTAGCGGAAAAATATCGGCATGACGACATGCTCGTCGAACGCACGGGGGAGATGTTTTCGGGAGTCGAGGCGAACTACAGCGGCGGCAAAACGCGCCATTTCGAAGTTCGTAAAACTCCGATTCGATCCACCAGCGGCGACATTGTCGGGACGCAGGTGATGTTTTGGGATGTCTCTGATTACAAGCAAGCGGTGGCTGAGCTTGATCGAGAGCGACAATTGCTGAATGCCCTCTTGGCCAATACGCCGGACAACATTTACTTCAAGGATATGGGCGGCCGATTTATCCGCATCAGTCGAGCTCAGGCCAAATTCCTGGGGATTAACGATCCCGCCGACGCAGTCGACAAAACGGACCATGACTTTTTTCCGGAAGACCACGCGGAAAAAGCATACGTCGATGAACGTGAAGTAATGCAAACTGGTCGATCATTGGTCGGCAAGGAAGAAGAACTGGTCGATCGTGAAGGGACAAGAATCTGGGTGTCGACGACGAAGGCTCCGCTTCGCAATTATCGTGGCGATATTGTAGGGACGTTCGGAATCTCACGAGACATCACGAATCGGAAACGCGCCGAGGAGGCTCAACGCGAAGCGGCCGAAGCAGCCGAAGCAGCCAATCGTGCGAAGAGCGACTTTTTGGCGAACATGAGTCACGAAATTCGCACTCCTATGAATGCGATCATCGGCATGACCGAGTTGGTACTCGATTCAGAACTCACACCGCCCCAGCGCGATTATCTTGAAACCGTTCTAAGCTCCGGCGAATCTTTGCTGGCAATCATCAATCAGATTCTCGATTTCTCCAAGATCGAGGCTGAACAAATTGATTTAGAGGCGATTCCGTTCAATCTTCGAGATGCCTTAGGAGACACGTTAAGGGCGCTCGCTTTTCGTGCCCACGCGAAAGGCCTGGAATTGGCATGGCAGGTCGAAAATGATGTACCAGATCTCTTGATTGGTGATCCGACGCGACTGAATCAGATTATCGTCAACCTGGTCGGTAACGCGATCAAGTTTACGCATCGCGGTGAGGTCGTCTTGAATGTCGCGAATGACTATCAGAATGACGATTTCACGGCACTCCATATTACGGTTTCAGATACCGGAATTGGCATTCCCGGCGAAAAGCAGGAGAGCATTTTTTCGGCCTTCCAGCAGGCCGATTCTTCGACCACCCGTCAGTTCGGAGGAACCGGGCTGGGACTCTCCATTTCCACAAGACTCGCCACGCTCTTGAACGGGCGTATCTGGGTCGAAAGTGAAATTGACAAGGGCAGTACGTTTCATGTCATCGCTGAATTCCGCGTCCGTCCTGATAAGACGTCACCATCGCCTGATGAAGATGCCGCGTTAAAGGATCTGTCCCTCCTGGTCGTCGACGACAATGCCACCAACCGTCAAATTCTCGAGAACGTCCTCGCAACCTGGCAGGTGAAAGTACACGTCGTTGCCAGTGGCCTTGAGGCATTGGACTATCTTCAGGAAGTTCTTGGGACACCGGCAGCACCGTCCATCATTCTGACCGATCATCAAATGCCGAAAATGGACGGCTTCCAACTCGCCGAAAAAGTCAGAGCCATGGAGGATGGACATGATTTGACCATTCTCATGCTGACCTCTGGCACCCGCAATTTCGACTCTAAACGCCTCGCAGAATTGAACATCTTCGAGCGTCTACTCAAGCCGATTAAACAAGCAGAATTACGTCGAGCCATCCTGCGTGCATTGGATTTTCAGGTTGAAGATCCAGAATCTCTCGAACAATTTTCGGGAAGTGAATTCCCTGCTCTTGAATCCTTGCAGATTTTGTTGGTTGAAGATGGCTGGGCAAACCAACAATTGGCAACGGGACTTCTGACTCGCTGGGGAAGCCGCGTTACAATCGCCAACAATGGATTGGAAGCCGTCGACCTGATACGTTCGAATCTATACAATTTCGACATCATTTTGATGGATGTTCAGATGCCGGTAATGGATGGTCTTGAGGCAACGCGGCAAATTCGTGAACTGGGTTGCAAAACGCCGATCCTGGCCATGACTGCCTATGTGAAAAAAGGCGACGAACAACGTTGTCTAGATGCCGGCATGAACGGGTATCTCCCCAAACCCATTCGCAAAACAGGGATCTACGAGGCGATTCGCGGCATGGTTGCTAACAAGACAGGTCCGCAGGATGATTCGCCGTCTCCTGATCAAGCAGAAATACCGACGCCCTCAGCGGCACCCAAAACGGGCTC
>Ga0163179_10003664_pt1 | contig 10393 bp, 9 predicted proteins | sample AtlANTMetagenome_FD_109643 | JGI IMG/M metagenome (GOLD analysis project Ga0163179, IMG submission 109643) | Marine eukaryotic phytoplankton communities from the Atlantic Ocean - Atlantic ANT 2 Metagenome | ecosystem: Environmental > Aquatic > Marine > Oceanic | place: North Atlantic Ocean... | reverse complement strand
TCGGCGGCACCTCCACATAGGAATTGTCCGTATGCCACAGCGCTTCGAGACTGCCGACCCCCGCCGTTACTTTTGCAGGTTTTCCGTCTTGATCCAAATTCGACACCAGGCTGATGCCCGCATGTTTGGAAACCCGGTCAGATTCACCAGCCTTATACCCGGCTTTCAGAAAAAAAGCGCGGCTACCGGCAATTTGTTGCCCACCAAACACTTCGGCAGTCGCCAAAATGTTTTCATCGCTAAGATCCTGATTGCGAAACAGGAGCACCATATGCTCGCCCCAAAGCTTAACCAACTTTTCCTTAACCTCATCGGAAACGGGCTTACATAAATCCAGCCCAAGCACTTCGGCCCCAACAGGGGTGCCGGTGGGAACAACTTCGATAGACTCAATAGAATTCTCAACCGAACTCGCCATGGACGTTCTCCTCTTCATCATCATCGTCTTCGCGGCTTTTATGACCCAAACCTCTGCTGAGTATCTAAGGAGCCATCGGTTCTGCGCCGAATTCTTGCCGCGTCTCTTTTATAAATTGAATATGCTATTTAATCATGATTCGGAAAATGAGACCAGATAGGGGGAGACCATGCGCGCGTTGGAAGTAGAGGAATTCGGTGGACCGGAGAAACTGAAGGTGCGAGATGTACCAAAACCGGAAGCCGACGACGACGAGGTGCTCGTCAAAACGGCTTATGCCGGGGTAAATTTTACCGACATTTATCGTTCGCGCGGCGATTACAAGGATTCCCCCACCTATCCTACCCCGCTCCCTTATCGGCTCGGTGTGGAAGGATGCGGTTGGGTCGAAGCGGTGGGCAAAGGCGTCACCCGCATAAAAGAAGGCGACCGGGTTGCCTTCACCCGCGTCCACGGCTCTCAGGCGGAATATGTAGCAATTCCAGCGATTCGGGCGACAAAGCTACCCGATGGCTTATCGTTCAAACGCGGCATTGCCGTCATGTCCCACGGCATCACCGCCCATTACCTCGCCCACGATGCCTACCCGCTAGAGCCCAGTAGCAAATGCTTGATCCATGCGGCTGCCGGCGGGGTTGGGCAAATCCTGGTGCAGCTCGCCAAAAAACAAGATGCCGAAGTCTTCTGTACCGTGGGCAGCCCAGAAAAGGTAGAGATTGCCAAATCCCGTGGCGCCGACCATGTGATCGAATACTCAAAGGTGAATTTCCGCGATCAAGTTATGCAGATTACCGGCGGCGGCGGCGTCGACGTAGTTTACGACTCGGTCGGCAAGGATACGCTGATCAAATCTCTCAATTCACTCCGACTGCGCGGCTTCTGCATCCTCTACGGCCATGCATCCGGTCTCGTAGAAAATTTCGATGTTTTGGAACTGGCCGAGGCCGGTTCGGTCTTCCTCACCCGACCACATTTGCAACATTACGTGCCCACCGAAAAAGCCTACCAGGCGCGCGCGCAGGATTTACTGGCCTGGTTGCAGGACGGCACCATCGACGTCACTATCGACCGGGTTTTCCAGTTGGAAGAAGCCGCCGACGCCATTGGCGTCTTGGCAAACCGCCTCAGTAAAGGCAAGGTTTTGTATGAAGTGTTTGGGGAAGACTAGGTGCTTCATATGATATGCCGATGCAACATTTTCTCTGCGTTGTCCTCATCCGGCCTTTCAACGATTATCTGCGCGCCACGCCGTCGAGACAGCCTTGTCTTGCCGCGCCGCTTCATCCAGTAGCGGAAAGGAATGGAGAAACCCGTGCCGCCTACAATGAGCAACCTGTTTGTTAGTCAGCACCTTCATCAGGGTCTTTTTCCGCTTCTGCCTCGTCATTCAACCCGTCGATCAGTGCTTCAATCCAATCCCGACTGATATCGCGGGTGATAAAAACAATGCGCGTGCGGTGATCATCGTTCGGCCATTCTTCGAGCCAGGCTACCGGATGCATCAGATGCTGCACCGCATGAATGACCGCCGGACGGCCCGGATGTTCGGCAACGTTTAGAATGCCTTTAACGCGTAACAAATCTTCACCGCGGTGCTCGAACAAAATTTGCATCAAGCTGTTTATGGCGAGCACGCTGACCGGCTCGTCTCGGGTGATGCAATAGGCCTCGATGTGATCGTCATGGCGGTTCACGTCATGATGATGATCGCGGTGTTTTTTATGACCCTGCTCATGGGCATGCCTAACCTCGCCCGTTTCTTCTTGATCGAGATAGGCCTCCTCTTTCAACCAGGTGACCACGTCCGCCGTTTTAGTCTCCGGGTTGTACAAACCCGTATTGAAGAGGTCGTTCGGGTCTGCTTCGCCATTTTCCACCTTGATAATAGGCGCTGCGGGATTTATGTGCTTCAACCGATCAAGAAACGGAATAGTGGCATCGGCTACATCCGATTTGGTGAGCAAGAGCCGGTCAGCGACAGCAGCCTGTTTTACCGCTTCTTTATGATCGTCGAGCGTAGCACCGCCATTAACTCCGTCGATGACCGTCAAAACCCCATCCAATTTAAAACGATCTATCAGCGTCGGATCGTTGAGTAATGTGTGAATGATTGGCGCCGGATCGGCCAGCCCGGTCGTCTCGATAACCACGCGCCTAAAACGGGGAATGTCACCTTTCTCGCGTTCCCTATAGAGTTTGCGCATGGTCTCCAACAAATCACCGCGAACGGTACAACAAAGACAGCCAGAATCAAGCTGGATAATGTTCTCTTGAGTATTCTCAAGCAAATGGTGGTCGAGGCCGATTTCGCCGAACTCATTGATTACCACAGCGGTATCCGAAAGTTCGGGCTTCTTTAGGAGTGAAGCCAATAGCGTTGTCTTTCCGCTACCGAGAAATCCCGTGAGAACGGAAACGGAAATCAGCTCGTCTGGGGGTGTTGCTTCTACTATTTTGGCTACTCTCTTACTCTGCCGCCGATTTAGCCGATTCAATGGCACGCCAAACCACCTCCGGCGTTGCCGGCATTTCGATATGACGAGTGCCCAGCGGCGACAACGCGTTCACTACCGCATTGGCAACACAGGGCAAAGCGCCAACTGTTCCGGCTTCACCAGCGCCTTTGATTCCGGTGGGATTGGTTTTACACGGCTGCGGATTACTGCCCACTTCGATGGCGCATATATCGTCCGCGCGAGGCATACAGTAATCCATGAAACTGCCGGTCAAAATTTGGCCGTCTTCGTCATAGTGAATATTTTCTAAAAGTGCTTGGCCAAGACCTTGGCCGACGCCACCATGAATTTGCCCCTTCAGTAACAGTGGATTAACAACCACACCCACATCATCGACCACTGAGTATTTTAATATGTCGATAGCACCAGTATCCGGATCTACTTCAAGTTCGCAAACGTGCGTGCCGTTGGGGAATGTTTCTGTATCCGGCAGATAAGAATACATTTCATCAAGGCCGACCTCTACGTCCGCCGGGATTTTATTAGGCGAATAAGACGCCTGCGCCACTTCCATAATGTCGATGGACTTATCAGTCCCCGCGACAGTGAAAGTGCCGTCAGAAAATTCGATGTCCGTCTCCGCTGCCTCGAGATTATGCGCTGCGATCTTTTTACCTTTCTTAACAATCTTATCCGAGCACAAATAAATCGCAGCCCCGCCGAGTTCCGCGGAGCGTGACCCACCAGTACCTTCGCCCATAGAGACCTGATCCGTATCACCTTCAATCATCCGAATACGTTCGGCCGGAACACCCAGCCGATCCGAAAGTATTTGTTTAAAGGTAGTGTCATGCCCCTGGCCATGACTGATCGTCCCCATTAGCAGCAGCACCGAGCCGGCTTTGGTAAAGCGAATTTCTGCATGCTCGAACCGCCTACGCCCACCGGCTTGTTCAATAGTATTGGAAATGCCAATGCCACGCATTTTACCGCGCTTAGCCGCCTCTTTTCGCCGCGCTTCAAAGTTCGCATAGTCCGCCAATTCAAGCGCCATATCGAGGCTCTTTTCGAAATCACCGGAGTCGTAGTTGAATGTAAGGGCAGTTTGATAGGGGAGCGCATCCTTAGGAATGAGGTTGATGCGGCGCAATTCCGCCGGATCCAGTTCCATCTCATAGGCGGCGATATCGATCAGCCGCTCCATGACATAAGCCGCCTCCGGGCGCCCGGCACCTCGATAGGGCGCAGTTGAATGGGTGTTGGTCAGCACCGCGCGTACATTCACATGCATGGCTTCGGTGGTGTAGGTGCCTGCCATAGTACCAACATTACCCATCGGTGGGTTCGGCCCACGGGAGGCCACATAGGCGCCTAAATTGGCGAGCGTCTTACACCGCACACCTAAGAACTTACCCTCCTTAGAAAGTGCCAATTCCGCATCACTGACATTGTCGCGAGAGTGGGTGTCACTGATGAAGGATTCGGAACGTGGCGCATACCATTTAACTGGGCGCCCCAAAACCTTCGCGGACCACAGCACCAACACATATTCCGGATAGGTGCCGCCTTTCATACCGAAGCTACCGCCTACATCGTCCGATACAATTCGGAAAAGATATTCTGGCTCGTTGAAAATATTCTTTGCCAAATCTGCGCGAATATTATGGGGCTGTTGCAAGCCTGTATGGAGCACGTAGCGTTTTTCATGCTTATCAAACTCGCCGATACAGCCTCTATTCTCCATAGAATTTGTAGAAACACGGTTAATGACAAAACGCTGTTTAACCACTACATCGGCTTTCGAGAATGCCGCTTCCGTCGCTACCGCGTCGCCAACATTATGCTCGAATGAAATATTGTCGGGACACTCATCCCAAACGGGCACGGCGTCGGGCTCCGCTGCCGCGGTAGTACCGACCATCACCGGTAATGGTTCGTAATCCACGTCAATCAATTCCGCAGCATCTTTTGCTTGATCCAATGTTTCAGCAACAACGAACGCCACATAATCTCCCACTACGCGTACCTTGTCTGTCACTAGTGCGGGACGCGGCGGGCGGAAGATTGGCGTCCCGTCAGATCGTTTAGCACCTGCCACATCGGTCACGATGCCATTTAATCCAGCCGCATCAAAATCCGCGCCGGTCAAAACCGCAAGAACACCGGAAGCTGCTTCAGCCGCGCTCGTGTTGATGCTTTTGATCAAAGCATGCGCCACGGGCGAGCGAAGGATGTACCCATGTGCCATATTAGCAAGCCGAATATCGTCAACATATCGTCCTACGCCTTTTAAGAGACGCGGATCTTCCGTACGCGGCACAGCCTGTCCAACAGCATAACGAACCATGATTTCCCCCACTGAGTGAATTGTCCGCTATAGTGCAGTGCTTTTTGTCCTTTAGCGATACCAAATGCAATCATCCCCGACAATCCGCAGACAGCGATCCACCATATGACCGGTATGGAAAGCGAACTTTCGCTAACCACCTACGTCATCGTTGCACTGGCTGCTTTTGCTGGCGCCTTACTAGCCAGTATGAGCGGCAGCGGCTCGAGCCTATTGATTGCACCGGTACTCGTGCCATTGATCGGTATCAAAGCGTTGTTGCCCGTGATAGCAGTAGGCTCTCTCTTTGGGAACATCGCGCGCGCTTGGGTCTACAGGGAATGGATAGACTGGAAACTTTTCATAAAAGTTGGGCTGCCAGCAGCGCCTGGCGTGTTTGTCGGGGTATTGATTTACGACTGGCTACCTCAATCAAGCCTGTTTGCAATTTTCGGTCTCTTCATGATTGCCTCCCTACCCATACGCCGATGGACTGACAGTCTCAAATTAAAACCTAATCCCGCTGGGGTAGCCGGAGGCAGCTTCGGGTTCGGCATCATTGCCGGCTCCGTACCACTCGGCGGCGTGGTTCTGGTTGCTATACTGCTGGGGTTTGGCCTTCGCGGGGGGGCTATCCTCGGAACGGATGCGACGATATCGGTTCTCACTAATCTTTGCCGCGTCGGTGGATTTACATCGGTCGAACTGCTCGACTTTCAATTAGTTACACTCGGCCTCATCATCGGCGTGATGACGGTGCCGGCAGCCTATATTGGCCGCTATGCGGTAGTGCGCATGGGGATCAACATTCACACCAAGCTCTTGGATAGCGTTGTGATTTTAACTGGATGCTACTTTCTTTTTGAAGCGGCAAAAATTTGGCTTGCGGACACCCTTTAAACAGTAGGTGCTCCGATTTGTGGGTGCCTAGCGGCATCGGTAGACACGCCGTGTCTACATCAGAAGAAACCCTATCATTCTTGGTATCGTGATTTGCACGACGCCTTCAGCTATGCTTGCACCATTGACTTGAACAATCAGGAGCGAATCCGAGAGGGATCCACATGAGCATTCGGGACCGTATTGGCATCGACATTGGCGTAAAGCTGCCCATCGAAGAGGGCATCGATTGGGCAAAAGAAAACAATGTGAACTTCATCGATTTCAGGCTCGATCAATCGCCGCAATCATTCGATGAAATGACGCCAGCGCGTTGCGAAACAATCAAGCAAAAACTCGCCGATACGAGCATCACTATGGGGCTCCACACCTTATCAGCCATCAACATCGCGGAGTTCTCGCCGCACCTATCGGAGGCCACCGATGCCTATCTCCAGTCCTATATCGATATCGCCAAGGCTACCGGCGCCAGCTGGGTCGAAATTCATGGGGGGCTACATTTCACCAGCGACAAACAAAAGCGCATGGAAGCAAGCCGCGAACGCATCAAGCGCGCCCTCGGGTATGCGGAATATCATGGGGTGACATTACTACTCGAAAATTTGAATTGGGAGCCGGACCATGCCGAGGTTCACTACCTCGCCCATAACTTAGAAGAGTGTCATTTCTATTTTGATCACATCAATTCGCCCAATCTACGCTGGGCGTTCACGATTAATCATGCAGATTTAGTACCCGAAGGTATCGACGGATTTATCGATGATATGGATTTTTCACGCTGCGATGAAGTCCGGGTTGCAGACAGTCACGGCAAATACGAAGAACATTTGCCGCCCGGCGAGGGGCGTATTGATTGGCAGCACGCTTTCAGACGCCTGGAAGGGTTGCCAAGTTTTGACGCCCATTACATGTGCGCTTTTGGCTCGCTCGACGTGATGCTCAAAGGACGCGAGTATCTGGTGCGCGAGGCAGAAATAGCCATCGGCTAGAAACCATAAAGCTGCTCGGGGTTATCAACGAAGATCTTATGTCGGATTGCTTCGTCCGGCACCCAGTCCAATAGCGGGTCTAGGCAGTCCGCATCTTCCGGCTTGTCATTAAGCGGAAATTGTGGATGAGGCCAATTAGCCGCCCAAACCAAACGATCCGGGCGAACCTCGGCCAATGCCTGTACATGATCTCGAAGTGCCGCATAATCCGGTGCGGAGCCGTCTTTAGGCTTATAGCCATCCCTTGTCATGTAGTAGGGTGCTGAAATTTTGACCCAACACCGGCCAGTTTCCATAAACTTTAGCAAAGCCTGGAACCCTTTATTATCGACAGTGCTGCCCACACCCGTACGCCCAATATGATCCACAACGCTATGCACCGGCAATTCATTAAAGACCGGCACCGCTTTCTCTAACCAATCACCTTCATCTTGAAACTGAATATGCCAGCCAAATGGTTTTATTTTTTCTGCCATTATGAGCGCGTCTGCCAACACAAAATCGTCTGCCATTAAGAAAAACCGCAAGCCACGCATGCCTTGATGATGCAGGCTTTGTAATTCCTCTTCCGACACGTCCTTCTTCGTTACGCAGACACCACGCGTCTTCTCAAGTCCGCGAGCAGCAATTGCATCTATGGTGCATTGATTATCTGTGCCGTACGCTGCCGGCTGAACAATGACCGCGCGTTCAAAACCGAGCCGGTCCAACATTTGGTTATAGGCTACAACCGACGCTACAGGGTCCTGAGGCCGATCAGGCCAAAAAGGATACTGACTTTCGGGTCCGTAAATATGCGAATGAGTTTCACAGGAGTGGGGCGGTACTATTAAACGCGGAGAACGCCCTTCGCCTGTCATTTCAGTGCGCGTCATATTGCAACTATCCCCATGGATTTAAGATAAAATTAAAATTCTGCCATTTTGGCCTTTTGTCATTACCAAAGCCAAGTGTTCGGAAGATACTGGGTACTTATACCGACTCGGATGTCATTTTTTATTCATTTTGTCTGAAACGGTTACAAAAAAAACTGTAATTTTGGACAGTCTAGAGCCATTACCAAAAGTATAATTTTCTCTTAAAATTAAAGCTTTAGAGCATTGGAACTCCGCACTACAGCTTAACAGGCAAACTCTTTGATTTCACTCTGTAGGTACAGGATGTAGTATGTCCCTCATGATTGACCTCAACATGTACATTTAGGGCGATGAAAAAAACACTGCACGTAGCTCCCGGTAATCGTTATCGTAAAACAGATGATACAGAACTAATTTGGGTGGTGAAGAATGTTTACACTCCAAATGGATTTCAAGATCATGTTCGAGCATTTCCAGACCGTGACCCAAGCGATATCCGACTTTATGCAGCCTCTATTTTTGGAGATCCACGGTTTTTCCAACCGGTAAATGTTACGGTAGATGCCGAACATGATATTAAATCAAAGGGCCCGCTTTTTGCTGAAAGCGCAGCATTTAAACCCGCCGAATAGATGCATTGCCACATAAATCGCCTATTCATGCCCTAATAGGGCCTGGCGAAATCGTAATTTCATTAAAACCCCATCACGCGTCTTGGCCACTTGCTGTGAAGCACCATCACTGATCTTAAAGCATAAAAAAACCGGTCCCGATGCAGTTCGAGCTAATTCGCTAGCCTCGTCAATTTCAAATTTTTCTATGATAGTGCGGGCTACTGTAAACCCCGCCGCGGCCGCCATCCCAGCAAGGTCAATGCCCGACGCTGTTACCGTTTTCTGAGCACCCGTTTCCGCATAAACTTCGTTATCCAGGACAACAATAGCCAGATTATCCGGTTTCGCTGCGGCAACGGTCATGAGTGAATGAGAGCCCATAATAAAATCACCTTCTCCCATCACCACAACAACGCGGCGGTCCGGTTGGGCAATAGCAACCCCCAAACCCATCATTGGGCCACCACCCATGGCGCCGTGCATACAGAAATTGAGATCGTGGTCGCCACGGGCATCCGTCACATCAAAACCCGCGCCCCCGAGGCCACTAATAACCAACATATCATCTTGGTCGCCAATAATTTGTTTGACAATTTTGCGTCGGTCGAGCCGCTGATTGCTACTTTTATCTGCCATGATTAATTCATCCAACAAACTGTTTGGCGCCAAGCACCCGTTGGGTCAAGACGACCGCAACCGGTTGAGAGGCATTAAAGGCAGTTGTCGCGCCCGCTCTAACCGCATCGGCAACATCTTCTGCATGGTCCACTTTCATAATGTGGAAACCGCCCAAATTAAGGATCGGTTCAGCGATCTCGCCTGAATACATCATCCAACTATTCGCCTCGCCCCAGCTTCCCCGCTGGGATACAATGGCCAATAACGGGAACCGTCCCATCTTCGTGAGGCCAAAATTATTGCCACAATTACCGATACCGTTGCTTTGAATAATCAGCGCGCCGCGCGTTCCACCAAGCCACGCGCCGGCCATCAGACAAGGACCTTCCGATTCATTAACCAGAGAGATCGTTTGCATTTCGGTGTCTTGATGACATCGAGCAATTAAATTCCTAAATCCGCCGTCAGGCACATAAGCCGCCAGCGTCACGCCTGCATCTTTCAGCGCATCATACGCGCCGGGCACCCAATCTTGTCCGCTATTCTCCGCCAACTTAATCCCCCTAACGGTAATTAATTATATTATGCGGTCAATGCGACTACTCCGCTACCTTTGCGGCTGGGCTATCCATGACTAGCCCATCAAATGCCGCAAGGCTCCCTGGCTTCTCAAAATTCTTTAGAACGGTGAATAATTCAAAACTTCGGCTTCCCAAAATTGGCTCGGTGACACCGCTAAATTTCGTTTCAATATCATTCCAGTCAAAAGGATTGTCAGGATTTCCCTTGGCACACTCTATGCGTGTTTCTAGTGTTCGCCCATCGGTCATGGCAACGGAGATCTCCACTTGGTTATGCCCAATCATCTCATTTGTTTCGATAGATACTCGGTTCTCTAGGTCCATCACGCGCTCGTCGGCCATCCTTCCAGCAGCAAAATCTCCAGGCAAGCCGGCAAAGCCACCAAGGCCGATAGCAGCGCAATAAGAGACGCTGAATTTAGCTGCCAGCGGTGTTTTCGGGTTTTGTTTGCCTGCAATGCGTTTATGCATGGGGTTAACTGTCAGCATTATTCGATCCACCGCACCGTCACCCACTTCACGGGCAAGACTGCGAGCGGCATCCAATGTAGGATGTGTCCCCTTACAACAAGCGTAAGGCTTAAATGCATTACGCTTCAATTGATGACCGGGCGTTAAATCCGGGATTGAAAAG
>Ga0163179_10003660_pt1 | contig 10400 bp, 13 predicted proteins | sample AtlANTMetagenome_FD_109643 | JGI IMG/M metagenome (GOLD analysis project Ga0163179, IMG submission 109643) | Marine eukaryotic phytoplankton communities from the Atlantic Ocean - Atlantic ANT 2 Metagenome | ecosystem: Environmental > Aquatic > Marine > Oceanic | place: North Atlantic Ocean... | reverse complement strand
GACACCGAAAACGATTACAACAAATACGATGTGCAGTATTATAAAGACAAGTTCATCAAACTTGTGGTCGAAGAAAAGCGGGATTACCAGATGTTCGAGACACTGGTTGATCGTTTATACAATGTAGGAGTCCATGATGTAAAGGTTGTAGAGACTCTAGTACATGATAATGATACAGATGATGTAGATTTAGAAACTAAGGATACATTAACATTACTTAATGAATACATTGATGAAGTTGAGATGACCGTAGATAAATCAGATCTAAAGAACCTTATGCATTCCCTATATATTGAGAGTTGCGAGGCGGCCTAACATGTATATCGTGACACTATTAGATAAACCAGAAGGAGTTTATTCTGTCTATGATGATTCTGATCATAGAGTGGTTCCTATTTTTCAAGAAGAAGATGATGCTGAAAGATATCTCACAATGTTAAATGCTCAAACTGATAATCCAGAGATGGAGATGCAGGAGATTGATGGACAAGAGATGATTAATGCATGTCAACAAAGAGGACAAAGATTTTTAATTGTTACACCAGATGATTTTTTGATACCACCTGAAGATAGAGTATGATTATTTTTAAAAAGGTTCGTTGGAAGAATCTTCTAAGTACAGGTAATGTGTTTAGTGAGGTTGATCTCCAAGGGGCGCGAACAAATTTAATAGTAGGCACTAACGGTGCTGGCAAGTCAACCATCTTAGATGCGTTGACCTTTTCTCTCTTTGGGAAACCATTTAGAAAGATCAATAAAGGTATGCTTGTCAATAGTGTCAATGATAAAGATTGCATGACAGAGGTTGAGTTTTCTATTGGTAAGTTAGACTATAAAGTTATTCGTGGTATCAAACCTAATAAGTTTGAGATCTATTGTAATGGTAAGATATTTAATCAAGAGTCAACGGTAGCAGAACAGCAAAAGAATTTAGAAAAAAATATATTAAAGTTAAACTATAAATCTTTTACACAGATTGTAGTGTTAGGATCTAGTACTTTCGTTCCTTTTATGCGTCTTCCTACTACACAACGTAGAGAGATCATAGAAGATATACTAGACATTCAAGTATTTTCCACAATGAATCTACTTCTCAGGGATAAAACTAGAGAGAATAATGAAGAAATAAAAGAGATTGATTATCAATTTCACCTAGTAGAAGAGAAGATAGAATTACAGAAGCAACATATGCTTACTTTAGAGAAGAGAAATAAAGAAGAGATAGACAAAAAGAAAGAAAAGATTAAGGAGTTAAAAGATAATGAACATGAAAGTACAGAAAATATTCACAATATCACAGAAGAAGTTAAGGATCTCTCCAAAGAGATGGAAGATTATTCTAAAAGCTCTAGCAAACTTAAGAAATTAAATACAATATTAATAAAGTTAAACACAAAATTAAAGAATTGTAAGAAGGAGCATGAGTTCTTTGAGAAGAATCATGTGTGTCCTACCTGCACTCAGGATTTATCTGATGAGTTTAGAGAAGTGATGATAGAGAATGGCAAGTCTAAACTTGAGGAAATGCATAGTGGGTACGAGGAACTGACTACAGCAATTGAATCTGAAGAGAAGAGGAGTGAAAGATTTCTTGAGTTATCACAACAAGTTACTGAAAGGAATACTACAATAACAAATATCAATTATCAATTAATGACTATTAGAAATAGTATTAATGATATAGATAATGATATTAAAGATCTTGAAGGATCCAATCCAGATAAAAAAGCAGAGTTTGTTAAACTAGAAGGTCTTGTCAAAGATAAGAAAGATCTATCAAAGCAACAGGCCACAGTTAAAAAAGATAGAGATGTTATTCTAGTAGCAGGACAACTCCTTAAGGATAATGGTATTAAGACCAGAATCATTAAGACTTATCTTCCTACAATGAATAAGTTAATTAACAATTTCTTACAAAGTATGGATTTTTATGTTAACTTTACATTAGACGAGAACTTTGAGGAAATAATTAAGAGTAGATACAGAGATGTATTTACATACGATAGTTTCAGTGAAGGAGAAAAGTCTCGTATTGATATAGCACTTTTGCTTACTTGGCGTAGCATTGCTAAGCTTAAGAATAGTGTTGACACTAACTTACTTATCCTAGATGAAATCTTTGACGGTTCGCTTGACCAATCTGGTTCTTCTGATCTTGGTTGGATCCTACGTAATTTCGATGATAATACAAGTGTATTTGTGATCTCTCATAAGGAGGCCATGAATGATAAATTTGATAGAACCATTACTGCTGAGAAGGAAAAGAATTTTTCTATCCTTAAGGAGACAGTTAACGAAGTGACACACTCACTGGTTGGTTGACCAATTTCTTTGTTATGATGTGTACATCACAAAGAAACCCCAATGCAACAGAACGAAGTTAAAGGAAATCTTGCGAAGTTATTAGCAACAGAAAATCTCGTAGTAGAACACAGACAGTGTGAGACAGCACAGTTTGACGTAGATCGTCGCGTACTTACATTACCACTATGGGATCTAGCAACTAAAGATGTTTATGATTTATTGGTTGGACATGAAGTAGGACATGCTTTGTTCACTCCAAATAGAGACTGGAGAGCAGATGTAGATTGCTCTATGGACTACGTTAATATCGTAGAGGATGCTCGTATCGAGAAATTGATGAAGCGTAAGTATCCTGGCCTTAGAAAGAGTTTCGCAAAGGGATACACAGAATTAAATGATCAGGATTTCTTTGGTATAGAAGGTAAAGATCTTGAGAACTATAATCTTATTGATCGTATCAATCTTCATTTTAAAGCAGGTGCAAATGCTCTCATTCCATTTGAAAATGATGAGTTGGAATTTGTAGATGCTGTTGATAATGTTGAGACTTTTGATGAGGTTCTAGAGGTTGCAAAGAGAATATATGATTGGCAGAATGCTAAGGATAAAGAAGCACAGGAAGATGCAGAAGAATTGTTAAATGATGTAGAGATTGCTGCTAATGAAGCAGGTGGAAATAAGTCTGTAGATGATATGACAGATGAGGAGTTGTTAGAAGAATTAGAAGAAGAATCAAATGCACAAGAAGATCCTGCTCAATTAGATACACCTAGTTACGAAGAAGGTGGAGATGCTAGTTCACCCAATGCACAACCAGAACAAGGTCAAGGTACTAAAGGTGGTAGAGAAGCTAGTACAGGTGAGTCAGAAACTCAGAGAGCATTTGATCAATTAGCAAAAGAACTTTCTCGTCCTAATCGTCAGGTAATGGATATCAATTACATTGAGATTCCTGATAAAGTAAACTTAGATACATATGTTACTGACTGGTCTGATGTTCATGATTGGATAGATGAACAACGTCAAGGTTATATTAAATCAGTTGGTGAACGTAATGAAATGTCAGATTTTTTCCCTTACAAGAGTTCAGATGAAGAGTTCAGAGCATTCAGAAAAGCATCCAATAAGGAAGTCAATTACCTTGTTAAGGAGTTTGAGTCTAGGAAATCAGCTGACGCTTATGCTCGTGCTGGTACAAGTCGCACTGGGGTTCTCAATACAACGAAGCTTCATGAATATAAATTCAATGAAGATATTTTCAAGAAGATAACTGTTCTTCCAGATGGAAAGAATCATGGTATGATTTTCCTTTTAGATTGGTCTGGATCAATGGCAAATGAGATTCTTGCAACTGTAAAGCAATTGATTAATCTTACATCATTCTGTAAGAAGGTTCAGATTCCATTTGAAGTATATTCTTTCACTAATGATTGGTTCATAGCAAAGAATTCAATTGCTAGTGGTGAACCAGTAGATCCTTATGGTAGTAGTTGGAATGGTAACTATGGTTACGATTATCCTTCACTTGAAGCAGATAAGGTATACTTAGATGAGAGAACATTTGATTTAGTAAATGTAATTTCTTCTAGATCTAATGCTAAAGATTATGAACGTATGTGTTTGAATGTTTTCAGAGAAGCATACTGCTATCGTAATCGCACTCATTACCAACCTACTCCTGGTATGGGTTTATCTGGTACACCATTGAATGAAGCAGTAGTATTATTGAATTATTTGATCCCAGATTTTAGGAGAAAGAATGATGTTCAAAAAGTTAATGTATGTATATTAACTGATGGTGAATCAGCATCTGCTGGTTATGGTAGAAAGGTTCGTCGGGATTATGAAGAGGAGTTTGATGTTAGACCTGGCCGTGTAGATTATAATACTTGCTTACGTGATCGTAAGACTGGTAGAGTTTACAAGCCATTCAATGGAAATTGGTCTCAGGTTACAACAACTTTCATAGAACAAGTTCAAGATCGTTTTCCAGAAGTTTCAGTTATTGGATTCCGTGTTCTTTCATCAAGAGACCTATCAAGTTTTGTTGGTAGATATGGAACTATGGAAACATCTTACGAAGAAGTTCAGAAGCAATGGAGAAAGGAAAAGTCAGCGATCATTCCAAATCCTATGAGTTTTACTGCTCTCTATGCTATTGCTAATACTGGATTAGATGAAGAACCTGAGTTTGAAGTTAAGGAAGGTGCTAAGAAAGGTGAAATCACTAGAGCATTTAAGAAAATGCTTAAGCAGAAATCATCTAACAAAAAGTTACTATCATCCTTTATAGGACACATAGCTTAACCAGTTGGGGAAGTGTCCACAACTTCCCCATTTCCCCAAACAATCCCTTATACTATATTCATACAAACAAAAAAAGAAATGCCATTCCAAGCGAAATTTACAAATGAAGATCTACTAGCATACTTTCAACAGTATGGTGAGGATATAACTAGTGATCATATCAAAGGTGCTGCTGCACACTTTCAAGTTCAGCGTCAAAGTCTGACTAAGAGAATGGGTAAACTACCTCAGTTAGTAAAGGTATCTCGTGGCAAATGGAACCTTACTGTAGAGGAAGCAAGAGAAGTTTTTGAGAAGCAAGCAAAAGCTCCTGCTGTTGAACCTGTTGTTCAAGATAGAAATCTTATCCCTGATAAGGATCCGAACTATGTTCCTTTTGGTAACTTCTCTGATGTAAAGAGAATTATCAATTCTAATATGTTCTATCCTACATTCATTACTGGACTCTCTGGTAATGGTAAGACACTTAGTGTAGAGCAAGCATGTGCTCAACTAGGTAGAGAATTGATTCGTGTAAACATTACTATTGAAACTGATGAAGATGATCTTATTGGTGGGTTCCGTCTTGTTGATGGGTCAACTGTTTGGCATAACGGACCTGTCGTGGAGGCACTCGAAAGAGGAGCTATCCTGCTACTCGATGAAGTTGACTTGGCGAGTAACAAGATACTCTGCTTACAATCCATTCTTGAAGGCAAAGGTGTGTTCTTGAAAAAGATTGGTAAGTATGTACGTAGGCACTCAGGTTTTAATGTTATCGCAACTGCTAACACTAAAGGTAAGGGATCTGAGGATGGTAGATTCATCGGTACTAATGTATTGAATGAAGCATTCCTTGAGAGATTTGCTTTAACCTTTGAGCAGGATTATCCAACTCCTAAGACTGAGCAGAGAATCCTTGAGAAGGTTGCTGCTAACCTAGGTGTGCTTGATGAGAAGTTCTGTGAGAACCTTGCTAACTGGTCTGATATAATTCGTAAGACTTTCAAGGACGGTGGTATAGATGAAGTTATTAGTACTCGTCGTCTAGTTCATGTTATCCGTGCCTTCGCTATATGGCAGGATCGTCTTAAAGCGATCAAGGTTTGTGTAAATAGATTTGATGAGGAAACTAAACAGTCATTCATCGAGTTATATGATAAGATAGATGCAGAAGTAGAAACGGAGGAATCCAATGACGAGTAAAAATGGATACCTAGGCCATCTTGTTACACTTACTGACGGTAGGTATGCAAGAATAATAGAAGGAGTTGGCACTCCTTCTAGTGCTGTTCACAAGATTCGTATGGTGGACCTTGACGGAAACGACATAGAGTGCTATCATGATAAGATACAATACGTATGGAATCCGTGAAATACAACGAAGATGAACTCATAAAAGAGGTTCATGATTACATTAGTAATACATACCGAGGTCATTATTCTGTCGGAAACGTTCAGACTCTTGACCTCATTGATTCTGTAGGAGATGCAGAAGCATTTTGCAGAAGTAATGTGCTAAAATACGCATCACGCTATGATCGTAAAGGATCAGCACGTAAAGATATTATTAAGATAATACACTACGGCCTACTTTTACTCCACTTTAATGACAAGGCTGCAAAAGCAGATGCTCTATCAAGTGGATCTACATCCTTCACCGTTGATTATGACAAGTAAATGACAGTAACATTATCAAGAACAACATTAGATGTCCTCAAGAACTACGCAACGATCAATTCTAGCATCGTCTTTAGGAAGGGGAGTACCCTCAGAACTATTTCAAACGCAGAGAACATTCTCTCTAAGTTCACTAGCGAGGAAATATTTCCTGTGGACTTCGCAATATATGATCTCAGTCAGTTTCTTTCTGGCATCTCTCTGTTTGACAATCCTAAATTGGACTTCGCCAGTGACGACTTTGTTCGCATTGCTGGCTCTGGTAGGTCTGTCAAGTACTATTTTTCTGACCCTGAGATCACCCTTAAGTCAGCACCAGAAAAGAATGTAAACTTTCCAGGTGCAGATATACAATTTAATCTTACAGCAGAAGATTTAATTTCATTGCAGAAAGCATCTGCTGTGTATGATCTTCCTGATATGGCATTCCAATCTAAGGATGGTAAGATTAGATTAGTTCTTAAGGATAAAGAGAATGATACTAGTAATACTTACAAGCAAGATATTGTTGGTGAGTGTACAGGTGATTATTCTTTAGATGTTAAGATTGAGAACATAAGATTATTACCTGGTGATTATAATGTTAAGGTATCTAAGGCATTAATTTCCGAATGGAATAATACCACATTAGATCTTACATATTATATTGCTTTGGAACCAAAATAATGTTGTATAAGGTCTTCTTCACTCCTTTAATTACTTTTAGTTTTTCTAAACATAGCAAGTATAATTTTGCTGATGTTGAGAAAAGTGATAGAAGACCATATGGATGGACAACATCTATTAATTCTAGTTTTCCTAATATTAAAGATGATGATCCAGTTGTCTCTCCTGAAATTAGAGATAACCTCATGGCAGATTTAAAAGAAGAGATGGTTGAAAACTTTCGGGAAATGAAAATACCTGATAAGTTTAAGTATGAAAACTTCTGGTATAATATCTACCATGATACACAGGGACAAGAACCACATTCACATTTGAATGGTTGTTTAGCTAAGCCTCCTTATTGGTGTGGAATATACTATAATAAGAGAGCAAGTCCAACAACTTTTATACGTCCTGATCATAATAACAGGGTGCATAAGTTTCCTCATAAAAGCGATTTCTTTCAAAATTATTTTGCTGATACATTGAGGCCAGATTTGAATGATGGTGATGTGATACTTTTCCCACCGTACCTAGAGCATTGCGTAGAACCATCTACTAGTGCTACAATGAGAATGACATTTTCCTTTAATTTGGTTTTAGATAATGAGCAAAGAATTTCTATGGGTTGAGAAGTACCGTCCTAGTACAGTAAAGGATTGTATTTTGCCTGATAGTATTAAGGGTGTGTTTCAAGGATTTGTAGAACAGAAAGAACTTCCTAACTTATTACTTACAGGTTCTGCTGGTGTTGGTAAAACTACCATTGCCAAAGCTCTATGTGATGAGATAGGAGCATCCTACATTATGATCAATGGATCTGATGAAGGTAGATTTCTTGATACTGTAAGGAACAGAATCAGGCAGTTTGCTTCGACTGTCTCACTCACCTCTGGAGCGTCCCACAAGGTCGTTATTATAGATGAAGCAGACAACACAACCAACGATGTACAACTCTCTCTCAGAAGTGCTGTGGAGGAGTTTCACGGTAATTGTAGGTTTATATTTACTTGCAACTTTATTAATAAGATTATTGAACCATTACACTCTAGGTGTACAGTGGTTGATTTTCGCGTAAAGAATGGACAGAGTGTACAGTTACAAGGTAAATTTTTTGAACGTCTTAGAGGAATATTAAAAACTGAAAATGTACAATTTGAAGACAAAGTTCTGGCTAAACTTATTACTAGGTATTATCCTGACTGGCGTAGGCTTATCAATGAGTGTCAACGCTATTCTGCTAATGGAGCCATTGACTCAGCTATTCTCGTGGATGTTGCTGACGTTAATCTTGATACTCTTGTTTCGGCATTAGCAAAGAAAGAATTTACTACAGTTAAGAACTGGGTAGTACAGCACATGGACAATGATCCTAGTAGTGTAATGAGAAAGATCTATGATAGTTTGTATGGTGTATTGAAACCATCTTCTATTCCAGAAGCAGTTCTAATCATGGCCAAGTATATGAGGGACATTACTATTGTCCCAGATCAAGAGATCAACATGCTTGCATGCTTAACAGAAATTATGATGAGTTGCGAATTTCGTTAAAGTGTGCTAAATTATAGTACAGATACCAGGTGGTACAAATGACTGAACTCAAGAGACCAAATCCTTATCATGGCAACAACACTAAAATCACTGAAGACACCACTCAGGTATCCAGGAGGGAAGAGCAGAGCAGTAGTAAAGCTATTCCAGTACCTCCCAGACCTTTCCCAGGTAAAAGAATTTAGAGAACCTTTTATAGGTGGTGGATCAGTAGCACTAGAAATTACAAAGAGGTATCCTAACATGGATGTATGGGTCAATGATCTATACGAACCTCTGTATAATTTCTGGTGCGAATTACAACATAGTGGTCAGGATCTTCAAGATGCTATTTTCTCTAAGAAGAATCATTATCCTGATCCAGATACTGCAAGAAAATTATTTAATGAATCTAAGGAGAATGTAAATGACAAAGAGCTTTCAAATTTTGATCGTGCTGTGGCTTTCTATATTGTCAACAAGTGTAGTTTTTCTGGCCTCACTGAATCTTCGTCATTCTCAGGGCAAGCATCACAGTCTAATTTCTCGTATAGTGGAATTGAGAGACTCTCTGAGTACAGTGAACTCATTGAAGGATGGACAATAACAAATCTTTCTTATGAAAGAATGTTGTGGGATAAGAAAGATGTATTCATTTATCTTGATCCACCATATGATATTAAAGATAATCTTTATGGTAGAAAGGGAGGTATGCATAAGCACTTCGACCATGATGAGTTTGCTTCAACTTGTGACACCTTCACATCTCCTATGATGATCTCATATAATAGTTCTCAACTTGTTAAGGATCGTTTCAAGGAGTGGACAGTTGCGGAATTTGCACACACTTACACCATGAGGTCTGTGGGATGCTATAATATAGATCAAGCAGCAAGGAAGGAATTAGTCCTATTAAATTATGAAGTGCGAAGTTAAACTATTTGTGTCAGGAACAGTCTTCACAGAGACAGTACAGGCACGTAACTATGCAGAGGCCAGACAGGTTGCTCTTGCTAGAAATCCTAACGCAAGAGTTGTCAGTGTTAATGCAGTTTTTACATGATGGAATTTTGGAGGATTTGGAAGTATGCCTTGGGAAGTTTCGAGGATACTAAGACTGCAAGATATGATAATGCGGTATGTATTATTAGGAGTACTATTCTTCTTACTTATCTTGTTACTAACTGTTTTATTACTGCTGGTGTGATACGCCACTGGAACAATGTACCAACTAAAAGATTACCTTTACAGCATCAACCAATCCAAGAAGAATATATTGGATGAGGATCTTGATGCAGAGAAAAAGTATCCAGCATATGTGGTGAACAGATGTCTTTCATCTTTCACTGATACAGTACTTTTGTCTAATGAAATGAACAAATGTTCTCATTTGCCAAAACGTTTACAATATGATTTCTTACTAAATAGTGTGAAACCTAGGAAGAGATTCTCTCCTTGGACTAGAAAAGATTCTATTGATAACCTTGAAGTAGTTAAAGAGTATTATGGTTATAATGATGATAAGGCTCTGCAAGCACTCAGGATTCTCACCAAGGATCAACTAGATAAAATTGCACATTTGTTAAGGAAAGGTGGAAATGAGCGTCGAAAATGAGATCCAGTGGAAGCAATCTGATATGGTGGAAGTGGTTCTTAATGAACCAGATGACTTTCTAAAAGTCCGTGAAACTCTAACTAGAATTGGTGTAGCTTCTCGCAAGGAAAAGAAGATATATCAATCATGTCATATCTTGCACAAGCAAGGAAAGTATTACATAGTTCATTTTAAAGAACTATTTGCATTGGACGGAAAGAATACTAATCTATCATTGAATGATATTCAGCGTAGGAATAGAATCATTCAATTGCTTTCTGATTGGGGATTAATATCTGTAGTTGATAAATCATTTATATCTGATCTAGCACCTCTTAATCAGATTAAAGTATTAGCATTT
>Ga0163179_10003659_pt1 | contig 10402 bp, 19 predicted proteins | sample AtlANTMetagenome_FD_109643 | JGI IMG/M metagenome (GOLD analysis project Ga0163179, IMG submission 109643) | Marine eukaryotic phytoplankton communities from the Atlantic Ocean - Atlantic ANT 2 Metagenome | ecosystem: Environmental > Aquatic > Marine > Oceanic | place: North Atlantic Ocean... | reverse complement strand
GATATGCAATCAATGAAGCAAAATGGAAAGCTGCTAATAAATATTGCAAACAGAGAAATATGCAATTTAAGATACTAACAGAAAAAGAACTAAAGGTATGAGTATCCTTTCACATTTAAAAGAGCAGGGTATAACAAATAGAGCAAAACAAAGACAAGAGGCATTTAACTATCTCTTTGATTATGCTGATGATGACGTAATGCCAGCAGAATTCTATCTATTTGAATATACACCAAAATATCGCAAAGTACTACCTCATTGGGATAGATATCCTTTAGTTCTTATGGGTATGCCAACGAAAGATGGGTTTTATGGTGCAAATCTCCATTATATGCAAGCTAGAAAAAGGATAAACCTTGCAGAAAAGATACTAAATAATACTAGGACAACTATACCTCCTTACCTGTGGCATAGATATATAATGGAGAAGGCAGATAATATATTCTTTAAGGTTCCTGAAACTGACGTTTTAGAGATGGCAACATTACCACTAGAGCAATTTTATGATCGTCGTAATAGATTCGTCAGTGCTAAGAAAATACAAATGTAATGGCTAAAACCAAAACTCCAAATTTGATGTATCCGAGGTCAGTAGAAACAACTGGTCATTACCTGAATTTTTATGCCTATGATTATAATAAAGCACAATCTCTAGGTGTTAAAAGTATGAGAGATATGCTTGCTGGATCGCAGATGTGGGGTAATGAGCAGCTTCAAGACGAAATGCAGAATCACCAAATAGGAAGATTTGGAGATCCTGAAGTTAAAGCAAAACGGTTACAAAATAAAAAGAATGCATATAATAACAAAGTTGATAGTTTAGGTCTTCAAAAAGATAAAAATGGTCAACCAATAACATGGGATAGAGGTAAAGATGCACCAAGTAATAGTTCTATAGGATGTGTTAAATTATACGTTCCTCCTAGTTTAGAATATAACTATAATGCTGAATGGAATCAAGTACAATTTGGTGCAATAGGTGCTGCTTTTGGTGGTGCAGGTAATGCTCTTGGTGCAGGTGGTGCAACAGCACTTAATGCAACATTAGGAAAGATGGCTGAGGATTTAGGATCAGCAGCACCAGGGTCTAGTGGTTTTGATGCAGGTGCTGTAATAGGTGGTGCATTTGGAATGACTTTCAATGACAATACCCTACAAACTTTCAAGAAAATGGGTACTCGTGTATTTACATTTAATTATCTCCTATTAACAAGAAATGAAGAAGAAGAACGTGAAATTAAGAATATAATTAAATTCTTTAAGTTAGCAATGCATCCAGGAAGTAGAAGAAGTGGTACAAATAATAGTTTATTCTTAACATATCCATATATCTTTAGAATAATCCAAGCAGGTCAAAAAACTGGTAGGGGTCAACTAGGAGTAGGTAACCAATTTCTACCAAATACCAAATATTGTGCATTGAAGGAGGTTAAGGTTAATTACACTCCAAATGAAAATTTCACATTAACACCAAATAGCTTTGTAACAGCAGTTAGCATGAATTTACAATTTGAAGAACTAACAACACTAACAAGGCAGGATATTCATGATATTGAAGATACTGCAACTGAAGAAAATTGGGGATGGACTGACGGACATTCAGTTACTGATAATACAGGTCAACAAATTGATAGGAGAATAGATAGAGTAAACACTCAAATAGAAAGAAAGAAAAAAGCAGAGAAAATCAAAGAAATGGAAAAGAAAAGAAAAAGTGACTTATTTGGACAACTATTCGGATTCTAATGGCTTATTTTAACAAAGTACCAAATCTCTTATATCTAAAATATACGTCAAACCCATATGACGGACAATGGATAGAAATTAAGAATATATTCTCTAGAATCAAAATAGCAGATGATATAAAAGATAACGTAACTACATTTGATGACTATTTTATAGAAGATGGAGATAGACCAGATAGTATCTCATTTGAGATGTATGATGATCCTGGTTATGATTGGACTATACTATTAATGAATAATATAGTAAATTTGCATAAAGATTGGCCAAAGGCAAAAGTAGCATTAGATTCATATGTAACATATAAGTACCAAAACCCAGAAGAGGTACATCACTATGAAACGCTAAAACAAGAACATAATGGAAAAACAGTTCTTGAGGCAGGTATTACAGTTGATGAAAGTTACCAATATGTCACTGCAGCAGGTTTAACGCTTACTAAGGCACAATCAAGAGTTTCGGTATCTAACTATTCTTATGAAATTGACTTAAATGAGAAAAGAAGAGAAATAGTACTATTAAAACCAGAACTGATTCCACAGTTTAATCAAGTAGTTAAAGATCAGATGAAATATACACCAAGTACTGAATTCGTAAAACAAGGATTAAAGATAAGTAGTAACTAGGTATAAATACCTATCGACCTATTTGACGAAAAATTGCCCAGATTTTTTATCCCGACTTTTTGAAACCAAAAGGTCGATTTCGTTTCGACAAAAAAAGACCCCACTTTTGGTGGGGTCAGGGTAGTTCCGTGTAGAGATCGCACGAAAGATCTCAATACTATTTAGAACTGTTCGTTTGCTAACTGATCAAAGTAACTGAATGCATCTTCATCTGTATTAACTGATGAAGGAGTTCCTGCTGCAGTAGCAGATGGAGTAGGAGCAGGAGCAGGAGGTCTGGAGTCAAACTTTGCAGCGACTTCATTCTCTAACTCTTCCTCATCTATACGACTACCACCACCCTTAAGAACAGTATCTAATCTCTTCTTAAGTTCAGCATATGTCTTGAAGTTAGAAGCACCAGTGAACTCATTGAGATCCCATAGACCATTGTAGATCTCTTCTAACTTAGCGTCATCAAAACTAGCAAGAGTAGATGGACGACCAAAGACAGAACTATCATAGTTCCAAAAACCAGCAACCTTTTTAATTCTTAGGTTGAAGTCAGCACCTTGCCAGAAATCAAAAGGATTGATTGGATCTTCACCTTCAAACTCTGGTTGCATTACTGCAATGATTTTATCATGGATCTTCTTACCATACTTATAAAGGAATGTTTTACCTTCATTAGCAGGGTTAGCAGGATCTTTGATAACATATATGTTACTGTAGTAAGAAAGCTTACGCTTCTGCTTACGTGCTATTTCTTTATCTGAATCTAAACCACTGTTCCATAGAGTTCTATTCAACTCACCAACAGGATCGTTACCACCTATTGTAGTGAGAGAGTTCTCAATGTACCATCCACCTGGTCCTTGAAAAGCATGACTCCATACCTTTGCCCAAGGTAATTCGTTGCCCTTAGCAGGAGGTAGGAAACGTATAATGGCACTACCGATACCGTCTTTACCCATCTGGGGTTTCCATAGACGATCATCAATGAAACCAGAAGTTACTTCAGTTTTATTAATTTCACTATTGAGTTTCTCAAGTAGTGAACCTTGCTTTTTTAATGCAGCAAATGACATGTGTATTCTCCGTATTTTGTATTGTTAGGATTGAAATTATTATAACGTATTCAGAGCATCTTGTCAAGGTTATCTCTCATCTGAGAGATTGCCCTCTTCGCCTCTTTAAAAATTGGTAGACCTACCTGTTCAGCAGGGATTCCCATTGACATTGCTGCCTTTTTAAAGTTCTCAATAACGGACTCACCATCTGGATCACCACGCATAAGATACGCTCTACTATATAGGGTCTCTTGCTTATCAATTAATTCCTCAAGACCATCACAAACTTCTACTCTTTGATCCTCTGTCATGATCCCAAAGTATGGTACCTTATTCATCAATTCCACGTAGAGTTCCTCCATCTCTTTCATTTCTTTGATGACTACTTCTGATTGAAATAAACTCATAAGTTGTTTTGTACTATTGTTTTAATTTTGTTTGTATCCATAATAACAAATGGATCATATCTTTTCAAGAGGTTAGATACCTTGACCCAAATAGAATCATTAAGTAGGGTATCATATCTCTCAACAAATCCTGTTACTCTATTTAACAACACCATAGTTTCTGGCATTATATGATCGCCAAGGTATAGTTTCAGTAGTGTAGAATGTGATCCTTTACTACATCTCATAGCAATATCTAAATGCTCACTCCTATTAAGAATAGTTTCTAGATCACTTTGAAACATATAAGAAATACTTTGTATCTTCTTCTTCCAATCAAGGAAGTTCTTCTCATTCATATCTCCTACCCATAGGTTAGAGTTAGATAAGAAGTTAGATACAAAGTATGACTCTAATTCTTTTTTAGTATACTTCTTAGATAGTTTCTCAAAGAAGTAAACGTCTGATCTTTCTACAAACTTTTCGTTTGATGCTCTGACTCGACCATTGTATTTAAAGTAGTCGTAGTTCTTTCTTGTGAAGTGTGCTTTAATTGCTAGGTAAATTACATAACAATCAAATGCATTCATAAAGGTAACACTGCTTTAGTTGTCTTCTTTATGAAATTTAATTTAATAGCTTCTGCTTTAATCTTTTCTTTTAGAGTTGGTGCTATCAACTTAGTAACTGAATCAACTTCTATGTCTTTGGACTCACAGAAGTCAACGATAGCATCAATGTAACTCAAAGATTTCTTACTATCTTTAACGATATTCTCAATCGTCATGGAGAATTTGTTCTTGTCCATAAAAGTGTCGTCAATTAATTCATTAATGTTTTTAGATTTACTGGGCATCTTTATACTCTCTGATATAATCTTGTAACAAAGGTACATAATCATCAGGGTTCTTTACAAACACCTGAGTATCCCCAGTTTGGCATGTAATAAGAGTAACGATCTGTTCGACTTTAATACCAGATCTTTCCTCATACATTTTAGCATACCCTGTCTCCTGAACAAAGTATCCTTCAACCCACTCCTCTTTCTTTTCTTTAGAAGATGTTTTGAAGTCAATGATTGATAGTTTATTATCAAACTCTGCTATACAATCAACTCTACCTGCTATTGCAAACTCATGACTGTATAGTGGTGCTTCTTGGAAATGGATGTTATCAATACGATTAAGCATAGGTTTTGATTGTTTAAAAAGTAACAAAGCTAAGTGCTTATCAGCATACTTATCAAGGTCTAATTCATTGTTAAGATAGTCCTCAGTTATACTATGAACTGTAGTACCTACAGTAGTAGCACGTCTAGAGATCTTATTTGCTTCTGCATCACCAACTCTTTTTCTCCATGCAGCAATAGATTTCCTACTCCTGAATGAACAGATGGTAGAGATAGAAGGATACTTTTCATCCCCTATCTCATATACTCTTTTACCATTAATAGTTTTAGCACTGATGTCTTCAAGAGACATCTCCATAATAACATGTTTAAACATTAAAGACCTAACTGTAGTTTAGTAATGATGTAGTTGCGAATCAATCCACTTCTAACGATGTCATTGACATCGAATTCAATGTTAGCAAACTCATCCATGACCTCAAGTATCTTCATGAAGTCAAGGATTCCATTCTTCTCATTGGTCTTGACTAAATCTGTCTGTGCTATGTCACCAGCAAAGATAATTTTAGAATCATTACCAACACGAGTCATGATTGAATCTAACTCATGGAAATTTAAATTCTGACACTCATCAACAATGACTATAGCATTGTCTAAAGTAGTACCACGTAAGAATGAAGTACTCCAGAAAGAAATAGTTTCCTGTGCCTTTAGATTATCATACAGCATTTCAAATGCTGGATCATCTGGCATCTTGAACATGTATTTTACCATGTTCTGATAAGGAATCTGATACAAGTTTGATTTATCTTCATGATCTCCTGGTAGGAAACCAATCTCTCTTGTAGGTACAAGAGAACGTACGATATATAATTTCTCGTACGCTGTTTTGTTAGAAAGTATCTCCCTAAGTGCTAGGTACATTGCTATGAATGTTTTACCTGTACCAGCACATCCATATAAGAAAAGATTCTTACTGTCTTCGTAAGCATCAAAAACTAACTTCTGATTATCAGTTAATGGTTTGATATCAGTTAGTTGTTCTGTGTTGATTGGTTTCTTACGTCTCATCTTCTTAGGGGAACTGTTTACAAAATCAAATTGTTGGGTTGATTTCTTTCTACGTGGCATTTAGATGTTACTTGTAAAGTTAGTGTCTATAGTTGAACCAGGATTTGCTTTCTTAATACTCTTTAAGACATCTTTGAAACCATCAGGTCTCTTGTCTTTAATAGCAGCATCAGCAACCAAACCAGGATAAGTGGAGTGGTACTGTACTAAGTGAGGGTTATCCTCCTTATATTTATCGAGAACAGTAAAGGACATTCGTTCTTCAGTGATCTCTCCTGTCTCTTTATTTTTAAATTCGTAGAGTGGCATTACCTAAACCTCTTAGCAACAATCATCTCACCGACAAGATCTTGTAGCAGTGAGAATATAATTTGTAACATTGATTTAGGTGCATCACCTACCAACTCATCAAACATATACATGTTTAATCTAAAAGCATAATTTGCTTCAGTTATTATAGCATCAAATTGACTCTGTGTCACCTCTAAGGTGTCTATGTTTGTACGATAGAACTGTTTAAATGTTGATGCATTCTCTATGTCTTTGAAGTCATAGAAATTAAATGCTTCATTACCTAACTTCAATGACTTCTGTGCAATACCTTTAAGTATTTGACCACCAGATAGATCACCCATGTACCTAGTGTAGTGATGTCCTACAAATAAGTATGGTTCTGAACCACGACCAACTTCTCTTATCCTTTCAATATATTTCTTAGTAGCAGGACTAGGATAAATTGTCTCATGCCACCCTTCACCATAAAAGTAATCTAGATCCTTTGCTAAGGCATCATGACGATTAAGAGAGTCGTCAAGTATAGTACCTACTACAGGATCATCTTTTAAATGCTTTGCAACATCCTCCAAGGCAGAGTAAACAAAGTAAAGATTAGCAACTAAAATTCTATAACTTTCTTTGTCCACCACACCTCTAAGAAAGGATGCAACGAACTTAGTATTCTCTGCTGCTGAGTGGGACTTCTTTGTCCCTACCTTTATTTGTTTTGAATAGTTTTCTACCATGATAATGCCTCTGATACTATAGGTAACTGTTCTTTGAAGATAGATCTACATTGCTCCACTATATCCATGTGCTCTTTCTGAGTACCATGAGAAGAACGTAAATCTATGTAGTGTATCCATGAACGAACACTACCAGTCATATAAATTCTGGTTGGTGCTGCTAATGGGAGAACAAATCTCGCACACTCCTTTGCAACTCCCTCTTCCAAGAGGTGATTGTATAGATCCATCGCTTCACTAAAGTGGGTTGCGATCTTCGCTTGAAGGGTATCCTTCTTATCTTGTGGTATGTCATCGTTACTATTCTGTCTGTTCTTTGAATCTTGACTCCTAAGATCAGGAACACATATCATAGTGTTCAAAAGATTTGAGTCAGCATATCTCTGACTGAACTCTTGGAAAGTAAATGATCTATGTCTTAGTATCTGTGCACCAAGACCTCTTGTTGTCTCTATTTCTAGAGTCATGTGTGCTTGCTCAAACACAGACCAATGCCCATGCTTAATACAATACTTCAAAAGTCCTGATACATTTGGGTTCTCTTGGTTGTTAGGGTTACTTACCCTAGCAATGAACCCCATTGTCTTTTCAGCATCAGGAGTAATACTAATAAGTTTTACCATAAATTAAATGAATCCTTGCTCTTGGTAGTAACCGTACATAGTTTTAATATCTTCTGGAGTTGTATTCCACTGAACATCTCCCACTTCAATTGCTTTTTGACAGAATGTATAAGCAGAAGAATCAAATTCAATACTATGCTTATGTAAAGAAGTCATACATAACTCCCTCTTTGAAAGTTCATCATCCATTTTTCTTTCTCCGTTTGTTTTTAGGTTTAGGTTGATCCCACATCTTGGGATTGATTGTACCATACCAATTATTTATTTTCAAGAGTGTGCCACCTAATGTTTTGAGTTTGTCATAGTAGGCATCAAATATATTGACACTCTTCTGTGATAACACAAGATCATTAAGTTCCTCTTCACCTATAGTATAAACTACTAATGATGTGCCTTGTGGCCACTTAGTAATGTCAACATCATTTCCCACTATCTCCTGTTTAAATATCTTTATTTGATATTCATGTATTTCTTCAGGAGTAAACTTAACTTTGTATTCTTTAGGTTTAGGTGGGGTTTTTAACTCTGGGGGTTTAGCTTCTGGCGTAGTTGTCATTCTGACCACTGAATATTAGGGAAGGCAGAAGTTACAACTGCTTTAGTAATTCTATACTTCTTATGTAACTGCTTGTCTTTAACCAAACATACTATGTCTGCTTCACTTTCATGTAGACCTTCTAACATTTGAATGAACAGTTGCTCACGCTTAAATCTACTAAGAGAGTTAGCACCCTTGATAAATCTCCAAAGGTTCCTTGATTCTCTTTCAAGCATAGTATGTTCTGTTCCCATAGGACAATCATTCCTTTTAAAGGGAACATCACCCTCAGGTATATCAGATTCAATAGCAGGTTCAAAGTTCCATTTAAGGATTGAACGTAGTCCTTGACTGTTGTTCTCCTTTAGAATTTTAATCTTCTCCGCTTTGGTCTTGGCATTAGATGCCTTCTTAATAATTTCAGAAATCAAAAGTTTCATAGTTCTATGTCAATAGTAATATTATATATCAGTCGTCCAAATCTGTAAAGGGGTCACGTGTGAAAGCATCCTTCTCATCAAATTCGACACTGATAAGTTTAGCAATTTGGAATGGTATAGGATTACCATTCTCGTCCATCATCTCAGGATGTGCTGTTATCTTTACTTCTTCTGTTTCTTCTCTACCATCTACAATTTCCATGTAGTTTAGATAATAACTATTAGCAAACCATCCAAGCATGAATCCAATGATTGTCCCACCGATAGTAATCAGAGTGGACAAGGTAAGAACTGCTGCCATATCCATGGCTTTACCTCCATGTAAAATTAAAATTGTTTTATCTTTCTTGGGTTCGGGTTCCTTGCCTGACCTCCGACGGAGCATGAACTCATCACCTTTATTTAGTGACGAGTTTTCTCCTTCTTGTTTTGGATCCAGGTTTCCTTCCTGGTTTTCGTTCTTGTTCATACTTCCATGCATCCTCTAAGATTCCATAAAGATAAGTTTTAATCTTACGTGCTTGTGGTTTAGGTATGTGACCGTAAGCTTCACGTAGGGTTGGATCCCCTCCCTTTATATACAACTCAAGATCAAGAGTTATCTGACTCAATTCTTGAGCAGTTGAACTCTCACTAAATTTTCTTACTTGAGGTTTTGTTGCTTTGTTTGATTTAAGATAAAGATAGCAGTTAAATAAAAACTTACCATCAAATGATGCATCTATTGCATGTTCTACCAAAGGATAGAACTCATCTTCATACCAATCCATTCTCTTTTAAATAAGTAACTGTTTCTTTTGAACCCCCAACTCTCAATGTACCTATTGTTACTTGGGGAAATGTGGAACCCTCACCAAATTCTTTTAGGAATGATTTCCTATCAAAGTGTGTGTCTAGTTTGTACACCACATAATTTGCTTCTAGTGTATCGAATAACTGAAAGATCTTCTCACAGTAAGGACAATCATCCTTGGAATAAACTGTAACGTTCCCTAGCATGTAATTAGAGTGTTTATTTTATCTATAATAAAGGCATGTCCATCTTAGCATAAAAAAGAGGGGTGTCAAGCACCCCTCATAATTGATCCATCTCGAACCAGAGTTATTTAGAAGGTGAACTTAACACCAACTTTTCCAGCGAAGTCGATGTCATCACTAGCAGTTACTGCAGAAACCTCACCATAGAACTTGTCATAAGTTCCACCAAGGTATCCGATTAGTTCTACATCACCGAACTCATCAGCAGATTCTGTGTGAGCAACTGTAGGACCACCAGATACGTAGTATCCAAGACCACCTTCAGTTGTACCTTCGTATCCGACTACTGCTTCAAGATTTCCAGAAGTATAACTTCCATCAGGATATGAACCATTTGCTTCTACGTTCACATATGGACCAGCAAAAGCTGCACCAGCGAGTAGGAATGGAGATGCTGCTATTGCAGCGATTGTTGATTTGAAAGACATGATTGTTTTAGTTTCTCGCATAGGGCAATAAAAAGACCCTTGCGGATGATAGATTCCCCCGACATGGGGATCTGTTTGCATTCGCAAAGGGTTACGATCTTTCGAGTCCTTTGTATAATGTTATTTATAATAATAACATAGGTTTAAGAGTGTGTCAACCCCCCAATGTTATTCGTCCATCATATATGCCATCATAGTTAACCACAGAGTAGTGAACATAGAGACACTTCCGAGGATCATCGCTACCATTTTTAAGGTCTCCATTATTAAGAAATGTTACAGAGGTCATATTATATATTAATATTCGTT
>Ga0163179_10003658_pt1 | contig 10404 bp, 9 predicted proteins | sample AtlANTMetagenome_FD_109643 | JGI IMG/M metagenome (GOLD analysis project Ga0163179, IMG submission 109643) | Marine eukaryotic phytoplankton communities from the Atlantic Ocean - Atlantic ANT 2 Metagenome | ecosystem: Environmental > Aquatic > Marine > Oceanic | place: North Atlantic Ocean... | reverse complement strand
GGTGGTAAACCTAATCTTGAACAAGCTGATAAGGATATCAAAAAATTCTTATCGTCCTGATTATCATTGTAATGAAAGAATTAAATAATCTTCCAACAGCTCTTGAGAGAATAATGTCAAAGGATTCTCAATTGGATGAAAGAATTAAAGAAGGTCTAGAATTAATTTATAACGTTTTCGATGCGAAGAATTGCACTTTGCACAGTTTAAATGAGGATGGCTCATTTTTGAACTTAGTTGGACAAATTGGTTTGCCTGAGAAGATTGCGGAAATTGCAAAGAAAATTCCAGTTGGAAAGGGAATGGCTGGAGTATGTGCTCAAAAAAAGGAGCCTGTAACAATGTGTAACTTACAAACTGATGATAGCGGTGTTGCTCGGCCTTCAGCAAAAGAAACTGAAGTTGAAGGCGCTGTCGTTGTTCCTCTTCTTAATGATAATGAGGAAGTTATTGCCACTCTGGGAGTAGGTAAAAGTGGGGAGCATGATTATTCAGAGGAAGAGATTGATTCTCTTAATGAATGCGGTCAAATCCTGATGTCATCTATTCCTCAATAAATATTAATCTTGAAGGGCTTTTAATTCTCAATTAATGATCCTAGAATATAGATTATTAATTCAAACATTACTATCTCCTATAAATTATGAAAAAATTATTACTTATTCCAATTTTCCTTTGCACTTCTTTATTGAGTGTTTCTCAGGCCTCTTTTGCCGAGATGCTTAAAGAAAATGGAATTGAATGGATTATTGGAACGTGGAAGGCTGAACAGGATAGCAACACCATGGAATTGTCATATAAGTGGGCTGTTGAAGGTCAGGTTATTTCAACTCATCTTAAAATGCCAAACAATGAATCATTTGGTGTTATTGGGATTAATCCAAAAACTGGTAAAGTTGAACAGTCCGGATTTAACAACAAAGGTCAAAAAGTAACTGGAGAGTGGATGCCTTGGGGGGATCTCCCATTAGTTAAAATTAAGGTTGATAGCGAATCAGGTGATGCTAATCACATGGCTGTAGCATTTCGTAAAATTGATGACGAGACAATAGAATTACAGATTATTTCTGTTGATGATGATGGGACTATAGGATCATCTGCCGAGTACACTTTTGAAATGAAGAAATCTAAGTAGTATTCACTAAATAATTCTTTGTAAATTGCCACGCTGATTATTCGGCGTGGCAATTTTTTTATTCGTTATCTGTTAAAATTCTAATTGTGCTATAACTTATACTTAATGAAGCTTTTAAGATTACTTCGTGTTGGATTACTTTTGAGCGGCATCTTGATAGTACTTCTTTTGCTTCTTTTGTATTTTACGACTCGGGGACCTTATCGAGATGTTGCCATTGATACCACCAATCCCAGTAAAAGTTCTTGGGGTAAAATATCACAATTGAAAGTTGGAGTTGGAATTCAGGAAATTACTCCGGACCTTGCAAGATACGATACATGGATTGATGTGGATGGTGACAGTTCATTTGACCCCAAAATTGATAAGTATGAGGATAAAAACAATAATGGTAAATTTGATTTTGTATGGTTGGCTGGTTTCAATAATAGTCGCCCGGCTCAGGGTGTTAATGACCCCTTGTGGTCTAGATCAATAGCATTTCGAAATAATGGCGTCACTATCGTACTTGTAAGCATCGATAGTGTTGGAATTACCCATGAGAGGTATCTTGGAATAAGAGAGAGAATCAAAGGATTAAGGAATGATATAAACTTGATTAGCTTTGCTTCCACTCACACTCATAGCGCCCCTGATACTTTAGGTTTATGGAGTTATAAAGAGTTTATTGGAAGAAAATTTGACCATGATTATATGGCATTTATGGAGGAGAAAATCATTGCCTCTGTTATTGATGCAGTTGATAACCTTGCTCCTGCAAAAACTACAATAGCTGAGGCAAAAGTTCCGATTGAAAACTTCTCTTTTGATTCGAGGCCTCCTTTCATAGTTGACCAAAAAATGCCTCTTGCATTGTTTAAGAATCTGAGGACAGATGAAACGATAGCTACGCTTGCTTCTTGGGGAATGCATCCTGAGGGGTTTGGTCCAAAATTTACTAAGATAAGCTCAGACTTTGTTCACTATTTTAGAGAGGCAATGGAGGATGGGTTTGATGGTAAAAGTGATTTTAAGGGATTTGGTGGGAAATCGATTTTCTTCACTGGGCCAGTGGGTGGTCTGATGACTCAATTAGATATTGATATTACAGATCGCTTTGGGATCAAACATGGACATGACGGAAAGTCAAAAGCTCAGGGAGAGAATTTAGCGATACTTGCCTATCAGGCATTGAGAGAACAAACTGTTAAAAAACAAGGTAATATGGATTTTCAAGGAATTGCTTTTTCAGCAAAGACTATTTATCTGCCAATCGGCTGGCCTTTAAAAGCGGCGGTTGCGCTAGGCCTTGTTCATCCAGGGTTATATGAATTGCCATTTAAGACAAAAATTAAAACAGAAATAAATGCAATTCGCATTGGCGAAATTGAGATAATTACCAGTCCTGGTGAAATGTTTCCTGAAATTATCGATGGTGGTATTGAGAGTCCTTTGGGAGCTGATATAAAAACCGACCCGATTGAGATTCCTCCATTAAGACAATTGATGAAAGGGAAAATCAATATGAACTTTAATCTTGGAATGGACGAAATTGGTTATGTGATACCGATTACGCAATGGGATCGCAAAAAACCTTATACCTACTCATATGAAGAGGCCCCCTACGGGGAAATCTATATTGGTGATCCAAATGCATCACCTGAATTGTATAAAGAAAGTGTTATGTTACTTGAGAGACTGCACAATACTATAGGTCCGCATGACTATGAAAAATAATAGCATGGCGTCTTAAGCTCCATGCTTGAATAATTTATCATTATCAATAAGCATGATGTTCTTGAAGTCTCTGTTCATAGCTCTTTTTCTTTTTCTTTTATTAGGGCCTAATAAAAGCTATGGAAAAAAATATAATGTATTACTAATAGCTATTGATGACCTGAATGATTGGGTAGGATGTCTTAAAACTAATCCACAAGCTTTTACACCTAATATAGATAAGTTGGCCAGAAGAGGGGTGTTGTTCACTAATGCTCATTGCCAGGCTCCAATTTGTAATCCGTCGCGAACGAGTTTGATGTTAAGCCTAAGACCATCAACTACTGAAATTTATATAAATCAGCCATGGTTCAGATCATTAGAAAAGATTAAAGATCGTGTTACTATGAGTCAGTACTTTGTTAGTAATGGTTATCGTACTTTGTCGGCGGGTAAAATATTCCATGCTTCCAAAAAGGATAAACCATCTTTCCAAATTTATGGGCCTCGCCCTGGGCAGTATTCCGATAAAGATGAAAGAATCCACAAGGATTCTCCAAGTAAGACGAGGTTGTGGGATTTTGGTCCTCAAGATTATGAGGAAGAGGAGCATAGCGATTACCAAGTTGCAAGCTGGTGTATTCAGGAATTAAAAAATCATAGAGATGATCCTTTTTTTATGGCTATCGGTTTTTATAGGCCTCATGTTCCACTCTTTGCGCCGAGATCGTATTTTGAATCTAGACCTTTGAATGAGGTTATCCTTCCTGAAATTAAAATTAATGATAGAGATGACTTACCTGAAGCCGCCCTTAAACTTATTCATAATCCACTTCCACCTAGTCATTCTTGGTTTGTTAAATCTGGTAAATGGAGAAATGCAGTACAAGCCTATCATGCGTGTGTAACATATACTGATCATCAAGTAGGTAGGATTATTGATGCTCTAGATGCTAGTTCATATCGAGATAATACTATAGTAGTCCTTTTCTCCGATCACGGGTTTCATCTTGGCGAAAAGCAGATGTGGGCAAAAAGATCCTTGTGGGAAAGGTCGACGAGAGTGCCGCTGATCATTTCAGTTCCCAATGGTGTGAGAGGTGAGCTTTGTTCAAAGCCTGTTGAGTTATTAAGTATTTTTCCAACGTTATCGGAGATTTGTGATTTGCCACATCCTAATCAAATAGATGGTTTGAGTATTAAAAGGCTTTTGGAGAATCCTCAATCCAAATGGGATCACCCAGCAATTACAACTTTTAACAAAGGGAATCATTCGATTCGCTCAGAGAGATATCGATATATCAGATACGCAGACGGATCTGAGGAATTATACGATCACAAAACAGATTCTAATGAATGGAATAATTTGGTTAATGATCTAAAATATTCGAAAGTTCGTGAAAGCCATATAAAGGGACTATCAATTATAAAATGACCTTATATACCAAATTAAGTATTCAGATTATGTATAAAATTTTAGTATTATTATTGAGTCTTAACTTCTCTTTATTAGCAGATTCTAAAAAGCCAAATATTCTTTTTGCTTTTGCTGATGATTGGGGAAGACACGCTTCTGTATATGCAGAGATGGATGGTCCAGGTACGGTGAATGATGTTTTTAAGACTACAAATTTCGATTTAATTGCTAAATCAGGAGTGCTTTTTAACAATGCCTATGTAAATGCTCCATCATGTACACCATGTAGAAGTTCAATCCTCTCTGGTCAGCATTTTTGGAGAACTGGTAGGGGTGCAATTCTACAAGGTGCGGTATGGGACGAATCAATTCCAACATGGCCTTTGCTTTTAGAAAAAAATGGTTATCACATAGGTTATACATGGAAGGTTTGGTCTCCTGGTAGCCCAAAAGATGCTCCATTTGGAGGAAATAGAAATGCTTATTCAAGTGCAGGAGTTAGCTTTAATGGCTTTTCTCAAACAGCAACAAAATTAATATCCAAGGGAATGACTGTTGAGGAGGCGAAAGAAGAACTTCTCAAACAGGTGCGTGAGAATTTTCTTTCGATGCTTTCTAAAAGTAAAGAAGGCCAACCTTTTGCGTATTGGTTTGGACCTACTAACGTGCACAGAAAGTGGATAAAGGGGTCTGGAATGAACTTATGGGGGATTAGTGCTGATTCCTTAAAAGGAAAGCTTCCTCCATTTTTGCCTGATGTGCATACCGTTAGAGAGGATTTTTCTGACTATCTTGGTGAAGTAAAGGGGTTTGATTTGGCTCTTGGAGTTTTAATCGAAGAGCTCAAAAAAGTAGGTTTGTATGATAACACAATTATAGCGATTTCAGGTGATCACGGTCCCGCTGGTTTTCCATATGGTAAGTGTAATCTATATGATTTCGGTACTCGTGTTTCATTGGCCCTCAGTGGGCCTGGTATCATTGGCGATCGTGTGGTAAATGATTTTGTAACCCTTCCAGATTTGGCATCAACATTTTTAGAGGCAGGAAATGTTAAAGTTCCGAAAGTGATGACGAGTAAATCGCTTTGGCCAATTTTAAAAGCGAAAAAAAAGGGGATAGTAGATGAGTCCAGAGACCATGTGTTGACTGGCAGAGAAAGGCATGTGGCAAAGGCGAGGAGAGGGCAAATGCCATATCCGCAACGCGCTATAAGAACTGATAAATATCTCTATATCATGAATTTTAAACCAGACAGATATCCCCTTGGCGATCACTACAATTTGGATACAGATAAAGAGGCTGATGTGAATCAGTTAACTAATAACACTTTTGTTACCATACCAGATGAGGATGCTGGACCAACAAAAGCTTGGATTGTAAAAAATCGAAAAGACCCGAAATACAAAAAATATTTTTCCAGGGCCTATGGGAAAAGACCCTTAGAAGAATTATATGACCTGGGAAAAGACCCTTATCAAATGAATAATGTTGCTAGAGAATCTGGATATGAGAGGGTGAGAAATGAACTAAATCAAAAATTGTTCAACCTATTGAACGTGACTAAAGACCCGAGATTACTAAATGATGGAAGTTTTTTTGAAAACCCACCAATGTCAGGGCCTGTTGGTGGTGTCAAAATTAAAAAATAATTTTAATATATGAAGTTATCTAAATGGCTTTGATCCAATCAACGCTTAATTCAAAAGGTCCTTCTTTTTTGTCAGCAATAATTAAACCTAAACGTTGAATAGATTTGGAATTAAACTTCATGCTAGGAAGGTTCCATCCTCTGAAACTTGCTTTTAATTTGTTGAACGGGATGAAAATCTCGGTCCAACCCTCTTTGGTAGTTTTAAACTCGTGTTGAAAAGAAACTGCCATTCGGCGGTAGCGAGAATCACTCTCCATTCTGAGTTTGTATGTTCTGCCATCTCCTTTGACTCTCATTTTAATCCCTTTGAATTCGCTCAAATCCATAGTCGTTCTTTTGGATCTAATGGACGAAAATCCGCCATTGTTTTTGAGAGATAGATTTCCACTAAATTTAAGAGTTTGTTTACCAGAAATATTGAATTTTCCTTTTGATAATCCACCCATAACCCCATCGTCGACAATCTGCCAATCAGTAATACTATCGTTAGAGGACTCGAAGGAAGAAAGGATTTTTTCAGAACCCTGCATTTGTGCAATCGATAAGGTCATTGCTAGAAAAATTGTGGAAAATTTGGACATTAATTTTGTTGTTTGGTGATATAAAATATTGTTTCGTGATTAAAACGGTTTAAGTTTTTAATTGGATTTATATTTGTGAAAAAAATTGTTGAGCTGGGATTTAGCCACTTTTAGTAATCTTCCATTTTTTCCATGCATTTAAGACTTTTTTTCCTGAACTGACATACCATGCGTATCCGTTTCGCCTTTCAAATTCAATTTCGGATACACTATATTTAATTTTACCATCTCTTCCGCTAAAAATAGGTTTGTTTGTTTCTATTTCGTAAAATCTTGCCCATATAGGGTTGATTGTTTTTTCTTTAACTAGCACGTTGTCCCCGTTGACTTTTCGATAGCTTGAATCGCTTATTATAGAATTAGAATACCAGTCGACTGCTGATTTAATTGATTTTCTTATCTGCTGACCAGGATTTTTGATAGTCATTAGAAGACAAACAACATCAGCGCTTTCCCCTCCACTGATTGAAGGATGCTCATAGGATCGAGCGCCCATTGGCCTCAGATCTTCTTTATGATGTTGAGCGCACCAAGCTGTGAGTTTTCCATTTACTCTTATCTGACATTTAATGATGCATTGAACGCCAAGATCAAAACGTTCTTTGCAAATTCTCCGATATTTTTCTGTGGCGAATTTATAATCGTTATCTTTATGAACCTCTCCTAGAAATGTCATAATGCCAATCATCGTTCCATCATTGAAAGTAATGTGTTCAGAATATCCCTTGGCATTAGGTCTTTGAGGCCAGCCGCCGTTTGGATATTGGCATTTTAATATACATTGTAAACCTTTGTTGAATGCTTTTTTGTAAGCATTATTTTTTGTTGCGTTGTACGCTTTTGCTAAAAGTCTTAGTTCATTTAAGCTTGCAGAATTATCGAATGTTCCTTGGAGTTCTGATTTTAAACCATCATACTTATAGTCTGTAGCGTTGATGTTTTTAGGCCAGATTCCATTTACATCCTGAAAAGAAAGTATGTTCGACAGTTTGTGTTTAGCCTCGGTAGATTGAAACCATTGAGGTGGTTTTTTAATTAAATTATTAAGTGAATTGGCTGATAAAATATTTATTGATAGGCCAGACCAAGCAATCAGGAGTAAAGATTTCATTTATTCTTGGACAATTGAAATTGTGTGTAATTGTCTTGATTTACCATCATCAGAAAGAGCGGGTATCATAATTTGATTGTTATTCCTGTTCCATGTAGGTGAGGGATCTTGCCTGAGATCTCCAGATATCCATTCCCCAATTTCAAATCCTTTACTTTTAAGGTGAAATTTATTTTTTAAATTATAAATAACATAAAAATTTTTCTTCTGTTTTTTATTTTTATATCCATTTACTAACCATTCGCCATTAGGTGATAATGCTATGTCTCCTTCAGGGTCAGGGAAAATTTCTGGAGTTCCGAGAGAGTTGACAATTATTTGTTTTTCCGTGTCGTAAACGATTTGCAGCTTTCCGCTTCTTCCAATCATTTTTTTGTCATAACTCCATTCGGGGTGTCCACCTATATGTTGGTTAAGAAGTTTAAGGTTTGAACCGTCAGAATTCATTACAAAGGGTTGATTAATTTTAGTTCCCTTTCTATTTCCACTCCATCCAGCTCTCGCAAAGAAGAAAATTCTATCGTCTTCACGATTCCATAAGGTGTGATTTATGAACAATGATGGTATTTTTTTAGGGTCATGTTTTTTTGATAGCTTTGACGCTAGTGTTTTAAAGGATACTAGTAGATTTTTGTTTCCGGTGGAGACATCCACCTTGAAGATGCCATCATTTTCAGGGTGCTTGGAATTTACTGTCCAATCGCTCGCTCCTTTGTAACCAGTAACTGGTCTTAAACGTGCCATTCGGGCATAGTTTATTCCAAGAAAATTTCCTCCCTTTTGTGCGACTCCACCATTGCCAATTGGCGAATCGGTATATCGGTACTCTTTTATTCTAATTCCATTTTCACCTTCACTTATATCGAAAAGAACACAAAATATTTTACCTGATTCTTTGTCACGATCATTAAAGAAGAATTGAGTGTCTGGAGATTTTGGATTCCAATAAAACATGGTGCCTTGTTGAGGGTTCCATGCACAGGTTTCATCTAGCTTTCTAATGGAGTAGTTGTGATGAGTATCAATTAAAATGATGTCTGCAGGATCATCGGGGCCAGGCATACGGTCTTGAAATTTGGTTCTCAGGGCAAGTATATATCGCCCGTTGCCGTTCCAAGGAATATTCTGAACGTGACCAATATATCCGAAAAAATGATTAGCTGGTCCTGATGTAATTTTTTTGTATTCTAGTTTGAATTTTTTATTTGGGTTTGAACTAACAGTTCCTGAAAATGGCCCAATGATTCCAATAAATATTAATAGGGCTAAGAAAGATTTCGGCATAGTACTATATAACAAATGATTCTATTTCCTCTTTAGTGGGTATAGCTCCTTGAGCGCCAGGTTTTGTAACGGAGATTGATGCAGCTATACCTGCATACCGGATAGAATCACTTATCGATTTCTTATTCGATAATGCAGTTGCAAAAGTTCCCGCAAAAGTATCGCCAGCGCCTACAGTATCAATGGCCTGAACTTTTGGAGGTTGGAACTGTTTTATTGGCCCTGAAGAGTTTTTGAAAATTATAGGGCCGTCTCCTTGAGTTATTATGACAGAATCGAGTTCAAATTTATCAAATATATCTATACTTTTTAGAGGATCCTTCTCCCCGCTTAATTGTTCAGCTTCTACCTTATTTAGTATTAAAATATTGCTTGGGAAATTGTTAACATCGAAGCAAGTCTTTAAAGGTGATGGATTCATTATAATTGTGATTCCATATTTGTTTCCGATTTCGCAAGCATATTGAACGGTTTCTTTTGGAACTTCTTGTTGAAGGAGCATTATCTCAGAGGCCTTGATTAGATTAATACTCTTTTCGATATGATTTCTCTTTAAATTTTGATTCGCTCCTGAATTTACTACAATTGAGTTTTCCCCTGAGTCTTCGACAGTAATAAAGGCTGATCCAGTTTCATGACTTTGACTGGTTATCAAAAAGCTTGAATCAATACCCATTTGTTCAAGGTGCCTTTTATAGCGATCGCCTTCTGAATCTGATCCAACACAACCAATAAGATTAACCTTCCCTCCAGCAACATGAGCGGCAAGGGCTTGATTAGCGCCTTTGCCTCCGTAAGAAATTAAAGATGATTTAGCAAAAGTGGTCTCACCACGCTCAGGTAATTTTTGAACGTAAATTGTTTTGTCGATAATTAGAGAACCGATGACAATAACTGACATCCTCTACAGATGCTTAAAAATCAGTTTTCGAGTTCTGATTCGTCAATACCGTATTTTTCAAAAAGCTCTCCCATATTGTCACCAGCGACCTCTAATGTGCTGCCTAGTTCCTGCATTTCTGCACCCCAACTTCGCATTACTTCACCCATATCTTTTTCAAAGTCAGGGTCCGCTTGAGACTGCTCAAACCACCATACTCCAATGGCCTCTCTGCCTTCTGCCATAACTTCTGTAGGAATTGGACTGGTTTCAACATGACTTACAATGTTTCGAAGGCCAGTAGACAAAGTTTCGAACTCATTTTTTAAATCCTCGGGTAATGCGCTAGGATCAAGAGTTGCGGTTTTCGCAGATAGTTCTCTCAAGACTTCGAATGCTAAACCTGGGGATTCTTGGCCTAGTTCCTCAAGCTCCTCAAGTTCAGATACTAATTTGGGGACTCCGCTTTTTTTCATTTGAGCCACAAAAGCTGTCACGGCGGGAGGAGTGGCTATTGCTTTTTCTTCTTCTGGTTCTTGAGGAATGGAGATTTCAGGTTGTTTAATCTCAGATGGTTTTGTGGCATCATCTTTATTGTTTTCAGATGCTGTATCAGAAGAAGTGTTCTCATTAGAAGCAATGTTCTC
>Ga0163179_10003657_pt1 | contig 10406 bp, 10 predicted proteins | sample AtlANTMetagenome_FD_109643 | JGI IMG/M metagenome (GOLD analysis project Ga0163179, IMG submission 109643) | Marine eukaryotic phytoplankton communities from the Atlantic Ocean - Atlantic ANT 2 Metagenome | ecosystem: Environmental > Aquatic > Marine > Oceanic | place: North Atlantic Ocean... | reverse complement strand
GTAAGCACTGCTATTGCCTGATGTGTCCCAAGCACTTTTTATAGTACTATCAAACATTCTATATAGTGTGGCTGTGCCTCCGAGCCATCTTTGGCTTGCTGTAGTTCCGTTAGCACTAAAATCATAACTGAAGCCTGCTGTGGCATCCGATGGAATATCACCTCTTTCATTCGAAGCATTATCAAAATAAGTTTTTAAATCTCTGTTTAGTATAGTGGTTGTACTCTGTGCTCTGTATATCATTTCCTGTGCATACAGTATTGTCAAATCGTTGCCATTAACTGCTTTAATAGCAAATAACAGTGTTCCGCTGTCTCTTAACTGCCAACCAAGATTGTTGTAACTATTGTATGCTTGAATTGTTGAATTTTCTACTACCACTACATCTCCTGGCTGAGCAGATGCCGCCAGTGTAGCGTTTGTTAATGTTCGTTCACTGGTTTGTACGTTATCATCTTGTACAGACCATGATAGAACCAAACCGCCACCAAAGCTGTGTGTAACACCAGTATTTTCTCCAGGAGTTCCGCCAGCAATAGCACTAGTTGTAAATTCAAATGCTTTTGCTGTTGCAAAAGTTTTGTGTCCGTCTAGTATAATAAAACCTGTTCCGTCTGGTTTTAATGCCAATCCTTGTGGTCGAGTAAGACCATTTCCGGAAATATCAATGCTAGTGTTGAATCCGCTAGTTGAAATATCATATGGTGTAGTGAATGAATACACATCTAGTGATAAAGGAGTTTGTCCTTCACCGTCTATAATATACAGTTTTCTACCGTTGTGACCCCATTGCATACCCTTACGATAATTAGTGTTAACTCCAATCGACATGTTGACACTGTCATATGATATTGTGCTTATGTCATATGCTGTACTTAAACTAAATTGATACATTTGGTTGGTACTTCTGCCAGTGATATAAATTTTCGTACCATCGTTATTGAATATCATTTTATCTGGAGTGTTATCTACAGCGGTGGTCCCAGTTCCAACTGTAGTTCCTTGTTTGGTGTAACTGGCATTAGCAATATCATATGCTGTACTCATATCAAACTGGTAGATAGTATCCGGAGTTGTTCCGCCTTGATCATTTCCCATAATATAAAAACTTGTGCCGTCACCATTAAATATAAACGCATTTATATTTGTTGCGAATGTTCCACTAAGATCCTTAAACACACTGTCATAACTTGCAGATGCTATACTATAATTCGAAGTAGTATATTGGAAAATTTTATTTGTGCTGTCACAAATTACAAATAGTTTTGTACCATCACTATTGAATTGTAAATCCATAGGCTCTGTAGTTTCATTTGCTGTATCAAAATTTGTTGAATAACTAGCAGTTGACACGTCAGGACTTCCGGGAGAACTGCTTCCGCCACCTCCGAATTTAGTACCTGGATTGTGAAAAGTTTTAGGTATTATAGGTACTGATAAAGGACCCGACGCCCAACTTACTGCACTCATTAAAGGCATGTGTTATACTCCTCCAAATGATACCATCTGTCCTAGCACAACATATGTTCCGCCATCGTTCATTATTGTAAATGAAAACGTATCTACTCCATTATCTGTAGCAGATGGTGTACTATTTCCGTTCCATATTATTGTTTGAGCTACTCCGGCAATTTCAATAGCATTTGGAATGTATCCTGTATTGCCCTGGTTAATTACGATCGCTACGTTGGTTGCATCTTCTTGTTCTAGTCCTAGATTGGTAATATTTGCTGTAAAATTAGCCGCTACGCCTGTGTGATACCAAACATGTCCCCACCAACAGTTGTGGGTCACTGTGCCTGTAGCACCAGTAATAGTGTAGAATCTTTCATGAACACCTCTGTTGAATGTAGCATGAGCACCAAAGTGACTTTCACCACTTATGTTTACAGTTGTGCTGAGTGCTTGTGATCCTAAGTTTACTGAACTACCAGTAAAACTACTAGTACCAATATCTATTGCGACTGCATTTGAAACAGTTTGAATGCTTATATTTCCAGCACTAGTAACACTATTTGAATTTAAATCTAATGTACCGCCTAATTGAGGAGTTGTATCTTCTACAATGTTGGCAAGCCCGCCACCGCCACCAGGTGCCGACCAAGCTAGTGTACCTGATCCATCTGAGGCTGTGAGTACATCACCATTATTGGGAGTTGCTCTTGGAAGTTTATAATAAGCAGTACCGCCATATTCATCTGTAATTTCAACACTATTTCCACTTGTTGTTCCTAGTTTAAGACCAGCACTCGAAGCTCTATTAGAGAAAAGAGCGTAAGAATTTGCCGCTCCAGCATTACTTGCACCTTCGTTACAATAAAAGGTAGACTTGTCAGTATGTTGAACAAATTTACTGTAATAATCTACACCACCTGAGTTAGTTTTCCACATTTGATTGGTTTGGTTAGCTGTATCGTGTATTAAAAAAGTAATGTTACCTTCAGCAGTAGGTCCACCATAAAATACAAATGAATCATTGCCTGCATTATTGTCATCATCATCGGTATAGAAATTCATTACTTGATCATTAGTTCTAATATCACTATTAGAAAATGTAATATTACCTGTGCTTCCGCCACCACCACCTGATATGTTTACACCTTGGAACTGTAGTTGTCCACCATCCACTCCTAAGGTATATTCTACATTGCTACTGTCTACAAATTTTAAACTATTATCACTTAAAAATAAATGACGTACTTTAAAACTTGCACTACCAATATCATAAGAAGCATTTGCTTCTGGAAGTAAATGTCCTGTGCTTGTAAATTGCCATCTATCTGAGCCGCCAGTGTTGAATTGTACTCTACCACTAGGAGCTAGTTGAATATCTCCAGTTGCACTATACCTTGCCTCATTGTCACCAGCGTCCCATCTTAATTCACTGTCATTGCCTGAACCAATTACAATCCTAGAACTGTCTGGTAAACTTATATTATGTCCGTTTCCATCTAAGTTGCCACCCAGTTGTGGACTTGTATCGTCTACTACGTTGGAAAGTCCGCCGCCACCGCCTGTTGCTGTAATTGTAAGTGTATCAGTATTCTGGTCAGTGGTTATACTAATACCACTACCAGCTTCAATGTATAATATATCTGTTGTTCCGTCAGCAACAATATTATTTTGACCTGAACTTGCTACTGTAGAAAATAAATTTTGTGAACCGCCGCCACCGCCTGCATTTGAAACCCATGCGTAATCTGATCCATTCCAACTTAGAACAAATCCACTTGTCGGATTACTCTGATTTAGATGTAGGTCTATATTTCCACCTAAGCCGCCAGTGGTTTGATATGCACTTAAATCTGTATAATTTGCCAGTTGTATCCAGTTACCCGCATGAGCAAAATAACCAGCACCTGTGGCATGAACATGTGCAAACATACCATGATAGGTTGTTGCGTTTGGCAAATCTGCTAATTGAGCGTACATGTTTGCAAATAATACTTTGTTGCCTGCTCCGTCGATGTCGCCAGCCATAGTGCCACCTGCTAGAGATAGTTTTCCAGCAATATTATTTGCTGTGGTTGTAGCAAAATTAGGATCGTCTCCTAGTGCCGCCGCTAGTTCATTTAGTGTGTCTAATGTACCTGGAGCTGTATCTACCAGTGCATCAATTTTAAGTTGTGCCCTTGCATCTGCTCTAGCATTTGTAAAGTACAAGTTAGTTGCACCTTCTGATAATGCATCTGTATCTGCTGGTCCGCCGCCTCCGCTAACTGTGGTAAAAGTAAAATTTCCACTGCCATCTGTAGTTAGAACTTGTCCGTTTGTTCCGTCTACTATTGATAAATCTGTTAATGCAGATGGACTATCTGTTATTCCATAACCTGCCATTGTTGTTGGCTTGCCTGTTAATGAAGCAAACGCTCCATCAAAATCAGCGGCATCATCAGCATAAAGTTCACCAAAGTTAGCATTTATTTTTGTGAATGCACTACGAAGTGTTTCACCATCTCCAGTTAGTTCTCCTGTACCAATATTAATATTTTGTTGCGCCATGTTTATTCCTAACGGTTAAGTTGAATCCTCTGTATAGTACCAGCTGTCCAGTTACTTACATCAGCTCTAAGCCAAACAAAGTTTCCAGTACAATTATAACCTTTTGTGCTTGTTTCTGCTGATGAATAAGCTAAATTATTTAAAACAACATCAGTAACTTTTCCAGTGGTGTCAATGGTAAATTCGCCATCACTAAGATCAATATCAAACCAATCAGTCGATGATGGCGTATCTTCCAGACTACCTTGTATTTTAATAGTTCCTATAAATCCATTTAGATCTACCATTACAGTATGCAATCCGTCAGTGGTGCCAAAATAAGCATCTCCTTTGACTTTTTCACTTTGTAGTGTTTGTGTACCTGAACTATGTGAACTGGTAGTTAGTACTGTTATTGTATCAGCCATGATTCTCTTCTTGTATGATTTCTACTAGTTTGCCTGGACCAACTAATTCTTGGACTGCGGCTTCTATAGTACTTACTATTTCTGGATTCATAATTTTTCGCTGTTCGTCGCTATCTTTCAGCAGTTCGCTAACTTTGATAACCACCATGTCTTCGTTTAATTTTGCCATAGTAATACTCCTTCGTTAGTTATATTTATTACAACTCGTCTAGGGTAACTACCTTCTGTGTTTTTGTGATGTACTGTTTATATACCATATGTAGTGTAACCACATCATCATGATTGACTAGGTATATACTGCCCGTTGCTGTGTAAGGGCTTCTATATATTGGATTATGATTTTTCCAACTTGGATTTAGTGCGTTTCTAATTGGCTGTGAGTTTTGCCGGTTGGCTCTTCTTTGCCATAATTGATTCATTTTCTTTTGATAGCTGTTACTGGTTATTCTAAATGTATCATTTAGTTTGTACTCGCCATGTTCAAAACTATCAATACAAAAGTTTTGCATTTCTTCAAATATTTCTTGTTCGCGTGGTCCGTATCTTGTGCTCATTATTTTGTATCTAAACTTTTTATACCACAGCCTAGGTCTGGTGACCACTGTTAAATCATTAAGTAAGATGTCTTGATGTTTGGTATTTACAGGACCATTTATAAATTGAATGTGATCATTGTATTTTTCTATTATCCATTCAATAGCATCAGGTCTGGTCAGATACACAAAGTAATTGCTATCTGCTCTTATTTTGTAACTGGTAGTTTCTGTAGACTTGAGGTATTCTTGAATACGTTTATTACGATACCAAATTTCTTTTAGTTCTGTTTTATCTTCATCATTATTCAATGACTGCCAGCGTGGTTGGTATAGTGCTATACGCCAGGTGTGACATTTGTAAAATAATTTAGTTCCGTAATGGAAATCAGGTCTGGATCTTATCTGTTCTGATAGTAATTTCGTCATTTGCAATACTCAGTTTCACTAAGTCTACGTCTTCCCCAAACAATATTTGTTTACTCAAGGGTTTTTTGATCTTCTCATTGATCAATCTTGCCATTGGTCTTGCACCCATAGTAGGTGTAAAACCTCTGTCTGTTAGCCAATTAATAACATCTTGTTCGTATTCAATTACAATGTTTCTTGGTTCCAACATATCTTCTAGCTCTTTTAAAAATTTAACAGTAACACTTTTCATCAGTGTCTTGTTAAGTTTCTTAAATTGCACAACTGCATCTAGTCTATTTCTAAATTCAGGAGCAAAAAATCTTTTAACTTCGTCTGACTGTATATCTTCGCTTTGATCTAATTGTCCAAATCCTATGCTATTTTTCTCTGCATCTCTTGCACCTAAGTTTGATGTTAGGATTACTATACTATTTCTAGCACTTACTGTTTTACCATCACTGCTAGTAACCATACCGTTGTCCATTATTTGCAACAATACATTGCTTACATCTGGGTGTGCTTTTTCTATTTCATCCAATAGTAATATGCAGTTTGGGTGTTCTTCTAGTTTGTTAATCAACAATCCACTGCCTTGTCCACCTTCACCATATCCTACATATCCTGGAGGTGCACCAATCAATTTTGCTACAGTATGACGTTCTTGATATTCACTCATATCAAAACGTATCAGTTCCATGTGCATGATTTCACTGAGTTGTTTTGCTGTTTCAGTTTTACCTACACCTGTTGGTCCTGTAAACAAGTAATTTCCAATTGGTTTGTTTGCATCTTTCAATCCTGCTCTGGCAATGTAAATGCTATCAGCTAGTCTTTCAAGAGCTTCATCTTGTCCATACACTTTGGTACGCAATGCTTTTTCAATATCAATCTGACGTTCTTGTTTGTACTCACTGTCTTTGGTTAGTACAAGTTGATCCACAGGTATCCGTGTTAGTTTAGCAACTTCGTATCTGATATCATCTAGTTCCAATACACCTTTCCTAGCTGATACAGGTATTAGCTTTTGTCTAGCCGCCGCGGCATCTAGTACATCAAATGCTTTGTCAGGTAAAAATCTATTGTGCCAATATTGATGTGTTAGGTCTACTGCACCATGCATTGCTTCTTGACTGTATGCAATCTCATGATATATTTCATAAGCTGGTATACTGTTAACAACAATACGTTTTGCATCTTCTGGTGTTGGTTCTGGAACATCCACTTTGTAAAATCTTCTATTCAGTGCCTTGTCTTTTTCAAAATGTTCTCTGTATTCATCGTACGTGGTCGAACCAATACAGCGTAGTAGTCCACGTTGTAAACTAGGTTTCAACAAGTTAGCTACATCCATAGCACCTTGTCCTGCATTACCTGCACCCATAATCATGTGTATTTCATCTATAAAGAGGATGGTCTTTTCTTTTGTTTCTAATATTTCAAGAACTTCTTTGAGCCTTTCTTCGAAATCTCCTCTGAACTTTGTACCTGCTAGTAATGCACCAATATCTAATGCATAGATAGTATGGTCTTTGATAATATCAGGTACATTGTCTTCATTGATCAGATGTGCAAGTCCTTCAGCAATAGCTGTCTTACCAACTCCGCTTTCACCTACCAGTACTACGTTATTTTTCTTACGTCTTGCAATAGTCTGTGTTAATTGTTCTAGTTGCTCTTCTCTGCCAATAACAGGATCAATTTTTCCTGTACCAGCCATTTCATTTAAGTTGTCGCAATATTTCTTTAAAATTCTTTCTTGTTTGGTTTGTCCCCTAGCTTGAGTTACTCCTTCTGGAACATTGTCTGTTAGGTATCTAGCCAAGCTGTCTCTGCTTATACCTTTGCTGTTCATAATAAATGCGGCAGGAGTAGTTGTTTCACTGAGTATGCTTATCAATAAATCTCTTGTATCCAAACTTTGTCTGCCATTGAACAATGCTTGTGTAAACGCTCTATGAAATACACGTTCAAGCATTACTGTCTTTTTTGGTTCTTGTTCATTACCATCAGTAAATTTTTCTATTTCTTTTTCCAAATGATCATAAACTTCTCTACTACACTCTTTTGGGTCAACCCCACATTCAGTAAGTATATCCATTACTTCGTCTGTATCTAAGATAATAGCCAATAGGTGTTCTAGAGTCACATAAGGATGTTTATAATCCTTGCTCAATGTAAATGTTTTATCTACTAGGTGTTGTATTTTATCGCTTGACATTATGTTTTAATCCGTCTAATAATTGTATTTACTATAGCACATCTTGTACTGGTTTGTAAAGATCTGGAATTGATAATTTTGGTATTATTACCTTTACTTCTAAAATTAAATCGCCATTGGGTTGATTCCTTTTGGGTAATCCTCCTTCAGGTATTCTTAGTTTCATTCCGCTTTGTGTTCCTGCATGTATAGTTACTTTGATGCTTCTGTCGTCCAAGGTATTTACTACTAATTCTCCACCAAACATTGCTTGTTTAAGTGTAATTGTTTCTTTTTTGTTTATGTTATTATGGTTGTCAACGGTATATCCACTTTGTTTTTTAAACATGAATCTGACATACAAGTCTCCGCCTGCTGGACTCATCCCATCATATTTAACTCTACTTCCGTGATTTATTCCTTTGGGTATATTGATGCTTACTGGCTTGCTCATACCATTGGGCATGGAAATATTAATTTTTTTAGTAACACTATCATAAACATCTTTTATTTCTACATGAACTGTAACATCAGCATCTCTGTTGAATCCTCCCATCGGACCTCTACTTCCGTGTTGTCCAAACATTTGATTGAATACATCATTGAAGTCTCCAAACTGTTGATTGAATCCGCTGGTAAAATTACCAGGGCCTGGGCCTTGTTGTTGGGATTCGTAACTAAATCTTGAATCAGCATCTTTTATTTGTTCATAAGCGTTGCTAATTTCAGCAAATTGTTTTTGATCACCACCTGCATCCGGGTGATGTTGTTTGGCAAGTCTTCTATATGCTGTTTTGATTTCTTCGTCACTGGCACTATTATCAATACCTAGTACGTTGTAAGGATTATTCATTTTCTTTGGGTTTTACTGCTTCTTCATAATAAAGGATTATTGCATTTTGTTGTTCAATAAATTTTTTAATCTGTTCAAAACTCAATGCCAATGCTTCAAAACTTTGAGCAGTCATAGCATACAGTACAAAGTCGCCCTGTTCTGTTTTAATACGAGCAATAACTTCTTCTAAATTTGCTTCTGTCACAACTACTATATCAGCATTACGCATTTTAATAGGATCGGGTCTTGGAACTATCCTAATTACTGGTGCTTCAATTTCCGGTGTTTCTACTACCGTCGGTACTGTTACTATTTCCTTTTCTGGAAGGAAGCGGGAGCAAGCACTCACCGCCACTAGCACAGCCAATAGCACCGAAAAATTCATCAACTTTTTCATTTATTTTACTTTCACTAAGTTTTGGATCTGCTAAACTGTTTTTGATTATGTCTGTGTTCGCCAACAGATTAGCAATTTTTTTATTTGCTTCTTGTACACTTTTAAGGTTTGCACCTAGGTCATCATTTAATTTTTGCTGTCTGACCAATTCAGCTTTAAATTCTTCTATTTCTTTTGTTACTTTGTTTCTATACTGCTCAAACTCAGCTAGTGTAGTTTTTTGTGCAGTTTCTAATTTTGCATTGTTTGCTGTAAGTGTTCTGATTGCATTTTGTGTGTTTACATAGTACTGATAACCAAACCATCCTACTCCGCCTAATACACCAACTATTATAATTACCAAATAAAATCTTGCTAACATCATTTATACCTATAAGTTATTCTTCCTTTGTCCAAATCATATGGAGTAATTTCTACATCCACATGGTCATCCTTGAGGATATTGATATTGTTTTTACGGATTTTGCCACTTATTGTAGCAATTACATTATGCTCATTTTCTAAACAAACTTTAAAAAGTGCATTTGGTAAACACTCAGTAACAATACCTCCAAGTGTAAGGATTTCGGATTTGCTCATATACCAGCTAGTTGCCTTACCCTGTCGAGTTCCTCATTCTTAGGCTGTGCATACTTTAGCACATATTCTTGTGGATTGTCAATCACAGAATCTTTAAGATTTTCTTCGTTCAGGTCTTTAGCTTCTTTGCCTTTGTAATACTCAAATTTCCATTCTGTTATAGCTGTTACGTTAGCAACAACTTTTAATATATCTCTGATGTTTTCATGTAGTTTAGGACCTCTGTTAAATTCAACAAACACCATGTGTTTGCCTCTGTTATTTGGACCCTGACTTACATCTACATCTAAACTTTCTACTACATCAGTTTCAATTAGGTTACTCAAATCACTAGCGGCTTGTTCTACATCAACTTCAAATGCCATAACCACTGTTTCACTGGATTCGCCAATTTTGGGTTTGTATTGATCAATGCTGATTACTGCATTAACTAAATTTTCCATTTCACCGTATTTTACTGTCATTGTTCTATTCCCAAGTCCTGTTTGTCTGGATTCATTTCATCGTCATAATCTGTATCATAAGCACCTTCAACTTCGCTCATGTCAATGTCCATGCCATTAATTGTGATCTTATTAGAATCAAATTCATTTACAAACTGTCTAGGCATTTCAATGGTAACCAACCAAATTGGTTTTTTAATACGTTTAGGTCTTCGCTTTCCATCTTCGCCTGTCTGCTCTAAGTCATCTGGAGTTATTACTTTCTTAGGTTCCATAAATGTATCTTTACCATAGAACACTCTTGAACCATGTTTGATCAATCTCATAGCCGCATCTGGATCTGGCATCAGCTTGTAAGGATACATCAGTGTTACTGTTACCCAATACTTTGTAACTTCGGGACCAGCTATTATCTCACCGTATTCCCAATTCTTATAACTGTAGATATTCAAGTTATCCAACACTTCTTCAAATTCAATCAGTATGTTTAGGTCATTGCTTGAGTCAACAAGACCATCAAGTGTATCTTTTAATTCTTCGATCTCTTTCATAGTAGTATTTAGTCCTTTGTTATAAGTACTTATGTAGACAACGTTGGGCTC
>Ga0163179_10003655_pt1 | contig 10406 bp, 6 predicted proteins | sample AtlANTMetagenome_FD_109643 | JGI IMG/M metagenome (GOLD analysis project Ga0163179, IMG submission 109643) | Marine eukaryotic phytoplankton communities from the Atlantic Ocean - Atlantic ANT 2 Metagenome | ecosystem: Environmental > Aquatic > Marine > Oceanic | place: North Atlantic Ocean... | reverse complement strand
GTTCCACAGTTATCTTCTACTGAATCTCCTCCCCATACTCCTGCACAATCTTCTGTACAATCATTCGATGAATCATTGTCACATGTTCCACAGTTATCTTCTACCGAATCACCACCAAATACTCCTGCACAATCTTCTGTACAATCATTCGATGAGTCGTTATCACATGTTCCACAGTTATCTTCTACTGAATCTCCTCCCCATACTCCTGCACAATCTTCTGTACAATCATTCGATGAATCATTGTCACATGTTCCACAGTTATCTTCTACCGAATCTCCTCCACATTCACCCGCACAATCAACATCTACAGTACAATTCCCATCACAATCAAAATTTTCTGCCGCATATGTACATGAACCATCATCATCCGTAGCTAAAGAATCAAAGTTACATGCTGCCGTATCTTGACAACCTGAAATTTCATCATCATCACAAACCCCATCCCCATCGGTGTCTGTTAAACAGTCTCCATTACAATCTAAACCTGAAGCGGCATATGTACATGAACCATCGTCACTAGTAGCTGAAGTGTCGTAATTACACGCCGTCGTATCTGTACAACCCGGTGTATCTACTGTAAATTCTCCTGAAAAGTTTACTTCAAGTATTTGACCAAATCCATTGGCAACAAATGTTGTAGAGAATGGTGGTGTACTATTCATCTCCACATTATCTGCAACAAAAAGATCATTGCCAATTTGGAGAACCCAAGTAATTTCTTCTCCTGCCACAAAACCATTATCAAGTCCTGATTCTGAAGCCCACACAGCAATTGCGTATTGGTCATCACCATCCAATGTTTCATAACCCGCATTAACAAGCTCACCCGCATCATTAGTATAATAAGCTCCTAATAAAGATCCCATAGGAGCTGGAGTGTCTCCATTCATAAACACAACATCCGCACTAACTTGCACCGTCATGTTTGCATCTGTAATTGTATATTCCATTGGTCCCGGTTCTGGAGCTGAAAACTGACAATCAGCTGCAATGTATGTTGCACTAGAACACGCATCTCCTGAATAGTTTAATGCGGTTGGATCCCCACAACCACCTGATAATACAACACATGAACCATCCTCACTAGTAGCTGTTGAGTTATAATTCATTGCTAAATCACACATACATCCTGAAATAATACATGAACCATCATCCTCAGTAGCAGAAGGATCATAATTTTCGGCGGAATCATCCATACATCCTAAAACGGGAACGGCCTCACTACAACTAGCACAACATCCATCACTGACCAAACCTCCTGTCATAGTGTTTGTGCCATCACAACCAAACACCATGATTTGTGTTGCACAATCTAAAGTTCCTGAATTGTCATCCTCACAACTTTCACAAGCGTCACAACTTTCTGGACAACCGTCTGAAACTAAACTACCTGTCATAGTGTTTGTGCCATCACAACCAAATACCATGATTTGAGTTGCACAATCTAAAGCTCCTGAATTGTCATCAGTACAATCACTAATAACAGCAATTGAGAGTGACATAATTTGACCAAATCCATTTGCGACAAAAGTGTCTGAAAATGGAACGTCTGGGTTCATTTCTGAATCCAGTAAAATTGTTTCTCCAGAAAGCTGATCAAGCATCGCCCACTGTATTACATCACCAGCCGCAAATCCATTTCCCAATCCCGACTCTGAGGCCCAAACCGCTATTGCTAATTGGTCTCCCTCAAACTCAAGATATCCGGCGTTTTGTAATTCTCCATCGGCATTTGTAAAAAAGGCTCCTAAAAGGTCACCCTCTGACATTACTGAAGAACAAACATCTGCACCAACCTGTACAGTCATGTTTGCATCTGTAATTGTGTAATCAAAATCTTGTGCGAAAACAACGTTACAACACAAAATTAAAAAAAGAGAAAATATTCTCTTAAAAAATAAATCTTTTTTCATAGCTACTAATTTTAGATTTTGGGGTATATTTTTCTTCATAAAATTTAAAAATCAAAAAAACCAGAGACACCCTTAAAAGCCTCAAGGTCAGTTAATTATTCTTTAAATAGCAGGAAAACGAACTCAAAATGGGGGTAATCCTACGCCTTTAATTTAGACATTTTTCCTCAGAAAACAATGTCTTTTGTTAATTTTTTGTTAATAACTTTTTGGAGTTGGAGAGATTTTACACGAATCAACTTATCAAAAATAAGAGATGTTAAAAGAGGTCGGAACCGGATTCGAACCGGTGTAGATGGTTTTGCAGACCACTGCCTAGCCACTCGGCCATCCGACCTAAAGCAGTACAAACATAATAAAAAGTTGACAATTCCTAATAAATTCAGTCACGACTTCTCTCAATCACGTAATGAACTGATTTCACATGTGTATTCATTGGTGGTGTTATTTTTTTAATTGTAAGTCCCACTTTCATAATAATTAACCAATGATGAAAAATTTCAGCAACAATTCTATTTGCAACATGTTCAATCAATTTAGATCTAATTAACATTTGGGACCTTATTAAATCAGACAAAACAACATAATCCACTGTGTCATTTAATGAATCCGACTGCTCCGCATTTGAAAAATCACCCTCAACCCAAACATCTAATTCATATAATGAACCTATTTGACTCTCTTCTTCTAAACACCCATGATATGCATATATACCTATGTCTTTTAAGATTATTTTACCCATAGAGTTAAATATTTTTTATAGCACTCAAAATTCTATTACTTAACCTTTCCTTTCCCAGAAGAGCTATAACTGAAAACATCGACGGCCCCGCCAACCTACCGGTGAGAGCAATTCTTAACATCGGCAAAAGATCTCCCAAACGTAACTCCTCTTCGGTCAAATGTTGATGAAAAGTGTCCTCAATTGTCTGTTGTCGAAAATCATTTAAACTAAGAAGCTTTTGTAATAATAATTCTAGTGAAGCTGTAAAATCGGAATTCCACTTCTTAGAAACGGCCTTTTCATTGAAGAGTACAGTCTCTGTAAAAAAATAATCAGCTTCAATCAAAATGTCTGACAAAAAAACGGCCCTTTCTTTTACTAAGGAAATTACATTCAAAATATATTCTTTCGAAAAATTATTTAAAATACTGTCGTTTATACTCACTATCGTGTTAAACAGTTCTAAGTCTGTTTTCAAACGTAAATGCTGCTGATTAAACCATTTCATTTTAGTATAATCATATTTTGCACCTGACTTTCCTACCCGCTCCAAAGAAAATTCTGAAATTAACTCAGTTAAACTAAAAACTTCATTAGCTGAGCCTGGGTTCCAACCAAGAAAAACTAACATGTTAACAAAAGCCTCCGGCGTAAAACCCATTTCTTTATAGCCGGGAAAAACCTCACCTTTATGATGCCAGTCTAATGGGAAAACCGGGAACCCCAATCTATCACCATCTCGCTTACTAAGCTTTCCATTTCCATCAGGTTTCAAAATTAACGGCAAGTGAGCAAATGTTGGAATACTCTTTTCCCAACCAAGACACTGATACAAATAGACATGCAGTGGTGCCGACGGTAACCACTCCTCCCCCCTAATAACATGTGTTATTTTCATAGTATAATCATCAACAACATTGGCCAAGTGATACGTTGGCATACCGTCTGACTTATATATAACCTTATCATCCACATGATTTGAATTAACCGATACCCAACCACGAATCTGATCTTCAAATTTAATCTCCTGATCTCTGGGCATTTTTATACGAACAACGTGTTTTGTCCCAGCCACAAGGAGCCTCTGAGTTTCCTCAGAAGAAAGGGTCAAAGAGTTTTTCATGTTATTTCTACTAATACTATTGTAGGTGGGGGAGGAGACTCCAGCCCTACGCATATTATCACGCATTTGATCTAGTTCCTCTGGTGTGTCAAAAGCGTAATAAGCGTGACCCGAATCTAATAATTGATACATAAACGAAGAATAGATTTCTCTTCTTTCCGACTGTCTATATGGCCCATGTGGTCCACCAACCTGTGGCCCCTCATCCACAGAAAGACCACACCAATTTAATGATTCAAAAATATATTTTTCTGCACCGGGAACAAAACGTTTCTGGTCAGTATCTTCTATACGTAGAATAAATTTTCCCTGATTTTTTCTCGCAAACAAAAAATTGTATAATGCCGTTCTTACTCCACCGATATGGAGAGGCCCGGTAGGGCTTGGGGCAAAACGAACCCTAACAACTGGTTTCTCTAAGTTCATAAAACATTCTATTTGAACGACAAATATAATTAAATCAAAATATTTGTGATTTGTCTTTATTGCTATTTTTGTACTATGACTGAAGATTACAGAACCCTTCTGAAAAAACTAAACTCATTTATTAAAGAGTATTATAAAAATCGTATTACTAGAGGACTTATATACTCTTTAACTAGTCTGATCTCAGTTCTTATTTTATTATTACTAACAGAATACTTCGGGTTCTTTAATACAATTGTACGATCTTTCTTTTTTTGGGGCTATCTATTAATTGTACTCTGCATAGTTGGTTGGTTTATTCTTTTCCCCACCTTTAAGATGCTGAAATTTGGTGGACTGAGCCATGAGGAGGCTGCACGAATCATTGGTAAACACTTTTCTCACGTTGCGGATAAACTTCTCAATATTTTGGAATTAAAAGAAATACAAACTGGTAACACCGAACTGATAAACGCAAGTATTGAACAAAAAATAAAAGAAATACAACTAACACCGTTTCGCCAAGCCATTGATTGGTCTAAAACAATATCTTATCTTAGATTACTGATAGTACCATTTTTAATCATTATACTATTCTTGTTATCCGGGAATACAAAAATCCTCTCTGAAAGTACACTTAGAATTATCAACTATAATACCGAATTTACCAAACCTGCTCCCTTTTACTTCGTCTTATCAAATGATTCTTTACGAATAATAGAAAACACAAACTTGACCGTCACTGTTGTAACCCATGGAGAAGAGGTGGCGGGGGATGTTTTTATAAATTATGCAAATATGGAAGTTAAAACGAAACAACCACGGGAAGACACATATGTTCATACATTTAAAAATGTACAACGAGATTTTGATTTTTATTTTTCTGCAAAAAATGAAGTTTCAGAAATATTCAAAATAAGTACCATCAAAAGACCCAAAATTAACAACTTTACAGTTTCTATTGATCCACCAAGACACACTGGGGCGGAAAAACAAACAGTTAAAAATATTGGGTCCATAATGATTCAAGAAGGAAGTGTCGTAAAATGGGAAATAGACGCGGAAAACACAGACTCCATTTTATTTGCTTTCGATGATCACTCTTCAATATTAAGGAAAGAGAAAAATGGAAAGTTTGTGTTTGAAAAGAAGGTTTATAATTCTAGTGACTATTTTATTTCCCCTAAAAACAAAACAGTACAATTTATCGACTCCACCTTTTTCAATTTAAAAATAATAAAAGACACTTATCCCTCTATATCTATCCAAGATAAGAGTCCAGATCGTCCGAGTATTTTAGGTGGATTTATAAAAGATGATTTTGGATTTTCAGAATTAACATTCCATTGTGAAATTAGGGGGAGTGATGGAAAAAGGCAACTAAAAGACTCCATATTAATTGATTTAGGGTTAAAAACACAATCTTTTATTTATCCTATAGCTGAATATTACGACCTTTGTGAACCTGGGGATCTTATAAGTTGTTATTTTATAGTCAGGGATAATGATATTATAAACAACTTCAAAAAAACACAAAGTGAAAATATCCTTATTCAAACTCCGACCCACAAAGAGTCTTTTCAAGAGTTCACAGAAAACACTAACACTATCAAAAATGAACTCAGAGAAGAGATCGAGGCGTTAAATAATTTGAAAAAAGAATTGACTGAGCTTGAAAAAACACTTATAGAGAAGGACTCACTAGACTGGCGAGATAAAAAAAATGTGGAGGAAATTTTAAATAAACAAAAAACCCTAGAAGAAAAAATCAACAAACTACAAGAAAAAACATTATCAAATTTTGAGAAACTAAGCTCAGAACAAAACAAAGAAACTTTAAAAAAACAAAAGCAATTAGAAAAATTATTTAACGAGATCGTTCCCGATGAGATGAAAGATCTATATAAGGAATTGGAGAAATTGAAAGAAAATCTCAACAAAGAAGAGTTACAAAAAAAACTAAAAGAGCTACAATTGTCCAACGAGGATCTGGAGAAAGAATTAGACCGTAATCTCGAACTTTTAAAACAATTAGAATTTGAACAAAACCTGGAAGATCTTGTTTTAGAATTAAAAAAACTTGCAGAAAAACAAAAAAAACTATCCGAGTCCAACATGCAGAAGGAGATGGAGATGAAACAACAACTTGAACAATCAAAAAAGTTTAATGAAATGATTTCACAAATACAAAAATTAAAATCCCTGAATGAAAAACTAGAAAACAAACACGACTTAATAAACTCTAGAGAAGAAGAGGAGAATATTCAGGAGGGATTCAAAAGTGGTATAGAAAACTTAGAGAAAGGGCGTGACAATCGAGCAAAAAAAGATCAAGCAAAAACAGCGGAAGATTTAAAAAATCTAAGCAACCTATTTGACAATATGAAAAAAAAGAATGATGAAGAAAAACATTATGAAGACCTAGAGATGTTAAGACAGATATTGGAGAATCTTATTTATTTTTCACTCGAAGAAGAAGAATTATTATTAGCGTTTCAGTTGTTGGAAAAAAACGACCCCACTTATATAACATTAATGCATCATCAGCAGACCCTAAGAGATGCCGCTAATATCATTGAAGACTCACTTTTCGCCTTAAGTAAAAGGGTCCCACAACTATCATCAAAAATAAATAGAGAAATAAATGTAATCGACGCAAAAACCTCTTCGACAATCAATTATTTGAGAGAACGACAAACACTAAAGGCCGTACAAGAGCAACAATTCATTATGACCTCGGCCAACAACCTTGCTGTACTATTAGATGGAGTATTAGAACAAATGCAACAAGATTTGGCTAATGACCTACCAAGTAGTCAACAGTGTGAAAAGCCTGGCCAAGGAAGTCCAAAACCAGGAGATCTTAAAAAGATGCAGAAGGAACTTAATGATCATCTAAAGAAAATGAAGCAACAGATGGAGATGGGAGAGAAAAGAGGAGAACAACAGGGAGACATGTCAAAGTCACTAGTAGAAATGTTAGCGAAACAAGAATTAATACGTTACTCCTTAGAAGAATTAAGAAAAGAAATGGACACAAAAGAAGGAGGGAAGTTGGTGGAAGATGTGATTGAGAAAATGAAAGAAAACGAAATAGATATAGCCAATAAAAAAATAACTTTGGAGTCCCTTAAGAGACAACAACAAATAATGACAAAACTATTAGATATAGAAGACGCTTTGAGAGAACAGGGAGAGGACAATAAAAGAGAGTCTAAAAGCAACACCTCTGAATATGAACGAGCTGTACAAGAAATGTATGAACTCTATGAGATGGAAAAACTGAAACAAACCGAAATGTTAAAAACAACACCACCAAATTTAAAAAACTATTACCAACAGAAAGTTGATCGTTACTTTAATTTAATCATACAATAAAAGTTCATGCACACAATTAATTATTTTTTTGAAGACACTCATCCAATCAAACATCAATTACCGGCGAAAAAATGGATGATGAAATGTTTGAAAAGAGAAAATTATTCGGAGGGGGTACTAAACTTTATATTTTGTTCGGACATGTATCTTATAAAGATTAACAAAAAATACCTCAATAAAGATTATGAAACTGATGTTATTTCTTTTAAAAATGAAATACCCAAACACCTGCAATCACCAGCTGATGAAAATTGTATTTTTGGTGATATCTTTATAAGTATTGACACAGTTAAAAAAAACAAAAAAACATACAAAGCTCTATTGAAAAAAGAAATAAAAAGAGTTATGATACATGGTGTGCTGCACCTAATTGGGTATAATGACATAACCCAAAAAGACAAAAAAATCATGCGACAAAAAGAAAACCTATATATTAATTTAATATAAAAAAATGTTTGAAAAAAAATACGATATCATTGTTGTTGGTGGTGGGCACTCAGGTTGTGAAGCCGCCGCCGCCAGTTCAAATCTTGGAAAAAAAACCCTATTAATAACAATGAATATGCAAACAATTGGGCAAATGTCATGTAATCCCGCAATGGGGGGAATTGCAAAGGGTCAGATAATCCGGGAGATCGACGCTTTAGGGGGTTACTCGGGTGTTATAACAGACAAGACCATGATTCAATACAAGATGTTAAACAAATCCAAAGGACCCGCGATGTGGAGCCCTAGGGCCCAAAGTGACAGACTACTCTTTGCTAATGAATGGAGACTAAAGCTTGAAAGTTTAAAAAACTTAGACTTCTGGCAAGACATGGTCATAGACCTAATCATTGAAAAAAAAGAGATAAAAGGTGTTGTCACCGCACTCGGAACAGAAATAAGGGGTCATTGTGTAATCTTGACCAACGGCACTTTTTTAAATGGTAAAATTCATATTGGTGAAAAACAATTTAAAGGAGGTCGGTCAGGAGAATCCGCGTCACATGGAATATCCGAAACACTTAAAAAACATGGATTTGAAACTGGACGGATGAAAACCGGGACACCACCCCGTATAGATGGAAGAAGTATAAATTTTGATTTATTAGAAAAAGACCCAGGGGACACAAATTCTGGAAATTTTAGTTTTTTAAATGAACATATTTTAACCGACCAAGTTCCATGCTATATAGGTTACACAAATAAAAACGTCCACAACGTGCTCCAGAAGGGACTTAAACACTCACCACTTTTTAATGGTGCCATAACCGCCACAGGACCGCGATACTGTCCATCAATTGAAGACAAAATAACACGTTTTATAGACAAAGACAAACATCAAATTTTTGTTGAACCGGAGGGTAGAGAAACCTGTGAAATATATGTTAATGGGTTTTCAACATCACTTCCAGAACACCTACAATATCAGGCACTAAAACTAATCCCCGGATTTGAAAACATAAAACTTTTCAGGCCCGGCTACGCTATAGAATATGACTACTTTCAGCCAACCCAATTAAAATACACCCTTGAAACAAAGTTGATTCGAAACCTATATTTTGCTGGTCAAATAAATGGAACAACCGGATATGAAGAAGCCGCCTGTCAAGGTTTGATTGCTGGGATAAATGCGGCTTTAAAAATTGATGAAGTCGACCCACTTATTATAAAAAGAGACCAGGGTTATATTGGTGTGCTAATCGACGACCTTGTTACCAAGGGAACTGAAGAGCCATATAGGATGTTCACCTCAAGGGCCGAATATCGTATATTATTAAGACAGGACAATGCGGATCTTAGATTAACCCCAATCGGGCAAAAACTTGGACTCACTAACATGCGACGAGAAAAACGACTAGAAGAAAAAGTAGACTACATCAATAAACTCTCGCAAACCCTACACAAAACCAATGTCGCCGCAGAGATTGTCAACCCCATATTAGAAAAACTTGGAGAAAGTCAAGTGTCAAGAAGCACAAGACTAAATAAAATCATATCTAGACCCAGAATCTCCATAAAAGACCTACTTCAGACAAGTGGTGTTAAAAATTTTTTAAAAGAAAACGGGACAGACAACGAAGCTCTAGAACAGGTAGAAATTCAAATAAAATATGCCGGATATATGGAAAAGGAGCGCTTAACCGTTGAAAAGTTTAACAGGCTTGAGGAAATTATTATTCCAGAAGGGTTCAACTATAACAAAATCTCCTCACTCTCAATGGAGAGCCGGGAAAAACTTTCTAAAATAAAACCCCAAACAATAGGCCAAGCCTCTAGAATTTCAGGTGTCTCACCCTCAGACATAAGTGTTCTTCTTGTATATATGGGCAGGTAGTTCCACGTGGAACAATGTAAGAAATATACATTTTAAATTTCCGGGTCCAAGTGGGCTACCCAGGCGGTAAAAGGCTCTTAGATTAAGTATTTTTTATAAAACCCTGGTAATCAGCCGTTTATCTTTTTACAACTAAATTGAAGAGGGTCACAAAAACCACACCCATTACAAAAGACCTAATTATTAAGTCTTGGTTTAAGTAATCCGCCACTCCATAAATAGGGCTATTGTCAATAAAGAGATCGACCAAAGGGGTCACCAACCAAAAGGTCACTGAGATTATAAAAAATTGATTTATTAATCTTTTCATTTTAATATTTTCTCTAAATATACTTTTAAAAAACGAATATTGAAACCCACTACTTAAACTCAACTGAATTAGCCCCTAATCACAAATGACGTCTAACTTTATTCTTTAAAATTTTTCTTAGGTGTTTGGGAGCGTAGACAGACCAATTCCCCCTTTTACTAAGTTTAACATAAAAATCTCTACCACCTTTTGGGTTTTGAAAACGAGCAAACACTACTCTTCTAGGAGGG
>Ga0163179_10003654_pt1 | contig 10412 bp, 24 predicted proteins | sample AtlANTMetagenome_FD_109643 | JGI IMG/M metagenome (GOLD analysis project Ga0163179, IMG submission 109643) | Marine eukaryotic phytoplankton communities from the Atlantic Ocean - Atlantic ANT 2 Metagenome | ecosystem: Environmental > Aquatic > Marine > Oceanic | place: North Atlantic Ocean... | reverse complement strand
TTGGGAAGCAAATCTTGCCGATGGTATAGAAGTATTTAAGGAAAAAATATTAAAGGAATTGAAATGAAAGTATTAGTAACGGGTGGTGCAGGATTTGTTGGAACTAATCTAATAAAAAAATTAATGAAGGAAGGTCACGAAGTCTCATCGGTTGATAATTATTCAACAGGTAAAAAACAAAATCACCAAAAAGGTTGTACTTACTTTGATTACGATATATCAAGTGACCACACACTTGGTATTTATGTAGACCATAATTCATATCCGGTTTGGAGAGAGATGGACTATGATGTGATATTTCATATGGCAGCACTAGCAAGAATACAAACATCATTAAAAAATCCACACCTACACATACAAAACAATTTCGTTTCAACTTTAAATATGTTGGAGTTTGCAAGGAGAAACAACACACCATTCATATACGCGGGTTCAAGTTCTAAACATCTCGGAGTCACGAATAGTCCATATTCTTGGGTTAAATGGAGTGGTGAAGAGTTATGTAAGCTATATAGTGATGTTTATAATGTACCAACTTCTATATGTAGGTTTTATAATGTATACGGTCCTCATCAATTAACAGATGGAGATTACTGTACGGTAGTTGGAATATTTCAAGAACAATTTAAAAAAGGAAAACCATTGACCATAACTGGTGATGGAAAACAGAGAAGAGATTTTACTCATGTAGATGATATTGTTGATGGTTTATATAGTTGTATGAGAGCAATGCACGGAGAGGTGGATATGAGATATGCTGGAGTAGAGTTTGAATTTGGTCGTGGTGTAAATCACTCTATAAATGAACTTGCAACATACTTTGGAAGTGATTATCCAACTGAATATATTCCATCAAGACAAGGAGAATATCCAACTACTTTATGTGAAGATGAATCTACAAAAGATACATTAGATTGGAATCCTACTAAAAATTTAGATGATTATATCAAAAATTTCGTAGAAACAGAGAGGTTTTTAAACAAGTGACCTACTATTTATTATTGAAGGGTGATACTGAAAAGGACGCCCACTTCGACTCAAATGTTTTAGGAGAAGAAAGTTTTGGATCGTTTTATACAGGACAAGGTATGATAGCCTTAAACAACATAGTTAATAAAAAACCAGAGTTATTGGAGTCTCTTAGAATACTCGATGAGACAAAGAAATCATATACCATTACAGAATTTATGGATGTTTTATCCAAACTTAGAGTAATTACGCATTAACTTGACGGAGAGAAATATGAATGCTAAACACTACGAAAGGTTACAAGATGAGTTATTCGATGAAAAATCAAAACCAAGACGAACTAAGAAGAAAAAGTCTTGGAAGCAAGTTTCAGAAGAAAAAAAGAATAAAAAACACAAGTGGAACAAAAAACGAGGAGTCAAAAAATGAAATATTATTTAGTCGATAAGTATGATGATATAGTAACCAGAGTAGATTTGGGAGATGATATTGGTGTGAGTGGAGCAAGAACTTATTTTATTGGGACTAAAAGAATAGAAGAGGAAGAATTTGATAAATTGTGGAGAGTCATGACCGAGGAACAATACGATACTCAATTTAAATTGGGGTTAATAGATAGACAGATGGATAAGATGAAATATGAATGGTGGAAAGAAGATGCAGCTATAACAGATGAAGAGTTAAAAATTTAGGATGAATCATGACACAAAAAAAAGAAAGGGTATACAAATCGTCAATTGGGGCGATTCCTAAAATTGTAAATAATTTTGAGTCTAAAACACTCAATCAAAAAGTATTTTATGATATACTAAGTGAAGAAGAGACACAATTAATATTATGTCATGGAATAGCAGGAACTGGTAAAACATATGTATCAATCTACAAGGCATTACAAGATGTGTTGAGAAGAGGTACGGGTTATGATAAACTAATAATCATCAATCCAACCGTAGATGTTGGTAATGAGGATAAGTTAGGGTATCTACCAGGTGAATTAGACAAGAAGATACAACAATACAACGAATCAACATTTACTATATTGGATAAAATCATCGGTAAGGCTAGAGCTGGAAAGATGATTCAAGAGAATAAGATAGAGATTGGTGTGTTGAATTTTCTAAGGGGAACAAACTTAGAGAATTGTTATGTGATATTGGATGAAGCTCAAAATGTATCACCGATGCAAATCAAGACGATTATGACGAGAATATCTCACGATTGTAAAATGATTATTCAAGGTGATTTGTCTCAATGTGATAAATACAAGACCAATGGTGTTACCAACTATGAAAAAAGTGGATTCTATGATGTATGGAATAGATTAAAAGGTGTTGAAGGAGTTAATCATATGGAATTTAATCGTGATGATTGTATTAGACATCCATTAGTAAAACGGATTTTAAAAACATACGAGGACGAACACGAGATAAAATTGTGATGGAGAAATTGAATGGCAGCAAAAAAAGGACAAAGTTGGAACGAATACTTTGAAGAGTGTTTTGAAAAAATATTAGATAAGTTAGATCACATGGATTTTAATGGTAATGTTACATTTAATCCACCACATCATATGGGTGGAACTAATATGCATGTTACTGCAGAATTAACAAGGAAGGGTGAGAAGTTTAAACTACCACCTGAAGAACCAGAGAAACCTAAAGAACTTAGAAAACTAACCGAAATGGATTGGTTAAATATTATGCAATATTATAAAATGTTACTTGATGGATTCAAAGGTGCAGATTGGAGTAAAGATTCCGTAAGAGAACAAGTTGCAAGTACGATGATTAAAAAAACTAAAAATTTTTTTAAAGAAAACTATCCTGATTTAATGGAGAAAAAGAAAAGACCAATCTTTAATATAGAGGACTTTCAATAATGAGTGAAGATACACTTATAAATTTACTTGCAGTATGACTATGTTACCGTGGAAATAGTTATGAAGGTTATAGACGAAATATTATTATTTATAATACAATTACTACATTGGATATTTTTGGTATTGATTGGAATATCAGTACCATTGGTATTAATATTAGAACCATTCTATATATCATTACCAATATGTGCTTGGATAATGCATCTCACATTCAGTAGAGTATTGGATTGTCCCTGGACAAGATTGGAAAATGTATATAGGAGAAAAACAAATCGTAGAGAAATTGGTGGTTTTATCTCACACAATCTTAAATTGTTAGGATTAAAGAAAAACAAATGATGAAAAAATTATTTGATTTCAAGGAGAATTGGATTAATCCATTCACTTGGGTTATATTATTATTGATTTTAATGGTGGGTAGTTGTGACGATAGAGTAAAAGATCCAGACAGTTCTAATGTAATTGTAACTATGTTACGAGTAGAACGGATTGAGATACAAGATAATCTATGGGTAACACCATCTCCGATGTGGGGACACTTAGAATCAGAAGATGCACCTATCGATAGATTGGTTGTTCATTGGTGGAGTAATATGTATTGGGATGAGGACGATTCAAGTGGACATTATAGGTTATTATCAAATCGTAGAAATAAAGCTATATGGTATGATAACTTTGGTAACAGAGATACGATGGATGTAAATGTAGATACATTAAGATGGACAACGGATGAGTATTCTACCGTGGATAGTTTAGGGTATTTTTACAACACATTAACACCTGTAAAGGTGATGCAAGACAAGGGTAGTGGTAGTTGGATGAAATTATATTGGAGTATAGAGAACACACTTATAGATTCACAAGAAATATTTTTAATGGATTAGTATGATTAATTTAGGTTTTGATAAGATATTTGTTATTAATTTACCGAACCGACCTGATAGACGAGAAAAATTTGATGAGTTGTTCAATGGATTAGAGTATCATTATATAAATGGTATAAGTGGTGTTGATGTAGACTTGAAAAGGTTGATAGGTGATAAAACACTATCCACATCATTTTATGATCCTGATGGTACATTAAATAAAAATGTTATAGGATGTTCGTTATCTCATTTGAAGTGTTGGGAGACATTTCAGGCAACTCAAATGGAAACCTGTTTGATTTTTGAAGATGATGTTCATTACACCAAGAATATCATTGATGGTGAGACCACGAGTAAACATTGGAATGTTATCAAAAATGAAATGGATGGGTTGGATTGGGATATAATATTCTTAGGTAAGAAAACAAAAGAAGTTGAGGGTAAGGGTGTATCTAATTTATTCTGTAAACCAAAGTGGGGAGCAGGATTATTTGGGGCACATTCATATGTTATCAATAAAAAAAGTGTAGGTAGGTTAATAGAAAAGTACAGACCTATTGAATATGCAGTAGATGTATACATGGATATGATATTAGATGATATGAATATATTTGCGTTAAAAAAATCACTTTTCAGACAACATACTGATATTTACCTACACGATAAAAAACAGCCAGAAAAGGTTGATTCGGATACATTTTATAATGGTTCGAGATTAGGACAATATAAGATAATAAAAGTAGATAATTCAGTTCATTCAGTTGAGTTAGTAACTGATAGAGAAGGATTGGTAAAATTAAATTTTAAGTTGTAGATATGAAAGATTTAACAAAAGAACAAAAGAAAGAACTCGAAAAAATAGCCTTGGAGATAGAGGCAGAAGCCATTCAGATGAAATTAGACTATGAGGAAAATCCCTCAGAGCATAGTGGAAGTGTTGTATTTGTAAATCAAGAAAGTACATTACTAAAAAATGAAAAGGAAAAGTTGGGTACTACCATGATGGTAAGTTCAACACAAAGAGTTAAAAAACGCTTAGAAGAGCAAGAAGGAGAAGAAAAAGATGATTGAAATAGCAGAATGGGTATTGATTGGAATAGTAATCGGATTACCTGTTGGTTTTATTATATCAAGTGTCTTATCATCGGATAAGATAGAAAATTTGGATACAGAGGTTCAGGATTTAAGAACTCAACGACAATTACTCAAAGAGGAAATATTTAGATTGAGTAAACCTAAACCAAAACCAAGAAAGAAAAGACCTTATAAACCAAGAAACACGAGGAAAAAATATGATTGATAAATTTTTAGAAGTGTGTAACTCCGTTATATCATTTACCATAGGTGACAAAAGAGATGGGAATGATAGACGAGTTAAGAAAACAAGAAAGAAAAATTCAAAACGAGTCACCCAAAGGAGAAAGTAATGAATTTTATAGAATCAATAACCACTTGTTTTAAAAAGTATGTAGAGTTTAAAGGAAGTGCATCAAGGTCAGAACATAATTATTTTGTCCTATTCACATCTATACTTGGACTAATCGCTGTTGCAATAGATGGTGGGCCTGATGGTGTGGCAAACGCTGTGGTTTCATTATCAACATTGTTGCCCTCGTTATCCGTATCAATTAGAAGATTACACGATATTGGTAAGTCAGGTTGGTGGTTATTATTGGTATTTACCATAATTGGAATATTCCCAGTAATATATTGGACTTGTTTTAAGAAGGGTGAGTTATAGTGTTATTGGATAGCCTGTTAACAGGTGTAATGTTATTCAGTTCATTCGGAGTTAGAACACCAAATGTTCAACCTAATCCTGATGATTATGAAGTCAGTATTGGTGTAGGTCACGATTCTTATTATTTTAATCGTCAATGGGAACGAGAACTCGGAACTAAATACATCGATGATTTATTTTGGGTTAAGTTTGATAATGGCGTCTACTTCAAACCGGAATATATGAATAAAGAAAGTAAATCTGTAAAGTATATGAAACTTGATTGGAGAAGAAGTTGGAAAGGTATTAGTGCCGGTGTGACTACTCGTTCTACTGATGAAACATTGAAGGTATATGAGAGTTTTGGTTCGATGGGATATAGTAATAAGAAAACCTATTGGGAGAAGGTAGATTTAGAGTTTACATTCGATGGATATTTACCACCAGATGAAAATGGTGATACAGAAATGGATAACTTTGAGTATGAGAATAAATTTAAAGTTAGTTGGAAATTAACAGATAAAGTAAGACTATACAATCTTGGAGAAATATCAGAGTTAAAGGGAACTCAATTCTACAAGGGTAAGATAGGTATAGAAATTTCATTATAGGAGAAACGATATGTTAAAGACATTCGATGAAATAATAGAGGTAACTCTACACCACGAAGGTGGATATGTTCACGACCCGAAAGATTTGGGCGGTGAGACTAATTTTGGTATAGCAAAACGATTCTATCCTAAAGTAGATATTAAGAACCTAACCAAAGAAGGTGCAAAGGAAATCTACAAGAAAGACTATTGGGATAAGAATAAGGTGGATGATTTAACCGATGATTTAAAACATATATTCTTTGATATGTGTGTAAATCAAGGTAGAGGAACAGCCGTAAAGATACTACAAAGAGCAATCAATGGTAAGGGTGGTAAACTCAAGGTAGATGGTGGATTCGGACCTGGTACAAAGAAAGCCTTTGATAAGTACAAACCCTCATTGGATAGGGTAAGATGTTACAGACTAAAACATTATTATGATTTGGTCAACAGAAAGCCTGAACAAGAAAGATTTATATTCGGTTGGTACAAAAGGGCTCTATCAGTATAAAAAAATCTATCTGAATGATATTTATATATGAATTGGGAAAATTCACATCATTCAGAGAATGGGGAGCATAGTTACAAATCGAGTAGAACAGTTTGTTCTATAACGCTGATGAGATTAACCCGCTCTACTCTGTCGTGGTGTGACTAACACTAAATTACAATTGGGAGTAATACAATGGCATTAGAAGATATGGTACAGAATAAGAATATTCCTACACCAACTAAAGGACCTCAAGGTAATATACCATTACAAAGTCCAAATGGTGCAGGGGTTAATCAAGTTCCTCTTTCCTCAAGAATTATAGGTGGTGCACAAACCATACAACCAAGTGGTTCACCAACGGGTCGTCATACCCAATCATCAGTAAATGTGATTAAACCTAATCCATTCGCGGGAGAGTAATGTGAATCAAGCAGATAGAAAAGAGTTTGACTTGATACATAATAAGATTGATACCATTAAAAGTGATATAGATGATCTAAAACATTCTATGTCAATGGCACATGGTAAGACAGACGAGACATTAAGATTCATAAAGGAAAATATGTTCAATCCACACGAAGGATTATGGGCAGAAACAAAACTTAATACTCAATTTAGAGAGAATTCACAGAAGTGGAGAGGGATAATCGGAGTTGGTTTCGTTGGATTAATAATAGACAAAGTTTGGAGTCTATTTACATAAAAGTTATATCAAAGGTTGTAATCTAATTTGAAAAGAAAAATATATTGGTTAGGTTTATTAATGTGGATAGTTGTACCTATATCCTTTTGGACTATGGTGTACCTAATATTCAGATAAAAAAACACATATCATCAAATACGCGTGTCGTCAATAAAAAGGACATACCAAAAAAATACGCATATCACAAATACGCGTGACACTTAATGGTGTGAGGACAGACCTTTCACCTATCGGTTCAAGGTCAGGTCCCGTCCATTCACACACAAAGGAGAGTTATGAATATACTTAGGAATCTCGGAATCACAATACTATTAGGAATAGAAGCTCTATTCTACACAATAGTTCGGCTACTCTCAATTCCAATGGAGAAGCGTGAGGTAAAACCACGAGAAACTCCAACGGAAAAGGAAGAGGATATATTAGGAATATGAGACTATGATTGCAATTCCGATACTCAATATAACAATGGAATCCCTTTACATCGTGGTGGTGGTTTGGGTAATATATAATTTAGCCAGTTCTCTGGAACGGAATATATTCGAGAACAAGGATGAGAATGAGTGAAGCCGTTATACTAATTATTATTTTATTATATGAGATGGAGTCGTACATAAGAGATACCTAAATTCTCGTAATAATTCCCCAAGAGGTATATTTATATATGAGTGTTGTGATTGTTCTGAGTCATTGACTTAATCGGAGAATAATCATGAATGTATTACAATTTTTACAAGACCTTACACAAGTATTATTACAATGGTGTATCTTTTACATCGATACCCTATTATTAATAGTGGTTTTGTTAATTCTATGGAAGATGTTTTGGGAAATAAGTTAGACAATTGGAGTAAATTACAAGGTCGAGAAATAAAGAAGAAACCTTTGGAGAAACGATTAAGTGATTTAAAGAAGGTTATATTGGATCCTGATAAATATAATACTAATTTATGTAGTAGAGAGAGAATGGATAAGATGAATAACAAGGTTATTGAATTGGAAAAGAGATTAGAGAGATTAGAGAGGTTATTGAAAAGAAATGAATGATTTATTATTTATATTGGGTTATATAGGAATAATCCTGTTGAGTATTTTAATATTACTTCAGTTAGATAAGTACTTTGAATGAAAATGAGAATGAGTCAAATAGACCTACATGGATTGACTTATGATGAGGTTGAAAGAGATTTAGAGAATAAGGTGATTCTTCGTTGGAATGAGGGAATGATACCTATTTACATCATTTGTGGGAATTCAGAGAGAATGAGAACCTTAGTGAAAAACATTTTATCCACTTGGAAGGTAGAGGATACTAATCAGTTTGGAAGGTTGATAATCAGAGAGTGAGAGGGGGGTGTTTATCGGCGTAGTTAAGAGGACGAGTCCTTTTCAGGACTCGATTTTACATACCTATTTTATACTTGATCCAATTAGGAAGGGTGTGTTTCACCAAATATAAAAACTCTTGAGGTGTTACATTCATATCCCACATTACTAAAAAAATCATCATCATTCCTATGAGGTAAAAATCTTTCCTACTCATTATCTTCTTCCTCATCTTCATCAACATCTTCCCAAACATCACAATGTTCTAAACATTCACTACAAATATCATAGTCATCATAGACTATTTCTCCACAACATTCACTTCTTAACATTACTTAACTCCTTTTCTGTTTTTTCCAAATAAAAAATCTAAAATATCATCTGTTGTGATATTTTCCTCAACAACCTCATTCAGGTTATCGAATAAATTTAACTGATTTTTATGATTACCATAATCATACAATCCTCTTTCAACTAAATCACCGAAAGGGTTTTCAACTAAGTTCTTATACATCATATATTCCTTATTTATCATACCTTAATATACTAATAAAAATTGATAAAGTCAAGTCTTTTTTTAAATTAATTTAACTTTATTAGGTAATAGTTTTTCTAATACCTTATTCACCACAGGTTTATCACAAGTGTGTAGTGAATTAAACCATTCCTCACTATTGAATTGGTCATTCCACATTTCAACCACATTCATAGAATCCTCAAAATCAATAGAGTCATCATTCATTAATGGAAATGTATCTCCATTTTGAGTATTAATAACACAACCTACACTTGGTAATAGTTCCAAGTCTTTAGTTGTAAATCCGGTTGTTTCCATCCATTCATTTAAATTCATTTTTGTTTCCTTTGTTTTTAACTCATTAATCATATATGAATATACGAATAAAAAATGATAAAGTCAAGTGTTTTTTTAAATTAATTCTATTTATTTTACGAATGAGGTAAAAAAGATTTACCATAATCTTCCCCCCTTTACCCCACACTAACCCACAATTAACCATATCAATCCTATCACAATATAAAAAATATAACACATTTTTGTCTCTAAGTCAAGTATTATTTTACAGTATATTAACAGTTTCACACTCTGTCAAATCGTCAGAGTTCGGTATTTTATCAGTATAAATATTTTTTAGTATTGCTTAGTTCCGGCCTTGGATTCACTACCCTGACACTCTGTCATACCCAAGTTCCCCAAGTTTCTTGCACTTTCCTATCAGTCATTATGTCATACGAAAATAATTAAATAAAAGCCTTGACTTTATCATATATTGTTCGTATATTCTTAATGTCGAAGAGTGCTCTTTTCCCCCCATTTAGACTACTTTGCCGGCCATGGTGACAGAATGTCATAGGGGAATTGGGGAATATAATAAAAAAATATCATAATAATTGAAGAAAACACTTGACTTGTATAGGCTTTTATGTGTAAATTAGAGGGGGGAATGTACCCGAGTTGCCCGTAATATAAAAAAAAGTTTAAAAAAAGTGAAAAAAAGACTTGACTTTCTCATATATTCTTCGTATATTATGGTGTTGGTTGAGATGATACTTTTAAAAATTGATGACCGACACCGGATAGACGGATGATGATGGAGGATTAATCACCCTCTTAGTCCAAGTGGAACTTCGAGATTGAAACAGTTGATTACTTGAGTAGGTCGTTTGAGAAGCTGTGGGGTTCGACTCCCCACCTATTCTCTAAATAAATAAAAATAATTAAAGAAAACACTTGACTTTCTCATTTATTATGTGTAAGTTAGGGTAACAATTAGAGAGAGAAAAAAATGATTAAACAATCACTATTGAAAGAAATTAAAGGACTTGAGTTAGACGAACTTATGTTAC
>Ga0163179_10003651_pt1 | contig 10414 bp, 3 predicted proteins | sample AtlANTMetagenome_FD_109643 | JGI IMG/M metagenome (GOLD analysis project Ga0163179, IMG submission 109643) | Marine eukaryotic phytoplankton communities from the Atlantic Ocean - Atlantic ANT 2 Metagenome | ecosystem: Environmental > Aquatic > Marine > Oceanic | place: North Atlantic Ocean... | reverse complement strand
CGGGCCAAGGGCTGGGGCGGCGATGCCCGCAGCGGCAACGGGGCGAGGACGCTTTTCATTGCCAACCGTGGCGACCTGATTCAGCCGCGCACCGGCAAGCCCCAACCGCCGGCACCGCTCGATGGCCAGGCGATCGAAAGCGACTCACCGGAAGACCGCCGCGAGGCGCTGGCCGAGTGGCTGACCGCCCCCGAGAATCCGTACTTCACCCGCTCCATCGCAAACCGAGCCTGGGCCAACTTTTTCGGGCGCGGCATCGTGGAACCGGTCGACGACCTGCGCGTCTCCAACCCGGCCTCCAACGAGCCGTTGCTCGAGGCGATCTCGGCCCACCTTGTAGAGAATCGCTACGACCTCAAGGCGCTCATGCGGCTCATTTTGCAGAGCGAAACCTACCAGCGCACCAGCGCGCCGCTCCCGGAAAACATGGGGGATCAGAAATATTACTCGCGCTACTACCCACGCCGGTTGATGGCGGAAGTGCTGCAGGACGCCATCACCTCGGTCACCCGCATTTCGCCCAAGTACGACAAGATCACGCTCGCCGACGGCAGCACGCAGGGAACGAACTTTTATCGCGACGGAACGCGTGCACTGCAGTTGTTTGACTCCTCCGTGACGTCCTATTTTCTTAAGACTTTCGGCCGCAACGAACGCGAGATCACCTGCGAATGCGAGCGCTCCAACAAACCGAGCATGGTGCAGGTGCTCCATCTCTCCAACGGCGACACGCTCAACAGCAACCTGCGCAGCGAACAGAGTTGCGTGAACGTCATGATCCCCCAAAGCGACGAGGAAATCATCGAGGAAACCTACCTACTCTGCCTCTCCCGCCCGCCGAGCGATGGCGAACGGAAACGGCTAATCGCGATGTTCGACAGCACGCCCGAGAAAGAGCGCCGGGCTGCCATCGAGGATTTGTTCTGGGCGTTGATGACCAGCCGCGAATTTCTGTTCCAGCACTGAGCCATGAAATTCCTGAACACTCTTTTCCTCTCAGCACTTACCATCCCGGCCCTTGCCGAAACGGTTGATTTTCATCGCGACGTCGCGCCCATCCTTCGCGAGTACTGTGTCGGTTGCCACAACAACGATGATCTCGAAGGCGAACTCTCCGTTGAAACATTTCAACTGCTGATGAAGGGCGGCGAAAACGGGACACCCATCAAGCCCGGTGATCGCGCCGAGTCTCTGCTGGCCAAAGTCATCACAAAACAGGCTAAGCCGTACATGCCGCCTCGCAGGGAACCGCAACTTTCACCGGCCCAGGTTGACACTCTCCTGCGGTGGATCGATCAGGGTGCGAAGCCGCCAGCCGACGATCGGTCGATCCTCGCCAACCTTAACGTCCCGGAGGTCGAAGCCGCTGGCAACGCGCTTAGCCCCATCACCGCATTGGCCATCAGCAAAAACGGGCAGCTCGCAATCGGCCGTTACGGCGCAGTGCAACTTGGCGAAAAGTCGTTCAGCGGCATCACCGGCAAAGTCAATGCCATCGCGATTTCACCGGACGAAAAAACGTTGGCTGTTGCCGGCGGCACACCGGGGCTCAACGGAGTCGCCACGCTGTTCAAAATCGAGACCGGCAAAAAACTTCGCGAACTCGCCGGCCATCGCGACGCACTTTACGGCATCGCCTTTTCGCCGGATGGCAATCAACTGGCCACAGCCGGATACGACCGCATCATCCAGCTTTGGAACCCCGCATCCGGCGAAAAACTCCGCACTCTCAAGGGACACAACGGCGCTGTTTACGGCATCGCGTTCAGCCCGGACGGGCGCGTCCTTGGCAGCGCCGGCGGCGACTCATCCGTCAAACTTTGGAACACCTCAGACGGCCAACGGCTCGACACCTTCGGGCAACCGACCGGCGAACAATTCCTCACCGCCTTCACGCCCGATAGCCAATTCGTGATTGCCGGCGGTGCGGACAAACAGATTCGCCTGTGGCGCTGGGTCAGCAGGGACAAGGCGGGGATCAATCCACTCGAGCGGGTGCGGTTTGCGCACGAGGATGAGATTACCGATCTCGCTATCGACCCCAGCGGCACGCGCCTGGCCACGGCTTCCGCTGACCGGACGATCAAGGTTTGGTCGCTCCCCGTGCTCGAGCCGCTGCAGACGATCGGCAGCCAAGCGGACGTGGTTTCGGCGTTGGTGTTCAGCGCGGATGGCCAAGCGCTGCACGTCGGCCGAATGGACGGCTTAACTGAAAAAATCGCTCTCCGCTTGGCCAAGCGCACAGATTCCCTGGCCAAGGCGGACGCCGAGGCCACGGCGATCGAAACAAGCAAAGCCGAGCCGATTGAGCTGGCTGAAAAGGAACCGAATAATATCCCGGCCGAGGCCACGGCGATCACGCTGCCGGCTGTTTTGACCGGGATGATTCACGGCGAACAAGGCATCGACTCTGACCTGTTTCTTTTTCAAGCCAAGGCCGGTGAGGAGTGGGTGCTCGAGACCAACGCCGCCCGAAGTAAGTCGCCCATCGACACAAAACTCGAAGTGCTCGATGCTGACGGCAATCCGATCGAACGTGCCCGCCTCAAGGCCGTGCGCGAAAGCTGGCTGACCTTTCGCGGCAAGGACTCGAACACCTCAAACGATTTTCGTCTGTTCAAGTGGGACGAGATGACGCTCAACCAGTTGCTCTACGTGAATGGCGAGGTCGTGAAGTTGTGGCTCTACCCGCGCGGCCCGGACAGCGGCTACATCGTTTATCCCGGCAGCGGCAACCGACACGGCTACTTTGATACGACACCGCTCGCGCATCCGCTTGGCCAACCGGCCTACATTGTCGAGCCCCTGGCCAAGGGCGAACCGGAAATCGCCAACGGCCTACCGACATTCCCGGTCCACTATCAAAACGACGACGAAAGCCAGCGCCGACTGGGCCGCGACTCGAAGCTCACCTTCACCGCCCCAGCGGACGGACAATATCTGGCAAGGGTCAGTGACGTGCGCGGATTTCAGGGCAGTGACTTTAAATACACGCTCACCGTCCGACCACGCAAACCGGACTTTAAGGTCAGCATCGGCGGCTTTCCCGACGGCGTCCCGAAGGGAAGCGGACGTGAGTTTAGCTTCAGGGTCGAACGAAAAGACAACTTCAACGGGCCCATTCGGCTGGACATCAGCGATGCACCCGCCGGGTTTCACATCAGCACGCCCATCATCATTGAGGCGGAACAGCAGCGGGCGTTTGGCTCAATCCACGCCGACGCCGACGCTGCCATGCCGGAGAATGACTTCGTGACCGTGACCGCCACTGCGACGATTCGCGGCAAGGAAATCGTCCGTAAAATTGGCAAACTCTCCAACATCAAGCCGCTCGGCAAACCGAAACTGCTCGTGCAGGTGACCAGCAACACCAGTGGTGCCGTCGAAACCGGTACGTTCGCCGAGCCGCTGGAGTTCACCATCGCCCCCGGCGAAACCATCTCGGCCCGAGTGAAGGTGGAGCGGAACGGATTCAACGGACGCATTCAGTTGGGTAGCCACGACGCAGGACGCAACCTCCCTCACGGCGTCTATGTTGACAACATCGGGCTGAACGGACTGCTGATCGTCGAGGGCCAGACTGAGCGGGAGTTTTTCATCACCGCCGATCATTGGGTGCCGGAAACCACCGCCCGTTTCCACATCAAGGCTAGCCCCGAAAAAGGTATCGCCTCCAACCCCCTGATCATCCACGTCAAAAACAAATAACCCCGCTTGGCCAAGGCGTTGTTATCTTATTTAGGCCTTGGTGAAGACCTCGCGCGCGCCGGCCTTGGTGCTGTCGGCGAAGGTTTCCTCTTCCACGCCGAGGCTGTGGAGGACGCTCAGGAAAACATCGGACATTTGGGTTTTGCCGTTGCGCCAGTATTGGTCGTGCTTTAGGCCCATGTTGGCGCCGCCGGCGACTAGGGTGGGCAGGTTTTCCGGCAGGTGCGTGGTGCTGGCGCCGGAGCCGTACAGCACGATGGTGTTATCGAGCACGGTGCCCTGGTTTTCCTTGTAGCCTTGGAGGCGCTTGAAAAAATGGACGAGTTGCTCGGTGAGAAACTGGTCGTACTTGGCGAACATCAACTGGCCGTCCTTATCCTGCGCGTGCGACAAGCTGTGGTGGGTGCGCTTGATGCCGAGCTTGATGGGAAAGGTGTCGCTGATGCCCATGCCGTCCTCGCGGTTGAGCATGAAGGCGATGCTCCGGGTGATGTCCGCATCAAACGCCAGCGCGATGAGGTCAAACATGGTGCGGTAATACTCGCCGGGATCGCCCTCGGAATGCGCGTCGAGCTCGAGGTGCGAGTGGTCCTGTTTCTTGAGCGGAATATCGATCCACTTCTCGGACGCGACGAGGCGTTCCTCCACCTCATTGAGCGAGGTAAGGTACTGATCCATTTTCTCGCGGTCGGATTTGCCAAGGCTTTGGTTGAGAGACTTGGCCTGCTCGAGCACAGCATCCACCAGCTTAATGCGGCGCTTAAGGTTCTTGCGCTGAGCCTCCATGGACGCGCGGTCGGCGCGGAAGAGGCGGTTGAAAATCTGGCGTGGATTATTCTCTGCCGGGATCGGCTTCCCGGTGGCGCTGTAGGAAATGGTGCCGGTGCGCGACAGGAAACCCACGCCGGCATCGACGGACATCACCAACGACGGTTGCCTGCAGAATTGCTTGGTGTGCTTGGCCACCACTTGGTCCAGCGCCACGCTGTTGTACACCTCTCGCTTCGGATCCTGCAACGGCGCTCCGGTGAGCCACATGTCCGAGCAAACGTGCGGGTCGGACTTTGGGCCATTCGGGTGATACAACCCGCCTATAAAACTCAGCTGCTGGCGGAACGGCGCGAACGCCTCGGTCGATTTGCCGAATACAAACTCGCCGTCCTTCTCCGCGCGCGGGAACCAGCTCCACTCATCGATGTCATGCTTGGCGTGCGGCAGCGACATACCGTTGGCCGTGTAGAGCGCGCAGAAACGCCGCGGCGTCTTCTCCGCCACGTCCTTGCCCATCGCCTCCAACACCGGCAACGCCAGCGTCATGCCCGCCGTTCCCTTGAGGAACGCGCGCCGGTCGAGTTTGAAAGTTTGGCTCATGTCGCTTGAAAATTACTTGGTTAAAAAAATATCGCTAGTGATAACGAACCGGATCAGGTCCTGCATCCGGTAACCGTTTCGACGCAAATTAGGGCCCTTTTCTTCGAGAAACACAAGCTCGTTATACGTAAGCGTGCGGCCGGTGGCATAGGTGGCGAGGTGCTTTAGAGTGCTGAACGCCACTCGATCCATGCGCGGGCCGGCGAGGTAGGCGCGCAGGGCGGCGAAGTCGGCCACCTCAGTGGCGTCGGGCAGTTTGGCACCGGCGATTTTGTGATCGGCGCGGAACAGACCGGCGGCGTCGAATTGCTCCAGAGGCAGGCCCCACGGATCGATGCCCGAATGGCAGCCGGCGCAGCCCTTGTGGTCGCGGTGCAGCGCGAGGCGGTCACGCAGGGGAAGCTTGGGATCAATCTCCTCAATGCCCGGCACATTGGGCGGCGGATCGGCCGGCGGCTCCGCAACAATCTTGCGCGCGAGCCACGCGCCGCGTTTCACGGCGTTGGGTTCGCGACCGTCGGAAAGACCGGCGAGGATGCTGGTTTGCGAGAGCAACCCGCCGAGGTGCGCGCGCTTGTGCTGGATGGGCGCGAAGGCAAAGCCGCGCTCGGTGCGGTCGCCGAGGCCGTGGTAGCTGGCGGTGACTTCGTTGGCCATGATGAAGTCTGACTGCACAAGATTGCGCGCGGGGAGATTGGCGCGGATGAGATGTTGTAGCAGCTCGATTGGTTGCTGGCGCAAATAGATTTTTGTGTCGCGCGTGAGGCTCGGGAATTTTTTGTAATCCATTTCCACCACATCAAACTTGTCGAGGCTGAGCCATTGTGAGGCAAACTCCTTCGCGAACTGCCCGAAGCGCGGGGCAGCGATCATGCGCGTGATCTCCGTATCGAGCGCGGCGCGCAGTTTACCGGCGGCGGCCAGATCCAGCAGGCGTGGGTCTGGCATGGTATTCCAGAGAAAGTACGAGAGCTTCGAGGCCAGCTCGTGATCGGTGAGCGGCTCAGGCTTGGGCGTCTCGCTTTTCTCGATGAGAAACAAAAACTGCGGCGAGGTCAGCACGATCAGCAGTGTGTCCTTGATGCTCTGCATGAAGTCAGGTTGATCGGTGTACGATTCCTTCCACAAGGCCATCAGCGAGGTTTCCTCGGCAGCGGTGATCGGCCGGCGAAAGGCGCGGCCAGCGAAGTCCTGCACAATCTCGCGCGCGTACTGCTCCGGTTTATCTTCATTCGCCGAGCCGATGAAAATTCGCCGGTGCGTCGCCGGCGGCCAGCTCTCGTAGTACGGCCCTTCAAATTCCACCGACTGCACACGCAGCCGCGGCCGTTCGCGGCCGTCGGTGTACTCGCTGCGCACGCCGATCTCCCGCACGCCGGCGAGGTAGTTGTCGTTCTCCACCTGCACATTGTCGCTCGGGTAATTGTTGATGGCCCCTTCAAACACATACTCGCGCAGGGCCGTATCCGTCACCGCCACCGGCTGTTGCACCGGCGAAAAGGTGCTGCCGCAATCGCGCCGCAAGCCAAGGTGCACGCCCAGCCACGGCGAGCGTTTCTCGAATAGCTCAAACCGCTTGGCCAAGTCGCTCTCCGGCGCGAGAGGCGTGAAGTTCACCTGATGCACCGGTGCCCCGGTCGACGTTTTCGTGCGAAACGCCAGCCGCCCCTTGGGCAGCCGCACCACCATGAACGGCGCCTGATGCCGCGTGGCCATGAACTCGCGCCCGCCAAGGTACAGCATCACGTCCTGCGGCTTCTCCGGCGGAGCCTTCAGCGCGATGCCCGCCGCGCGGCCCGGCGCGAGCAGCGCCTGAATTTCCGCCTCGCCCAGCGCGCGGGTGTATAGCCGCACGCCGTCGATTTGCCCCTTGAAAAGTTTCGAATCCTGAATGCGCCCGATGTGCAAATCCACTTTCGGGTTGTCCAAAACCGTTGGCGCGATTGTGCCCTTGGCCACCTGAAAACCGTTGATGAACAGGCGCGTTTGGTTCTCGCCCCGCCGCACCACCGCCGCCACGTGCTGCCATTGGTTCACGCGAATGACACCCGGGCGCGACTGGACCGTGCTGTTGGGGGCGTTGTCCGGGTTGGCCGTCTCGATGCGCAAAACGCCCTGATTGTTCGGCATGTCGAGATACCATCCGTGCGTCCAGCTGTATTTGCCGAGGCAAACGATGCCGCCCTGCCGCAGTTGCGTGGGCCGGATCCACGCGGCCACGGTGAATTCGCCGTCACCCACGTTCATCACCGGATCGCGCGACACCACCACTGCATCATCATTGCCATCAAACTCCACCGCTTGGCCAAGCGGACTCTTCACAAACTTCGCGCCACCCACCAGCTTACCGTGCAAACTTTTCGGGCGCCGCACATTGTCCGCATTGCCATCCAGCTCCCACGCACCTACGAGCTTATCGTTCAGCTTCGACGCATCCGGCTTGATCTGAGCGTTGGCCGGTGTTTGCAAAAACACATCCACCTGATACAGCCCCGCCTTGGAAATCTCGATCGTGCGCGGCCGCACCGACCCCTGCACGCCGAGCATGCCTTCGGCTGGCTTGGCCCGCGCCGCGCCGCGCTCTAGCAAAAGAGCATCAGCATACTTCGCGGCCTTCACCCGCACCCGAAACTTCCCTTGCTTGGGTAGCTCACGCAGGGAGATTTTGAAATTCGCGCGTGGCCCATAGGTACTGGCCACCTGCCAAACTTCCGCACTGGGAATCGCCGGTCGCAGCAGCAAACCCTCCGCCGCCACCTGATGCGCCTTGCCCAGCGGATAGCCCTTGGTACCGCGCATGCAGGCAAACACCGCGTGATAAATGCTGTCGTACTCGCGCCAACCGCGCACCGTGCCGTTGCCCTGATAGCCCTCGTTGAAGCGCCATTGCGTGCGCATCTTGAACGGCTCAAACGCAAACGGCTTCGTAGGCACCAGTTGCGTGACGATGAAATTATCGTTCGCTAACAACGCACTGTTTGCGCCAAGGATCAGCCGGTCCGGGCACGGCTTCGGATTGATCTCGTGTCCGAGGTCCACGCGAAAGTTTTGAATCACCGGCTTCGCCTGCGGATCCACAATCGCCAAGTCCAGCGCCCGTTCCGCGATTTCAAAATACGTTTCCACCAACAACGGCGAGAGCAGCATCGCCTGACCGTTGTTCACGAAGCCGTCCTTCGACACCCCGTCCGGCGGCAACACCCCGGTCAAATACTCCTCCACCCCCAGCAAGTCGCGCAGTGTGTTGCGGTACTGCGCCACCGTCAGCCGCCGCGCGCCGCCGTTCTTCGGTCGTGCGCGCGTGCGCGCCATCTGCAGCGCCTCGTCAATCCACGCCACCAACGCCTCCCGCTCCGCCTTACTCGGCTGCGCTTCATCCTCCGGCGGCATTTCCTCCTCCAACAACTGCTTCCGGATAATCTCCCAATGCCGCACCTCCTTGTCCGGCACGGTGCCATCCAAATAATCCACCCGAATCCCCGCTTTCGGCTTGTTCTCACCATGGCAATCAAAACAAAACTTCTGAAAAATCGGCCGCACCGTACGCTGAAAATCCTTCTGCACCACCGCCAGCTCCTTGGCGGAAACCATTGTGGCCAAAACAAATAATAATGTGGGTGCAATGCGGCTGATCATCTCTGGCGAGAAATTGTCTCTTGTTTGACGTGCCGTGGCAAGAGCACTCCAAAATTGCATTGACCTGCTCGCGCGCGTACAAACTCCGCATGCGCATTTTTTTATCCCTATTGGGATTGTGTGTCGGACTGCAGGCGGCTGATCGGCCAAACATCCTTTGGATCACGGCCGAAGACATGAGCCCCGTGCTCGGCTGTTACGGCGACAAGTTTGCGGTGACGCCGAATATCGACCGACTGGCCAAGGAGAGCGTGCGCTACACCAAGGCGTTTGCGAGTGCGCCGGTGTGTTCGCCTTCGCGGTCGTGTTTGATTACCGGTTGTTATCCCGCTTCGCTGAGCACGCAACAAATGCGGTCGGGCTTTGCCATTCCGAAAAGCATGCGCGGGTTTCCGGCGTTGCTGCGGGCGCAGGGGTTTTACACGAGCAACAACGTGAAGACCGATTACAACACGGCCAATTACGCGGAGATCATCAAGGCCTCGTGGAACGAAAGCAGCGCCACCGCCCACTGGCGACAGCGAGGCGATAAAGCGCAGCCTTTTTTCAGTGTGTTTAACCTGATGACCTCGCACCAAAGCCGCTCGATGGTGTGGCCCTACGCGCGCTTTAGGAAGGAGGTGCAAAGTACGCTGCCGCCGGGCGCCATCCACGACCCCGCCAAGGTGCCGGTGCCGCTGTATTATCCGGACACCCCACTCATCCGCCGCGAGCTGGCGCGCTTCTACGATTGCGTAAGCGCGATGGATCTGCAGGTGGGCGTGATCCTGAAACAATTGGAAGAAGACGGCCTTGCAGAAAACACGATCGTGTTTTTCTACAGCGACCACGGCAGCGGCATGCCCCGCCACAAACGCGCCCTGCTCGATAGCGGCATGCACGTGCCCCTGCTCATACGGTTCCCTAAAAAATGGCAGCAACTCGCCCCCGGCAAACCCGGCAGCACCACCGATCGTCTCGTGAGCTTCGTCGACTACGCGCCCACCGTGCTGAACCTGCTTCGCCAGCCGATCCCCAAGGCTATGCAGGGCGAACCCTTTCTCGGCCCGGATGCCGCCGCGCCGCGCCGTTACGTGTACGGCCACCGCGATCGCGTGGACGAAGTGCGCGATCTCGCCCGCTCCGTGCGCGACCGCCGATACCTTTACATCCGCAACTACATGCCACACCTCGGCTACAACCAACCCACCGCCTGGCCCGACAAAGGCGAAATCCGCCACGAGTTTTATCGCTTGGCCAAGCGCGAAAAAATGACCGACGCCCAATGGCACTATGCCGGCCCCACGCGTCCCATTGAGGAACTGTACGATTGCAAGATCGACCCGCAGAATTTGAAAAACCTCGCCGGCTCCAAGGCGCATCAAAAAATTCTCAAACGTCTCCGCAACGCCCACCGTAAACACATCCGCGACACTGTCGATTTGGGCTTCCTTCCCGAGAGCGAGGCATGGGAGATATTTGCCCAAAAAGCCGGCTGGGAACTCGGCCAAAGTGGCCAAGTGAAAATGGGTGCCATCCAACGCGCCGCCACTCAAGTTGGCACAGCCGATGAAGCCACCCTCGCCCAAAATCTTACCTCCAAAAATGCCAGCATCCGCTACTGGGCCGCGCTTGGCCTGGTCCACCGCAGCGCGCTGAAAATCGAGACCAAACAACTCCTCCGCAAAGCCCTCACCGACGAATCCCCCGCCGTCCGCAT
>Ga0163179_10003648_pt1 | contig 10418 bp, 5 predicted proteins | sample AtlANTMetagenome_FD_109643 | JGI IMG/M metagenome (GOLD analysis project Ga0163179, IMG submission 109643) | Marine eukaryotic phytoplankton communities from the Atlantic Ocean - Atlantic ANT 2 Metagenome | ecosystem: Environmental > Aquatic > Marine > Oceanic | place: North Atlantic Ocean... | reverse complement strand
TGCCAACTTTAATGATTGAAAATTCACAACAACAAAGAGCAACTGGTGCTGCTATTGAATCTTTTAGAAATGAAACTGTGAAATCAACTATGAAAGCACAAGAAATATATCAAAGAGAATTGGAATTAAAAGCTCAAGAAAGACTACAACAATCTAGGCAGACAATACATAACGTAACGGACATACAACAATGAAAATTCAAGTTATACCTTCAGATAAAACCATAGTTCTTGACGGTGTTGCAGTACATCCTTGTACTAATGTTGATCTTTCATGGATTCCATCAGATGTTCATGGAATGTTTTTTGATACAACTGCAGGAAAAGGTTTTATTGAATACAATGAAGATGCTGTAGATGGAAATGGAGATAAAAAATGGGGTGAGGAGATTACTGAAATTGGTATCTGGCAACAAGCAGTAACAGATCATGCAGATGAACAAACCCTTGCATCTGCTGCATATGAAGCAGCAAGAAATCATTTACAGGAAGTAAAAAATTATAGAAATGCTCAGTTGTCTTGGTCCGATTGGACTCGTTTAGATGATGTTACACTTACATCAGATAAAAAAACAGAGTGGCAAACATATCGTCAGGCACTAAGAGATCTTCCAGCAACCATAGCAGCAGATTCTAATTTAACTGCAAAAGCATTAGCAGATAATCATTCACATTCTGCTTGGCCGACAAAACCTTCATAAATGTGTTATACTATTTAAATACTGGTAAAAAATAATGAATGATCTGATTCAAGCAATTAAAATTCTTAGTGTAAATGATCTTAAAAATATTAATAAGTACATAGATACTCTTGATTTTCAGGATAATACTGTTTTTGGTAAAGGTGATGGACCTTCAAAAACCAATACTGATATTAGATCCAGCACAGGAACAACTTTAAAAGAAGATAATGAAATAACTGAAATTATTCATAATGCTATGAATAAAGGGTTGGATGAATATAAGAGAAGAATACAAAAGGTTCATACCAATTTTAGTTATTATCCTGTTCCTGGTGGATCTGGAACTAAATCTTGGAGAGAGGGAATACAGGTATTAGATTATAAAAAGGGGCAAGAATATAAATTTCATCATGATGCTGCAACAGATCCTAGATTGAAGGAATATCATAGAAAGATATCCATTATTTTATATCTGGAAGAAGCGACTAAAGGTGGAGGAACTTCATTTCCACATTTGGGAATAAAACCAAAACCAGGTTATGCTTTAATATTTCCATCTAATTGGTGTTATCCTCATGCAGGTGAACCAGTTTATGCTGGAAAAAAGAGAGTTGCTGTCACTTGGTATTATGTTGAAAACGCTTAAGGGTAATTATGAATGATGAAACTGTACAAGACATCATAGTTGATGTCTGCAAAAGAAGAATTACGTTAATTAGTAGTGAAGGTGAAACTAGATTTGTTGCCTGTGAAAGTACAGAACAATTTATGGGAGTAATGGATGTTATTAAAAATACTGCTGACCCTGAAATTATTACTTATGTCGATCCAGCGACTAAAGGTAATCAGGTAAGCTAAATAGAAACATAGAAATATTTTGGCCAATATTCTCCGATGCCTCTAAATAAATTAGAAAATTTTATAAAGAATAGTGAAGGACGCATTCTTTATGTAAACCCAAATGACCTTGATGCTACTGATGGTATTGAGAATCAAGGAAACTCGTTAACAAAACCTTTCAAAACGATTCAAAGAGCACTCATTGAATCTGCTAGATTCTCATATCTGAAAGGTAATGATAATGATATAGTAGAAAAAACAACTATATTATTATTTCCAGGTGAGCACCTTATAGACAATAGACCAGGATTTGGTATAAAGGATGTTAATGGAACTGCTACAGCAATTAGTCCTAGTAGTTCAGAATCTGGAGCACAGAACACTCTTACATTAACTCTTAATTCTAATTTTGATTTAACGCAAGAAAATAATATACTTTACAAATATAACAGTACAGAAGGTGGTGTTATAGTTCCAAGAGGAACATCAATTGTTGGACTAGATTTAAGAAAGACGAAGATAAGACCTAAGTATGTTCCTAATCCTACTGATAATGATGTAAAGGGTACTGCAATCTTTAGGGTTACTGGTGCTTGTTATTTCTGGCAGTTCTCTCTTTTTGATGGAGATGATTCAACTTTAGTATATACAGATCCTACTAATTTCTCAACTAGTAATCAATCAAAACCAATATTTTCTCACCATAAACTAACTTGTTTTGAGTATGCTGATGGTATTAATAAGTTAGATAAGTTTGGTGGATTAACTGATTTAGATGTTTACTACAGTAAATTATCTAATGCTTACAATAGAGCATCTATTAGAGATATTGATGAGAAGTTTCCAGTTGCTACACAGGGATTTGCAAAACAGAGACCTGAGTATGAAATAGTTGGTGCTTTTTCTTCAGACCGTATTCAGATACAGAATATTATTTCTGGTGATGGTAATACTGCTGGTCAAGTAGTTACAGTAACTACTGCAGTTCCGCACCAATTAAGTGGTGATACACCAATTAAAATTGAGGGTGTAAATGAATTAGCATATAATATTTCAACAAAAGTTCAAAATGTTTTAAATGAAACTCAATTTACATATTTACTTCCATATGTTCCACCCAACCTGAAAGCAGGTCCTTCTGGTGGATTAAGTGCTGGTAGTGCTGAAGTTAGTGTAGAAGTTGATACTGTAACTGGTGCATCACCTTATATCTTTAACTGTTCATTAAGATCAGTTCTTGGTATGCAAGGTATGAAGGCCGATGGTGCAAAAGCAACTGGATTTAGATCTATGGTTGTTGCACAGTTTACTGGTATATCACTACAGAAAGATGATCGTGCGTTTGTAAAATATAATCCTAATAGTAGATCTTATGATGGTATTACATATCAGAGACAAACTGGTGAGTTATTATCATCTGAAGCATCTTCATTAAATGCTGCTACCGTTTATCATTTAGATAAGGATGCTGTTTATAGAGATGGATGGAAGACTGCACATATTTCAATTACTAATGATGCTATTCTTCAGATAGTTTCTGTGTTTGCTATTGGTTATCATATTCACTTCTTAGGTAAATCTGGTGGTGACGCATCAATTACAAACTCTAACTCTAACTTCGGTCAGTTTGCTCTTGCTGCTGGTGGATTTAAGAAAGAATCATTTGCAAAGGATAATAAAGGTTATATTACATCTGTTATTACACCAAAAGCAGTTGTTAGTCCAGAATCTGTAATTGATTTAACTCAACTTGATACTTCTGTAAACCAAAATTATAAAGCTGCTGATAGTTCACCTTGGACTGATAGTAAATCTAAACTATTCATGTTGGGGCAGACTAATGGAAATCTTAAACCAACTGATATTGCACAAGGATTTAGAATAGGTTCAAGATTTAATGAAAAGATTTACGTAGATTTGGCAAATGGTACTAAAACGGAAGCTATCATTTCTATGTCTAAGAAGACAGGTACTACTACAGTTAACGGTGTAGAGTATGATGTAACTTCAACAGTAGATATTACTTCTGAAAAAGCATATGAGGGTGTTCATAATGATACCACTCAAGGAAGTGCATCTTTAGTTCATAAATTAACATTATCACAACCAAGTGGTAATCCACATGATTTAAACAATGGTGAGTCTATAAGGATTATTGCTGAAAGTGGTGATCTTCCAGAAGGAATAGATCCTCATAGAAAGTATTATGCAATTACTTCTGAAAAGAATGGAACTAGACAGGATAGTATTCAATTAAGTCAGTTTGAAATTCAGATTGCTTCATCTAAAACAAATGCTGAAAGGACAACTCCTGCATATATTAAATCTGTTTCAAATCCTGCTGCTGGTAAATTAAAAGTTATTAGTAGAGTTTCTGATAAGAAACCAGGTGAATTGGGACACCCAATGCAATTTGATGGTGTACAACAAAATTGGTTTACACACGTTAGTGTTAATAATAATACTATATGGGATAATTTTGCAGATTTAGACGCTAATGATGAGGATATTCCATACATCTTAAGGAGAACTGATGATAGGAGTTTAGATGATAAACTCTATAAGATCAGATATGTAATTCCAAAAGAATTAGAAAATGCTAGAGATCCTAACGATAGTTTCATTATTCAAGATTCTAGTTCTACTAATGTAAGATTTGATGCTGATTTTACTAGGACTTCAATTGGATCGACTGATTATGATTATAATAGGAATTTAAGATTCATTTCTCATCTTGATTATAATAGTACCACTAAGATTGTTACTATTAGATCTGATAAATCTCATAATTTAAATGCAGGTGAACAGATTGTTTTTAAAAATATAACTGATACCATTAATACAAGTGGTGCAGCAAATAAAGGATATAATGGAACATTCCTTGTTAATAGTATTATTAATGATAAAACATTTACTTATAAAACAACTGATGTTTTAGGTAATGTTCGTAATGTAGGAACTTATAATAATGATACTAATGTTAGGAATACTGGATTACCTAGATTTGAGAGGAATGATAACAAAGAGAATCTATTTGTTTATAGAACAGAAACAATCCTACCGTATGTTGAAGGATCGCAAGATGGTGTTTTCCACTTGTATGTTCTGAATAGTAATAATGCTATAGAAGAAGAATTTACAACTGCAAAATACAATCAGAATGTTGTTAACCTTTATCCTCAATTAGATCGAGATAATGTAAATGACAATCCAGAGGAAGCAACTAGTTATGCTAAGAGATTTCCTATTGGTGATGTAGTTACTAATGATCTTAAAAAGAGTATTACTAGAGAAACAACTAATAAGTTATTGAATAGCTTTGGAATTTCAAATACTATTAGTGATATATCTGATAATACTACAACTGCTGTTCTAACATTTACAAAAGAACATGATCTAAATGGTTTAAAGTATGGTGGAACTTTACAAGGTGGATCTGGACATACTGATGGTACATATTATAATGTAAAATTATTTGATGATGCATCTGCACCATCTTCTGCTGTTTGGAAAGGTGCTACTGCTAAAGTTGTTGTTAGTGGTGGATCAGTTACTGAATATGAGATAACAGAATCAGGATCTGGGTATAAGAGTACATTATCTCCATTATATTTTGATTCATCACTTACAGATCAAGGTGGTATTGGTGGTGCTCCCCAAGCAAACATTGCTATTTCTGATGTTAATATTAGTTTAGCAACTAATAATTATGTTCAGGTAACTGGTATTAGTACAGGAACTGACAATTATTTTAGAATTAATGATGTTAATGATATTAATAAGATTAATATTAATAAAACTGCAAGTGAGGTTATTCTTGAAGGACAGAGTGTTGTTAGTTTAGGTGAGGTAGTTGAAATAACTGGAACTCCTACTCACGTAGGATCTACAAAAGTTACTACATTCAGTGCTACAAAGGCACATGGATTATCTGAAGGAAATGCTATTAGAATCTTAAATGCTTCTGATTCTAATCTTGGAGACTTTATTGTAGAATCTGTTATTGATGTAGATACATTTACTGCAGTTACTAGCACTACAGGAATATCATCTCCAAAATATATTCTTAAGCATGGATTATCTGCCAATAATGCACAATCTGGAAAGGATGGGGAGAGATTAGGAACAAGAGGATTATCATTCTATGATAATGAATCTTTAATCTTAAATCAACCAGTTACTACTCAAGATGAATTTAAGGTTACTTTATCTGATGGAACTACAACTGCTGCATCTATTCAAGCAAGATTCCCATTAGGATCATTTATCCAAATTGATAGTGAAATAATGAGGATTGTCGATGAAACTATCGGTAATCAAACTACAATTAAGGTTATTCGTGGTGCATTAGGTACTATTGTTGATAATCACGTTATTAATTCTCATATTAAGAAGATTAAACCACTTCCTGTTGAATTAAGAAGACCTTCTATACTTCGTGCATCTGGTCATACCTTTGAATATCTTGGTTATGGTCCAGGTAACTACTCAACTGGTTTACCTCAAGTTCAACTTAAGACTCTAACTGAAAGGGAAGAATTCTTATCACAATCGCAAGAAATGTCTTGTGGTACTGTTGTTTACACGGGTATGAATGATAAGGGTGATTTCTATATTGGAAACACTAAGATTTCATCTGACTCTGGTGAACAAATAACATTTGATATACCAGTTCCAACTGTAACAGGTGAAGATCCAAGTACACTCAGTGTTGTATTTGATGAAGTAATTATTAAAGATAGATTATTGGTTGAAGGTGGTGCATCTAAACAAATACTATCTCAGTTTAATGGTCCAGTTACATTCAATGGAAATGTAAGATTCAATAAGGATCTTAGAATTACTAAGAAATTAATCGTTGATGGTGAAAGTAGATTTACCAATGGAACAGAAGCTACATCTGCATGTGGTGGAGTGCCATCTGGTGGTGTAATTATTGAAGGTGGTATTTCTATAGGTAATAAGTTATCTACCTCACAAAGAGCAATAAGTGTTCTTGAGGGTAATGTTAGTTTATGTAATACTACTGACAGTACAGGTGTTGATTCGGGATCTTTCATTACAGATGGTGGAGCTGGATTTGCTAAAAATGTGTATATTGGTGGTATTTTAGATGTTACTTCTAATATCAATGCTGATGGTGGTTTACATTTACCTGATAATGACGTTTTAACTGCTGGTGCAACTGCTTCCAATTCTCATTTTGCTATATGGCACAATGTCACTGTAGGTGGTACACGTACCAATATTATCAGAGATAATACTTCTTCTAGCATATACATTCAGAGTGATTCTAATGTTGAGATAACCAACAAATCTAATACTGAGCAAGGTTTAATTTACACTGCTGGAGCAGGTATTCAATTAAGACATCAAGGTCAACTAAGACTTGAAACTAACTCTAGTGGAATTAAAGTACATGATGATATAGAAGCTATAGGTGATATTACTGCATTCTTAGCTTCTGATAGAAGGTTAAAGGATAATATAACACCTATTCCTAATGCTCTTAAAAAGGTTCTTTCAATTAGTGGTAATACATTTGATTGGAATGGAGCATCTAAGAATGAAGGTAAAGGGGATACGGGTGTAATTGCTCAAGAGATTGAAGCATTAGATTTACCTGGTGTAACTACTATTAGAGATGATGGTACACACGCTGTTGCTTATGAAAAACTTGTTCCTCTCTTAATAGAAGCAATTAAGGAATTGAATTCTAAAGTTGATGCTTTTCATTCATAATAAATAACTAAAAAATTAGTATATAAATGGCTAATATCAAGAAGGCATTCAATTTCCGAAATGGTGTCCAGGTTGATGATGACAATCTGATTGTAAATGCAAACGGCTTGGTTGGAGTGGGTACTACCGTTCCGACTGAGGCTTTGGATGTCCGAGGTAAAGTCAAAGTAATTCAAGATCCAAATGTTGCTGGATCTGGTGTAGTTAATGCCACAACAGGTATTATTACATCTTTAACAGTAACAGATACTTTAATTGTAAATTCAAGTAATATAAGTTCTGGACAAGTTGGTGAAGGTGTTGCTATAGGATCTCCTTCTGGAATTATAACTGCTACTGCTTCTGGTATTGTTACTTATTTTGGAGATGGTTCTAGTTTAGATGGTTTACCAACATCTCAATGGGATAATGTTGATGTTGGGTTAGGATATACAAGCATATATGCGAGGGGTAACGTAGGTGTGGGGACTGTAGATCCTCGATTTACCCTCCAAGTTGGTGGAAATAATGGTTTAACTCTTGTTGATGGTGTAGGAATTAATTCTACAGGTGGTATAGTAGCAACTGGTGTTGTTACTGCTACTACTTTCAAAGGAAATGTTGATGGAGATATATCTAGTGGTTTATCTACTATTATTCAACTAGAAAACACAAATACAAATACTGTAGGTGTTGTAACTGCTGGATCTGGATTTGTTGGTGATCTAACAGGTAATGTTACTTCTGGTAATAGTGATCTTGGTGTTGCAATTGCATCTAGACTTGATGTTAGTGGTAGTGTAACTGGTATTGCATTTACTGGTCCTTTATCTGGTAATGTTAATGGTAATGTTACTGGAGATCTTACAGGTGATGTTACTAGTGGTTTATCATCTATTACTAGATTAGAGACTACTTATATTAATTCTTCAACAACAACTGGTGTTGTTACAACAGGAAGAGTTGTTGCTACAAGTGCTAATTTAGGAATTTCAACTGCTTCTACTTTTAATGTATCTGGTAAGTTGGGTGTGGGTATTAATGCACCTGAACATAATGTAGAAGTTTATAGTGCAGGTATATCTTCTGTAACTGTTATCGGACAAAGAAATTCAGTATTATCTCTCTGCCAAAGAATTCCACCTACTACTGGTGTAGGTGATAGTATGGGTGGTATTAGATTTGGTAATGAAGCTAAATCTTTTGATATATTTAATGGTGATACTGGTAATATTAATCAGTATTTGCATCTAGGTGCTTTTGTTGGTGTTAATACTGGAAATTATAACTGGTATCATAGATCAACTACCAACTTGATGACTCTTACTTATGATGGTAAATTAGGTATAGGTAAGTCTCAACCAGATTCAAAACTGGACGTAGTTGGTGTATCATCGTTTACAGGAAATGTTTCTGTAATTGGAGATTTAGAGGTTACTGGTGCTTTCACTGGAACTGCTTCTATTCCTGATATTATAAATGGATCTAATATTAACACTATTTCTGGTATTTCAACCTTTAATAAGTTAAATGTTGCAGGTAGTGTTGGTTTATCTACTTTAGCAATAGGTGTTGCTCTTGCAGATACTAAAGCGGATATTGATGCAAGAGGAAGTACTGCACTAATCAGTAGAGTTGCTATTGGATCTTCAATAGAAAATATTGGTGATAGTAATGTATTGGTAGGTGGTCCTGCAAACTTTGCTTCTGGTATAGGTATTAACACATCTCTTACTGGAATAACATCTATACGTGTTGCTGATACTCCGATTGATATTGGAGCATCAAATATTACTCTTGATCGTTCAAATCTTATCTTAGAGAATACTTCTGGAATTATATTAAAAGGTGAAGGTAATGTTGGTTCTGGTATAGCAAATCCTAGAGCAGCAGTTGACTTTGGTGATGCTGGAAATATTTTAGGTAGATATGTAATTTTACCAAGAGTAACTACTACTGAAAGAGGTAATCTTACCAATATAACTAGTACTGGAGTTGAAGCTGGAGCATTGATTTTCAATACTTCAACTAATAAGTTCCAAGGTTATACTGGAAGTACTTGGGTTGATCTACACTAAAGGGAATCATTAATGGCAAGAAAGAATTATCAGGTAATTGCTAAGGATGCTGCTTCTTGGCAGAGGATACATAATGATTTAACTTCTATAACATTTAATACGACCAATGTCCCAGATAGACCTTGTTTATGTAAGAATGAAACAAAACATAGTGAAACTAGAGGAACATATCAACTTTCTGTTTCAGAAGTAGAAGAATTACGGAAAAATTCAGATGTTGCAGCAGTATTTGTAGATCCTAATTATCATCCAGATACGGATAAGTATGAATGTACTCCTTTTTCTTTAAGGTTTGGTAAGAATGTAAAGAATTATAGAACTCTTTTTAGTGTTGCAAATAATGAATATACTGAGGTTGCTAGTTCTTTAATGTCCATTACTGGACAACTTAATCAAGGAACCACTAACTGGGTTCTGGTGAAAAATGCACATTCAGGAACTGCTGCAATGAACTATTGGCAGTCTATGGGATTTCCTTTGATATATGATTATGGTGTATATCCGTCTGCTCCAACAAATGCCTCTGATCCAGATCCTTTAAGAAATGCAACTCAAACTGGAGCTAATCTAGTTACTATTTCAAATACAGGATATTATGAATTAGAAGTAGCTTGTGATGGGGAATATGGTGCTGTATGGACTGATAATTATCCAAAAGTGCCATTAATAACTACTGATGATTTAACGAAAAACACTGATGATCTTCCTTCTACATTTCCAGATAATGTATGGGGTAAAGATAGAAAAGATCCTAGAAATCAAGGAATTGGATATAGAATTATTCAATTAGGTAAATTAAATGCAGGGACTATTACTATTAATTTTGAAGTAAGAAATGGTAATATGTCCAGTGGGGCAGAAACTTGGGATCGTAATCCTGGTTGTATTGCTTGGAAGTTGAGATTTCTAGGTAATATGAATATAAGAGAATTAGGTGGTGGTGGAAATGCTGGAGCAAGTACGTTTGTTACTCATATTCCACAAGATAATCCTACTTCTGCTGATCAGAATAGAACTGGATATCAAATTTTAAGATGTGCTGAAGGAACATCAACTAATCCTTGGTCAGATACTAGAACACAAATAAGTCAAGATAT
>Ga0163179_10003647_pt1 | contig 10418 bp, 11 predicted proteins | sample AtlANTMetagenome_FD_109643 | JGI IMG/M metagenome (GOLD analysis project Ga0163179, IMG submission 109643) | Marine eukaryotic phytoplankton communities from the Atlantic Ocean - Atlantic ANT 2 Metagenome | ecosystem: Environmental > Aquatic > Marine > Oceanic | place: North Atlantic Ocean... | reverse complement strand
TGCACCTTTAGGTGTTCGTGGTCGTAACTCAAACAATGATCTTGTAAGAGAGAAGTTGGGTTGGGATTATGAGCAGACACTTGAAGAAGGTATTCGCAAGACATATGCTTGGATTAAAGAACAGGTTGATTCTAAAAAAGTAAAGTCAGTAGAAGAAAATTTTATTGAATTTCCTGATGGTAGTGTAGAATTCGTTGACGAAGTTTGTTCTGTATAGTAATTTTAAATTATGATTTGTAATAAAAAAGTTCTGATTCTAGGATCAGGTGGACAGATAGGAGCATATCTTACTGAGTATCTTCGTAAGAAAGAATATGATGTTCGTGAGTTTGATATTACTAATGGTGATCATCAGGATATGAGGAATATTCCTAATCCTGAATTACATAGGCAGATAATGACTGCTGACTTTGTATTCTTTTTGGCATTTGATGTAGGTGGTTCACGGTATCTAAAGAAGTACCAACATACCTTTGACTTTGTGAATAATAATGCAAGGATTATGGTTAATGTCTTTGGACTTCTTGAGAAGTACAAGAAACCATTTGTATTTGCATCATCTCAGATGAGTAATATGAGTCATTCACCTTACGGTGTATTGAAGAGAGTTGGTGAACTGTATACACAGACTCTTAATGGATTAACTGTTAAGTTCTGGAATGTGTATGGTATAGAGAAGGATATGGAGAAGGCACATGTGATTACAGACTTTATTCGTAAAGGATTTGAAGAAGGGTCATTCGAGATGTTGACAGATGGTACAGAAGAAAGACAGTTCTTATATGCAGAAGATTGTTGTGAAGGTTTAGAAGCAGTGATGAATAATTATGATCAACTTGAACTAACAGACCCACTTCATATAACATCTTTTAGTTCTACTACCATTAAAGAAATATCTGAAATTATTATGGGATTGTTCAATACAATTGGTATGTTAGATGTTAAGATTAAACCAGGTTTAGCAAAAGATAGTGTGCAGATGGACAAGAGGAATGAAGCAGATACTTATATTAGTAAATGGTGGATGCCAAAGACTAGTATAACTGATGGTATTACTAAAGTATTCGAGGAGATGAATAATGATAGGATTTAATCATCTTGGTAATCTTGGTAGGTTGGGAAATCAGATGTTTGAGTTTGCTGCACTCAGAGGTATAGCAGCAGAACATCAATATGATATATGCATTCCTCCTGCAGATCACACTGGAATAGAGAATTATAGTCTTCATGAATGTTTTGAGTTAGATCATATAAAGACTGGATTTGTAAAAGATGAGAATTATTCTTTAGAGCAGACATTTCATTTTAATAATAATTTGTATTCTACTTGTCCAGATAATACAAGTCTTTATGGATTTTTTCAGTCTTGGAGATATTTTAATGTAGTTGAGGATGTAATTAGAAAGGATTTTGCATTTCGTTCTGAGTATCTAGAACCTTGTAAGGAGATGATAGCATCTGTAGAGGAACCTATAATGCTTCATGTTCGTAGAGGAGATCCTAATCTTACAGATCCTCGTGGATTTAAATGGTCTTATACACAATGTTCTTCTCAACATCCACCACAACCTCTTGAATATTATGAGACAGCATTGAGGGCATTTCCAGAAGATCAACCAGTCATTGTATTCTCTGATTCAGTTGATTGGGTAAAGGAGCAAGAGTTATTTAAACCAGATAGATTTATGATATCTGAACCAGAAGATAAGTATGCTGATGGATCTTTCACACCATACATTGACCTATGCTTGATGTCTTTGTGTTCTCATGCTATAATTGCTAATAGTTCTATGAGTTGGTGGGGTGCTTGGTTACAAAGTAATCCAAATAAGAAAGTTATAGCACCTAAGATGTGGTTTGGTCCAGACTACAAAGATAAAGATACTAAAGATCTTTATTATCCCGATTGGATTCTTTTGTAAACATTTTATTACTAATTAAATGAGAAACATATTATCAAAGGCAACAAGAGTAACTTGGCCAGGTGAAAAAGGTAGATCTGCTGGAACGGAAGATCAATTCATCATTGATTATTTTGGTAGAAAGAATAATGGATATCTATTAGATATTGCAGCTGCTTGTCCAGTATCTGGTAGTTTATCTTATAAACTTTTGGATATCTATGAGTGGAATGGTATTTTAGTTGAACCATCTGTAGTACATAGGGAAAATATAGAAGCATGTTATGGTGATGTTGATGGGGTAGATTTTTATTTTGGAGCAATTCATCAATCTTTAAGATCTGTAGAGTTATATGAACCTGATGGAATTGCTGTTGGATGTGCTTCTATAGATCCAGAACGTATGAATTTGGATTGGTTGGAACCTCATTCCAAAAGATCATACTCTGTTGAAGCTATTCCAATTATGGAATTGTTAAAGAGATATAATGCACCTAAAGATATAGATTTTCTCAATTTAGATATTGAAGGATCTGAACAGAATGTTCTTAACTATCTCAATTTTGATGAGTATAATGTTAAACTTATTTGTATTGAGGATGGAATAGATTATAAGGAATTGATGGAAGGTAAAGGGTATAAAATATGCGAAGCAAGTGGATATAATTTTCCATATGGAAATCTATTTTATGAGAAGGTATCATGAATATAGTAGTAGGAAATTCTGCAGGAGTTTTTAGTGGATTAACATGTCAACTTGCTTGGATGTTAGTTGCTGAGAATCCTAAAAATGAATTGGATTTGCAATTACATACAATAAACAAGACCAGTACTTGGGGTAATCATTTTTTAGATTATGAACCTTCTGGTTTAACTTGCCTGGAATCTTCTAATTGTGATAATTATGAAGAGGTATTGGGTGAAAATTTATTATTAAAGTTTTTTAAAAAGAGTAAGTTAATTAATACTGATATTCGTGAATCCATTTATCTAGAATCCAATCCTATGGATACTGATAAATCTTTCATTAAGGAATATCCTTCTTCTCTTATCTTAGGTGGTAAAGGATGTTCAAAAGAACAATTTAATAACTTAGATAATTTAAAGATAGTTACTGGTGCTCTTAATAGACAATGGAATAAATTAAAGTTTAATGCTAAGTTTGATAAACTAGTAAAGAAAGATGAGGAGTTGATATCTGATAAGAAGGTTTTATCTATAATGTTGAGGACAACATTACATTATATTGATCCACGTACAAATAAACCATTGACTGATTATGATTATGTTATGGATTGTGCTTTAGAATCTGTGAGATCGAAGATGGATGATTATGATTCAGTTCTTGTATCAACACAGATCGGTCCTTTTGTTGAAGGGTTTATAAAAGAATTCGGAGATAGATGTATCTTTACAGATAGAGAAAAGTTTGATAGTGATGTTGATTGGAAAGGTGGAAGAGGAGATGCTCATTACACTATGGATGATGAAGAATATGAAACGGAATATAGAGATTGTCTTTTAGATGTTTTACTTACAAGCAAGACAAATCATATCTTAGGATCTACAAGTAATATGTTTATGGGAGCACTTATTATGAATCCAGAAGTTACCTTTGGACCTATTGAAAAATTATCAGATTTTGAGGGAGCATAAAATGTATTTGTTTAACAAAGCAGATGGTTATCAGACAGAAGGTATAGGAGCAGTTGCTCAATGTCAAATACATACGTATACCTTATCAAGAATGCTTGGTGTTGAATTTGCAAGCACTAAGTTTGAGAATCTTCAACACTACCAGGAACATTCTACTCAAGTAGAATTTTGTCAGGATGTTACTAAATTTTTTAATTTTCCAAAAGGTCAATTGAATAGTGATAATGTAGTTTCATTTGAAAAAATAGATGAAGAGTTTATAAAATTTGTTGAAGAAAATAGAAATGAAAAGGATTTATATGTTGAAGTTGGAAGAGCAGATATGATGAGAACAGCAGATAATAATTATCAAAAATGGAATTCATTTGTCAAAGATCTTTCTTCTCTAGTTGTTTTTGATAAAAGTAAATATTATTTTGATGAAGAAAAGTTAAATGTGTCATTACATATAACAAACTTTATAGAAGGTAGAGATAATGATAGGAGTACATCAAGAGAACAATTTATTCAGGGAAATGATAAAGAGAAATATTATATAAATCTTTTACAAAAATTTGATAAAATTTTAAATGATAAGAATAATAGAGCTTCATCTGTTGAAAAGGAATATCATATTTACTCAAGATCACAAACACCAGGTGACTTAGAACAATTTGATGCATTTACAAAATTGGGATTGCCTATTGAGTTTCATATTGATGAGCATCCTTTAACATCTTTATATCATCTTATTCATTCTGATATAAAAGTTCTTTCTAATAGTTCTTTCAGTTATATTTCTGCAATATATGGTGATGGATTATCTATAGCTAGAGATAACTTTCATCACAAAATTCCAGAAAATGTGATATACTCAGATTATGATGGAAACTTTGATGAATCGTCAATTTATTTTGTGGAGGATTAAATGATTTATGTTGTTGATTTAGATGGGACTCTTTGCCATACGGAATCTAATCCTGATGGTCATGGAATGAAGTATTATGAAGCTACTCCATACCCTGAAAGAATAGAGAAGATTAATAAACTATGGGAAGAAGGTCACACTATCATTATAGAAACTGCAAGGGGATGTGGTAGTAAGATAAATCATTACGAAGATACCTTTAATCAATTACGTTCCTGGGGATTGAAGTTTACATCTTTAAGAACTGGTGTTAAGTTTGGTGGAGATGTTTTCATTGATGATAAGGGAATCAATAGTGAGGACTTTTTTTAATGGGATCAGTAAATAGAATTATTAAACAATCTCCAAATTTTATCAAGAGTAATTATTATAAATTTGTTCCATTTCGATATAGGTATGGAAAGGTTTATGGTGAGACTCTTGATTTTTTATTGGAGTCTCAACATTGGGATGAGGATAAACTTAAGGAATATCAATTTAATGAGTTGCAAAGATTGTTGAAGCATTGCTATAAGAATGTTCCATATTATAAGGAGATGTTTATTAAGTCTGGATGGAATCCTTTAGACTTTAAATCAGTTGAAGATTTAAAAGAGTTTCCAATTCTTACTAAAAGAAAGATTATTGAAAATCAGCAGATGTTGATTTCTGATACTACAAGATATGAAAAAGCATATCCAATTACAACAAGTGGATCTACAGGAGATAAGTTAGAATTTTATGTTGATGATGATTGTTTGAAGAGAGAAGCATCTTTTAATATGAGAGCATATATTCAACAGGGAGCAAAGATGTATGATACTCCTAGTGTATGGTTAAGAAGATATGTTCCAAAGGATAGTGAATCACCATTATGGTATTATGATGAAGAGTTGAAGAGATTATATATGTCTGCTTATCATCTTAATAGTAGAACTATAGGTGATTATGTTGCTAAGATAAATGAAGGTAATTATCAGACTATGTGTACGTATCCTTCTGCTGCATATATCTTTGCTTGTTTATGTGATGAGAATAATCTTACACTAAAAAGTATTGAGAAGATCCATACTACATCAGAGGTTTTATTAAAGCAATGGTACGATAAAATTAAAAAGGTATTCAATATAACTCCCTGTGGTCATTATGGACAAATGGAGAAGGTTTCGCTTATGCATCAGGTTGAATCCTCAAGAGATATGAAACAGAATTTAGAGTATGGTGTTGATGAGTTTTACGATAATGAAGATGGTACTTATGGATTGATTGCGACTGGATTTATTAATTATCATATGCCATTCATTAGATATAAAACTGAAGATACTTTTGTAATTGAAGATGGTGCAGTCAAAGAAGTTAACGGTAGAAGTAGTGACATTCTTGTATCTAAAGATGGATCTAGATTACCTGGTGTTAATTTTTATAGTTGGATTGATAAGAAGATGCCAGCAGTAAAGATGTTCCAGATTATTCAAAAGACTGATAATGATATAGTCTTTAATTATGTTCAGAGATCAGACTATGCATATGACATAAAAGATGATATAATGAATGGACTAACTTCTAGATTGGGAGATATGAATTTTACTATTAATATGGTAGATGAAATTCAAAGAGATCCCAAATCACAAAAGATTAGAAGTATTATTAACGAAATAATGAAATGAGAAACATTGCAAAAAAATCAATAAGACTTACTTGGCCAGAAGAGTCATTTAAATCTGCTGGTGATGAGGATTCTTTTGTTATTGATTATTATAAACGAAAGAAAGGTGGATATCTGGTAGACATTGCAGCTGCTTGTCCAGTATCTGGTTCACTTTCATTTAAACTTTTGGATATCTATGAGTGGAATGGTATTTTAGTAGAACCATCTACAATACATAAGGAGAATATTGAAGCATGTTATGGTGATGTTGAGGGGGTACATTTTTATCCTGGTGCAATTCATAGATCTTTAGATTCTATGAATCTTTTGGAATATGGTGGACAAGGTGTTGGGTGTTCTTATACTTTTGAAAATAATGATGTTCGTGCAAATGCCCCTGCTGGTAATCGTACTTATACAGTTCCTACAATTTCCATTAATAAGTTATTGGAAATGTATGATGCTCCAAAAGATATAGATTTTATGAATCTTGATATTGAAGGTTCAGAACCTGAAGTTTTGGAGGATCTTGATTATGAAAAATATAATGTTAAACTTTTTTGTATAGAGAATGGTATACAATATAAAGATTTTTTAGAGAACAAAGGTTATACAATATGTAATACTTCTGGTTATATATTAATGCACGGTAATTTATTTTTTGAAAAATTATGAAAATTAGTTTTATAGGATTGGGAAAGTTAGGTTTACCTCTTGCTTGTTGTTTAGCACAGTCTGGTAATAAAATTCTTGGTGTAGATAAGAATGAATATATTCTTGAGAAGTTAAACAATAAAGAACTACCTTTCTTTGAACCAGGATTGACTGATATCTTTCCACATAAAAATTTGGTTGGGTTTACAGATTCATATAGTAAGGCACTTCAAGAAACAGATGCATCTATTATTCTTGTTAATACTCAGTTGGGAGATACAGGATATTCATCAGAGTTTGTAGAGTCTGCATTGACTGATTTGGCAGTAAATTTAAAAAGAAGTAATAAGGATTATCATCTTATAGTATTATCATCTACTGTATTACCTGGATCTATTAAAGAATTAATTCATTTGGTTGAAAAAATTTCTGGTAGGAAATATGGAAAGGGTTTTGGGTTTGCATATGTTCCCGACTTTGTTAGATTAGGTAAAGTGATATATGACTTTAAGAATCCTGAGTTCTTCTTGATTGGTGCCAATAATAAGAGAGATATTGGTATGGTAGAAGAGATATGGAAAGACTTTCATGAGAATGAACCACCATTGAAACTTCTCACATTAGAAGAAGCAGAAGTTTCTAAAGTTTCTCTCAATGCTTATATTGTAAGTAAGATTGCTTTTGTTAATTTCTTAGGACAACTTTGTGATGGTATGAGTAATGTTGATGTACATAAAATCACAGATGCTATTGGATTAGATAAAAGAATATCTCCATACTTTTTTAATTTTGGGACTCCATATGGAGGTACTTGTTTTCCTAGAGATACGGCTGCATTTATTAAATTTGCTTCGGATAGAAAGAAGGATGCCAAGCATCTTAAGTTTGCTGATGAAGTAAATGAAGATCTATATCAGAGTATTCTTAAGAAGTGCCTTAGATATAATAAGGTGGGAATTGTTGGAGTATCATTTAAACCAAATTCTCCTGTAGTAATTGGATCTCCTTCTGCTAGATTAATTAGAGATCTTATAGAAAATGAGAAATGGATATTTGCATATGATGAGTACGATGAATCATTTGATAATTTAAATGGTCTTGCAGATAAAATTGTTAAGTGTAAGACTCCTCAAGAATGTGTTGACAGATCTGATGTAGTTGCTATTATGCATCCAGACAGTAAGTTTTCTTCATTGGATATATCTAATGTTAATCTTATTGATTATTGGGGAACTGTTGCATTGAATCCAAGATGTCCATTAAAGTAAGAGAAAGTATAAACAATCTTCAAACCTATAATGTTGGTGGACGTTCTGATCTATCATCTGACTGGGAATGTTTTGATTGGAATGAATCTGAATTTCCTCCAACGAATAAAGTATTTGAGGTAATGAAATCTTTCTATCGTTATGAAAGATATCCTGACATTACAGCAAAAGAATTAAAGATTAAATTATCTGGGTATGTTTCACTACCAACTCAGTTTATTGAAGTATATAATGGATCTGATGATGCACTAAAAGATATCATCACAGTGTTTGTTGATAGAGATACACGAGTATTATCATATCAACCATCTTATACTCAGGTGAATACTTTCATTACTACTAATACTGATAAGTATATAAAGGCTAATATATTGGATCCATTAGGAGAGCATAGTTATAATTTTAATCTTTGCAATGATGCTGACGTTGTTTATCTTGTAAATCCAAATAATCCTACAGGGAAGTTATTGGAAGTAGATAAGATAGAGGAACTTGTTAAGTCACATCCAGATGTATTGTTTATTATTGATGAAGCTTATTATGAATTTGCTAAAACATCATCTTGTCACCTGGTTGTCTCTCATAAGAACTTAATAGTGACTAGAACATTTTCTAAAGCATTTGGATTAGCATCTGTAAGATTGGGATATTGTATGGGTCATCCAGATACATTATCTCATCTTAAAAAAATTAGAAATGGTAAGGCAGTTAATACACTTGCACAGATGTGTGGTATTGCAGCATTGGATGATTTAGATTATCTTGATTCTCGTATTGATGAGATGAATGATGCTAAGAAATTTTTTATAGATAATCTTCCTCATCAGTATTATGCAGTAGATAGTCATACTAATTTTGTTCTATTAAAGACTCCTAATGCTAAAGAACTTTTAGATAAAATGAAATCTAATAAAATATTAATACGTGATAGAAGTTCATTTACAAACTTAGATGATTGTGTTAGAATTACTATTGGATCTAAGAAACAGATTATTAGAGTTCTTAATGTGATTAATTTATGATTGGGTATAACAGATTGGGTATTAATGGTAGACTGGGAAATCAAATGTTCCAGTATGCTGCATTGAGAGGTTTAGCATCTAAACACAATTATGATTGGGTTATTCCTCCATTAGATCATCAAACAATTCCTATGGCAGAGTATGTGCTATTTGATGGATTTAAAATGACTAATGTTCAAGATAAAAATTTTGGATTTGTTCCTAAAGATTGTCCAATATATGATGAACCATCACACGACTTTGATGTAGATCTATTTAATAATTGTCCAGATAATATTAATCTTGAAGGGTTTAGACAATCTGAAAAATACTTTACACATATAGAAGATAAGATAAGAGAAGATTTTACTTTTAAGGATGATATATATGAACCTTGTAAAGAATTTATTAGTGAGTATGGAGATGATATAATATTTTTACATGTTAGAAGATCTGATTCTACAGGAAGATCTGAGTACTTTCCGATAGCAGATGTTGGTTGGTTTGAGGAAATGTTAGAATATTTTCCTAAAGATATTCCTGTTCTTATATTGACAGATAAATTGGATTGGGTTAATAGTCAGAAATTATTTAAACAAGATAGGTTTCTTCTTTCTGAACATAGAGAGTACTCTAAGAATCTTGTTTGGAATGGTAGAGGGAAGATGGAATATACTTTATCTCCTTGGATTGATTTGTGTTTGATGAGTTTATGTAATGGTGCTATTATTCCTAACTCAACTTTTTCTTGGTGGGGTGCCTGGTTGCAAAAGTCTAAGAACAAAAAAGTAGTATATCAACATCCTTATTTTGGCCCTATATTTACCAGTAAGGATGAAGCGTACATACACATAAGAGATATGTATCCACAGGATTGGGTACGTGGACATCTAAAGGATGAGTACATTGATACGGTTTGGATGGATTCTGAAAACGAAAGAGAAATGCAATGAAAGATTTAAAACAAGCAACATTTATTATTCCTATTAGGATAGAATCTCCTGATAGGTTGAGGAATGTTATTACAACTACAGCATTTCTTGTAGAAAACTTTGATACTAATATTATAATCAAAGAGGTTGATTCTGAAGGAGTATTCCAGAGAGATGCTCTTCCAATCTTGGAAGATATAGTTGAGGGTGGCATCTTTAAAAACTTCCATCATATATTTGAGCAGAGTGATGAACCTTTATTCCATAGACAGAAGGTTCTGAATGAAATGATACTGGAAGCAGATACAGAGATCGTGGTCAATTATGATTGTGATGCTATTCTTCCTATCAAATCATATGAAAATGCTTATAGATCAATTATGGATGGAGTACATGATGTGGTGTATCCATATGGTCAAGGAATGTATCAGAAGCAGGTATCAGCAACTGATGAAGTTGTTTCTAATTTTTT
>Ga0163179_10003644_pt1 | contig 10422 bp, 12 predicted proteins | sample AtlANTMetagenome_FD_109643 | JGI IMG/M metagenome (GOLD analysis project Ga0163179, IMG submission 109643) | Marine eukaryotic phytoplankton communities from the Atlantic Ocean - Atlantic ANT 2 Metagenome | ecosystem: Environmental > Aquatic > Marine > Oceanic | place: North Atlantic Ocean... | reverse complement strand
GTGGGAGAGTCAGCTACCCAAATGCCGCAATTACTCGTAAAAAGGGGTGATGAAGTTCGTCGACCTCTCTCTTCCCGATGTAGCCGCGAACCTCGCCTTGGATGAGGCCCTGCTAGATGAGGCAGTCTCATCCGATGACGAGTTTTTTCGTCTTTGGGAGTCGGAGCAGCCCGCGGTGATCATCGGCCGGGCCTCGAAAATCGAAGAGGAGGTCAATCTCGCCTATTGCGAGGAGATGCGTCTGCCGGTGTTCCGCCGCTGCAGTGGTGGCCTGTCTGTCGTGATCGGCCCCGGCTGCCTGATGTATTCGGTGATTCTAAGCAAACGTCAAAATCCAGCTTTGGACGTGGTCGACCACTGCCACGAATTCGTGCTCGAGCGAATTCGTTCCGCCTTGAATGGACTGTTATTGAAAGTGAGCCTCTCTGGAACGAGCGATTTGACGGTGGATGGGCAGAAATGCTCGGGGAATAGCCTCCGTTCGAAACGAGAAGCCATTCTCTACCACGGTACGCTGCTCTACGACGCCTCGATTCCCCAGATCTCCCGCAGCCTACATATGCCTCCGCGAGCCCCCGATTATCGGGCAGAACGAACGCATGACGAATTCCTTACCAATTTGGCAGTCGATCGAGATTCTCTGTGGACTGCGTTAAAACAGGCCTGGCCTTGTGAGGGACCGGCAGAGGAGTGGCCGCAGCAGAGAACGGAGCAACTTGTGATCGAAAAATATGGTGCCAAAGATTGGACTTACGCCCGATAGTTTCGGATCCAGCTCCTAGCTCCTCCGGCATTCGATCCTTACAATACGGGCAGCTTTACGGGCATCCTTCTCCCAGGCAGAAAGTTTCAGAATTCAGATTCATGCCATTCTTCTGTTTTGACGGCATCGATGGTGCGGGCAAGACCACGCAGATCACACGATTTCGCGACTGGTTGGAATCGCAGTCGATGGAGGTTTTGCTTTGCCGAGATCCCGGCACAACAGCACTCGGTGAAAAACTTCGAGACCTTCTGCTCTCGCATAGCGATACACCAATCGACATGCGATCCGAGATGTTCTTGTACATGACCGCACGCGTGCAATTAGTCGAAGAGGTAATTCGTCCGGCACTGGCGGCAGGCAAGACGGTCATCAGTGATCGCTATCTCCTAGCCAACGTGGTTTATCAGGGGCATGCCGGGGGTCTCAAGCCCGAGCATATCTGGCAGGTCGGAGAGGTCGCCACCGACGGCATCCTCCCCGAGCTCACGTTCGTCCTCGACCTGAATCCGGAGGCAGCCGCGGCCAGGCGAGTCGGGGCCCCCGACCGCGTAGAAGGTCGAGGTGACGAATTTCTTCGCGAGGTCCGTGATGGTTTTCTGCGGGAGGCCGAATTGCGAGAGGATATCGTCATCATTGATGCCAGCGCCACTCCGGAAGAGGTTCAAAATCAGATCCAATCGGCCGCTTCTAAGCGTTTCGCCTTGGGAGGGTAACGATGAGCTGGTGCGGTATTGAAGGTCACGATGACGTCGTGAATCGGTTTCGAACAAGCCTTCAACGTGGCCGTCTCGCCAGCACCTTCCTGTTCGTGGGAAAATCAGGAATCGGCAAGAAGAAATTCGCCCAACGATTCGCCCAGGCTCTTCTCTGTAGCCACGCCGCTAACGAAGAACTTGCTCCCTGCCTCCAGTGCGACAGTTGTCTTCAAATCGAGGCGGGCTCGCATCCGGACGTGGAACAGGTGAGCAAGCCTGTGGATAAATCGACGATTCCGATCGAATTGTTCATCGGTGATCTGAAGAATCGTAACAAAGATGGGCTTTGTTATCGCCTCGCGCTTCGGCCTTCAATCGGCGATCGCAGGATCGCCATCATTGACGATGCAGACTTCATGAACCAAGAGGGAGCGAATTGCCTATTGAAAACGCTCGAGGAACCTCCGCCACGCTCCATTTTGATACTGCTCGCGACCAGCGAGCAAACACAGCTCCCAACCATTCGCTCACGCTGTCAAACGGTGCGATTCCAACCGCTATCGCTTGAATTTGTCACTCAGCATTTGCGGGAAATCAATCCGGAACTCAGCGAGGCAGATGCGGCGGAACGAGCTTGGCTGGGGGAGGGCAGTCTGGATCAGGCATTGGAATTCGTCGATCCAGAATTAGAAGGCTTTCGATGTGAGTTATGGGAGTCACTCGGGAGTGCTGCGCAGACCGATTATCTAAAAATCACCAAGGACATCTCAACCTTTGTGGACAGCGCCGGCAAAGAAGCTCCTAAACGACGACAACGATTGCGTCACACTATCCGGCTCTTCATGCTTTTCTATCGGCAGCTCATGCTCAGCTCATTCGAATCTTCGACGGAGGCGAAGGGCCTGCTCGGCAAGCAGGCTCAGGCCGCCCAGAGGGCAGGGCAGGGCGAGGCGACACCCGTGCAAATTGATCGTTGCCTGCAAGCACTCCGGGAAGTGGATGCCAATGCTAATCTGGCGACGCTCATCGAATGCTGGATCGATGATTTGGCAGCAGCCCAGATCGGAACCGCCTCGCTACGTCGGTAGGCGATATCGGCAATCAGCGATACCCAAGCCCGACGATGTTAATTTTGGGGAGCGCCAAACGCGGTCAGGACTAAACGGCGGCTGCCCCCATGGTCTCTGTGTTCGCACAAATAAACGCCTTGCCAGGTGCCTAACGCTAAACGTCCGTCCGCAATGGGCACGGTAATCGAGCTTCCCATCATTGAGCTTTTGATATGGGCTGGCATGTCATCACTGCCCTCGTAGGTATGGATATAAGGAAAATCCTCGGGAACAATCCGTGAGATAGCCATTTCCATATCGACTCTCACTTCCGGGTCGGCATTTTCATTAAGCGTTAATGATGCAGAGGTATGCTGGACAAAAATGTGCAATAAGCCAGTCTTTATTGTCTTGAGCTGGGGCAAGGCCTCCTGGACTTGGCTGGTGATCAAATGAAACCCACGGGAAAAAGGCGGGAGCTTTAGGTTGCTTTGAATCCACATCGTCAATTGACTTAGCTCAAAGAGTTTTGATGAGTTAACGGTCGACAGAGATCGTCTGGATGGTACAGCCCAAGTGTCCAGCCAACTCAGCCCAGGTTACCGGTGTTCAAGAATCGTGTCGACCTGAATCAAATTGTGTGAAGAAAGGGTGAAGATGCGATTATTCCTTAGTTAGAACGTTGACTTTTGCACTACCGGTGGAATAATCTGCTGTTTTCATGCCCGCTTTATCCTCACTGCCCAAAGTGAGGCCCACCGCATCGTGATTCACCGGCTTCGCTTGGCCTAATTAGAGATTGGCCACGTTTCCCACCGGAAACGAATCTGCGTCAACGGAGTCGTTCTTAAGAACTGTTAGTTTGTTTTGACATGGGTAGAGGTTGAGAGAGGTAAAATGCAATCGCAGAAGGTACGGAACGTTTTTGAGGCCATCCTTAAGTATGGCCATGACGAAGACTTTGCTCCCTTGAAGTCCGAAGAGTTCGAAGCAACCGACGCACCGGCAGGATCATCTAAGAAGATTGATATCCTGCGGCGACGTGTGGAGTCTGGAGATCCTCTTTGGCACAACGAAGACCGCGCGGATTACAGCGGTCTGACCGGGGCAGTTCGACCGCGAGAATAGTTAGGGACAGACATTCTGGGTCGTGTCGTTACGACGACGGAGAAAAGCAAATAAAAAACGGGGACCAATCCGGTCCCCGTTTTTTTTTTGCAGTACATCGACTTGGGTTTTAAGTCTCTGGTGTCGATGGTTGACCACCCACCAGTTCCTGCCTCAAGACCGATACGTCATCTGGAGCACGGATTCCAATTCGCACCTTGTCTCCAGTCACCCGTACTACGGTAATCTCGATCGAATCGCCCAATTTAATCTTCTCACTCTTCTTTCGTGAAAGCACAAGCATTTCACATTCTCCCCGTTATGTCGAAGGAAATCACCCGTTTCCGGATCGCATCCTTGCTAGTTTTTGAATTCCATCGCCTCCAAATCAGGAGCTTTTGTCAAACGCAACTTATGAAAGCGTTCGCCGCTGGCTCCGTAGAAGAGAACGGTGTTTCGATCAGTCTCCCAAATCGCCGTGAACTTGACGCTTCGCGGACCGTGAAGACAAAACAAAATGCCACACGGTTCCGTTCGTCGTGTCAGAACGCGTTCCGTCATGGGAAACACGCCTATTTCAAGTTGTTCATGTTCACAAAGAGTTTGATAAATTAAGTCCTTTAAGTCCTGCAGCTCTAACGCAGGAGGTTGAATCGCGATCATCAGCTAGACTCACTCCTTTAAACATCTGTCGCTGAATTGCGTAAAGTGACTATTACGACCAGGACCCAGAAACGCAAAGCGACCGCAGTTCACGAAGGGTGACGCTAGTGCGGCAACACGCAGAAAGAGCAAACGTTGTGGAGTGCTATTTATATTCGGCCAAGTCGACCGAGCTGAGCTTTTGGGGGTTGGTTCGACCTCGAGGCCATCAATGGCAGCCTTTCGGTATAACTAGTTATCGGCAGAGTAGGCAAATTAATTCTGATGCTACCGATGTTCGGCCTAGTGAATTTGTGAGCCCAAGTCGACGGCACCGGAACTTTTACGAATTCATTAATGTTGAAAACGTATCAGCCATTAAAGGAATGCCTGCAGTGATACTACCGCTGCTTCGAGTCGTCGGGAACTCGCACGAGAGATAATTGTTGGGCCCGATATTCGACGAATGAAATCAGCCTCAAACTATCTTTTTGACTCTTCCATTTTCCCAGTGTCAATCGATGCTCATTCGGTAGTTTGGGAATCAGACGATGTCGGCTTTCCTGCCGTACGACAACCTTACCGCCATTCTTGATTTCCACTTGGACACGAGTTGGGAAGAGCTTCCTTTCAAATAATTCACGATTGAGCTCCATGCGAATCCCGGGTGGTAAGGGACGAAAGAGAGCATTGAGCTGGGTAAACCATTGCGCGAATTCGTGATAGTCCGCCAGCTTCGTGGCATCGATCGATTCAGTTTCAACTCGATAATTCCAGACTTTGCTGAGCATTTCGAGCTTTCCAGTTTCCTCATCAAAACTCACGTTAAATTCTGGTTTTGATGCAAACCGAATCAGAGCGACGTTGGACGTTTCAGCGAGTGCCCTTTCTGAGGCGATAAATCGCACTAACTCTTCAGCCGCAAGTGAAGCTTGGGTTCGATGCTTTTCATCGGCCAGCGTAAACCGCCGGGCGTTTCGATCGAAGACGGTTACTTTCTGCTCAGGAATGATCGAAAAATCGTGAATCTCATTATCGGCAAAGAGGGTTATGTTTTCTGCCTGAAGCTGTTTTCCATCCCCGTCGTAAATCTTGGTTTCCAGCGCGAATTCTTCTCCACGACACGTCGCGGCGAGGAACATGAACACGACAAAATGCCAGGCCAATGAAGCACGAAAACTCATAGGGATCTCCGGAACGGAATCTGGTAAACTCCGAGCGAATTGTCGAAAGGTGCGGGAAGATACCGTAGGGGCGGCTTTCCTGTCCACCCGAAGATGACCGCTAGCATCGAGGTGACCATGGTCGAACAGCTCAGTGAATTAATCCGCGATAAAAAAGCGACGGTCGGTGTCGTGGGCTTAGGCTATGTCGGATTGCCCTTGGTTCATGCCTTTGTGAAGGCGGGATACCGATCGATTGGATTCGACGTTGATCCAGCGAAGGTCAAATTGCTGCAGGAGGGCAAGAGCTACATCAAGCATTTCTCCAGCGATTGGATTTGCGAGAGCATCAGCCAGCGCAAATTCGAACCGACGGCAGATTTGTCTCGGCTCTCGGAAGCAGACGCCATTTTGATTTGCGTACCAACGCCTCTCAATGCAAGTCGTGATCCTGACCTTTCCTACATTCAATCGACGACCGAGGAGATCGCGGCGCAGTTACGCCCTGGCCAACTGATTGTTTTAGAGAGCACGACATATCCAGGAACGACCCGCGGTGTAATGGTCCCGATCTTGTCGAAATCGGGTTTGCAGGCCGGCACGGATTACTTCATGGCTTACAGTCCTGAGCGAGAGGATCCCGGTAACACTCAGTTTTCAGCCCACGCCATTCCCAAAGTTGTTGGTGGGCTTGATCCGATAAGCCTTCAACTGGCAACGGAGCTTTATTCGGCTGCGGTGGTCGAAGTCGTTCCGGTTTCCAGTTGCGAAGTCGCCGAGGCCTGCAAGATTCTTGAAAACACTTATCGCTCGGTAAACATTGCGATGGTGAATGAATTGAAGTGTCTCTTTTCGGAGTTAGACATTGACATTTGGGAAGTCATCGATGCAGCCAAGACGAAGCCATTCGGTTTCCAAGCGTTTTACCCTGGCCCGGGGCTTGGTGGTCACTGCATTCCGATCGACCCGTTCTACTTGAGCTGGTTGGCAAGGAAGCACGAACTTTCGACCCGCTTCATTGAACTCGCTGGTGAAATCAACGGATCAATGCCTCGTTATGTCGTTAGTCGAGTTGCTCAAGCACTCAATGACCATCGCAAATCGGTTCGGGGCAGCAAAATTGCCATCCTGGGAATTGCTTACAAGAAAGATATTGATGATCCGAGAGAAAGCCCATCTTTCAAACTCATCGAGCTATTAACGGAAGCGGGTGCCGAGATTTCTTATAACGATCCTCACATTCCGTCTTTACCGGCAATGCGGAGCTTTAACGTTCCTTCTCTGGACAGCCAGGCCTTAACCCCGGACTACGTCGCATCTCAGGATTGCATTTTGATTGCGACGGATCACTCAGCCTATGATTACGAATCCATTGTTCAACATGCAAAACTTGTGTTGGATACTCGCAATGCGACAAAGGCAGTGAACTCAGGCCGCGAAAAAATAATGAAGGCATAACAATTTCAAGACTTTGCAGCCTCCCGACTCAGCCGGTCAGCCCAATAGATTGGATCGGGTAAGCGGCGACGCCCCAACACCCGGTCCACCTGCTCAATCGCTTGCTCGCAGTGGATACGATGTCCGGGCGAAACAAAAATGGGCTTGGCAGTCCGAGGATTCGGTCGCAAAGCAGCACCGATCCGTGATTCATGCTGCAGGATTGGACGAATTTCCCCGCAGGACATCTTTGTCGTGTGCACCGAACCGTGAAGTAGCTTCTTGGTGATTCCGATCGTCCGAAGATCACACGCAACGCCCAACATCGTGGCAACACCACACCCACGTGGATGAGCAATTCCAGCACCATCAACCATGACAGCATCCGCCAACTCGCGAATCGCACGTACTTCCTCCACAAGCTGGATCAGAACGGGAAGTTCACGATAAGCCAGATAAGAGGTGATATAGGGAAAGGAGATTGGCCTCGTCGCAACGTGTGACCAACTCAATTCTCCTGTATCCAAATTAGTTTCAGCATAACACGCAAAAGCAATGTTTCCGTGGTAGGAAACATCGACTCCGGCAATCGTTTGAACCGAAGATTCGTCAACGAGTGAAGCGTGTGATCGTACGATTTCTTGAATCGACTTCAGATGTTGAAGAGGTTGTGAGCCGCGAAATTCGGCAAACCCATGAAGTTGCAAATCAACACGTTGATTCACAATGTCGATGCCGTCAGCACGCAAGCGAGCCATTTTTTCATCCTGACTGCCCAGACAATACTTTCCCAATTGCCCGGTCGCTCGAACAACGCGAAAACAAGGGCAGTCGCTGGAATGCGGATGGTTTAATAACTCGAAACCCACCCAACGAGTTGCGATGGGGTCACCCAATGCAGTGGCTAGCGTTCCATAGGTGGAGACGCGGCCTGGAGGAATTTCGTGGACTCGCTCCCAAAGAGCCCGCGATATATCCGGCAGATTCATCAGTTCTCGGCGAATACCTTCAGGACTCAGATTCCTCATTCGACTCCAAAGTGCTACCTTGTTCGCGGGCTACAATTAGATTGCGGGCGACGACCCAAGCGGACGGTGATCTTCCAATCGCGATCCGCTCATCCATATCCACAAATTGTTAGGAATGCAGGAAAGTGGCGTCAATACAACGCGTACTTGTGACAGGTGGGGCAGGCTTCTTAGGCTCACACCTATGTGAGCGACTCGTCGAGGACGGTCATGACGTGATCTGTCTCGACAATTTCTTCACGAGCCAGAAAACGAACCTGCAGCATCTGCTTGGCCGCTCAAATTTTGAGTTAATCCGCCATGACATTACTGTACCGATCTGGTTAGAAGTGGACCAGATTTACAATTTGGCCTGCCCTGCGGCTCCTGGACATTATCAATACAACGCCATCAAGACCATCAAAACATCCGTGCTCGGTGCCATCAATGTGCTGGGGATCGCAAAACGGTGTCATGCCAAGGTCCTCCAGGCATCTACCAGTGAAGTCTACGGAGACCCGGAAATCCATCCGCAACCGGAATCCTATCGGGGCAATGTGAACCCGATTGGTCCCCGAGCCTGCTATGACGAGGGCAAGCGTGCGGCGGAGACGTTATTCATGGATTATTACCGGATGCACAAGGTGCAGATCGGCATCGTCAGAATTTTCAATACCTACGGCCCGCGGATGCACCCTTTCGATGGTCGAGTTATTTCCAACTTCATTCGCCAAGCACTTCACGGCGAGAACATCACCGTCTTCGGTGATGGAAGTCAAACTCGATCTTTTTGCTATCGGGACGATTTAATCGAAGGTATGATGCGGATGATGAACAGAGCTGATGATTTCATCGGCCCAGTCAATCTCGGCAACCCGGGGGAATATACGATTCGGCAATTGGCTGAACAAATCATCGATCTCACTGGATCAAATTCCCAACTCATCGAACGCCCATTACCCGATGACGATCCTACCCGTCGTAAGCCGGACATCACCTTGGCAAAAGAAAAACTCCAGTGGCAACCAGCCATCGAACTTCAAGATGGTCTTCTGCAGACAATCGACTGGTTTCGTTCGATAAATCTGGAACACTACCGGCCTCCTACTCCAAATTACTAGGCAACATTGATTAAAATTTTCGAGAAAAGAGCGTCAATTTAAATCGACGAAAAGGATCTAATTCGTGTCAATTCTGATCACTGGAGGCGCAGGATTTATCGGCAGCCATTTCGCCGAATTGATCTCCACAGAAACTGCTGAAACCTGTGTTTGCCTTGATAACTTCAATGATTTTTACGACCCTGCTCTGAAGCGATCGAATGCAGCTCAACTCGAAAAACTAGATCGCGTCAAAGTCATTGAAGGTGATTTTTGTGATCTCGAGTCGAATCGACAATTATTGCAGGAGCAGCAAATCACACGCATTGTCCATCTGGGGGCTTATGCTGGTGTGCGTTATAGCGTCGAAAACCCTTTCATCTATCAACACGTGAATGTCGGTGGCACTCTGGCATTGCTAGAAGCGGCTCGCGAATTCCCCGTTGATCGATTTCTTCTGGTGTCGTCGTCGACGGTTTATGGGAGGGGAGCCGGAATTCCTTTTCAAGAAGATCAGCCACTCGGCATCCCGGCAAGTCCCTACGGTTCCTCAAAGCGAAGTGCTGAGCTCATGGGGCTGACCTACCAACAGCTTCATAATGTTCCCGTTGTCTGCCTGAGACCATTTAGTGTCTACGGCCCCCGCCTGCGACCTGATCTCGCATTAACTGTCTTTACTGACGCCATTGCGAATGGCCGACAGTTTCCCTTGTTCGGAGATGGCAGCATCCGTCGCGACTTTACTCATGTGAGTGATATTTGCCGAGGCTTGTTCAGCGCACTCCATGCAGCGGGAATCGACGGAGAAGTTTTCAATCTTGGACACAGCGAACCCATTGAAATTCGTCGCATCATCGAATTGATTGAAGAATCACTAGGAAAAACTGCCCAAATCGACCAACAACCCGAACGCCCCGAAGATCTCCCCATCACATACGCCGACCTGACTCGCGCTGAAAAGTATCTGCAATACGCACCCAAAGTACCCATCGAGGCTGGAATCGACGAATTCTGCAAGTGGTTTCGCGAGTGGCACGAAGTTCACCCTGTAAAGTAGCCCCGATTCCAAGTTACAATGCGGCGCAAATCTTTTTACAAGGAACTCCGCCGTGCCACGTTTTCTCATCCTTCTGATTGTGTTCAGCTTGTTTGGAATACTGCCCGCTGCGCAGTTGTTCGCGGAGAATACGTCCGCTCCCAAAAAGAACTCATGGACCCCACTCTTCGACGGTAAGTCGCTTCATGGCTGGAAGGCAACTCAATTCGGTGGTGAAGGTGAAGTCTACGTTGAAGACGAGACGATCTTTATGGAATTCGGGTCGTCCATGACGGGACTCACGGCGACCCAAAACTTGCCCCGAGACAATTACGAGGTTCGACTCGAAGCCAAACGAATTGACGGTACGGATTTCTTTTGCGGTTTGACATTTCCCGTGAAAGACAACTACCTCACTCT
>Ga0163179_10003643_pt1 | contig 10424 bp, 13 predicted proteins | sample AtlANTMetagenome_FD_109643 | JGI IMG/M metagenome (GOLD analysis project Ga0163179, IMG submission 109643) | Marine eukaryotic phytoplankton communities from the Atlantic Ocean - Atlantic ANT 2 Metagenome | ecosystem: Environmental > Aquatic > Marine > Oceanic | place: North Atlantic Ocean... | reverse complement strand
GAATCCATAAAAACTGTCTTTTCTATTTGAGGTATTAACTTTTCATCAGGTATTTCAGGCATAGTCGGCTCTTGGCCTTTTTCTTCAGGCTCAGGAATAGCCTCACCTTGTTCTTCAAGGTATGCCTTAATAAATCCTGATCTTGCTTTTGGATCTGATAACACCTTTTTTACATTGGCGTCTATTTCAGATTGAAAATTTGACAATCCTGCGCCGCCTATGTCAACGCCTTCCTGTGCAGCTGCATTGATTACTGCTATGAAAGATGCTAGGTCAGCTGCAGATGCCAACCCATTTAACATTTTCATTTGGCTTTCAAAGGCCTGCATTATTTCTTGTACATGCTGATTTTTTGCTTCGACCATTTCCTGTGCATCTTTTGTGATTGCCTTTTCGAGGCCAGGCATTTTGTCCATATATTGCGTTATACCATCGCTAGCGGAGCCGGCCGACTCTTTCTTTTCAGAAATAAGCGTCCCTGCTGGCTCATGGTGCGCGATAAAAAATAGCTTAGTAAGATCACCAAGTAACTTTTTTCCAGTCCCTAAGATGTCGACAGTACCATCACTACCTTTTTTATCATCTTTAGCACCAGAGGCTTTTCCGGCATCATCACCTCTTACAAACTTTGTTACAAATGGTATACCCCACCCAGCATCATCTAATAAGTTTATTGTACCTTCAGCAGTGTCAAGCCCTTTCATTGCCATCTTTGCGCCAAGAAACCCTGCCGGGTTAACCATAAACCCAATTAGCTGCATGTCGCTTGTGTCCCAAACTTTATCAATTGGCTCCATTGCTTTACCCCACTCTGATTCCAGGGCTTTATTTCTGTTTTCCCATCTCTCACGTGCAGCCTTTTGTTTGGAAGGACTTAGGGTAGTAATTAATTCAAAGTTAAACCTAGCAATAGATGCTAAGTCTTTTACTGCAACTTTTGCAACCTGCAAAACATCTTTAAAAGGATCTAGAAATGCGCCAATAGGATCGCCACTAACACCATCTTCGAGTAGTAGTGACATATACTCAACTAGTACATCTGGGTTCAATGAACTTTTTTGATGCATAGCCTCTTCAATTAAAATTGATTGGACCCATTTTCTAAACTTAATTTCTTCTTGAATTTGTTTATTCATTAATTAACTCCAGCCGTATTCCGGTCATTTCCTCATATAGGCCTATTATTTCTATCTCAAAGCTATTTAAGGTTTGTGCTTTTGTTTTTGCATCCCTGGTCGAAAATAACTTTCTCATATGAGGAGGTAGCGAAAGTAAAAGCTGCCTCTTTATAAACATCCAATTAGATTCACTACCTGCTACGGTGGAAATCAACGTTAGCTCCTCAATGACCCTATTTGGAATATCCATGTATAAAACCTCACGTTTCTTATTATAATAAGATAGTAGAGAATGTGTATCAGACATAATTATGGATGGAAGGAGTAAAGAACATGAAAATTGGCTTAGTACCTATGTCTGCAAAGCCTTATCATGCTGGTCACCACATGCTGGTAGAGCTAGCAGCAATTGCAGAAATTACAGATGAAGTAAAAAACCTTCAGCTTCCGGTAAACGACGAAGTTATTGTATTTGTATCTTTTAGTAGCAGAGGCGTTAGAAAAGTCAAAGACCCTACTGACACCAGGACCCTTAAGCAAGGTGCTAAAAAAATTGAAGTGCCTAAAAAAGGTGAAACCCCTGTGTTCGGAAGCGACATGCAGTACATTTGGAACAACCTACTTAAACCAAACCTTAGGCTACCTTCAAAAGTAAAGATTATTAGCCCTGATGATGGTGCTAGTCCGGCGCCGGTACGAAGTATTCATGAAGTCTGTGGAGCTCTTAAAGAAGCTTATGATGCCGGAGAAAAAACGTTTCAGGTACCACACTCAAATATATCAGCTAGCGTTGAACAAACGGTTATCAATATTTACTCTGATGATCAAGATATTGTTACAAACTATTCGGAAGCTCTAATGACTCAGCAATATGGTGAGCTATGGAATAACCAGAGCGCTCCTGCAATTCGAGGCGTCGGGGTACCACGTACGGCAACTGTCGAAATAAGCGGGACAAAGATGAGAAAATATCTTTGTGACGGTGATCTACAAAGCTTTGGAAACTTGTTGCCTCCTCTTCCAGACCAAGTTAAAAATGAGATTGCAACCATACTAGCAGACAGCGCTAGCTGCGGTATGCCCCTTAAGAAAAGAAATGAAAAAAATGAGTCGGTGCTTAGGGCCTACATCCGCAACCTGCTAAACTCGTAAACGATTTTTTTTAAGAAAAGCAATTTGCGCTAATATGTAATAATATAGCGCGGAGTTTTAGTGCCTCTTAAAAAACTAATCGCAGGCCTCATAGCCTTCACCCTTTTTGGGTGTACTTCCCCTGTACAAAATGACGATGATTCCGGATCGGATACAGCAGCAGCTGTAATTGATTGGGAAGATTGTGGTGGGCTTATTGGTGATCATGCATGTAATTTTACATTTGTTGATCAACATGGAAATCCATGGACCCTTTATGAACATATTGGAAAAGTTATATTAATAGACTTTTCAGCAGAGTGGTGTGGGTATTGCCAGGTCTCAGCCCAAATCGTAGAAAGAACGCAACAAGATTTTGATCCAACAGGAAAAGAATTTGTATGGGTTACGCTACTGGTGGAAGACAGCACCGGTAATCCTCCTGATCTTGCAACAGTCCAAGCTTGGACTAATTATTTTGGCATTGAATCCTCACCGGTCCTTGCGGCTGACCGCACAATCATAGACGTCACTGGAGAGGCTGGTTATCCGGTTGAATCGTGGCCGATGTTCTTAATAGTAAACAGAGACATGACTATAGAAAACGGGTTAAGAGGATGGAGCGAACAACTAATATTGCAAATGATTACAGATGCAATAGCAAAACAATAAAAAACTTTTTACTGGCCGGTTTAGCGCTGTTTAGCCTAAGCTGTTCAGACTACCAGATAGTTAGCTCAAACCCTCCTGAGCCAGAAATTATATACGTCTACAGTGAAGTACCTACCTATGTACAACAAGAGGTACCGACTGATGACTACACTGGCCAGGTTTGGGTTGATTCATTTAACCAGCCATTTTCAGTTAATGGTGTTGATATTCTTTGGGTTATTGATACGTCAGGATCTATGAATAGATATGATGCCAATTTAATCTTAGGTATCGAAACAATGTTAAATGCGCTACCTCCATCTGGGTGGAGATTGGCAATGACTTCTAATGATCCCCTTAAAGCATCAGCAGAAGCTCAATTTCCCCTAGTTCCTGGTGATGATATTCTAGATGCAGAAGCAATGTATAACGCCATGGGAAGAGGTGGCAGAGAAGAAGGGTTTGATGCAGCATATGAATACATTGTTAACAATCCGTATGCTAGCACATGGATGAGATCAGACGCAGCATTATTAATAGTCTTTGTTTCTGACGAAGAGGATCAAAGCGATGATCATTTTCCTGCTATGCATGATTTTGTGTCATGGTATTCTACGCAAAGAGGCGGATCGGTATTTTTATCCAGCATTGTTAATGTAGCACATGCAGATTCAGTTTGTACTTGGACTGTTAACGCAATCGATATAGGGGATCGGTATATGGATGCAACTAATCTTTTCGGAGGGGTAATAGTTGATATATGTAGCGACGATTGGTCACCTGGGGTAACAGACGCTAGCGCACAAATTGATCCTCACGAAAGCTGGGAGCTTCGCCATCCGCCAGTCCAAGACTCAATACGCGTATTTATAGACACAATCCTACAGCCAGATACTAGTTGGACATATAACCCTGCAACCAATTCAGTTGAATTCCTGGTTATTCCTGCAGGAGGAACGCTGGTAGAAATTGGATATATTATAGACGAAAATCCGGATACTGGATCTTAAGCTATCGTTGAAAACCCGCCTGAATTTGAAGAGCTTTCGCTCATTGACTCCAGCAACTTCATAATAATCATTAGTTCTATAAGCTTTTGAAGATCCATCTCAGTTGACTCGCTGGATTGTTGCACACAGCTATATAGCTCCATTGAGTCCTGAGTGCTGATGTTTGAAAATATATTGTTGTTTTGAATTTGCGTTATATTATAGGTTGTGCCAGCCTTATCACCAGTATCGCTTATATCCTTTGTAGATGCATCTTTACAAGAACCTGTAGTTACACCTTCTCCGGCTGAAACGTTTCCTGTCGAGGCACCTCCTGCATTAGCAGATGATCCTACAGAAGGTGCGCCACCGCCACCAACTCCTCCTACACTCATATTATCCTCACTTTTTAAAAGATAACCTAAAGTGTACCGGATTTTGGTAAAGTTGTTAATTAATTACTTTTTGACTTGCTTCGCCAATCTGCAATTGCTGCTTTAATAGCGTCCTCAGCCAAAACAGAACAATGTATTTTTACAGGAGGAAGACTTAGGTGTTTAGCAATTTCAACATTTTTGATTGCCTGTGCCTCCTCAATTGTGCGACCTTTGACCCATTCAGTTACAAGAGATGACGATGCAATTGCTGAGCCACAACCGAATGTCTTAAACTTAGCTTCTTCAATTACTCCATCGTTATCTATCTTTAGTTGAAGCTTCATAACATCGCCACAGGCAGGGGCACCAACTAATCCAGTACCAACGTCAGGACTATCCTTATCTAAAGAGCCAACATTTCGAGGATTGTTAAAATGATCATTGACTTCTTTAGAATATGCCATTAGATTTTAACCCTATTAATAATATTCTGTTGTTTGTATAACATTTCGTACCAGGCAGACATAACCTTCTTTGTTACGTCAACAACAGATTTTTCCATTTTGCTGCCTTTTTGCATTTCTTTGGATAGCTCTTCTTGACATACGTCAATGATGGTTTTTCTAATTCTGCCTGGCTGTCTAAAGAAAGACTTACCTAAAGACTTAACTAGCTCATTTTCAATTTCTTTACGGACAATCTTTTTTTGTTCATCTCTGTCTTTTTCGATTGCCTTCTTAATAAGCTTGTCAATTTCCTTTTTATCTGACTTGGTTAACTCTTCTTGAATTAGTGATTCCCGGATTAGGTTTTTAAGTAAGCTAATTTCAAGACTGGATGATTCCGTTACTTGGCCTGGCACATAACGTTTAAAGTAATCAGACCACCTGCTGCCCATTGCAGCCCTAGTACTAACCCTCCACTTATTATCACTTATCCTTGAAGGTACACAGTCTTTAGGGCCGGCAATTAAAAATTCCCCGCTTCCCCTGGAGATAAATATTAAGCCGGCTGCGCCGCCCCATGACTCAGTCTTTAAAAAGCTTTCTGTAAAGTTGTTTTGCCACGCGTCTGCAAGTTTACTATAGTCCTCAACAGTCTTAGGGGCAGGTAGGCCTTGAATACTTGCAAACTTATCAAGGATAGCTTTGCCGCTAGCTTTAATCATGGTTTCTGTAACTGCTTTACCATCAAAAGGTGTAGTGCCAAAAAGCGACTGTGCCCAAGGTGCCTGCTTGTCAGCACCTGATATATTTTTACCCATTGGAACGTCAGGCCTTCTCATACCTCCAGATGATGCAGTTTCTTTTACGTGAAATTCGCCATTTAACTGAGGAATATTTAAGTCATGAGTTCCAGATCCTGAATCTGGAATTACTCCTTGCAGGAAAAGAGATAAAGCTATTTCTCCGCGGCCTACGGCGTTTGATCGGCCGGGGCGGTGGGTGTCAATCATTTCAATCCACTCAGGAGGCATAGTCTTGCTAAGACCTATTGAAGGTGCAACTGAGAAAACTGTTTGTGCAAACGAGGTCGGGTTGTTTGCTAAGACTTTAAATATTTGAGATCTTGTATCAGCTTTATAAGCATTGATTTTTGCGTTGACCTCTTCGTATTTTTCGCCCATTACGTCTTTAATCTTTACTTTTGCTTTTTCGGCGTTAAATACTCTACTGTTTTCTGGTGATGGGTCTGCTGAGCCAAACTCTAGTCTATTTTTAATTGAGTCTAATTCATTGTCCGGTATATCATAATCTACACCTTCAAAACTAACAATTACTTCCTTTAAAAGCTTTTTAATATTATCTTTACTCATCCTATGACTCCTGCCCAAGCTCGGACATATTTTCTAAGCACAGCCTCTTCAACTGCCTCTTCTTTTGGCATCCTCCTGGCTCGGCCAATAATTTGGTTGGCCATGGCGAATGAACCTGTAAGCTTATAGAGTTGCTGGCTGCCTGGGGGATGCTCAAATACAATGCCTTCCATCGTACTAGCCACGTTTTCAATTGGGCCAAGCTTTGACATTTGCTTTTGTAACATGTCGCCTAGCTTTTCTGCATCAGCTCCTTGAGCAGACTGAATTTGCTTAATTGAGTCTTCAACCTCTTTACGCATGCGCTCAACCTCAGAATCGTGATCTCCAACAAAAAATGACTGAAGCCCCCTAAGTACCTCAATGGCAAAGTTACTAATTGCCAACTCAATAGGCATGGTCATCTTTGCAATGATTTTCTTTTTATTTACCTTGGTTGCCAGCGTGCTGACTAGCTTGTGTTGCTCTTTTGGAATTTGCTTTTTAAAATCTTTTAAAGCTGGTGCACCTTCTTGATCTAATATCATCTTAATAAGGTCTTCCTGTTGATGCACTGGAAGAGGCACACTACCTACAGGACCGGCCCGGAGTTGCTCTTCCACATAATCCCTTATGGTCGACCCATCCGACATTCCTGTGGCCCCATCAAGCTCGTTTGTAAAGTCTTCATAGGCCAGGCCATCAGATATATCTTGTAGATCAACCATTTGTGGGCCTGATATTCTAAAGCCTTGCTGGTCCATCTCATCTTCTGCGGTTTGTACGGCTGCAACTAGTGATTGAAACGCACCTGGGTTTTGAGATACACCATCATCACCAAAGCTTTGCATATTATGAAGGACAATCCAGTCGCCACCGTAGTTAATAATATTGGGGTTTCCATGATACATAATCTCAGAGTTAACCCAGTTATCTCCGTTGGCGCCAAATATATCTAAAAGAGTATTCTCATCTAGTCTGGATATAGCGCGCTCAATAGCTTCAAAGCCATTCATAAAAGCGTCTTCCGCAGGGTGGCCTTTCCATTTTGAAGCAAACTCTTGAGGAGACATACCCCCTTTTTTAATATCGCCACCATTTCTTGCGGTATGCAAAGAGCCTGTACCGGCGTGATAGGTAAAAAAGATATTTTGGCCGTCAACTTTTTCAACGGTCTCAAGGTTGGCCTGGGCCACATTACTTAAAATCGATTTTATTTCACCGAAGGTAAAATCTAAATTTTCGTGAAGATGACTAAGATGTCCAGCTACGCCGCCCATATTTAAAACCTCTTTATCAAGTTATAGCAATACTAATTATATAGAACTGTACAGTTAATTATACATTTAGTGCCACAATAGTTCAAGAAGATAAGAACTAATCTCGCATTAAACGACGTGCGATTCTCCTAATCTCAGACTTATCTGCAACCTCACCTACAACAATTGGTTTAGCCTGCCCTGCTGGTAATGCAGAACCTGACTTAGCGAGGGCGGATGGTGTCATGGCTGGTTTTTTTCTAGAAGGCTCTTTAATCTTAGTCGTGGCGCTAACAGTAATGCCTACAGCTCCTGGATCAGGCGCTTTATCTCCTGAAACTCCACCAGCCATAATTTGGCTAAGTCCATCTAAGAAAACGTATAATGATTGTCTTTCACCATCACTTAGGCTTTTAAGATAATCATTTAGCTCTCTTTTTGTCATTTCATCTTTAAGAGATTTTCCAGATCTAATTTTATTCAAGCTTTTTACAACGCCGCCTAAGTCTGCACCAATAACCTCTTTGCTGGATGGCGTTGAGGGTTTTTCCGGGTTTGGGTTTGCTGAACCTAATTTAGTCGTATCTTTTTTAGGTTTATCTTCAGCGTCTTCGTCTTCGGCCTCTTCTACCTCTTCATCATCGAGATCTTTTTCCTTACTTGAATCTTCAGGAGCGCGATAGTCTTCAAGCTCACCTGACATTTGATCCTGAACTTTTTGCTCACCTGAAATCTCTGACATAACTTCCTTTACGCTGGCTTCAGCAACCATGTTTAGTAAGCTAGTCAATTGATCAACAGTCTTTAATGTCAAGTTTTTTTTCACTACTTTCTCCTGCTTGAAGGATTACCATGCCGTATTCTGTTTTGCCATCTTTCACGATATAGTCGGTTATAACGACGCTGGGGAGAGTCAGCATGATCATCGACATACTCTTTAATTTTTTGTCTTTTCTCATCCTCACGCCGGACAATATCCTCTACAAATTTATCAAACGTAAAATCTTTTTCTTTTGACATTTTTTACTCCTATGATAGTATAACTATTCAGCAACTTCACTAAACGTGATTGTAACTACCGCAGAGGTAGAACTTTGGATATCAACATTAAAATTAAAGTTTTCAATACTTTCATTAGACATTGATAGGATTTCATCAGCACCAGCTTTCATCACAAAACTTTGAAAGTTTGCAGAGTTCATAAGCTGGCTGGCTTCTTTTAGGCTTGTTGAAAACGTGTATGATCTTTGCATATCAACATTAGAGAAACTAATAACCTCCCCAGACAAACTAAAGCCTTTAAAGTTAAATTGACATAATGGCTTTATTTCTACCGGATTACTAATTTCCCCTAAATTATAAGGATCAACCCTAGCAATTAAAGAGTCACTAATAATCACATTGTCAGGATTGCCCATAACACGCTTCCATTCCTTTTCTTCATTTTCAACAAATTCGTTTTTTTCGTTTAAAGACATTTTATTCCTAATTTCATATAGAGTTTGAATATTCAGAATCTATATAAATGTTATCAACTTCATGAATATACTCTTGATCTATTTCTGTTACAGTGTTAACATCATGTGTATATACTTCGATTATAACGCTATCATAGTCAATTGTAATCTTTCCATGATGCTGCACATTCTCCTGATAGGCTAAGACTTCATTTATAAAATCTATAAGCATTTGAGAACTATTAAATTTAAACTCTTTTTTATATCGAGTCGGATCGCTAACTGTCTCCCAGCGGCCTTCATAAACCTGTACAGGACACCCTTCAGGTGCGGGGATGGCTAACATGGATATTTCATTTAGCCTATTAGGAAAAGGTCTTGTGTCTTCATCTAAGTACCCCTTCATTACTTCTTTAAGGGTTCTTGATTTCACTGATCCATTTCCTGCCAGTCGATTGTTGATTGAAGCGCTTGGGCTAATGCTTTTTCTCTTCTACCTTTTGACTGCCGACCCCATCTCTCTTTTGCTAAATCTAAAAGACCACCCTCCAGCTCAGATGCTTTTTGTAGATCAGGAAACTTTTTTCTCATTGCATCTACCATCTTATCTAGCTCATCCGAATCATCGACCCCAGAATCAATGGCAGTTTTAAGAAGTTTTTTCTCAAGCTTGTCTAAGTTCTTAGGTACTTCTCCTAAAGCCTGATTTAAAAGAGATTGATTCATCGTCTTAGGTAAGCCTAAATCAGAGATCATAGCCTCAACTTTTTTACGGGCCGTACGCTTAATTTCGTTATAAGCAGGCATCATAATTCCGCTTACAAAGAAAAACCTAAATGACTCAAGGCTTTTAACCATCCCGACGTTTTGTTGAAGATCAACGACATCATCGTCATCAATGTACTCGCCGGCTCGCATTAAATCAATGAACTCTTGAGCAGCAAAGTCCTGTAAAGAATCCATATCACCTTTGCCCATTTTTTCAGAAATGTACCTCATGCGTTGAAGCATTCTTTCTATATCTTGCCTGGCTCCTGAAGCGCCTGCGTATCCAAACTCAGAAGCTAATTGATCTAGTCCGGCACCGTCAGGATCATTGTTGACTGGCTCACTATCCATAGCAGCGTAATCAGGGCCATCATCATTTTTATATCTAAAGTCGTCGTCGTCGTCCCAGCTGGCTTCTTTTAAAACTAATCTAATTGCCCTACGTAAGGACTCATTTGCCTCTTTATCCATGTCTTCTTCCTTTTTATCCTCACGTGGGTCTAAAACCATTCTTTTAAAATCTTTATATGCACCTTTTACGTTATCAGAACCTACCTGCATGGCCAAAGCCTTGACTGCTCTGGAAAATTCTTCAGTATTTTCAGGAGTATAGTTATCATCCTCAACTGGGGGTCGCTCATCAACTAGCTGGCTAGCCATCATTTCAGCCGGCTGAATAGGTGTGTCATCCGGTACAGTTGTATCGTCTTTATTTTCTTTTTCTTCATGTGGAGCAGGCCTGTCAAACATACCGTATTGCACATGGTCCATTTCGAAAAGAGTCTTTTTTAAAAACTCCTTTAGTATATCTTTTTTAATTTTAACAGTCACCTCTATACTCCATTAATTTAAATACTGGGGCTACCCATAATAATCTTG
>Ga0163179_10003642_pt1 | contig 10426 bp, 7 predicted proteins | sample AtlANTMetagenome_FD_109643 | JGI IMG/M metagenome (GOLD analysis project Ga0163179, IMG submission 109643) | Marine eukaryotic phytoplankton communities from the Atlantic Ocean - Atlantic ANT 2 Metagenome | ecosystem: Environmental > Aquatic > Marine > Oceanic | place: North Atlantic Ocean... | reverse complement strand
ACTTTCTATCCTGTATATGATCACAACTTTAGAATAGGTAAAAAATTAGAAGAGTTCGATAAGTTTAGTACAAGAGAAATAACACATTTTGCTACATCTAGACAATTTAATGATTTTGCAGATACTACAAGTTATCAAGAAGGAAAGACAGTTGCTGATCATCAACAAAAAGTACAAGCAAAATCTTTAAGACATTGGCTTTTAAAATCAGCTTTGACTATACAATTACCTGGAAGAAACTTTCTAATGAAAGATAATAACATGACTATAGGTAATATAATTAGATGTAGATTTTTAGCAAACATTGAACCTGCTAAGAATATGACAGAAAGAGAAATGACTGATTTAAAAAAGAGTGGAGAATATATGATTTATTCTGCACGTCATCAATTTACAAATCAACAATACCATGTTACTATGGATATGGGTAGACTTGGTACAAGAGGATACGGGATACACTAATGCCTAAATCATTATATTCTGAATACGCTCCAGCAGATGCAATGTGGTTTGTGGGAAAAGTAATTACAAATACTGATCCTTTAAAACTTGGAAGAGTTCAAATAAGAGTTATGGGAGTTCATACTGATAACTTAGATATGATTCCAACCGCAGATCTGCCTTGGGCACAAGTTATATCTGGTGACGGAGGAACTTCCGGGGTTGGATCGTTTGCTTCTTATCAACCAGGTGCTTTTGTAATTGGTGTGTTTTTAGATGGAAGATCTGCGCAGGTTCCTCTCGTTATTGGTTCTATTCCTACAATACAAGAACCAACACCAACTCAAAAAACTGATCCTAAAGCTCCTTTTTATCCTGATAGAATACAAAGAATTGCTAATCCTACGCAGTCTTCTGTTCCGGTTGATGGTACTACTGATGAAGCTAACATAAATTCAAACGTAGTTGGAAGTACAAATAGCGAAAAAGTTTTTAATTTTTTTACTGCGAATGGGTTTACTCCAGAACAAACCTGTGGATTTATAGGAAACTTTTCAATAGAATCTAATTTAGAACCATCTGCCTTGAATCCTAATGATAAAGGAAAGCCTGCTTTTGGCCTAGCACAATGGAGAGGTGATAGACTTGATGGTTTAGAATATTATGCAAAGCAAAAAGGATCGACAAAAGAAAATCTAGAAGCACAATTGCAATGGACAATTCATGAATTAAGAAATAAAGAAAAAAGCGCTGGTGCAAGAATAAGAAATGCTAAGACTGTAGTTGAAGCAACAACGGTTATATGCAGATTTTATGAAAGACCATCATTTAAAATAGTTGACGGTAAATACACTAGTCCTTCACTTCCAAGAAGAATAGCAGATGCTAAAGAAAGCTTTGAAAGGTTTGCAAGAACATGACAAAAATTAATAAAGTTCCCGTAAGTAAAGTTAATAATACTTTAGTAAGACTTCCTCTAACAGGCCAATTTAATTCACAATTATCTGTTATAGATCAAGCTGCTAAAGAATTAAAAGCTTCACAGAGTACAGTGCTTGGAAAAACTATTAATGAAACAATAAGTGGAGTAAAAGCTCTAACTCAACCGGATGAATATCCAACTGATATATTAACAGAACCTCCGATTGCTCAAGTCACTAGTGACGCTGATCCAGCTTTAAAAAAGATATCAAGTCAGGTTTCTAACATTAATAAAATGACAACATCAAGTTTATCTGGTGACGGATTTATGAATACTCATATCATGAGTGGTACACCTCAGTCTATAAAAAATGGAATATTCAATGCTTCTGGAGTAGAACCAAATCTAGCAAAATTGCAAGCGGTAGTACCAAGTTCTTTACAAAGCGATGCTGCTGTGTCTCTACCTAAAATGCAAGTTGGACAAGACTTTATTAGTCAGATTACAAGTAGTAATGATCAGTTGGCGGCTACTACAGCAAACATTTCATCTTTAGTGGGTTCGCTATTAGGTGACGGTTTTAATACAGGCATAACACAAAAAGCAGTATTAAAAAGTCAAAATTATTTTGAAGAGTTTTTAAAAGCTGTCTCACAGAATGCCTTGAATCAAGAAGAAATAGAACAATGTACAAGTCTTATTTTAGATGGAAAAAATAATGACGTCATAAATATTGTACAAAACGCTGCAACTAGAGAAAATATAAGTTTAGATCCAGCAGGAGATTTTGAAAAATCTATAATTGAAGTTTCTGGATCAAGCGCAGATGCAATTGATATCAAATCTTCCTCTCTTAACAATATGGGTTCTTCAACTCGTAAGACTAAAGATCTAGCTACGTTAAGTAATAAATGGTCTGGTGGATCTACAAATACAAGTGCTGGACAATATAATTTTGAAAAAGTTAATTCTATGGAAGAGCTTGTTGCCGACTTAAGAAATTTATCAAGAGACATAACAGAAGTAATAGTTCATTGGACTGCACACTTTAATGACCAAGGGCATGTAGGTGCAAAAGAACTTCATGAAATTGCAAAGAAGAGAGGATTTGCCGGATGTAGTTATCATTATATAATTAAAAGAAATGGTGATTTAGAAAGAGGAAGACCTGTACAATTAAGAGGAGCTCATGCTAAGGCCGCAGGACATAATAATTTTAGCATTGGAATAGCATTTGTGGCAGGATACAACTGTCCTTCAGGAACTTCAAATCCAAATAATTATATTAGCTCTGAATCTATAACACCTGCACAATATAAAACTCTAGATATGTTTTTAAAAGGATTTTTTATGATATATCCAGGAGGTCAAGTATTCGGGCATCAAGACTTTGATAATAATAAAGTTGATCCTGGTTTTGATGTAGGTACTTATGTTGAAGCAAGATTTAATAAAAAAAATGTTACAAATCCAAATGATGGTCCAGCGACACCACAACAAATAGCAAGTATAGTAGGATAAAAAGATGACAACTGAAAACAACGAACTCGAACTTCGTATACAAGATAAAGGTGAGGCAGCAGTTAATGCTGAGGGTCGACCTAATGATGCTTTCAATGATCCCACTGGTCAATTTCCTAGAGGTGAATATCAAGATCAACCATCTATCAATAAAGCAATTACAGGAGATCAAATAAATGAACTCGATCTAAGAAACGGAATACCCGGTGTCGATACTACGCTGCAGCAAAAAGTTGCAACGCAATATCCTCTAGCTTCAACTAATGAATCCGTTTCAGGCCATATCATTGAAATAAATGACACTCCAGGTGGAGAACGTATTCTTATCAAACACAATAAAGGAGCTGGGATTGATATAAAGGCAGATGGTTCAATTATTATAAATTCGAAAGGAAATAAAATAGATATTGTAGACGAAGATCATCGTCTTGTTGTTGAAGGTGATGGAAATGTCTCTTATTTTGGAAACTTAAATATGAATGTTTCTGGTGACTATAATGTAACTGTTGGAGGTAATTATAATTTAAAAGTAAAAGGAAACTGGATAGCTACAGTCATAGGTTCTTATAGAAAAAAGATTCACGGGATAATGAGCGAAGTTGTTTTAAAGTCAAAGTCGGTTACAGTAATAGGACAGTCAATAAACACTTATTTATCTAATGCTGCTAATTTTATAAAAGGAACATATCAACAGGCCGTAAAAGGCAGAGCAGATTACAATCATGGATCAGAAGCTTTATTTAACTCTGAGTCAGAAATTAATATGACCAGTCCTAAAATAAACATTGCAGCAACTGACTTATCTGTTATAGGTGCTCAGGGTACTATTGGAGGACAAAATATAATTTATTACGGAAAGAATATGCATTTGGAAAACACTATACATTCTCCGACTGCTAGTTTTATTTCTGCTTATGCAACAACTTTTCATGGGTCATTAAACGGAACTGCAACCTTTGCTGTCAGTTCATCTATCGCTGGTGGTGTCGCTGTTGTAAAAATTCCAAGTGCTAATATTAACAGTGATCCCGTTGATAATACACAAACTCAAAAACCTACAAGCTCAGAAATTTCTGACTTATTAACTAACAATGAGATTGGTCCGAAGAAAGTAAGTATAGACGAAAACAATGAGATTAAAAACTTTCATGACAAATCCAAATCTTCAGGTGGGATTACATCTGGTGAAACAAATACAAGAGAAACGAGATCTAAGTTAAAAGATAAGAAAAATTTACAAAACACAAACTTCGTTGCCGATAGAGTCGCAGCCGGTGTTTTATCTTCAAGTTTCGCTTCTGCAGTTCCTGGTCAAATTGAAAGAGTCAACGGTAAAGCTACAACTCCTAGAATTGGTCATGATGCAATTGGACAAACTGGAAGAGCCTTAAATGAAAATAAGTATAAACCGTCAGAAGCTGCAGCAAAACCTAAAACTTTCATTTATGCAGTTGAAGCTAGATTTAATCCTAACAATCTTACAGAAATAACGCATAATACTTTACTTGGAAAGGGCATTCCAATATCCAAATTTACTGGCGGTGTTGGAAACAAAACTACTTTGAATCATATAACTGATAATACTAAAAGATTTCAAGTTGCTAGAAATCTATTAGTTCAATCTCAAATAATTAAAAACTTTAAAAGTCTCGGGTTATTTAAGGGATATAATTTAGTAGTCGCTGAAGGAATATATCAACCAGGTCCAACTGAAACTCCAACACCTGAAAGTTTTAATGATCTGGCTCAAGACGGCCGGGCTGTTGCTTATGAAGTATATTCTCAAGATGGTACAATAGCTTTAGATAAGCTTTATGATTTTGCAGAATTTTTAAAAGACACTTTCAGTTATAATAAACTAGGTTTATCTTATGACAAATTTAATAAAGATGAAACTTTACATGGTCAAATCATAGTTCAAATTCCAACTATACCCGAATCTTATAGAACTCAATATAATATGAAATTAGAAACAACTTTTAACTCTGAGGTTCAGAGTTCTTCTGATTTGGTTGAAATACTTTCATAACTATATAAATATGGTTAAACAGAGGATAGAATGGTTACAAAAGCATTTTCAATAGAAGACGGAAATCAAAGTTCTTCAGTACTTACAAGTCGAAAGACCAAGTATTCAGATATAGATTTGCTTTTTGCTAGAAAAATATCTGGTGATATTTTTAAAAAGGTAGACGCTGCAGCAGTAAAACAATCGGTAAAGAATATAGTAAGAACAGGAGTATTAGAAAAACCTTTTAATCCGGACTTTGGTTGTACATTGGCAGATTACTTATTTGAATTGGCTGATGACGATTTGTTAGTGCCTATTGAGGAAGCTATAAGAGATTCCATAACTAATTTTGAACCTAGAGTTAATAACGTGGATGTTACTGTTACTCCTAAACCTGATCAAAATGATATATCTGTAACGATAAAATTTTCAATAGCAAATGTTACTGAAACTCAGTCCATAAACACTACAATAGCGAGGTTGAGATAAATGGCCACAAATATTACATCAACTGCTTTAGACTTTGAGAATATTAAAGCATCTTTAAAGAACTATTTAAAACAAAAAACAGAATTTACTGATTATGATTTTGAAGGATCTGGTATTTCAAACATTTTAGACGTTTTAGCATATAATACACATTTTAATGGATTGATAGCTAATCTTGCTACTAATGAATCTTTTATACATACAGCGCAGTTAAGATCATCTCTGGTATCTCATGCTGAATCACTAGGTTATGATATAAGATCAAAGACTTCTTCACAAGTAAAATTTACAGCAACTTTAAATTTAACAGGAGTTGCGGGAAGAGCACAAGCATATACACTTCCTATAGATACGACTTTTAGTGGATCAAATGAAGATGGCACTTTTAATTTTCTGACTACTGAAGTTTACACCGCCACAGATGACGGAACTGGTCTGTATACGTTTAAAGACATTGGCGGTGTAGAAGCTGTAACTGCACTCGAAGGTACTAAGATTACAAAAACATTTTTTGTTGGACAAAAAACAGATAGACAAGTTTATATCATACCTGATGAGAACATGGATACAACTACTGCAATTGTTAGAGTGTTTCCAACTCCTTCATCTACAGAATCTGATGAATACACACCACTTAGTAAAGCAATAAAAGTTGATTCTAATTCTACTTATTATACTTTAAGAGAAACACCTAATGGGGGATATGAACTTAACTTTGGAGATGGATTAACTTTTGGCAAAGCCCCTGAGGCTAGTAGTAAAATAGTTGTTACATATTTAAGAACAGTAGGATTAACTGCGAATGGATGTAAAAATTTTTCAACTGAAACTTCAGTAAATATTGGCGGAACTGTTTATCCTCTTTCTATAGTTCCACAAACAAATTCTGTAGGCGGTAGCGATAAACAAGGTATAGAATCTATAAGACAAAATGCTCCTGCAGCCTTTGCCGCTCAACAAAGGCTTGTAACACCTGAAGATTATAAAGCTACAATTTCTTCAAACTTTCCTACAGTATCAGACATATCTGTTTGGGGCGGACAAGATAATATTCCAGTGGCTTACGGTAAAGTTTATATTGCGCTAGATTTCAATGCTGGTTTAACTGACGCGGCAAAAACTGTAATTAAAAATAATATTAAAACTAATTTTTCTGATAATTTGGCTGTCATGTCAATAACTCCAGAATTTGTAGATCCTCAAGAAGTTTATCTTGAATTGTCCACAAATATAACAATAAATCCTGATATAACCTCAAAAGCACCTGTAACACTAGAAAATGAAACTAATCAAACGATAACAAATTATTTTGATAATACTATAACCGGATTCGGAAAAACTTTTAGAAGATCAAATCTTTTAACTTTGATAGATAGTTTAGATGATGCACTGCTGAATTCAAGAATAGATGTTAAAATGCAAGTACGATTAGTTCCGATACTAAATCAAAGTCAGGCATATGAAGTTATATTTCCAGTAGCAATTGCTGCGCCTGATGATCAAAATATTATAATTGAATCAGCATCTTTTGATATTACTAATGTAAATGGTACATGTAAGATAATTAATAAGTTAGGAACTAATACACTTAGAATAGTAAATATCGATGACAACGATTCACTTGTAACAGATAATATTGGAAGTTATGATGCAATAAAAGGTAAATTAAACTTAACGAATTTTAACCCCTCATTGATAATTGGTGGTGTAAATTTTATAAAATTTTCAGCAGTTCCTCAAAATCAAGGTAGTATAATTGCACTTAGAAATTTTGTGTTTAAAAATGATAATAGTAAACTAGTAACAACAAGTACTATTGATAGACAGGGTGTAAGAGTAGCTCTATAATGGTTGAAAAAACTTTAACAGATTACGGAAGACTTGACTTAAACTTTCATCGTAATATGGTGAAAGAAGTTCTGCCTGAATATTTTACTGACGAATATCCTAATCTTATAACTTTCTTAGAGGGTTATTATGAATTCTTAGATAGTGGTGATAACTTTGGTGCACTAATACAAGATCTTTATACTATACGTGACGTTGAAGCATCTTCTTTAACACATTTAGATAACATGTTTAAAGAATTTGCATTAGGAATGAGCCAAGATTTTTTTAAAAAACCAAGAGAAATAATAAGAAATTTTGCTAGATTTTTTAGAGTCAAAGGTTCAAAATATTCAGCCGAAGGATTTTTTAGAGCATTTTATGGTGAAAACGTTGAGATAAGTTTTCCAAAAAACGATATTTTTATTTTAAATGATTCAAGTCATCAAGTTAATGACGAATTCAGTGTACTACAAGATGGAGCTGCATTTCAAATATTATCAATAATGTTAAAAGTACCACTTTCCATGAGTGTTTGGGAAGAATTATACAAAAAATTTGTCCATCCGGCTGGATTCTTCTTATCTAATGAAGTACTGATTCAGCCAAAAGTAAGTGACACTATCACGTCATTAGGCGCCATTTTTGATTCAACGAAAGGTGCTACATTACCAATATTAGTATTTGATGATAATGCTGGAATAGTTATGAGTGACACACCTGATATTACAATTATAGATAAAATGGGTGCTACTGCATATATCATGACTGGTGATAGTTTAAATACTGTTGAGTTTAATCAAGTCGACAGCAACACAAATACCTGGACTGCGAACAGTAACAACGCTTTTGGATTAAAGGACTCATCTATAAGTTATACATCGGCTAATCCAGGGACAAGTCAAGTATTTACAGTGAGAATGGATCCAAATGAAACAATTTTAAAATACAAAGATGACTCCATTAGTGTATTAGATAATATATACAGATCAATATTTGATATGGCAGATGCAAGTAGTCCAAGAATGGATAGAGATCAAATAAATGGATTTCCAACTGATATTCGGTTTGATAATACTAACGAAACTCTTGATCAAGGAATTTATGATTCTCACGGAAGGACATGGAACTATATGTCTAATCTTTGATGAAAACAAGTATAAATAACATAAACGTACGGGATAAACAATATGGCCGCTATAATAACAGATAGATTAAGACTCGCTATCGTAGATAAAATTGTAACAATCATGCAAGATACTACTGATCCTACATATATAGGATTTGGTAGATCAGAAGTGTGGAATGGTTCCGATACAGCACCTACACCTTTAAACAATCTAGATGAAGAAAGAAAGTTTAAAAATACTCTACAGTCTATAAAAAAGATGACTGGAGCTGCTACAGTAGTTCCGAGGGTTAATTGGGTAAGCGGTACAATATATCACGGTTGGGATAATCAAACAGTAGATTATGGATCTAAGTCATTTTATGTTCTAACTGAAAATTTTGGTGTATATATTTGTTTAAGATCTGGCAGATCCAACGCCGGCACAATTGTTCCGTCAACTATACAACCAACAGGATCCAACAATAATGCATTTGAAACTGCAGATGGTTACGTTTGGAAATTTTTGTATAGGATTGAAGAAATTGATGCTAGAAAATATATGACCGCAGCGTTTATGCCAACGAGAATTATTTCTTCCGTCGACTCAAATTCTACTGGCGCGGCAACAAAACAGTTTGAAGTTCAGACTCATGCAGACGCTAAACAAATAACACAAATCATTGTTACTTCTGGAGGAAGTGGTTATACGTCCTCTCCTGCTGTTTTAATTACTGGTGACGGAGATAGTAGCTTCTCAGCGTTAGCAACAATCGATAGTAGTTCAGGACAAGTTACAAAAGTAGAATTTCAGAACGATTCGAGTACTTTAGATTATCCTCAAGGTTACAATAATGCAACGGTTGAATTGGCTGGTGGAGGCGGTACAGGTGCCGCGGCAAGAGCAGTATTAAGTCCACTAGACGGATTCGGTAAGAATGCACAGTTTGATTTAAAGACATCAGGAATAGTTGTGCATTGCAAAGTTGAAGGATCTGATTCTGATTTTATAATAGGACAAGACTTCAGACAAGTTGGGATATTAAAAAATGTTAAAAAGACTGGGACTGATTCAGCTTTTAGTGGATTAACTGGTAACGCTCTGAAACACATGAAAATGTCTTCAGTATCATCGACTTTTAGTACAGATAAAGTTTTACGAGGCGTCACAAGTAATGCTGTAGCGATTATTGATGAGATTGATTCTAACAAAGTATTTTACCATCAAACAGATGCAACTGGATTTAGAGCATTTGTAAATGGTGAAACGATTAATGAAAGTAATGGTACTGGTTCAGGCGTAATTGACTCAGCATTAGTACCATCAATAATAGATCCGTTCTCAGTAAAACTTCAATATCTAAATAATAGAACTCCTGTTGATAGATCATCAACACAGAATGAAGATATAAAAATTATTTTACAAATTTAAGAGTTTATAAATGCCAATTACATTAACCGAAAATTTATTTGCAACAAAATATAAAGATGACTATTCTGACAGTGATGGTTTTCATAGAATATTGTTTAATCCTAGAAGGGCTCTTCAAGCAAGAGAACTTACTCAACTTCAAACTATTATTCAGAAAGAAATTGAAAGATTTGGAAAAAACATTTATAAAGAAGGAGCAGCAATAAATCCTGGTGGATTGATTATCAATGATAATTATGAATTCATAAAAATTACAGATGGTACTTTTCCTGAAAATATCGTAGGAACAGAATTCACTGGCCAATCATCTGGTGTAGTAATTAAAATTCTAGAAACTATTCCATCAAGCACTCCAGATCCTAATACTCTATACGTTAGATATACTAATAGTTTATCTGGAACTTCTGGTACAACACCAGTTAGGGTTACACCGGGTGAGCAATTATCATCTAATGTTGGTGCAGCGAGTATGACAGTTCAAACGGTCAATACTGCTTCTAATCCAGCAGTAGGTGCTGGAGTTAGAGTTAGTATTGGTTCGAGTGATTTCTTTGTACAAGGTTTTTTTGTTAGTGTTGATGCACAATCATTAATCATATCAAAATATGATAGATCTAAATCAATAGACTTAGGATTTAAAGTAACACAAGATATTGTTACAGTAGATGATGATGT
>Ga0163179_10003640_pt1 | contig 10427 bp, 9 predicted proteins | sample AtlANTMetagenome_FD_109643 | JGI IMG/M metagenome (GOLD analysis project Ga0163179, IMG submission 109643) | Marine eukaryotic phytoplankton communities from the Atlantic Ocean - Atlantic ANT 2 Metagenome | ecosystem: Environmental > Aquatic > Marine > Oceanic | place: North Atlantic Ocean... | reverse complement strand
GTGCCGGTGCCGGGAATCATCCTGAGCTTCAGTACCGAGGTCCGGGATGGCGTGAATTTCTTTGGCAAGCCTCTCATGGCAGGGGACCACGTCTTCTCGCCCACCGCCTTTGCCACCAAGATCCGGTCGGTCGGGGTGGTTCTCAAGGGCTACAAGGGAATGGATCCCTGTCTCCCGTGCACCTTCTCGGGCCCCGGGGAGGTCACCACCGACCACGAGGACGCCCTGAGCGCGACCCCTTATGTCTACCTGATCCCGGTCGGGCAGGACGTGATGCGGACCCCGCCTCTCGGGGATGGGAATGCCCTGCGCAGCTGGCAGGTCCACGATCATGCCCTGCCGCTTCCCTTCAACATCGGGGACAGCGCCTTTTCCGACATCGAATACTGGACCGGGGCGGAGACGCTCTCCGAGCCCTTCTTCCAGCCAAGGAAACACCAGGCCTTCCGGGCCGTCGACAACCCCGAGTTCTTCGCCAGTGAGCACCCCGAGGACTTCACCAACAGCCGTCTCGTCAGTCGATCGGTCTGGAATACCCAGTGGAAGCTCGTCATTCCCGGGCGAGCCCTGCTCGCCGACCCGATCGACGGCCTCGATCGTCTCATGCGCTCGGTGACCGACGTGCAGCTCTACCTGAAGACCTACTCCTACGCCGGGAACTGACACCGTTCAGGTCCGCTGCTCTGCACGGCAAGCCATCTCGCCCCACCACGGAGCCTGAAACAAGGTACGGGGTGGGGGCTGCTGCACCCTGAAAGGGTAGAAGGGGGTCTAGGGGGGCTGCCCATCTTGCAGCTTGCAGAATCACGCGATCCCCGGTCGAATGGGGTCAATGCGCGGGATTTGCAACCTTCCTTCCCCTCCAGACTCGTCCGGCTGGCAACGGGGACGTCGGGAGCGGAAAAGCAGTCCCCTGGCAGCGGCCAAGTTCATTTTATTCGCAGCTTTGGCATTCTCCTCTCCGATCAAGGCCCAGGATCCTTCGGTAAGGGCGAATGACTTCAACAAGGGCATTGGGTCTCTTCTCCAAGAGTATTGCCACGACTGCCACGGGCGCAAAAAAACAAAGGGGAAGGTTGATCTGACCAAATACGGGTCATGGTCGGATCTTCAGGAAGACCCGGAGCTCATCGAAAAGATGATCGAGGCCCTGGCGAAGAACGAGATGCCCCCGGAGGAGAGCGCGCAGCCGAATGACAGACAACGGGAATTAATGCTGCTGGGACTGGAAACGGCATTCCGGAAGACCATGTCACGTCGGGAGCAGGTTGTGCCACTCCGGCTCCGGCGAATGAACCGGTTTGAGTATGGCAATGCCGTACGGGACCTCTTCGACCTGCGGTCGTGGGTTTACTCGGTCAACGATCGTATTATCCGGGACCACAACAATTATTTCAGGCCGGAAACCGGAAAGATGCCAAGAGTCGCCAGAGTGGGCAACCGAATCATGGGCCTGCAGCAGATGCTGGAAAACCGACTGCTCGGCGTTATGGCCTTTCCCAAGGATCCCCCTGCCGAGAATGGGTTCAACAATCGGGGGGACCACCTGAGCATGACGCCAGTACTCATGGCGTCCTTCCTGGAACTGAGCCGGTCCGTTGTGAATGCGGATAATTTCGACAGGAACTGCGGGACGTGGAATGATCTCTTCCAGGATCCCTCAAGGGATCCATTGCCAGAAGGGTTTGGGTCGATCCTGGTCGACAAATCGGTCGTCACCGGGAGTACGGGGTTAACCCTCAGCGCGTGGATCCGGCCATCCAAGACAACGCAAAAGTGGCAGACCATCATGCGCCGCGAGGATTCATGGAGACGCCAGTTGCTCGCCATGGGTGGCACTGATGGCACCTGGGGAATATGGATGGGAGCCGGGATCGGGGGGCGCTATGTTGAATTCGGGGCTTCCGTCGCACCGGATCTGCTCCGGGACGGGAAGTGGCACCACGTCGCGGGTAGCTTCAATGGGAGGGAGATCAACATCTACGTGGATGGGAAGCTGGTCGGGCGCAGGCCAATCGAGGGAGAACTCTATACCCGCAGCATGAAACCCATGAGTATCGGGGCGTCGGGAGACGAGCCTTTCCTCGGTGACCTGAACGATGTCCGCGTGTTTCGGTCCGGATTGGACAAACAGGAGATTCAGGAGCTCGCGAGCGGCAAGGAGGATGTCGCGGCAAAGGAAATGGTGGGGAGCTGGAGACGGAAGGAGACCGTGAAAAGGGAGCCTGAGCTCCCTCCTGAAGTTGTGGCGCATGAACGAATCCGAAAATTTCTTCTAAAGGCGTTCCGGTCTCCTCCTGATGAGGCAACACTCAGGTTGTACACGGGATACTTTGACAGGAAGTACAAGGAAAGCGGCGACTTCACGACGAGCATGAAGGAAGTTGTCTCCGGGGCAATGGCTTCGCCGAGATTCATCATGGTGCACAACAGCGACCATGGCCAATTTTCGAAGAATCATGATTTGTTCAACCTGGCCACCCGGCTGTCCTTCTTCCTCTGGAGCTCCATTCCTGATGACGAGTTGCTGCGCTTGGCGGAGGAGGGAAAACTCGATGACCCCGAGGTCCTGGAGGCGCAGGTCATGCGAATGCTCAATGATCGCCGGGTAAAGAACTTCTGCGATAGTTTTGCTCCGCAATGGCTCAAGATCAACAACCTGGTCTCTGCCTCACCGGACTTCAAGAGACACCGTGAATACTACTTCGGAGGCGACGATAAGATATCATACAAGAGAGGTATGCACATGATGCTGGAGACGCTTCTCAACTTTGAGACCGTGTTCATCGAGAACAGGCCCATCATGGAGTTGATCGATTCCGACTTCACCTATCGCAGTCACTTGCTCAGCGAATGGTATCAGGGAAGGGCCGCGACCTATCCGATCAACGTTAATCTTCGAGATATCGAGTTCACCCGCACTCCGCTGACAGACAGGAAGTATGGGGGCGTCATGACGACAGGGGCCGTCATGGTGATGACATCGGGACCGTTCCGCTCATTGCCCATTACACGGGGATCCTGGGTTTCCTCGGTTATTTTCAATGACCCGCCGAAGCCGCCGCCGGACAATGTGCCCGACCTTGATGCAGACGACGAAACGCTGCAGGAGGAAGGCCTGACCGTCAGGCAGAAACTTAAACAGCACAGTGAGGACTCCCAATGTGCAGGATGCCACAACAAGATTGATCCGCTGGGATTCGCTCTGGAAAATTACGATTTACTGGGCCGCTGGAGAGATAATTACCGAACCGGCTTGAAAGTGGATTCCAGCGGAATATTATTCGGCAAACATGATTTTACGGACGTTGCCGGGTTCAAGGATGCGATCCTTGCAGAAAAGGACAGGTTCGCCAGGGCGTTCATCAAGCACCTTCTTTCGTTCGGGCTGGGGCGGGAAATGACGCCTTCAGATCGTCTGGCTATCGAGGAAATTGCAAGAGCGAGCAAGAAGGACAATTACAGGCTCAGAGATGTGATCCGTCACACGGCACTCCACCAGATATTCAACCAGAGGAAATATGAGGAAACAAATTGATAGGCGAAAATTCCTGTTTGGCGCGGGAGGCAGCATGATGGCTCTTCCGTGGATGGAAATGCATGCAGAGGAGCCCTCCACCAAGAAGCTGAAGGAGCCGTCTCTGCGGTTTGCGTCATTTTATTCTCCGATGGGTTTTGTGAGGGACCATTTCTTCCCGGCCGAGGGCGTCCGGGATTTCCTGTCGATGCCGACCCTGAGACCGTTGCGAGGCCTCGCTGACAAAGTAACTCTCATAACCGGTCTCTACCGGGTTAACGTGAGGGGTATCGATGTGCACAATCAATGCAGTTCATGCTACCTGTCTTCGGCCAATCCCCATGGCGAACTGAAGTCGCCCTACCCGATGGACCGGACCCTTGATCACCTGATTGCCGACAAGGTCAGTCACCGGACTCCCATTCGCTCCCTCGAGCTGAACTGCAACACCTTCAAGGACCTTAAGGAGTCCATCTACCTGGACAACATCTCCTGGTATGGACCGGAGCATGTAGCGACGTCCATGAAGGATCCCCGCAGGGTTTACCAGCGACTGTTCAAGACTGGAAAATCGGAAAAGGATATCACCGACCTGATTTTGCAGGATGCTGCCAATTTCGAAAGAACGCTCAGCAGGCACGATAGGGACAAGCTGGATGAATACCTGACTTCCGTGAGGGAAGTCGAGCAGCAGATCGACAAGCTCAGCAAGCACTATGCGATGTATGAGAGGGCGGAGATGAAAGAGCCCGATGAGGTGCCCATGACCCGTGGAGAATACATCCGGATGATGGGGCACCTGCTTGTCCTTGCCTTCCAGGGCGACCTTACGCACGTGGCCACTTTCATGCTGGCACCGGAAAGATGGGGCACCCCGCAAAAGTTCCATGAACTTAATTTCACAAAGTCTCATCATGGGCTGACTCATTCGCAGGACCGGAACGACGTGAAGAGGGATCTTGCGCGGGTAGACCGGTTTTACGTGGAGCTGTTTGCGGAGGTCCTGGAACAACTGGATTCGATCCAGGAAGGTGAGGGGACGTTGCTCGATCACTCCCTGATCACTCTTGGGTCAGGCCTCGGGGACGGAAAGGATCATACCATGGATGAGCTTCCGATCATCGTAGCGGGTTCTGCAAATGGCAGGATCAAGACCGGACGCGTTCTCAATTGTCCCGAAAAAACTCCGCTCGCCAACCTGTGGCTCGCGCAGGCTCAGTTGATGGGCACAGGGATGGAAAGATTCGCCGACAGCACCGGTCCGCTGGAGGGATTGCTGGCCTGAGGTGCGGCGAAACTCGTTCCCAGCCCCTGGATCAGTAATCTACCGAGTAATTATCAAAGGTCGGGCCATCCTCGACCTGATGGGAGAGCAGGCGGAGAAAGGCCGGATTGATGAGGTAGCTGCTCGTCCAGCTTTCTGCGCCATCCCCTACGCTGACCGTCAGGCCTAGATTGCTACCGCTGGTGAGCAGGCTCAGACTGGGCAGCTTTGGCTTCCACTGGGAACAAAGCGAGCGGGTCCGGGCCCAGGGAATCCTGAGGGTCCTCTGATCCGCGGTGAGCCTGAGGGAATCGACCACGAAACGGGGCGGAGGCTCGCCCATGTCACCATACCATGTCTTCACCTGCCCATCGAGATCGGCGTGGTAGGGTCTCCAGCTGAGGACCGCTACAAGGTTCCTGCCATTCACGGTAGCCTTGAGCACCTCCCGGTCGCCGGTAACCCGGCGAGCGACCTCCTGCACCGGGCGGAACCGGGTGTTCCCAGGGTGTTTGCTGGCGACGCGGATCTTCCGCAGGGAGTTGGCGGCGGTATTTATCTGTCCCTCCTGTTCAACCGGAGCACAGGCAGCAAGGAGGAACAAAGGGAGGACCGGGAGTGTTCTGATCACGGAGAGAAAGGACAGCCAGGACTTCTAGCACGGTTTGAGGGGAAGGATCCTGTGACGGGGCAAGAGCTTCATTGATGCTGTTGTATGTTTGGGAGCCATTATTCATCCGCCTTGTCCTCATTTAATCCTTCCTCCCTGGACTCATCTGTTCGTTTGGCTTCCGGGGCGGCGGACTGGGCCGGGGCACTTCCATTTTTTTTCAGCCGGATACCTTGAAAAAGGCCCAGGCCGCACAGCACCACGCCAGCCAGAATCCATTTCATGGCGCGTCCGGACCTCAGAGCTCCGGAGTTGAGATCACTATCGAGGTAGCCTTGCAGTTCCTCGGCCCGTTCTCTCTTTTCTCCCTCCTCGGGCGTTCCCGAGGCAGCCTCCCATTCGGCGAGGGCCTTATCGAGCCGCTCTTTCTGCCAATCCGCCTGGTCGTAGGCGCCAGATCTCTCCACCAAGCCGAGGATGAGGAGGGCCAGCCCTGCAACTCCGACTGCTATTGCTACCTTGATGTTCGCCAGGAGGTGTTTCATGTAAGTTTTTTTGATGTGTTCCAGTGTCTGCAACTAACAAAAAAAATACCGCTGATACAAGTGAACATGTAGAATCTCCCTGGAGAATACCCTTCCAGTCATCAGTCGCCCCGGGGTTCCCGGAAGGAAGTCTCGTAGACCGGTTATCCATTCCCCGGGACTTTCCATTTACAGCGACAATCTGTTGCCGCAGGATCGGACCCGATGTCAGCCGAAGGACCACCTCCGCTTCCTCAATTTCATCATTCGAACTACCTCGTGCGTCAGAAGGTATTCAAGCTGTTTGGGGGAGCCTTTCATATCTATGACACTGCCGGCAACGTGGTGTTTTACTCCAAGCAAAAGGCCTTCAAGATGAAGGAGGATATCCGGATCTATACCGGGGAGGACAGGGCCACCGAGTTGCTGAGTATTCGCACCGACCAGGTCATTGATTTCGGGGCTACTTATCATGTTCACGACCCGCAGCAGGGCGGCCTGCATGTCGGGAGCCTGAAACGGAAGGGCCTGAAATCGTTTCTTCGCGATGAATGGGAGGTTCTGGATGCTTCCGGCCAGAAGGTCGGAGTGATTCATGAGGATAGCACCGCCCTGGCGCTCCTCCGGCGACTGGTGGTAGGCTGGTTGTTGCCCCAGAAATACTTCGGATTCATTGGGACGGCCCCGGTTTCCCTGTTCACCCGCAATTTCAACCCCTTCGTCAGCAAGGTGCAGCTCGATTATTCGATGGATACGCAAGGACTGCTGGATCGCCGGCTTGGAATCGCCGCTGCGGTGCTCCTCGTGGCAATCGAAGGGAAGCAGGCGTGATGCCTGACGTGCTCTCTGTGAGAAGGCCGTGCCGCCCAGGATTTCCTAGGTCAATCAGTGCGCGCCAATCTTGCCTGCATGTGCTCCCCGGTGGTGTCAGGGAGTTCCCGGAAAGGAAGTGACGTATTTGATCTTGAAATCAGGGAATGACTCCACGATCTGGATCTTGTAGTCCGGGAAGGAGTCCACAATCTGCCATTTCCCTGGTTTGTTTGGGAACGATTGGACCTTCTGCACCTTCAGGTCAGGAAACGAGTCGACGACCTGCACCTTGTAATCAGGAAAGGAGGTTACGAACTGGATCTTGCCATAGATCTTTTTTACGTCTGGCTTGGCCTGCGTATCAGCCTTCTGTTGCTGTCCGCGGATCTGGGTTCCTGCCTCGTTCGGGTCAGCATCTGATTCTTCACACCCGATCTGGAATAGGGGAGCAAGCAGCAGGAAGTGAAGAACGTGTCTCATGATATTGATTTACCACACTGGAGCAGGACCGAACAAGTATCTCGTCTCGGAGGTTGCGATGCGCAGTGGGGCACGGGTCCCAATCCGTTGCAAGGTGAGTCGGCCAACATGCAGGGAGCAAGGAAGACCTCCTGCACCTAATGCAAATAAGTTGCATAAGAGAGCGGGGTCGGTAGCTTGCGCCATGATGCAATTGTTCTCCATGAAAGTCCACCATGCCGCGTGGTTCATCGTGGTCCTTGTGATGAGTTCCTGTAACCAAAAAGGTGCCGAAGGAAACAGTGCTCCAGTGGTTTGGCCGGAACTCAACACCTTTGACGAGCTCGCCTACCGCGCAGACGGGGTCGCGCGGACGGGTGATTCAGATGCGCTGAAGGAATTGCTTCCCGCTCTTGTGGAGGCCGGGAAGGCTGTGAGTGCGGACTCGGTGCCCTCAAACACGGCAGCTCCCACTCAAGTCGAAAACATCCTGGGAGATATGAACGGCCTCGTGGACGCGCTGTCAGTCCAGTCTCTCGAGGATGATGCTCTTTTCGATCTGGTGCTTGGTCTCCATCCCGTGATTGAGAACCTGATAGAGGCTGCTGGGATGCCTCATCTGCACGGTAACGAGGGACCTCATGACGGCTTTCTGCACGCAGCCTTTGATGCCCAGGGGAAGCAAACAGGCACCGTTGAAGTGAAACTTCATGACGACGCGGGAGATGTCGAGGTGTGGCTTACGCGCGGAGGACATGGAGGCGCCCCGTGGCGATTGCCGCTGGACTCGACCCTCGAGCTTGAATTTCCCGATCTGGATAAAAAGGTGACTCTCGCGGTGCGGGACCGGGAAGCGAACAGGGATGAGTCCGGTGCATCGACAATTCACGAAGGGACCACTTCTTATTTCGTGTTTCCCGGTGAAAGCGGCGCTGACCCCGAGTGGTTGATGGGCAAGGATTTTGCAGCCAAGGCAGAACTCCGATTCGCGGGTGCCACTACCGGCCCGTTTGTCCTCCGGCCCCACGTGCATGATTAGGATGTCGGTGGAGCGCTTGGAGCAGGATGCGGGTCGTGCGGATCAGGGACGTTTTTGAATCCATGATACGCATCCGTAATGTAAGCTTTCAACTGGGGGCTGTGCGCGGTTCCGCGGTCCGGTTCCAGCTTCCCAGTTTCGACGTCGAACAGGGAGAAGCGGTTGCCCTTACCGGGCCAAGTGGCTGCGGGAAAACGACGCTTATCAATCTTATCGCCGGCTTGCGCTGTCCCGGGCAAGGAGAGGTGCACGTGTCCGGGGTTGATCTTGCCGCCCTGAGTCCAAGCCAGTTGGATCGCCACCGCGGTGCGCACTGCGGCATGGTTTTCCAAACCTTTCACCTCCTTGCACCCTTCACCGCAGTTGAGAATGTCGCAATCGGCTTGCGCCTGGGAATGCGAAAAAATACCAGCACCCGGGATCACGCGCGCGAACTCCTCCAGAGGGTGGGCCTGGGTAAGCGACTGCATGCACGACCCGCACAATTATCCGTTGGTGAGCGCCAGCGGGTCGCCATCGCAAGGGCGATTGCCGGAGATGCCCCTATCCTGCTTGCGGATGAGCCAACCGGATCCCTTGATCCGGTGACTGGTCTCGAAGTCTTCAATCTGCTCCGGAAGATTGCCCGGGAGGATGGGCGCACTCTCCTCGTGGTCACTCACGACCAAACCCTCGCATCCGACATGCCCCGCAGATTTGACTGCTCCGGACTAGTCCAGCATCACGCAGAGGCGGAGCGAAAGGAGCCGGCAACGTCATGAGCCTTCTAGCGATGGCGTGGCGTTACCTGCTGTTCCGGAAGGTCGCCACCATGCTGACCGCCGGGTGCATCGCGCTGGGTGTTGCCCTGGTCTGCGCGGTGCTGGCCCTTCAGAATGAATCAGAAAAGGCTCTCACGAGGGATGCCGCTCTCTACGACCTTGTGGCGGGGGGGAAGGGGAGCCCTCTGCAGCTCGTTCTGAGCAGTGTCTATCACCTCGATTCACCGACCGGGAATATAGACTTCAGGGAATACGAGCGGATTCGTCGTGATTCCCGCGTGCTCTGGGCCGCTCCAGTCGGCCTTGGGGACAATTACCAGGGCTTCCGGATCGTGGGGACTGAGGAGCACTTCTTTGATCTGCCTGACAGGGATGGAGGTCGGTTCTTCCGGTTGGCAAGCGGAAGCGTTTTCAAGGACCCATTTGAAGTTGTTCTCGGCAGCCAAGTCGCCACCGCGACAGGACTTGGTCTCGGCGATTCCTTTTCCGGGACACACGGCCTTGTTGAGGTTCCGGGAGGGGAGGTCCATGACGATTTCCCATACACGGTGAGCGGAATTCTTTCCCCGACCGGAACGGCCCAGGACCGGGCCATCTTTGGCACACTTGAGTCGGTATGGGAAATTCACGAGACCGAGGAACGGCTCCATTCCGCGATCCAGGGTTCAGCTCTGCTTGGCGATTCCCAGAAGCGCGAGACCACTGCGATTCTCATCAGGCTGAAGGCGCCGGGACTTCGTCTCTGGATGGCCGAGGAGATCCGAGAAAATAGCGAAGGGATTGCCGCCATTCCTATCAATGAAGTCCTGCGTTTTCAGCGGGGTATGATTGCCCCGGTCCAGCGGGCCCTTCTTGGCATCTCAGCAATCGTGGTCCTCGTGGCCTGCCTCAGTGCCCTGATCACCCTGCATCAGGCAACCGACCGGCGTCGCCGGGACATCGCCATTCTTCGGAGCCTTGGTGCTACTCGATATGAAGTTGCGACCCTCATCTTTTTGGAAGGCTCTCTCCTGACCGCGGGAGGAGTCATCCTTGGCGTCATGCTCGGTCACACCGGGCTTGCCCTCGCCGCTGGTCCCGTTCGCGAGGCAACCGGACTGCTCCTGCAGGCGTGGCGGCTGCCTGCCACGGAGCTTCTCGCTGTTTCCGCAATAGCCCTCTGTGGAGCCTTCGCATCTCTGTTTCCTGCGATAAGTTGTTACCGGAGAACTCCAATCGACGACCTTGCCGCGGTGTATTAGGCTCATGACGCTCGCCTCCAAGATGATCTCCAAAGCAGCAATCCTCGTAGTAGTTGGCGGGATAGGCCTCCTGCTGTGCCATTGCCGGGACCAAGGCGGCCAAGGTCGGGACAAGGCCGCCCGGGGAGAATCCTCCGAGGTTCTTCCATCGCTCACCTTTTCGATGCTTGATGAGGCTCGGCCGCTTGACCTGATTGAG
>Ga0163179_10003638_pt1 | contig 10438 bp, 6 predicted proteins | sample AtlANTMetagenome_FD_109643 | JGI IMG/M metagenome (GOLD analysis project Ga0163179, IMG submission 109643) | Marine eukaryotic phytoplankton communities from the Atlantic Ocean - Atlantic ANT 2 Metagenome | ecosystem: Environmental > Aquatic > Marine > Oceanic | place: North Atlantic Ocean... | reverse complement strand
TGGCGTTGAAATCATTGGTGTCGTAAACCGCAGTAAGGAATCTTCCATAAATGTTGCTCGGAGCTTTAATATTCCAAAAACCTATGACCAATGGGAGGATGCCATTGCTGATCCTGAAACAAATGCGATAGTTGTAGGTACTTGGCCTTATTTGCACTGCCCAGCAACTTTGGCAGCCCTCGATGCTGGTAAACATATTCTTACAGAAGCGCGTATGGCGATGAATGGCGATGAAGCTCTTCAAATGTTTAATGCCAATAATGCAAATCCTGAATTAGTTGCTCAAGTTGTTCCTTCTCCAATAACTCTATTTGCTGATGCTACTATCAAACGCTTAATTTCGGAGGGTTACATCGGAAAATTACTTGTCGTCGAGAGCCGTATTAAGGGGCAGTTCTTAGACCCTGATGCAACAATGCACTGGAGGCAAAACATTGACTATAGTGGTAATAATATTATGGCGATGGGTATATATTATGAGGCGATTGTTCGTTGGACAAGCAGAGCAAACAAAGTGATCGCTAAGGCTAAGACATTTACTAAGCAGCGACCGGACGTAAATGGTATGCTACAATCAGTTTATATACCTGAGCATCTTGATGTAGTTGCTGATCTTGAGTGTGGTGCACAAATGCATTTACAACAATCAAGTGTAACCTCATTTATGGAAGATGATTCTATTTATCTTTTTGGTAGTCATGGCACATTGAGAATAAAAGGTAATCGATTATTTGGTGCAACGAAAAATGATAATCAATTGAAAGAATTCAAAATCGAGGAGTGCGAACGAGGGCAATGGCAGGTTGAAGCTGATTTTGTTGCTGCAATTCGTGGTGAGCGGAATATTACGCACACCACATTTGCTGATGGATTGCACTATACGCAGTTCACTGATGCAGTTAATCGGAGTCTAGTTAGCAATAGACTCGAGATGATCTAATTGTCTGCGCTTTTGCTAGAAGCTGACATTTATTTATAGAATTAATTATCGCCCATCCATACAGTGGCATTCTCAATTATCTTTAAAACAGGTTTTATCTTGTAAACCGCGTACTGTTGATCACCTGGGCGAAAGTAGAAGATCTTACCTTTTCCAAGATTCCATATAGCGCCCGATCGAAAATACTCTCCGCCCTCCCATGTTTCATCAAGGATCACTTCATCCGGAGTTGGTACATGGAATGGTTCGTCGTACATTTCTGTTTCTGGGATGGTAAAGGTAGCTGGAATGTTTTGGGTGATTGGATGTGTCTTATTGATTATTCGAATTTTGCTTGGTTGAACTGGAGTACAACAGCGAGGGAATACACAATTTGGGCGTTCTATATTTATTTCGATTTGCCCATCTTCATTTTGGCTAAACTCATGTAGTTGGTGAGGTCGGGCATTATCAGGAGCTTTTTTCCATTGAATCTGACCTTTAAATTTCACTATTGCATCCGCCCGTATTTCTTCTGGTAACTGTTCTAAAGCATCCTGTGCAGCAACTTCTTGCATCGCAACCATGAATGGAACTGCCCAGTGAGCTGAATGCAGTACAATGAAACTGAGCTTTCCGCTTTTGACTAAATTGGCAATTTCTTGAGATTTGGATTCGCTTATATCTCTGTGTTTAACATGCCCCCAATAGATAAGTACATCAGCTTTGTTAAGTGCCTTCGTAGATAGACCTTGCTGAGATTGATTTATGTTAGCTGATATAATGTTTAGTTTGGGGTTTTTCTTCAAGTGGTCTGCAATGAAGTTACCAGGAAAATTTGGGTAGATTTTATTTGAGACCTGCTGTTGTTCATCCCAAACAAGTACGTTAATTTTATCTTTAGCCCAATTGGTGGCTACCGATAAGCTGAGTAAAGCTAGGAAACCTATCGAGCGTAGTTGAAATTTTGGAATCAATGAATTCATGGATTCCCTATTTTGAGGTCATCACTGCACCATGCCAAGTGTATAATCAGTCTGTCGCACAAACGGAAAAGAAGTTATGCACAGTTTATACAAGTAAAAGTATCTGGGAAAATTTCTAATCGTTCTTCATCAATGGGATTTTTGCATTTACCGCATAGGCCATACTGCCCCTTATCCATGCGTTTAATAGCGTTTTTGATACGCAATAATTGATTCTCTTGTCTTCGTTTGAGTTCGAGGGCCATCTGTTGGTTTTGTAAGGCATCCATTCTTGATAGTCTTCCAATAGATGAATCTAACTTAACCACATAAGAATCATCTTTGTTTGTGGACATATTTTCCTCAATTTTAAGCTTCAATACTTCCAGTCGTTTTCTGAAAAAGGCCAAGCGATCGTCGTCCATGTAAGACGACATAGTTGACCCTAAAATCATGCCATTCAAGTTAACTGTGCAAAATAAAAACTCTCTTTAATTAGACCTTTTAAATTTTCCGATGCTTGGTCAAGCGGTTAGAGTTGGGCATTATAATTCTATTGGTATTATGCATGAGGTAAATTTTTTACAGGATCTGGCAGTAGTCATGATTGCTGCAGGCATAGTGACTTTATTATTTCAGCGTCTCAAACAGCCTGTTGTTTTGGGTTACATTGTGGCTGGCATACTTATTGGGCCAAACTTCTCTGCACTGTTATTAGGGGAGGATAGTTTTAGGTTTGTGCATGATCGGGATACGATCGAATCGTTAGCAGAATTAGGGATGGTGTTCTTGATGTTTTCGCTTGGACTGGAGTTCAATCTACGAAAGCTGGGTAAGGTTGCTGCGACAGCTTTAGTCGCTGCTCCATTGGCTATTATGCTAATGGTCTTTCTTGGTTATCAGGTTGGGCAGATGATGGGTTGGACGCCGGTGAGTAGTTTGTTTCTGGGTGCTATCATTTCAATCGCATCAACCTCAGTCATAGTCAAGGTGCTCAAGGAAATGAAGCGCGATCGAGAGCCTTTTGCTGAGTTGATCTATGGCATTCTAATTGTTGAGGACTTGCTTGGGGTAGTAATGATTGTGTTACTAACTGGCATAGCATCGACTGGAGACCTTGGGTTTCAATCGATGTTGGTATCGACCGGAAAATTGTTGGTTTTCCTAGTTACTGTGCCGGTGGTTGGTCTGTTGTTAATACCTCGATTGCTGAATTTTGTAGCGCGATTCGAAAGCAATGAACGACTTTTAGTTGCGGTTTTGGGAATATGTTTTGGTACAGCCTTGGTTGCGGCAAAGCTAGGTTTTAGTGTTGCCCTTGGTGCATTTCTTGTTGGTGCGGTAATGGCTGAATCTTCACAGATCAATCGGATTGAATCTTTAGTTGAGCCGGTACGCGATTTGTTTACGGCAGTGTTTTTCGTGGCTATTGGACTGTTGGTTGATCCTGTTTTATTGTGGGTTCATATTGTTCCAATTATTGGAATTTCGATTGTGGTGATTGTAGGTCAGGTATTAGGTAACACTTTTGGGACTGTCGTAGCTGGTCATGATTTACGAACAGCATTTCGAGTTGGAACTGGCTTGTCTCAAATAGGTGAATTTTCATTTGTCATTGCCACGTTGGGTTTGACGCTTGGTGTTACTGATCCAAGCCTATATCCGATAGTGATCGGAGTGGCGCTAGTTACAACTATTTTTACGCCTTGTTTGATCCGCTGTGCCGACGGAGTGACTGACCATATACTTTGCAATGCCCCCAAGCCACTAGTAGGATATCTAGCACTTTACAAGGACTGGGTGGAACGATTTAAGGGAGGTCAGTGGAATAGCCTGGCTTGGAAACTTTCAAGAAAGTGGATTTTGCAGATGGCCATAAACATGTTTCTTGTTGCTGGTATAATACTTGGTGCCGCTTACTTAGCTAGGCTTCAGCCGGGATGGTTAACTAAATGGAATCTAAAGATGGAGACATTGCGGACCGCCTTATGGGTTGCTTCTCTTATTTTCTCACTACCCATGATTATTGCAAACTTACGAAAACTCCAAGCACTTGGCATGCTTATTTCTGAGGCGACTGTAAGTCGCAATAGGGCAGGGGGGCGAACACAGTCTCTCCGTGCGGTTGTGGCTAATGCCTGTATGATTGGAGGAACAACGGGAATGATTCTTAGTGTAACATTACTTAGCTCGGCGCTTTTGCCTCCTTTGAAAATTATGCTCGCGCTTTTAGTAGTTGTAGTGGTTTTAGCTTGGTTACAGTGGCGGTTTTTAGTGAGAGTTTATGCGCGAGCGCAGATCGCAATTAAGGACACGCTTGAATCACATGAGATCAGTAAGTCCCTAGAGCCTGAGAAGGAACTGTTGGGCGCGGCTTATTTGGAAAGTGCTTGTTTGGACAATGAAAGTTCTGCACTAGGGCAAACAATTGCTGGATTGGCCTTACATGAGGATACTGGAGCGAGCATCGTTGGGATTGAACGTGATGGCGAACGAATATCTAATCCAGTTGGGAGAGAAGTGATTCTCGAAGGAGATGTTCTGCTTTTGCTGGGCGAAAAAGATCAGCTCGAAAAGGCCAGGAATAAACTTAATCAGAATCGACCTTTGGCTTAAGCTGCGGAAAGAGTAAAACGTCACGGATGCTTTCCTGGCCAAGCAACATCATTATTAATCGGTCTATTCCAATTCCGATGCCACCTGCTGGGGGCATTCCGTGCTCTAGCGCTACGAGAAAATCTTCGTCGAGTTTCTGTTGCTCTTCGCCGGCTTGATTGGTCAAAGCCTCGCGTTGTGCAATTGGATCGTTCTGTTCGGTATAGGCTGGGGCAATTTCCTGCCCGTTAATACAGCATTCGAATACCTCTATTGTAGTTGGATCATCAGGAGAGAGCTTAGCTAATGGGATTAGTTCTTTTGGTAAGTGTGTGACGAAGGTAGGTTGGATTAAGGTAGGTTCGATAAGTTTTTCAAATAGGCTATTAGTTACCTCGAAGTCTTCCAAGTCAGGACTAATTTCAACGTTGAGATCCATGGCTCGTTGACGACGTTTTTCAGGGGAGATATCAAACCAGTCATCGCCACCTTTTTCGCGTATCAAATCCTTGTATTTTACACGACGCCACGGGCATGAGAGATCTATAGTTCGAGTGATATTCCCATCAGAATCTTTGTGTTCAATTAGTAATGTTCCAATTACTTTTTTTGCCACGCGGGTAATCATGGACTCAAGCAACTCCATCATCGTCTCGTAGTCCCCAAAAGCCTGATAGGCCTCTAGCATAGTAAACTCTGGATTGTGGCGTGGTGAGATTCCTTCGTTTCGATAATTTCGGCCGATCTCAAATACGCGATCCATTCCGCCGACAAGAAGTCTTTTCAAATAAAGCTCGAGAGCTATACGAAGGTAAAAGTCACAGCCGAGTGCATTGTGTCGTGTAATAAAAGGTTGTGCTGCTGCTCCCCCTGGTATTGCCTGCATTGTTGGTGTCTCTACCTCAATAAAGTTTCTCTCATGCATGAAGTCTCGGATTTCACGAATGATTTCACTGCGTTTGTAAAAAACCTGTTTGACATTATCATTGGCTATAAGATCCAAATAACGTTGGCGATATCGGGTCTCAATATTTGACAGTCCGTGCCACTTTGCGGGTAAAGGCCTTAGTGCTTTGCCGACAATTGTAAACGTTTTGGCTTTAAGTGTTATTTCTTCAGTACGAGTAGTAAACATACTGCCGGTTACTCCTAAAAAATCTCCAAGATCAAGTTTTTTTAACAACTCAAATACCTCTTCCCCAATGGCGTTTTTCTGAGCGTATACCTGCATTCGATCGGATCCATCTCGAATATCTAAAAAGACGCTTTTGCCCATTGTTCGAAAAGCGGTCATGCGTCCGGCTAATGCAACTTCTAGCCCTTCCGCATAATTCATTCGGGCACCTGCGCATGTTTCGTTAGGGGTAAACTTATTAAAAAAAGGCTCGATGCCTTTTTCCTGCAACGCAGCCAGATTGGCCTTGCGTTGTTCGATTAAAGAATTTTCTTCTTCCATGAACTTTCTAAAAAGAGGAAACAGTTAATCACTTTGAACGTCACTTGGCCACTGAAAGTTTTGAGTATTGGTCAATACGCTAAAATTTATGCAACTTTGGATGAATGGCGTTGTTGGATAAAATTGAAACTGTTGATGGTTAGAGATAGGGTGTTTTTTATTGATGAGTAAGCAGAGATTATTGGTTATTTCAGTTGCGGTAAACGTTGTTTGTCTTTCCGTTTTGATATGGTCACTATCAAAAATGCAGTCTTTGGACTCAAGATCTATTCAAGAAATCAGAAAATTCCCTGTTATAGATACATCGGTGAATCTTTCTAAAGTTCCTGAAAAAGCTGTTATTGAAGTGGAACCATTTCATTGGAGTCAGATCGAAGCTCAAGATTATCAGACTTATATTGAGAATTTACGCCGTATTGGATGTCCGGAGGAAACGATCCGAGATCTAGTAAAACGGGATCTTGATCAGCACTATGACCAACTTAAGGCTACCGCATTTAATAAGGGCACAACGCGCAATAATTATTGGAAGACCGGCCACCCAAATGCAATTTCTCAGCCTAATATCAATACTCGAACTGAGTTGGCGCAATTGGATCAAGAGAAGTCGAAAGTTTTGAAGGATCTTTTTGGTGTTGAAGGTTTAGCGGAAATTAATCGTTTAAGTCCTTATGCGCGTGCTAAATCAAAAGCTAAAAGTGGTTATTCAATGGATTTTATTCCGAATGAAACTATGGCAGAGCTTAATTCTATGGAGCAGGAGTTCGGTAGTAATTTACTTAAGAAAATGGCTTCGGGGACTTCTGATGCTCAGGATCGAAATGAAATCAAGATGTTACGCGAAACACGTGAAAATCAAATAGCCTCAATGCTCACACCTGAACAGAAATTTGAGTATGATCTTCGTAAATCCCCTACAGCTGCTAATTTACGCTTACAACTTGATGGATTTGATCCAAGTGAAGATGAGTTTCGTGATCTTTTTCAAATACAAAAAAAGTTTGAGGACGATTACGGGGTGTCTGGTGTAACTATTTCATCATCAGAAGTGGAGGGCCGTCGATTGGCTGAACAGGATATGAAAAGCGAGATGAGAAGTATTCTTGGGGAGGATCGTTATCAAGACTATCTCCAACAGACAGATTATGATTATAAGTCTATCGACAAAATTTCTCAGAGACAGGGTTTATCTGATAATATTTCAGCGCAGGTCTATCAAATGAAATCTGAGGCAGAAGAGTTGGCCAGTGGTATTCGTTTAAATTCGAGTATTCCAATTGTAGAAAGGCAGCAACAATTACAACAGATTTACAATGAAACATCTTTAAGCATTGAGTCTATAATGGGGCAACAGGGAGCCGCTTCGATTCAGGCTCAGGGTGGGGGGCGAAACTGGCTTAATAATCTCGGCCGAATTAATCCCCAGCCTATAAGTAAGCCAACCTTTCAAGTTATTACTGGTGGGTCACCTTAAACTTAATTTCTAATTAATTAGAGCTAGAATTTATTTAGGCTTTCTTTTTTAGTATTTATACTTAAGTAGCCATGATTTTAGTTTGATTAACATTTGCTCGTTGCCACGAGTTGTTTGCAAATATAAATTTGCCTTATGAATAAACCACAATCGAACCGATCAATTTGTTCTCATGCAGGGTTTACTTTAATCGAATTATTGGTGGTAATTGCAATCATTGCAATCTTGGCCGGTCTTTTGTTGCCAGCAATGGCTAGGGCTAAAGAAAAAGGGCGTTCCACAGCATGTCTAAATAATCATAAACAAATTGGGATAGCGTTCATGTTATATGTTGATGACTATGAGATGTTTCCTATTCATCCAACTTGGTCGACTTATGGCGGCAAACTTGGACTAGGTCCCGGTTACCAGAGTAATAATAAGAGTATAGCAGATTTTGATAAGCGTCCCTTGAATAAATATACTTCCACGGCAGAGGTGTACCGTTGCCCTAGTGATGCTGGAGATGTTTTGCATCCAGAGCATTTTCCTAAAACAAAACCTGTTGCAGAAAAAACCTGCTTTAATTTTTATGGGACAAGTTATCTCGTCCAGTGGTCTTGGGACGGGTTTGGTGTAAAGCATGTTACTGCAGGACCGGGACAAAAGCCTTTGACAGAGTCTGAATTATCCAAGGCGCCTACTACTAAAATTATTCAGGCTGATTGGCCATGGCACGGAAATCGGGCTGAAAAATCTGAGAAAACCCAATGGCACAAGTTGGGAGTTCGAGGTCTTAATACTCTTTTTGGGGATGGGCACGCGTCAATTTTTGTTTTTCCCTCAGACTTGCATAACTGGGCTGGTCGTAAGCCAGATCCTGCGAACGGGTTTTGGTAAGAAAATTTTGTGACTAGAATTTTAAATTCTAATAGTTCATTTATAAATTTTAAGAAATTCTAACAAGTTTGCCATTTTTTGGTTTGTTAATGTGGACTCTAGTCCGTTGGGCATCAAAGATAAGTTTAGACTGGTTAAAGATTTTAGTTCATTGCGGTTTACTGAGTATAGTCCTAAACCAGGGACGTTTATTTTTAGGCTGTTTCCGGTTTCTGAGGCTATGATTCCAACAATAGTTCTTCCATCTATAAAGTTTGCATTATAGGCCAGGTATTTTGGGTCTACTTGCTTTGATGGATCAATAATAGAACTTAGTAAACCTTCGGATGATCGATCTGTTATTGATCTTAAATCCGGTCCAAGTTGTTTGTCTGGTGCATGACACTGTGAACAAAGAGATTCAAAAATAGCTTTTCCATCATCAACTTTTCCACTTAATTTTAGTGCAGGTAAAAACTTTAAATAAACCTCATTTCGATTTTTTGCATAAGAATTATCGAAGATTAATTTAGCACGTCTAACAACTGATTTATTATTACTATTTAACAAACGGTCCCTATGTAATAAAGGGAATCCACTCAGTGAAATGGCATTAGTTTCCATAGCTTGAAGAAGCTCTTCCTGCCATGAAGGTCGACTAAGTAAAACATCCAAAGTTTTTTTACGTCCCTCCCCAATTAAGCTAGGCCACGCAGCAAGAAGCATTTTAGCTGGCTCATGTTTTGATGACATGTTAGCGACTGAATCGATTGCTTTATAGCGTAATATTGACTGATTATTTGGCTTAATTAATTCTTTAAGAACGGATGTTGAGTTTGAGTGTAATAAGCTTCCAAGGCTAATTGTTTCAATGGCTTCTAATCTCAATTGGATGTTTGCCTTGGAGTTAAGGGCTAAATTTTCTGCATTTCTAAGAATCTTTTTAAGCTTCATTTCTTGTCCAAGAAATTCGTTTTTTTCCATTTTATCTAGATCGATCCCGGCTTTGCGCATTGCTTTCATCCAGAGTCTTGAAAATTGTAATTTTTTTAAGGTGTTTGAATTCCGGTAAATATCATCGACTCTTTTATTCAGAGCTGATCGGTGTTCTTTAATTCCTACTTGGATTAATTGTTCAAAAATTTTCCTTTCTGTGGGTATTGTTTTTATTATTTCATCATAATGCATGTTGGAAGCAGTAAGAATGGCAGCTTCCAAGTAAGGTGATTCAAATTTAGGTAAATTTTTTGAAAATGACCTCCCGATTTCTTGGTTAGAAAAAAAGCCGGCAGAAAGAATTTGCTGTAATACAACTTTGAGTTCCTGAGCATTTATTTTTTGTTTCAGTCCGAAATCAAAAAAAGGAGCAAAAGTTTTATCTTCTTTAGGAAAATTTTCTGCCAAACGAAATGCAAGCCTTCGTACGTATGGATGTATATCAGATAATGCTTCGCGAACAATATTAGGGTTAAGTATCCCTAAGCCATTCAGAGCACTAAGTGCATGCAAACGAGCTTTGGGCGATTTAGATTTTCTAATTACCTGCTTAAGACTATTTGCAACCGAATCGTCTTTTGATTGAACTATCAATCTATGAGCTATGTCTCGTACAGTTCCATTTTCTGAAGATAGATGTTTGGTGATTTCTATTGTTTTAAGTTTATCTAAATTTGGGATTTTACGAAGGGGATTGCTCTTGGACACAATTCTATAAATTCGTCCCAATGTTTCTCCGCTGCGATAGTGTGGGCGTAATTCTTCCTGTCCTTTTTTTGGAAGCCATTCAGGATGCTCTATCATATATCGGTACATATCAGCAAACCAAAGGGCTCCATCAGGGCCAGTTCGGGTAAATACCGGTCGGCACCATCTATCTGCTGAAGCAAAAAAATCTTTATTCCCGTCATCTGCACGTTCGCCTTCAAAGGTCAGTTTACTCTCTTTAATTATAGAACGTTGAATTACATTGTGGAACGGCTCGCAGGTAAAGGCGTGCGTAAATTTGTTGTTATCGAATAGTATTGAGTCTCGATAAATCGAAGGGCCGCAAGCGGAAGTAAAGCGGCCGCTTTGTTCAAAACTATGAAAGCGTTTTTGAGGTGACTTATTGATATAAACTTTTGGATTACGAGGCGTGCGAATTTGATTCTTTGAATCAGGGTAGTTTACAT
>Ga0163179_10003637_pt1 | contig 10438 bp, 10 predicted proteins | sample AtlANTMetagenome_FD_109643 | JGI IMG/M metagenome (GOLD analysis project Ga0163179, IMG submission 109643) | Marine eukaryotic phytoplankton communities from the Atlantic Ocean - Atlantic ANT 2 Metagenome | ecosystem: Environmental > Aquatic > Marine > Oceanic | place: North Atlantic Ocean... | reverse complement strand
GATAAACCTCTGAAACCCTTGTAAATGGTGGGCCCGGGAGGACTCGAACCTCCGACCAATGGATTATGAGTCCACTGCTCTAACCAACTGAGCTACAGGCCCACGGAGTAAAGTAGTCTAAACTCTTTTAATAATTTAACAAAGGATAACTATTCGTGCAAAAAGCTTTTTAATACATCTGATCTTGAAGGATGCCTTAATTTTCTTAAAGCTTTGGCTTCAATCTGCCTAATTCTTTCTCTTGTTACATCAAATTGTTTTCCGACTTCTTCAAGAGTGTGATCGTTATTCATGCCGATACCAAAACGCATTCTTAATACTTTTGCTTCTCTAGCTGTTAATGAAGCCAGGATCTCATCGGTAGAATCCTTAAGGCTTCTTATTGAAGCATCATCAATTGGAGAGTTTATTGAAGAGTCTTCAAGAAAATCTCCTAGATTAGAATCTTCATCATCACCTATTGGTGTTTCCATAGAAATAGGTTCTTTGGCTATCTTCATAACCTTCCTCATTTTGTCTTCTGGTATATCAAGCCTCTTTGACATTTCTTCAGGAGTTGGTTCTCTGCCAATTTCTTGCATCATCTGCCGAGATAATCTATTTAATTTATTAATAGTTTCTATCATATGAACAGGAATTCTGATAGTTCTAGCTTGATCAGCGATTGATCTTGTAATTGCCTGCCTTATCCACCAAGTCGCATATGTTGAGAACTTATATCCTCTCCTATATTCAAACTTATCGACGGCTTTCATTAAGCCAATATTTCCTTCTTGTATTAAATCTAAAAATTGCAGACCTCTGTTGGTATACTTCTTTGCTATAGATATAACTAATCTTAAGTTAGCCTCAATCATTTCTTTCTTTGCTCTTAGAAGGCCTCTATATGACTTATTTATTCGTTTATTTAAAGAAAGGATTTGAGTAACAGGCATTAAGTTATTTTCATCTATTTTAATTAAATCTTTTTGAATTCGAATGAAAGTAGGTTTGATCTCCTCTACGGCTTTTTTCTTGAACCGTCTATCTTTTGCAATTTTTGTTAAAAGTCTTGTATTGATTAAATTAGTATCAATTAATTCTCTTATTTCTTTATTTGGTACTCCTATAGATTTAAGTAGTCTTTTTAATTCTTTTTCAAAGCCTCCAACTAAGAATCTTTTTTCACTTGGGATCTCAACTAAAGTATCAAAAACTTTTGAATTAAATTTTATAATCTGAAATTCTGACTTCAATCTATCTAAGGCTTTTTGGCCTTTCGTATCTAATTTGTTATTGCTAAGGGATTTAAGATATCTGTTGTATTCTCTTTTAATGATTCTTATTTTGCTTGCACACTCTTCGAAAGATACTGCTGTAACTGCTTCTTCTTCATCTTCATTATTGTTTTCTACAAACTCCTCTTCAACAACTTCTTCAACTGGATCATCTATCATGAATCCTGAAATTAAATCTTGAGTCTTTTTTTCTCCAATTTTTATTCTAGCGAAGAAGTCCAGAATATATTCTATGCAGAGCGGGTATTCAGCACATAGTGCAAGAACTTCCTTCATAGCACTTTCGATTCTTTTTGCGATATCTATTTCTCCAGTTTTAGTCAAGAGATCTACACTACCCATTTCCCTCATGTACATTCTTACTGGATCAGTAGTTCTGCCAGACTCTATTTCTGTTTGCGAAAGTGCAGCAACTGCATCTTCTGCAGCTACATCATCAGTCTCTTCATCTTCTCCAAGCATTAATTCATCTTCATCCGGAGTATCTTCAAAGACCTTAATGCCCATGTCTTTAAGCACTTGGACTATTTCTTCAAAATTATCAGCGTCTGTAGAACCATCGGGCAATGTATCTGTGATATCAGCATGTGTTAGATATCCTTGATCTTTTGCAAGCTGAATTAACTGTGCAATATCAGTTGATGCGTTACTTTTATCTACTGGATTAGTTTTTTCTGCCATTCGTCTCTATATGCTAATAAAATCTTAAAAATCAACCATAGTATTTAGAAATTTTATAAGCTCCTCTTCCTGAACTGAGATATTATCACTTAAATTTAACAATTTTTGCAGATTTTCTTTTCTTTCTACGCTTAGTTCTCTTTTTTCTGCTAATTCTTTTAGATATTCTAAAAACGATTTATCAAATTCGAGTCTAATACTGTCTGTAGCTCTGTTAAATTCATTTAGTGCTTCTTCATTGGTTAAATTTATATCTATCATCATAGCTTTTGCATATATTGCAGTATCTAATTTTTCATAATCTTTAACCTTTCCTTTTTGGCCTTCCCTTATTGTGCGTATTGTTTCTGCAAGCTTGTCAAGCTCAAGATCAATTGGCCCCACATCATGATCTTTTGATGGCTCTATAGGCTTTAATAAAAAATTTTCAAAAGTCTCAGCGGATTTCTTGATTGTTTCATAATAATTTTCATAAAGGTAAATAATTAGGCAATATTGATTATTAAATTCTGTTACAAATTCATCTTTTTTAAGCAAAGGCTTGGTGATTTTCTTTTTTGGTCCATCTTGTTTAAGCAATAAATCTTTATTTATATTTAATTCCTTTTCAAATTTTTGCAAAAGCATTTCTTTTAGTGTTTCAGACTTTGCTAATTTAATTATTTGTTTAAAGTCATGAATAATTAATCTGATATCTTCAGGGGAATCTAGATTCCTGCCTCTTTTGATAAATTGATAGACAAAGGTCTCTAATACCATAGATCTTTCAATTTTTTTGGCAAATGCTTCTTGTCCATTTTCCTTTACATAAGAATCTGGATCTTCTCCTTCTGGCAGGAATAAGAATCTAACTGTTTTATCGTCAAATACTTGGCCAAGAGAAAGTTGTAAAGATTTCCATGCCGCTTTAAGTCCTGCTTCATCGGAATCAAAGCAGAAAACTACTTTTTTCTTCAATTTAAATAGTTTCTGTAAATGATTTAAAGAAAAGGCCGTACCCAAGGAAGCAACTGAGTTTTCTATGCCATGTTGCGAAAGCATGACTACATCCATATAACCTTCTGTGACTATAAAGTAATCTTTTTTATGATCTTGTTTTGCATTATTAAATCCATAAAGCTCTCTTTGTTTATTGAAGAATTTACTATCACTAGAATTGAGATACTTAGGCATAGCATCGTCTATTGATCTTCCCCCAAAGCCAATTATTTTACCTGGTGAATTTTTTATTGGGAAAATTAGTCGATTTCTAAAAAAAGGGTAAATTCCCTTTTCGTTTTTAAGAAAATTTTTACTTTTTAAAAGCGTTTCTACACCAAATTGCTCTATTAATTTTTCTTTTATTTCTATTTGATTGAAATCGGCATAACCAATTAGAAACTTCTTTGCCGTTTCTCCAGTCACACCTCTGTCTTTTAGGTAATCAACAACTTGCTTATTCTTTTTATCCTTTAAAGCAGATAAGTAATACTCTGCAAGAACCTGATTTAATTGATATATATTAGAGTAATCTTCTATATTTGATCTTGATTCTCTTGGTACAGTAACACCATTTATTTCTGCTAACTTTTCAACTGCTTCTACAAAGCTTAGACCCTCCATTTCTTGGATAAATGTAAGAACGTTACCTCCCTTGCCACAGCCAAAACAATGATATATGGATTTTTGGGGGCTGACTGTGAAAGAACCAGTTTTTTCGTCATGCCATGGACATTTACAGACATAATTATTGCCTTTTTTATTGAGATCTAAATAAGCCCCTAATACTGAAACAATGTCTGAATCACTGACAAGCCTATCAATAAAATCTCTTGGTATTAAATTAGGCATTTTTCTGATTAAACCATTCTTCGAATATTAATGCTGCAGAATATGAATCATAATCTTGCTTCTTTTTCTCTTTGCTTATAGCTTGACTTGTAAAATCTTCACTCACTTCTGCAATATTAATCTCATATCTTTCTTTAAAAGTCTTATAAAAGCTTTCATATGCTTTTTTGAAATCTTCTTTCATTTCCCTGGGCTTGCCGATAATACAAAAATTGGGTAGCCATTCATTAATGATCTTATCTAGATTATCAAATAAATGTTCATCATTTTTTAAGACTGGCAATGGAGAACTTTGGCCTGTATAAGTCTCTGCTATACATACTCCGATCTTTTTTGTTCCAAAATCTAAGCTAAGCACAACATTTGCTTGTTTACTCAATTTTTATTCTCTTTTAGATTGTCCCAGAAAATTGCTCCAGGGTTTACATCAGACCCTCTATGAATTTCTTGTAAGCATGTAGGAGAAGTAAGATTAATCTCTGATAGTTTATCACCCAATAAATCGGCCCCAGCAAAATAAATTCTATTTTCTTTTAGATAGGGAATAATTTTTTCTGCTATATCTTTATCAAAATCAGATACATCTTCTACTTTTGATGTTGCTCCAACTGCAAGGTTTCCTCGAAAATCACTGTCTGAAGCTAAACGGACAAGTTTTTTTGGTAGCAGCTCATAATTTATAAAAGTAAGCCTGTTATCCCCTTCTTTAGCGGCATCGACATATTCTTGTGCAATAATATGTTTTCTCCCTCCTTGTGTAATAGTCTCCCAAACGACATTAAGATTCTTATCATCTTTATTTACAAAGAATATAGATTTACCTCCCATGCCATCTAGTGGTTTAAGAACTACTTTTTCAAAACCCTTACTAAAAATAGTTTTGATTTCGTCCAATGAGTTAGTAACTTTTGTGTATGGTATTAAATCTGGAAAATTTAGAATAATTAATTTCTCGTTATTTTCTCGCAAAGATTTTGCTGAATTAATGCAATCAACTCCGGATACTTCAAGTAATTGTGTTAAATAAAGATATTCTTTATTAAATGGTGGATTTACTCTGTTAATAACGAAATCAAATTCTTTGATTCTGGTATTTTCAGCATTCTGTAATGAAAATTCAAGATTATCAAGATTATCAAAATGAACTTTACTAGAATCTGCATAAAGATCATTGTCTTTATAAGTTACATCACAAACATCAAAAATTCTTACTTCATGATCGCGACCAAAAGCTTCTTTCATTAAATATACAGAAGTGTCTTTCTTAAGATTCATTGAATCTAGATCATTGATAATAAAACCTACTTTCATTTCTTTAAAAATTTACCCTTGATAAAGCGACTATTGGAGCAGTCTCAGCTCTAAGTATATTTTCACCTAAATTAAAAAAAGTTGCTTGATTTTGTGAAAGAAATTTTTCTTCAGATTGATCAAAACCAAATTCCCCTCCTGAAATAATCAGATCACAATCTATATTCACCCCTAAAACCTCTTTAGCATTTTGTTGTAACACAATAGTATTTTGGAATTTTTCTATATTGAAAGAACATAATGAATCTATAAAAGAAATTTTAGGTAAATATAAATTTTCTGATTGTAAAAATGCAGATTTAATTATTTCCTGATATCTTTCAGTCTTCTCTATTTCTTTTTCTAAATTATATTGATCTTTAGTTTTGGCAGAAATATAGCAAACAATATCTTTCACACCCACCTCTACTATTTTTTGCAATTGAAATTCGAATTGTATTTTTCTAAGAATAGGCACAAGAGCAGTTATTTTAAATTTTCTCTTCTGATTTTCTCTTTCTATTACCTTTATAGAATCTTTGCCATTAAATATTGCTAAATTTTTGTTTCCTTGGCCATCGTATATATGAATATGCTCACCATCTTTCACTTTGAGTACTTTTTTTAAATAATGTATTTGACTATTGTCTAAAAAATGATCAATATTTTCTTCTAGTTTTTTTTTGAGGAAAATTGAAGCTGTTTTCATTACGAGCGGAAATTATATCATTTAGATGTCAACAAAGTTTAATACAAAGAAGAGAAGTCTTAGGACTGAAGTCAAAAGAGCTATCAAGAGATATTATCGAAATCTTGATGGGCAGAATCCAATTGAGTTGTACAATCTTACATTAAGCCAAATAGAACCACCTCTTCTGGAGGTAGTATTAAAAAAGTGTAGAGGCAATCAATCCCAAGCAAGCAAAATACTTGGACTAAATCGAGGCACGCTAAGAAAAAAGATGGCTAAATATGGATTGTTGTAATGATAAAAATTAAAACTGCTCTTTTAAGTGTTTATGATAAAACCGGCATACTTGAGCTTGCAGAATTTCTAGCTAAAAATAATGTTGAAATACTGTCTTCAGGGGGCACAGCCAAACATCTGATAAAAAATGGCATTGAAGTAACTGAAGTATCAGATTACACAGGCTCTCCTGAAATGTTCGATGGTAGAGTTAAAACTCTACATCCTAAAATACATGCAGGTATTCTTGCTCGCGGCGAAAAAGACAGTAAAGAATTAGAAGAATTTGGAGCTAAAAAAATAGATCTTGTTGTAGTCAATTTATATCCCTTTTCAGAAGAGGTAGCTAAAGATTCTTCAGAACAAGAAATCATAGAAAAGATAGATATTGGTGGTCCAGCTATGCTTAGAGCAGCCGCAAAGAACTTCAAACATACAATAGCTATATGTAATCCAGAAGATTATGGACTAATTAAAACTGATGGTATTGATGAAGAAGATTCAAAAGATTTTGCATCGGAAGTGTTTGTTGTCACTCAACAATATGATCTAGATGTTGCATGTTGGCTAAGTAAAATATCAGAGCCTGTTGAAATAGATTTACGGTATGGCGAAAATCCACATCAAAGCGCAGATTTTTTTGTTGAAGAAGAATGCCCTATTGATTTTAAAAGGCCCATACAAGGTAAACAAATATCATATAACAATGTAGTTGATGCATTATCTGCATGGTCATGTTGTGCTGAATTTGAGGATCCAACCGTTTGTATTGTAAAACATACAAATCCATGTGGTGTTGCCTCAGCTGATAACTTACAAAAAGCATATGATAAAGCCTTCTCTACTGATCCAACATCTGCATTTGGTGGTGTTATAGCACTAAATAAAACTGCTACTGAAGATGTCATTAAAAAAATGATAGATAATCAGTTCATAGAGGTTCTTGTTGCGCCTAATTTTGATAAAGGCGCAAAAAAAATACTAGAAGCAAAACCAAATATCAGAGTACTAAAGGCCCAAATAATGAACCCAGTAACAAAAGAGTTGAAATCCTTTTCTGGGGTACACTTGTCTCAAGAAGTCGACAATATTGATTTCTCTGAAATTAAGTTAAAAACAGTCTCACAAGAAAAGCCTGATAAAACAGATTTAAAAGATATGATTTTTGCTCTTAAAGTTGCCAAGCATGTGAAATCAAATGCAATTGTCATTGCCAAGGATCAAATGACTCTCGGTATTGGGGCTGGACAAATGAGCAGAGTGATTAGTACACAGATAGCATTCATGAAAGCAGATGAGGAAGGTCTTGATTCTAAAAATTGTGTTTTAGCTTCTGATGCTTTCTTTCCTTTTCGAGATAATATCGATTTAGCTGCTGAAAAAGGTGTAAAACATATCATACAGCCAGGCGGTTCAGTCAAAGACAATGAGGTTATTAACGCAGCAGATGAACATAAGATCTCTATGACTATGACTGGAGTTAGACACTTTAAACATTAATGAATATTTTAGTTATAGGGCAAGGCGGTAGAGAACATGCAATCGCATGGAAATTGCAACAATCAAAAAAAGTAACTGAAGTTTTTGTTGCTCCAGGTAATGGGGGAACTGAAATAGAAACTGGTTGCACTAATATAGATATTTCTTCTAATGATTTTCCAATGATTAAATCATTTGTTGAAGAGAATAATGTTGAATTAGTGGTTGTTGGTCCTGAAGATCCATTAGTAAATGGTATTAAAGATTATTTATCAGATTCTAATGTTCTTGTCTTTGGTCCTGATGCTAAGGGAGCACAACTTGAAGGCTCAAAAATATTTTCTAAAGAATTTTTATTTGAAAATAGCATCCCAACTGGAAAAGCAGCATTTTTTTCATCCTCAAATAAAGCAATAGATCATCTTGAAAAATCTAATTTTCCAATAGTTTTAAAAGCTGATGGATTAGCTGCAGGTAAAGGAGTTTTAGTCACCAGTAAATTAGAAGAAGCAAAGGAATGGGTTAAAGAAGTTATGGAAGACTCTAAATTTGGAGTTGCAGGTAAAAATATTCTTATTGAAGAATGTTTGTTTGGTACTGAGCTTAGTTTTATGGGCATATTAACTCCTGACTCTTTCATTCCATTTGAAACGAGCATTGATTACAAGCCACTCCTTGAAGGCAATAGGGGCCCAAATACTGGAGGTATGGGTTGTATGTCTCCCTCTCCTTTCATGAATGAAGATTTAAAGAATAATATTGTAGAGACAGTTGTGAAGCCAACAATATCTGGGTTAAAGAATAAAGGAATTAATTATTATGGTTTTATGTATTTTGGCTTAATGGTAAAGAACAATATTTCTAAGGTTCTAGAATTTAATTGTCGTTTAGGCGATCCTGAGACTCAATGCTTAATGATGCAAATGGAATCAGATCTTTTGGATGCTATTTTGCAAGCTTTGAATGGGGAAGAACCTAAAATAACATGGAAGGCTGGAGCAACAATGGGTGTAGTAATAGCTTCAGGAGGTTATCCGAATTCATACAAAAATGAAGTTCCAATAAATATTGGCAACATTAAAAATGCGAAACTATTCCATGCTGGAACAAAATCTATAAATGATAAATTGGTAACTAATGGTGGTAGAGTTTTCTCATTAAACTATTCTTCAGATTCTATAGATGACTGTAAAAGATATATTTACGATAATATTGAAAAAATAAATTTTGATAGCATGGCTTTTAGAACAGATATTGGAGAAATTTATGAGTCTTAACGATAAAATTGCAAATGAACTCAATCATTTCTTAAAGATTATTACATATAAAGATGAGGCAGAAGCTGATGAAAGCCTAACTAAATCAGATAAAGAAAAATCGATTTCATTGATGCGAGTTAATGCTTCTGGTGAAGTATCTGCACAAGCACTTTATAGAGGTCAAGCATTCTTCTCTAAAACACCGGAAGTGAAAGAGCATTTGATTAAGGCAGGAGATGAAGAATTTGCTCATTTGGAATGGTGCACTAAAAGACTTGAAGAATTAGGGGGTAAAAAATCTTTGCTTGATCCATTGTATTATGCAGGCTCATTTACTCTTGGTTCGGTAGCGGCTTTAATTGGCGATGGAACAAGTCTAGGTTTTGTAGAGGAAACTGAAAAGCAGGTGGTTGAACATTTAAAAAAACATCTAAAAGAAATGTCGCCTGATGATAAAAAAAGTAGAGAGATATTAGAAAGAATGCTTGAAGAGGAAGAAATTCATGGACAAGAAGCTAAAGACCATGGAAGCAAAGATCTGCCTGCTCCTGTAAAAGGAATGATGACAGTAACATCTAAGATAATGACAACATTAAGTAGATATATTTAGAGAATATTTACTTTAGAGAAAACTCGAATATTATTTTTAACAAACCAATCTCTATTCATTTCAATTGCACTAACAATATCACTACTTCTTGAGCAAACTGATTCTGTGCTATAAGGATCAAGATCCTTTATCTCAGCAATCATCTGATTAGAGTTAATAAATGCAATTGATAATTCTATAGATGTATTCTTCATCCACATGCATCTTTTATCTGCATCAGGCCAGAGAAATATCATGCCTTGATCTTTATTAAGACTTCTTACTCCCATTAAACCTTTAGCGCGCAATTCATTAGTGTCGGCAACTTGCAAGAAAATTTTCGTATCAGCTATAGAGACAAATATTTCTTTAGAGCTTAAATTAAGAGATATTGCTACGAAGAGCAGAAATAGTATTCGAGTAATCATCTGTATTAAAAATTGCTGAGCCAAGAACAAATGTATCAGCTCCTGCTTCAGAAACAATACTTATATTTTCAGGATTAATTCCTCCATCAACCTCTAGTCTTACTTGGTTAGATGACTTATCAATAAGATTTCTCATATAAGATATTTTATCAAGTACGCTATCAATAAATTTTTGTCCACCAAAACCTGGGTTGACAGACATAAGTAAAACTAAATCAATATCTTCAAGGTGTTGCTCAGCAACCATAACTTCTTCAGCTGGATTGATAGCTATTCCTGCCTGACATCCTAAATCTTTTATCTTTTTTATAGTTTCTGAAACATCTTTTGTGGCATTAGGGTGAAATGAAATTAAATCTGCTCCAGCATCTGCAAACATTTTTACTAAATCATCGACTGGCTCAACCATTAAATGAACATCAATAAAATCTTTAATCCCAAATTCTCTTAGTGATTTACAAACCATGGGGCCAATCGTTAAATTTGGAACGTAATGATTGTCCATGACATCAAAGTGTATCCAATCTGCTCCAGCATCTAGAACACTTCTAACTTCATCTCCGAGTTTTGCAAAATTTGCTGAAAGAATTGAGGGAGCAATTATTTTATTCACTGTTTAATAATTCTAAGGTATCAAT